>Ga0233375_1000595_pt1 | contig 18672 bp, 20 predicted proteins | sample ElkDunMinimDraft_10_FD_191539 | JGI IMG/M metagenome (GOLD analysis project Ga0233375, IMG submission 191539) | Fecal eukaryotic communites from dung pellets of Tule Elk in California, USA - Elk Dung E16 | ecosystem: Host-associated > Mammals > Digestive system > Large intestine > Fecal | place... | reverse complement strand
CGCGGTGGTCGCTGTGGGCGTCGCCGGACGGCACCTTCTCGCCGTGCTTCTTCAACCAGCGCGTCATGGTGGCGATCTCGGGATCCTGGGCGGCGCTGATGCGCGCCGCGAGAGCGGTGACCTCGGGTCCGGCACGGCCCGGTGCCAGCGAGGCCATCTCGAGCGCCTGGCGGTGATGGGGGATCATCTCCTGGACGAACGCCACGTCGGCCGACGTGCCCTCGGACGACGTCGAGGAACCGTGCCCTCCGTGGCCGTCGTCCCCACCGTCACCACCGGACCCGCAGGCCGAGACGCCGAGTCCGAGCGCGACGGTCGTGATGAGTGCGGCGGCACGTCGCCGCACGGTGTAGGTGATCATGACGGCAACATACCCCCAGGGGGTACCAGGATCAAGAGCGGGTCCGCGGGGCCTCCACCCGTACGACGAACGACCCGGCAGAATGGTGCCGTGGCGCTGTACCGCGACGAGGCTGTCGTCCTCCGCACCCAGAAGCTGGGTGAGGCGGACCGCATCGTCACGCTCCTCACGCGTCGCCACGGGCGCGTCCGAGCGGTCGCCAAGGGCGTGCGCCGGACGAGCTCGCGGTTCGGGTCGCGCGTCGAGCCGTTCATGCACGTCGACCTCCAGCTCGCCGAGGGGCGCACCCTCGACGTCATCACGCAGGTCGAGACGATCGACGCGTACGCGGGCAGGCTCGGCAACGACTACGGCGCCTACACCTGCGGCACCTCGATGCTCGAGTCCGCCGACCGGCTCGTCGGCGAGGACGGGCACCCCGCGGCGCAGCAGTACCTCCTCCTCGTCGGAGCGCTGCGGGCCCTCGCGGACCGCCGCCATCCCAGCGGTCTCATCCTCGACTCGTTCCTCCTGCGCTCCTTGGCGATCGCCGGCTATGCCCCGAGCTTCGACGCGTGCGCGCGCTGCGGTGTCGGCGGACCGCACCGTGCGTTCAACCCCGGAGCCGGCGGCATGCTCTGCGTCGACTGCCGGCTGCCGGGCTCGGCCAACCCTGCGCCCGAGACCGTCGCGCTGCTCGCCGCACTGCTCAGCGGTGCGTGGCCGCAGGCGGAGGCGGTGGGGGACCGCCCACGGCGCGAGGCGAGCAGCCTGGTCGCGACCTACCTGCAGTGGCACCTGGAGCGCGGCCTGCGCTCGCTCGACTACGTCGACCGCTGAGCCCGCACGGCGAGGGGCGAGAGAAGATGGGGTCGTGATGCGCACTCCCGTACGACGCCCGACGCCGCACCCGTCCGGCGCCACCGCCCCGTCGATCCCGATCGACCAGGTCCCGCGGCACGTCGCGATCGTGATGGACGGCAACGGACGCTGGGCGAAGCAGCGCGGACTCCCCCGTACGGCGGGCCACGAGGCCGGCGAGTCGTCGTTGTTCGACGTGGTCGAGGGCGGCATCGAGGTCGGCGTGAAGTGGATCTCGGCGTACGCCTTCTCCACCGAGAACTGGAAGCGCTCGCCCGACGAGGTCCGTTTCCTGATGGGGTTCAACCGTGACGTGATCCGGCGCCGGCGCGACGAGATGCACGAGCTCGGGGTCCGCGTGCGCTGGGCGGGCCGGCGACCGCGCCTGTGGGGCAGCGTCATCAAGGAGCTCGAGATCGCCGAGGAGCTCACCAAGGACAACGACGTGCTCACCCTCACGATGTGCGTCAACTACGGCGGGCGCGCCGAGATCGCCGACGCCGCGGCCGCGTTGGCCCGTGACGTCGCCGCAGGCCGGGTGAAGCCGGGCAAGGTCGACGAGGAACTGTTCACCCGTTACCTCGACGAGCCGGACATGCCTGACGTCGACCTCTTCTGGCGCACCTCGGGCGAGCAGCGGACCAGCAACTTCCTCCTGTGGCAGTCCGCGTACGCGGAGATGGTCTTCTCCGACATCGCCTGGCCCGACGTCGACCGCAGGGCGCTGTGGGAGGCGATCGAGGAGTACGCCCGCCGCAATCGTCGCTACGGGTCGGCATGACACGAGGAGGGTCGGGCTGGCTCCGGACCGCGTGCCCGTGCGGCTCGGGTGAGTCGTACGACGCCTGCTGCGGGGTGCTGCACCGCGGCGAGCGGCAGGCGCGGACACCGGAGGAGCTCATGCGCTCGCGCTACGCGGCGTACGCGGTGGACGACCGTGACTACGTCTTCCGCACCTGGCACCCGCGGACGCGTCCTCCCGAGGTCGCCGCCACGCCCGGTCTGACGTGGGAACGTCTGGAGATCGTGGCCTGCGAAGGCGACGTCGTGGAGTTCGTGGCGCACTACAGGACGGCCGAGGGCAGGGGCACGATGCACGAGCGCAGCCGCTTCGAGCGGCGCGCGGATCGCTGGTTCTACGTCGACGGATAGGCTGAACCTCGTGCGTATCGCGAGATTCACCACCGACGAAGACCCCCGGTTCGGCGTTGTCGGGGAGGCCGACGGCGTCCAGGTGATCGCCGTCATCACCGGCGACCCGCTGTACGCGGGCATCCAGCTGACGGGCGAGAGGATCGCGCTCGACGACGTCCGGCTCCTGGCGCCCGTGCTTCCCCGCAGCAAGGTGATCGGCATCGGCCGCAACTACGCCGCACACGCGGCGGAGCTCGGCAACGAGGTGCCGTCCGAGCCGCTCGTCTTCCTCAAGCCCAACACCAGCGTGGTGGGACCCGGCGACCCCATCCTCTATCCCGACTTCACCGACGACCTCCAGTACGAGGGCGAGCTTGCCGTCGTCATCGGCCGGATCTGCAAGGACGTGCCGGCCGAGGACGCCGCGAAGGTCATCCACGGCTACACGGTCGCCAACGACGTGACCGCGCGTGACCTCCAGAAGACCGACGGTCAGTGGACCCGCGCGAAGGGCTCCGACGGCTTCTGCCCGCTCGGCCCGTGGATCGAGACCGACCTCGACGTCACCGACCTCCGGCTCACGACGACCGTCGGCGACCGCGTGGCCCAGGACGGCAGCACCGGGCAGATGGTCGTCAAGGTCCCCGAGCTCATCTCGTACGTCTCCCGTTTCATGACGCTGCTCCCGGGCGACGTCATCCTTACCGGCACCCCCGAGGGTGTCGGGCCCATGAACCCTGGTGACGAGGTCAGCGTCACCGTCGAGGGCATCGGAACACTGACCAACAAGGTGGTATCCCGTGACTGAGTCCAACCGCGCTGTCCGCGTGCGCTTCTGCCCGTCCCCGACGGGCAACCTGCACGTCGGCAACGTACGGACCGCACTGTTCAACTGGGCGTACGCCCGCCACAACGGCGGCAGCTTCGTCTTCCGTGTCGAGGACACCGATGCCGCGCGCGACTCCGAGGAGTCCTACCAGGGACTGCTCGACTCGCTGCGCTGGCTCGGGCTCGACTGGGACGAAGGGCCGGAGGTCGGCGGCGACTTCGGGCCGTACCGGCAGTCCGAGCGCGCAGCCCTCTACTCCGAGGTGGCGCAGAAGCTCGTCGAGGCCGGCTACGCCTACTACGCGTACGACACGCCGGAGGAGCTCGAGCAGCGCCGTGAGCAGGCGCGTGCCGAGGGCCGCTCCAGCGGGTACGACGGCCTGCACCGTGACCTCACGGACGAGCAGCGTGCCGCGTACGAGTCCGAGGGACGCAAGCCCGTCATCCGCTTCCGCATGCCCGACGAGGCGATCACGTTCGTCGACCTGGTGCGCGGCGAGGTGACGTTCGAGCCGGAGCACGTCTCCGACTACGTCCTGGTGCGTGCCAACGGGCAGCCGCTCTACACCCTGACGAACCCCGTCGACGACGCGGCGATGGGCATCACGCACGTCCTGCGGGGCGAGGACCTTCTGAGCTCGACGCCACGCCAGATCCCGCTGCACCGGGCGCTCGTCGCCCTCGGGATCGGCGAGGGCGTCGTGCCCGAGTACGGCCACCTCCCCTTCGTCATGGGCCCGGGCAACCGCAAGCTCTCCAAGCGCGACCCCGGCGGCGGTCTCGACGAGTACAAGCAGCGGGGCTTCCTCCCCGAAGGGCTGCTCAACTACCTCGCGCTGCTGGGCTGGTCGATCGGCGGTGACCGCGAGGTCTTCTCGCTGAAGGAGATGGCCGAGGCCTTCGAGATCTCGCGGGTCAACCCGAACCCCGCGCAGTTCGACCCGAAGAAGTGCGAGGCGATCAACGCCCAGCACATCCGCGAGCTGCCCGTCGAGGAGCTCGCTTCGAGGCTCGTCCCGTACCTGGCAGACGCCGGCCTCGTCGGCGAGGTGCCGTCCGACCAGGAGCTGGCGCTGCTCGCTGCAGCTACGCCGCTGGTCAACGAGCGGATCACGGTGCTGAGCGAGGCCGTGGAGATGCTGGCGTTCCTGTTCGTCAGCGAGGACGGGTTCACGGTCGACCCGGACGATGCCGCGAAGGTGCTCACCGAGGACGGCCTCACGGCGGTCCGTGCCGCGCGGGACGCCCTCGCACCGCTCGAGCCGTTCGACACGTCCTCTATCGAGGCGGCGCTCCGTGCGGCGCTGGTCGACGGGCTCGGGCTGAAGCCGCGCCACGCCTTCGGGCCGGTCCGGGTCGCCGTCTCCGGGCGCCGTGTCTCGCCGCCGTTGTTCGAGTCGATCGAGCTGCTCGGCAAGGCGCGCACGTTGACCCGCCTCGACCGCGCGCTGGAGAGCTGAGCCGCCGACCGAGGGGCACGGGTCCGACCGTGCAGTGCGAGAAGGCCCCGACGTGAGAATCCTCACGTCGGGGCCTTCTCGCACTCCGGGGCGGTCCGGATCTCCGCCCGGCTCGGGAGATGGCCCGCCGTCGACGGGCGCGAACAGTCGTCATCCAAGCACCGTCGCGTGATCGCAGGGCGCAGGTGACAGCCAGGCTCACGGTCGGGCGTACGGCGCCTCTGACCTGCGAGGATGCAGACAAGGTGGGCCCCGGTTTGGGGAGCGCGAAGCCGTCCGGTAATGTTCTTCTCGGTTCGGGGCCGCAAGGGCTCGGGCCAAAGCCATGGGGTATGGGGTAATTGGCAGCCCGTCGGTTTCTGGCACCGTTAGTCTAGGTTCGAGTCCTAGTACCCCAGCGAAGGAACGCTCCGGAGCATCCGGTAGGGTTCTTTCATCACCACGGCCCCGTTGTGTAGCGGCCTAGCACGCCGCCCTCTCAAGGCGGTAGCGCGGGTTCGAATCCCGTCGGGGCTACAACAGGCGCCCGAGTCCACTGGACTCGGGCGCCTTGGTGTTTCACGGCGTCCGTACGCAGCGCTAGCGTGACTCTCGTCGCGACAGACGGGGGAGCCATGTCCACGATCGTGATGACCGGGGGTTCCTCGGGCTTCGGTGCCCTTGCCGCGGCGCACCTCGTACGGTCCGACGACGTGCGCCTGCTCGTGGGTGCGCGCGGGGCGGTCCCGTACGGGGAGGCGCTCCCGCTGGATCTGGCCCGCCTACGGTCGGCAGAGCAGTTCGCCGCGGCGGTCGACGAGCGCGTGGGCAGCCGAGGTATCGACGCTCTCGTCCTCAACGCCGGCATCGTCCGGCCCGATACCGACGGTCGTACGGCCGACGGGTTCGAGACGACGTTCGCCGTGAACCACCTCGCGCACTTCGTCGTCCTGCGACAGCTGCTCCCTCACCTCGCCGCTGGAGCGGTCGTCGTCCTCACGACGAGCGGCACCCACGATCCCTCGACGGGGGCGGGGCTCGCGGTGCCCCGCCACGCCGACGCCGAGCTCCTCGCGCATCCCGACCGTGACCCCGGCACCGACAGCCGCTCCCGCAAGGCCGGGCAGCATGCGTACACCGCCTCCAAGCTCTGCGCGATCCTCACCGTACGCGCCGTCGCGACGATGTCGGAGGCTCGTGAGAAGGGTGTGACCGCGGTGGCGTACTGCCCGGGCCAGGTCTTCGGCACCGGTCTCGCGCGGAGCCTGCCCGCGCCGATGCGAGTCGCGTGGTCCGTCCTCGGCGGCGCGGTCCTAGGTCCGCCGCTGCGCGCGCTGAACGCGACCCACAACACGCCTGAGAACGCCGGAAGGACCCTCGCAGAGCTTGCGCTGGGGAGGACGGCGCCGCCCGACGGACGGGCGTACGCGGCGCTGCGGCGAGGGCGACTGACCTGGCCGGATCCGTCGGAGCGCGCGCGTGACGCCGCGCAGGCCCAGGCGCTGTGGCGTGACAGCGCCGACCTGGTCGGGCTGGCGACCTGACGCGCAGGGCGCCGCGGCGGCCACGTCCGATTCCCGCCAGTTCGTGTCGGCCGGGCAAGGCATGCTGGGGGCATGAAGCTCGACGAGGACCGCCGCTACCGGGCGGTGAACTCCAAGGACGCCAGGTTCGACGGCGTCTTCTACACCGCGGTGACCAGCACCGGCATCTACTGCCGTCCGTCGTGCCCCGCGCGCACCCCGAAGCGGGAGAACGTGCGCTTCTACGCCACGGCCGCTGCAGCCCACGACGCAGGCTTCCGGGCCTGCCGGAGGTGCCGACCCGATGCGGCGCCCGGATCCCCGGAGTGGGACGTGCGCGCTGACACCGTCGGTCGCGCCATGCGGCTCATCCGTGACGGTGTCGTCGAGAGCGACGGCGTCCCGGGCCTCGCCGAGCGCCTCGGCTACAGCACCCGCCACGTCCACCGGCTCCTCACCGACGAGGTCGGAGCGGGTCCGCTCGCGATCGCGCGTAGCAACCGGGCGCACCATGCACGCATCCTGCTGGAGACGACGGGACTCCCGGTGACCGATGTCGCCTTCGCCTCCGGCTTCGCCTCGGTGCGTCAGTTCAACGACACTCTCCGTACGGTCTACGACTCGACCCCGAGCGGACTGCGCGCAGCCTCGCGTCGGCGGTCGCCGCGCAGCCGGCCGACGGCTGCGCCGTCCGGGGCGATCACGCTGCGCCTCGCCGTACGCAAGCCGTTCGCCTACGACGGCCTCCTGAGGTTCCTGGCGGCGCGCACCGTCCCAGGGGTCGAGGTGGTCCGGGACGGCACGTACGCGCGCACGCTGCGCCTGCCCCACGGCGAGGGCGTCGTCGCCCTGACGCCCGCCCCCGACCACGTCGCATGCGTGCTCGAGCTCTCCGACCTGCGGGACACGATGGCTGCGGTCAACCGCTGCCGGGCCTTGCTCGATCTCGATGCCGACCCGGTGGCGATCGACGAGGTCCTGGGCGACGGTCCCGCGCTCAGTACGGCGGTGTCCACGACTCCCGGGGTGCGCGTCCCCGGCCATGTCGACGGCTACGAGCTCGCCGTACGGGCCGTGGTGGGTCAGCAGGTCTCGGTCGCCGGTGCTCGGACGACCCTCGGGCGCATCGTGCGCGAGCGAGGCGCCGCCCTGGTGCCCGAGCTGCATCCGCTCGCCGCGGCGTACGCGCTCAGCCACGTGTTCCCCGAGCCCGAGGCTCTCGCCGCTGCCGACCCTGCCGGCCTCGGCATGCCACGCTCGCGCGGCGCGACAGTGGTCGGCGTCGCGGACTCGGTCGCCGTCGGCAAGCTCGACCTCACCCCGAGCGCGGATCGTGAGGCGCTGCGCGAGGAGCTGCTCAGGCTGAGAGGGATCGGACCGTGGACGGCCGACTACGTGCTCATGCGGGCCACTCGGGACCCCGACGTCCTGCTGGCGACCGATCTCGTCATCGGGCGTCGGCTGCAGGCTCTCGGCCTCACCCCGAGCCGTACGACCGATCCGACGCTCCGCTGGAGTCCGTGGCGCTCGTACGCCGCGATGCACCTGTGGAACCTTCCTGACCGCCCTGCAAGCGAGAGGCAACCATGACAGTCACCATCACCGCGTACGTCGACAGCCCGATCGGCGGCCTGCGAATCCACAGCGACGGCACCGGGGTCGTCGCCATCGACTTCGGCGCGGACCCGGTCGAGCCCGACTCCCCGCGCGACGCTGTCCTCGACGCCGCGGTCGCCCAGCTCGGCGAGTACTTCGCGGGGGAGCGGACGACCTTCGACCTGCCTCTCGCGCCGCGGAAGGGCTCCGCCTTCCAGCGCGCGGTCTGGAAGCAGCTCGTCGACATCCCGTACGGCGAGACCGCCACGTACGGGGAGATCGCCGCGCGGCTCGAGCTCGGTGCGTTCGGTGCTCGGGCGGTCGGGTCGGCGAACGCCTCCAACCCGATCCCCGTGATCGTCCCGTGCCACCGTGTCGTCGGCGCGAACGGCACGCTCACCGGCTATGCGGGCGGCCTCGACCGCAAGCAGACGCTGCTCGACCTCGAGCGAGGGCCGGCGCTGTTCTGAGCCGCGGCCTACTCGCCGTTGCGGCGCAGCGACTGCGAGAGGCGCTCGGCGGCGGCCACGACGGCGGGTGCGTGCATGCGGCCCGGCTGGCGGGTGAGGCGCTCGACCGGGCCCGACACGGACACGGCGGCGATGACCTTGCCGGAGGGGGAACGGACGCTCGCGGAGACCGACGCGATGCCCGGCTCGCGCTCGCCGACGCTCTGAGCCCAGCCGCGACGGCGCACCTGCGACAAGGCGGCGGCCGTGAACGCGGCGTTCTGGAGCCCGCGGTTCATCCGCTCGGGGTCCTCCCAGGCCAGCAGGATCTGCGCAGCCGAGCCTGCGCGCATCGTCAGCTGGCTGCCGACGGGAACCGTGTCGCGCAGCCCGGTCGGCCGCTCAGCGGCGGCGACGCACACGCGGTACTCGCCCTGTCGGCGGAAGAGCTGCGCGGACTCGCCGGTGATGTCACGAAGGCGGGCCAGCACAGGGCCGGCGGCGGCGAGGAGGCGGTCTTCGCCGGCGGCCGCCGAGAGCTCGGACAGGCGCGGCCCGAGGACGAAGCGTCCCTGCATGTCGCGGGCGACGAGACGGTGGTGCTCGAGTGCGACAGCGAGGCGGTGGGCCGTCGGCCGGGCGAGCCCGGTGCTCGAGACGAGTCCGGCCAGCGTGGCCGGTCCTGCCTCCAGCGCCGACAAGACCAGTGCGGCTTTGTCGAGCACGCCGACTCCGCTAGAGTTGTCCATGCCTTGATATTGCCGTCTCGCATTGTGAAATGCAAGCACCGGGTCGAGCACTACGCCCAGCCTGCCAGAGGATCGCGACGGCGCACAACGTGGAAGAGGAGAGAGCAATGGGCAGGACCCTTGCGCAGAAGGTGTGGGACGAGCACGTCGTACGACGTGCCGACGGGGAGCCCGATCTCCTCTTCATCGACCTTCACCTCATCCACGAGGTGACGAGCCCGCAGGCCTTCGACGGTCTGCGGCTGGCCGGCCGCCAGGTGAGGCGTACCGACCTCACACTGGCCACCGAGGACCACAACATCCCCACCACCGACCTCGACAAGCCGATCGCCGACCCGATCTCGCGCCTGCAGGTCGAGACGCTGCGCCGCAACTGCGAGGAGTTCGGGGTCCGCCTGCACCCGATGGGTGACATCGAGCAGGGCATCGTCCACGTCGTCGGCCCTCAGCTCGGCCTGACGCAGCCGGGCATGACCGTCGTGTGCGGCGACTCGCACACCGCTACCCACGGGGCGTTCGGGGCGCTCGCCTTCGGCATCGGCACCAGCGAGGTCGAGCACGTCCTCGCCACTCAGACGCTGCCGCAGGCCCGGCCGAAGACGATGGCGGTCGAGGTGACCGGTGAGCTGCCCGAGGGCACCTCCGCCAAGGACCTCATCCTGACGCTGATCACCCAGGAGACGACCGGCGGCGGGCAGGGCTACATCGTCGAGTACCGCGGCGACGCGATCCGCAAGCTCTCGATGGAGGCGCGGATGACCATCTGCAACATGTCCATCGAGTGGGGCGCCAAGGCGGGGATGATCGCCCCCGACGAGACGACGTTCGCCTTCCTCGAGGGACGCGCCCACGCCCCCCAGGGCGCGGAGTGGGATGCGGCGGTCGCGCACTGGAGCACGCTGGCCAGCGACGACGACGCCGAGTACGACAAGGTCGTCACCATCGACGCCTCGACGGTGACCCCCTTCGTGACCTGGGGGACCAACCCCGGCCAGGGCGTTCCGCTGTCGGCCGACGTGCCCTCCCCGGAGGACTTCGAGGACCCGAGCGAGCGCATCGCCGCGCAGCGTGCGTTGGACTACATGGGCCTGACGTCTGGGACGCCGATGCGCGACATCGCCGTCGACACCGTCTTCGTCGGGTCGTGCACGAACGGCCGCATGGAGGACCTCCGCGCGGCCGCGAAGATCATCGAGGGACGCAAGGTCGCCGACTCCACGCGTCTCCTCGTCGTCCCGGGCTCCGTGCGCGTGCGTATGGAGGCGGAGCAGGAGGGCCTCGACGTGATCTTCAAGGAGGCGGGCGCCGAGTGGCGCGGTGCCGGCTGCTCGATGTGCCTCGGCATGAACCCCGACCAGCTCACGCCGGGGGAGCGCAGCGCGTCGACGTCCAACCGCAACTTCGAGGGACGCCAGGGCAAGGGTGGCCGCACGCACCTGGTCTCGCCCGAGGTCGCTGCCGCCACCGCGGTCCTCGGACACCTCGCCTCGCCCGCCGACCTCGTCAACGCCTGACCGATCCGCACGGAGAACGCTCATGGAGAAGTTCAGCACCCACACCGGCGTCGGAGCCCCGCTGCGTCGCGGCAACGTGGACACCGACCAGATCATCCCCGCCGAGTACCTCAAGCGCGTCACGCGCACGGGGTTCGAGGACGGGCTCTTCGCCGGGTGGCGCAAGGACCCGTCGTTCGTCCTCAACCAGCCGGCGTACGCGCAGGCGACGGTGCTCGTCGCCGGGCCCGACTTCGGCACCGGCTCGTCACGCGAGCACGCGGTGTGGGCCCTTCAGAACTACGGGTTCGCCGTCGTCATCTCACCGCGCTTCGGAGACATCTTCCGTGGCAACTCTGGCAAGGCCGGACTGCTCGCCGCGCAGGTGGACGAGAAGACCGTGCTCGCGCTGTGGGAGCTCCTCGAGGCCCAGCCGGGAGCGACGATCACCGTCGACCTCGAGGCACGCACCGTCGTCGCCGGCGACGGACCGGACCGGGTCGAGGACTCGTTCGACATCGACGACTACACGCGGTGGCGTCTGCTCGAAGGTCTCGACGACATCGGGCTCACGCTCTCGCACGAGGACGCGATCAGCGCGTACGAGGCGACACGACCGTCGTTCAAGCCTGCAACGTTGTGAGAGGTCGTACGCCGCCTCGATGACCTCCGGGTGATACGCAGGACCCCAGACCCGATTCTCGGAAACCACGTAGCCGTGGGCCTTTCCGAGAATCGGGTCTTCTGCGTTCCGCGAGAGTCGGCGTCTCGCCGCACGCGAAATGGGGACTCGGACAACGACGTCCGAACACAACACGTTCGGACAAATGCCTCTACGGTGATTGAGTCGGACAGGGCGATTGCCTACCGTCAAACGCGAGGTGCCGAGTCGTTCACGAGAGGAACCAGTGAACAAGAGCGAGTTCGTCGAGGTGCTCGCGGTCTCCTTCGAAGGAAACCGTGCGCAGGCTCGTCGTGCGCTCGACGCGGTGATCACGACGCTGACCGATCGTCTGGCGAATGGCGAGAGGGTCGTGCTCAGCGGGTTCGGGGCCTTTCAACAATCGATCCGCACCGGCCGAGAGGTCCGGAACCCGCGGACGGGGGAGATCCACGTGATCGCGGATCGGACCATCCCGAAGTTCGTACCCGGAGGGGAGCTGAAGAACGTGGTGGCAGGTGTGACGACGGCAGCCAAGAGGGCGACCGCCAAGAAGAGCACGGCAAAGAAGACTGCGGCCAAGAAGAGCGCAGCGAAGAAGGCGACGGCGAAGAGGACGACGGCAGCCAAGAAGGCCACCGCCAAGAAGACGACAGCAGCCAAGAAGGCCACCGCCAAGAAGACGACGGCCGCCAAGAAGAGCACGGCAAAGAAGTCCCCCGCCAAGAAGGCGACGGCGAAGAAGACGACGGCGAAGAAGACGACGGCAGCCAAGAAGGCGACCGCCAAGAAGTCCCCCGCCAAGAAGACGACGGCGAAGAGGACGACGGCAGCCAAGAAGGCGACCGCCAAGAAGAGCACGGCGAAGAGGACGACGGCAGCCAAGAAGGCGACCGCCAAGAAGAGCACGGCGAAGAAGACGACGGCCAAGAAGGCCACCGCCAAGAAGAGCCCTGCCAAGAAGACGACGGCCAAGAAGGCCACCGCTCGACGGTCACCCGCCCGCGCCACTGCCGGCGTGTGACCCGACGACGACGACGGCCCCGGTGCGACCGGGGCCGTCGTCGTGCCTGTCAGTGGATGCGCAGAGCGGTGATGGTCCCGTCCGGGCCGCTGGTCTCCACGATGACGCGCTGCCCGAGGCGGAGGTGGCGTACGGGGGAGGCGGCGACCACGTCGCGCCCGTACGGCATCGTGACGCCGTCGTCGAGGACCAGGACGCCACCCTCCTCGGCGTCGAAGCTCACGATCGTGCCCTGCATGGACGTCACCGTACCCTGAGGCGAGCGAGGACGTCCCTCGTCCGCGGCCCGAGAGAGGGACCCAGGACGTCGAGGTGCTCGGGCAGGTCGGTGTCACGCCGCAAGCCTGGGCCGGCGGGGAGCGACGCCGCATCCTGCGCGAGGTGCGCAGCGAGGGAGTCGACCCCGAACCGGGGCTCGAGCAGCTCCACGTCGGTCGCGGCGAGCAGCGTCGTCCCGGTGCCGTCGGCGTCAGGGACGACCGCGAGAGGGTGGGCTTCGGCGAGGACGAGGGCATCCTCGAGCTCGGCGGCAGTGAGCGCGGGCAGGTCCGCGGTGAGGACGGCGACAGGTCCGCTGCTGCTCTGGAGCGTCGCGAGGCCCGCCACGATGGCGGCGTCGAGCCCGCCTCCGGGATCGGGCACGACGAGGTGCCGGGTGACGCGGGAGGTGTACGTGGCGATCGTGTCGTCGGAGGTGACGACGACGACCGTGCCGACGACGCGGCAGGCAGCGACGGCAGCCAAGGTGTCGAGAGCGAGCGCCCGAGCCAGGGCGGGGCGCGCGTCGGCGTACGCGGAGAGCCGCGACTTGCCCACCGTCGAGTCCTTCACGGGGACGACCACCGACCAGGTTCGCCTCACGGAACGATCTTGCCGCATCCTGCCTTCGACACCCCCGGCGCCAGGTCTGCATGAACTACGCTCGGCGAGATGGAGAGTCCTGCCCCGTCCGCAGACCGGCGTGAGCCGGGGATGGTGCTGAGGTCCATCGTGGGGACGCTGCGGGCCCCCGTGACGGTGATGGTGAAGCGCGACTGGCGTGGCGCCGAGCACCTCCCTGCCCACGAGGGTTTCGTCGTGGCCGCCAACCACGTCTCGCACTCGGACCCCGTGATGCTGGCCCACTTCCTGTACGACAACGGCGTGCCGCCCCGCTACCTCGCCAAGGCCACGATCCTGGACCTGCCCGTGGCCGGGAGGCTCCTCCGCGCGACCGGCCAGATCCCGGTCTACCGCGGCACGGACCACGCGTCGGACGCCTACACGGCGGCCAAGCAGGCCGTGCTCGACGGTGAGGGCGTCATCTTCTACCCGGAGGGCACTATCACCCGCGACCCGGACGAGTGGCCGATGTCAGGCAAGACGGGCGCGGCCCGGGTGGCGCTCGACACCGGGTGCCCGGTGATCCCGATCGCCCAGTGGGGACCCAACATGTTCCTCGAGCCGTACACCAAGGTGCCCCGGCTGTTCCCGCGCCAGACGATGGTCGTCTCGGCCGGACCACCCGTAGACCTGGAGGACCTTCGCGGGCGCGAGGTCACTGCCGCTATCCTCGCCACGGCCACCGAACACATCATGGACGCGGTGACCGAGGAGCTGGCCAAGATCAGGGGCGTCCCCGCACCGGAGAGTCGTATGTCGCTCGACGACCCTCGCGTGCGCCAGCGCCCACGTCCACGTCGCCAGACCGCACCTGTGAAGGAGAAGTGACCTATGCCGAAGACCGCAGTGCTCGGAGCCGGTTCCTGGGGGACCGCGTTCTCGTTGGTCCTGGCCGATGCCGGCAACGACGTGCACATGTGGGGTCGCCGGACCGAGGTCTGCGAGTCCATCAACCAGGCCCGCGAGAACCCGGACTACCTTCCAGGCATCCTGCTTCCCGAGACGATCAAGGCCAGCCACGACCCGGAGGTCGTGCTCTCCGGCGCCGAGATCGTCGTCCTCGCGGTTCCGTCGCAGCAGCTGCGTGCCAATCTCCAGGAGTGGGCGCGGCACATCCCGTCCGACGCCGTCATCGTCAGCCTGATGAAGGGCGTCGAGCTCGGCACGCACCTGCGGATGAGCGAGGTCATCGCCGAGGTCACCGGTGCCGGTCCCGAGAGGATCGCGGTCGTCACCGGCCCGAACCTCGCGCGGGAGATCGCCCAGCGTGAGCCCGCCGCCGCGGTGGTGGCCTGCGTCGACGAGGCCGTGGCCACCCGCCTCCAAGGGTGGTGCCACAGCCCGACCTTCCGCCCGTACACCAACACCGACGTCGTCGGCTGCGAGCTGGCCGGGACGACGAAGAACGTCATCGCGCTCGCGGTCGGCGTCGCCGACGGTCTCGGGTACGGCGACAACGCCAAGGCGTCCGTCATCACCCGTGGTCTGGCCGAGACCGGACGTCTCGGGATGGCGATGGGCGCCGACCCCATGACGATGATGGGTCTGGCCGGCATGGGCGACCTCGTCGCGACCTGCAGCTCGCCGCTGTCACGCAACCGGACCTTCGGCGAGAAGCTGGGCCGGGGCATGAGCATCGACGAGATCGTCGCGTCCACCCGTCAGGTCGCCGAGGGCGTGAAGTCCAGCGACTCGGTCTCCGAGCTCGCCGAGTTCCACGGTGTCGACATGCCGATCGTGGAGCAGGTCGCCGCACTCATCCGTGGCGAGACGACGCCCAAGGAGCTCGTGGCAGCACTGGTCTCGCGGACGCCCAAGCCCGAGGTCCGCTAGGCGGCACGGCTCTGGCACCGCGGATCAGCCGCGGGTCAGCGCCTGCGCGACATCGGCCCACAGGTCGGTGAATCCCTCGATGCCGACCGAGACCCGGATCAGCGCATCCGGCACGGTCACGGGCTCACCGGCCCAGCGCCTCCGGCGCTCCCAGCTGGTCTCGACGCCGCCGAGGCTCGTCGCGCACACCACGAGCTCGCTCGCCGTGGTGACCCGGTGGGCCGCTGTGGCGCCACCCTTCGGCTCGAAGGTCAGCACGGTGCCGAACCCCGGGTAGCGCACGACGGCGACGTCCTCGTGACGCTCGAGGTGCTCCGCGAGACGCCGGGCGTTGTCCTGAGCGCGCTCGAACCGCACGGCCAGCGTCCGGAGGCCGCGGGTCGCGAGGTACGCCTCGAGCGCGCCGGGAGTGGCGCCGTGCAGGCGCCGGTACGCCTCGAGCAGCTCGTACGTCGGGTCGTCGGCGACGACGGCCACGCCGGCAAGAGCGTCGCTGTGCCCGGCGAGGAGCTTCGTCGCCGAGTGGACGACCACGTCGGCGCCGAGCGCGAGCGGCTGCTGGACCAGGGGCGTCGCGAACGTGTTGTCGACGACGACCAGCGCGCCTCGGGTCCGTGCCGCTGCCGCCGTCTCGGCGATGTCGACGACCTCGAGCGCCGGGTTCGTCGGCGACTCGATCCAGACCATCGCGGCACCTTCGGCGGCGTCGACCAGTGCGTTCGGGCGGCTCACGTCGACCTCGCGCACCTCGAGGCGCCCGCGCCGTGCGGCGTCCTGCATCAGTCCCACCGTGCCGTTGTAGGCATGCCGCGGCACGACCACCGCGCCGCCCTCGGGAACGAGCGAGAGCGTCGCCGCGGCGGCGGCCAGCCCGGAGGCGTACATGACGGCCCGCCCGCCCTCGAGCGCACCCATGACGTCCTCGAACGCCTCCCACGTCGGGTTGCCGTAGCGGCCGTACTCCAGCGAGCCTCCGGCGACGTACGTGCTGGCCGGGGTGATGGGAACGTTGAGAGGGGAGTCGGGCGTCCGTTCGGGCCGCCCCGCGACGACGGCGAGCGTCTCGGAGGAGAGGGACGAGAACAGGTGCTGCGGGCGGTCAGAGCGAGCCATGCCGACCATTGTCGCCCCTCACGATAGGGTCGCCCCGATGAGTGATCCCAGGCTGCACGATCCCGCAACGTCCAGCTCCGTCCCCCGCGACAGGCGCCCCTGCGTCCTGCTCGTCTTCGGGGGACGCTCGAGCGAGCACGAGGTCTCCTGCATGACGGCGCGAGAGGTGCTCGCGGTCGTCGACCGCGATCGCTACGACGTCGTCGCGGTCGGCATCACGCGCGACGGGCGCTGGCTCCTCCAGGAGCACGGCCCGGAGAGTGCGCCGGGTGCGCTGCCCGTCGTGGACGAGTCCGGCACGCCTGTCTCGCTCGCTGCGTCCCGGCTGCTCAGCGAGTCCAGCGACGGGTCCGTCCAGGTGGTTGCCGAGGTGGACGTCGCGTTCCCCCTGCTCCACGGGCCGTGGGGCGAGGACGGGACGATCCAGGGTCTGTTCGAGATGGCGGGTCTGCGCTACGTGGGATCCGGCGTGCTCGCCAGCGCGGTGGCGATGGACAAGGCCGTCGCCAAGGTCGTCTTCGCCACGGCCGGACTTCCGCAGCTGCCGTACACGGTCGTCCACGCGGCGGAGTGGGCCGACGACCCGGCGGCGGTCCGCGAGTCGGTGGCGTCGCTGCACTATCCCGTCTTCGTGAAGCCTGCCCGCGCCGGCTCGAGCATGGGTGGCACCCTTGTCGAGGACGACCACGCTCTCGCGAAGGCGATCGCGCTCGCCCAGGAGTTCGACCCGAAGGTGATCGTGGAGTCGGCGGTCGAGGCGCGCGAGATCGAGTGCGGCGTGCTCCAAGATCCGGACGGGTCGACCCGGGTGAGCCCGCCCGGCGAGATCGCGGTCGACCACGGTGCCGGGCACGAGTTCTACGACTTCGCTGCGAAGTACGTCGACGGCACCTCCAAGAACCTCATTCCCGCTCCGCTTGACGACTCCGACGTCCAGCGCGTCCACGGCAAAGCGATCCGTGCGTTCGACGCGCTCGGGTGCGAGGGTCTGGCACGTGTCGACTTCTTCATGGTCGACGACACGCTCTACCTCAACGAGGTCAACACGATGCCGGGGTTCACCCCGTACTCGATGTTCCCTCAGGTGTGGCAGGCCGCGGGCGTCGGCTACGCCGAGCTGGTCGAGCGCCTTCTGGCGCACGCGCTGGCCCGACCGACCGGCCTGCGCTGACCGACCGGTCGTCGGTCGTCACACGCAGGGCGTGACGACCGGGTCGTGCTTCTGGACGAGCTCCGCGAGATCGCTGAGCGCGTCCGAGGGCGGGTCGTACGTCCGGGGCACCGTCACCTCGATGTACGCCCGGCGGCCGATCGTCGTGAAGACGTAGACGTCGGCGTTCTCCTGCGTGAACCATCCGACCTCGTCGACGACGTCGCACCGCGACGTCGGCTCCAGACCGGCAGGCTTGTCCACGCCGCACCGCATGACGATGGCCGGGCTGCCCCAGGCGCGCCCCGAGCCCGCCGGTGCCACGCGCACGGCCTCCTGGCCCGCCACGGTTCCTGGAGCGTCGTCGAGCACGTCGGCGCACAGCGCGGAGACGTCCTCCGGCGTCGCGTCGGGCGGGTCGACGGCGACCGTGTCCGCGCAGCCCGCCACGAGGAGGGCCGCACCGACGAGGCAGGCCGTACGGGGGAGCAGCGTCAGAGGTGGACGACGGGACACGTCAGCGTCCGGGTGATGCCGTCGATCCGCTGGATCTGCGCGACGACCATCTCGCCGAGCTCGTCGACGTGCTTGGCCTCCGCGCGCACGATCACGTCGTACGGACCGGTGACGTCCTCGGCGAGGGTCACGCCCTTGACCTCGGCGATCGCCGTCGCGACCTCAGCGGCCTTGCCGACCTCGGTCTGGACCAGGATGTAGGCCTGAACCACCATGTTGTGGATCCTCCGTGCTCGTCGAACCGGTCACCGCCTGGTCACGCTACAGGATCGCGACGCCGAGATGGCGAAGTGGCGACGGCGGCACTCCGGCGGGGTTCTACGGTCGCCCGTGGACGATGGCGCAGGATGGGGGCATGACGACCTCAGCGGGCATCCACGGACGGAACGACCCCGACCTGACCGTCGGCGACGTCGGAGAGTTCGGCCTGATCGGCCGTGTCGCCCCGCAGGAGCACTCCGACCGCGTCCTCGTCGGACCCGGTGACGACTGCGCGTACGTCACCGTCGCCTCCGGCCGGATCCTCATCTCCACCGACGTGCTCGTCGAGGGGCGCCACTTCCGCCGCGACTGGGCCGAGGCGTACGACGTCGGTCGCCGAGCGGCCGCCGCAAACCTCGCGGACGTGATGGCGATGGGAGGCGTGGCGACGGCGCTGACGGTCGGTTTCGCCGCGCCTGCCGACCTGCCGGCGCGATGGGCGGAGGACCTGACGCGCGGGATCGTGGACGAGGCGGCGCTCGTCGGGGCCGAGGTCGTCGGTGGTGACGTCACCGCAGCGGACGGCGTCGTCGTCTCCATCACGGTCGTCGGCGAGACCGACCAGGAGCCGGTGCTGCGGTCGGGGGCACGCGTCGGCGACGTGGTGGCGATCACCGGACGTCTCGGCTGGGCCGGCGCCGGGCTTCACGTGCTGGGGCGCGGCTTCCGATCGCCGCGTGTGCTCGTCGAGGCCTACCGCCGCCCCGAGCCCCCGTACGAGGAAGGCCCTCGCGGTGCTCGCGAAGGCGCGACAGCGATGATCGACGTGAGCGACGGACTGCTCGCGGACCTCGCGCACATCGCCGAGGAGAGCAGCGTC
>Ga0233375_1000594_pt1 | contig 18684 bp, 15 predicted proteins | sample ElkDunMinimDraft_10_FD_191539 | JGI IMG/M metagenome (GOLD analysis project Ga0233375, IMG submission 191539) | Fecal eukaryotic communites from dung pellets of Tule Elk in California, USA - Elk Dung E16 | ecosystem: Host-associated > Mammals > Digestive system > Large intestine > Fecal | place... | reverse complement strand
GAGGACCGCGGCCACGTCGTCGCGCCACGGGGTGACGCTCACCGCCGAGCCGTTGGCGAGCACGACGACGACCCGCGGGTTCGCCTCCGTCAGGGCGGCGAGGAGGCGCAGCTGGCTGTCCGGCAGCCCCAGCCGGGGACGGTCGTAGCCCTCGGACTCGTCGGGCCCGGGCAGACCGAGGAAGGCGACGACGGTGGCGGCGTCGCGCGCCGCGTCGACGGCCTCGGCGAGCAGGGCGTCGTCGTCGCCGTCGGGGCCGCCCGCCACCGTGAACCCGGGAGCGAAGGCGATCGTCGGGTCGACGGCACGCAGGGCGCCCAGGGCGTCGTCCAGGCGCGTCGGCGTCACCTGCGACGACCCCGCGCCCTGGTAGCGCGGGGTGCGGGCGAGCTCACCGACGACGAGGAGCCCGGCCGTGCCCGCCAGCGGCAGCAGCGGGGTGCCGTCGACCGGCTCGTTGCGCAGCAGGACCGTGCCGGCCGCCGCGGCCTCGCGGGCCAGCGCGTGGTGGGCGTCGAGGTCGAGGGTCGACGGGTCGCCGTCCGCCGGGAGCGCGCGGGCGGCCAGGTGCAGCGCCCGGCGGGCGGACCGGTCGAGCGCCGCCTCGTCGAGCAGCCCGGCGCGCACCGCCGCGGCGACCTCCTCGTCGGGGCGCGGCCCGACGGCCGGCATCTGCAGGTCCAGCCCGGCCTCCAGCGCCCGCACCCGGTCCCGCACCGCGCCCCAGTCGGACACGACGAGCCCGTCGAAGGCCCATTCGTCGCGCAGCACCCGGGTCAGCAGCCAGGGGTCCTGCGAGGCGTAGACGCCGTTGACCCGGTTGTAGGAGCACATCACGGTCCACGGGCGGGCCTGCGTGACCACGTGCTCGAACGCCGGCAGGTAGATCTCGCGCAGCGTGCGCTCGTCCACGTCGGCGGACACGCGCATGCGGTCCGTCTCCTGGTTGTTCGCGGCGAAGTGCTTGAGCGACGCCCCGACGCCCTGCGACTGGATCCCCTCGACGAGCGCGGCCGCCAGCACCCCGGCGACGTGCGGGTCCTCCGCCACGTACTCGAAGTTGCGGCCGCACAGCGGTGTCCGCTTGATGTTGACCCCGGGGCCGAGCAGCACGGCCACGTCGTGCGCGCGGGTCTCGCGGCCCAGCGCCTCGCCGACGCGTCGCAGCAGGGCGGGGTCCCACGAGGACCCCAGCGCGGCGGCGGTGGGGAAGCACGTCGCCGGGACCTTCGACTCCAGGCTCGGACCGCCGGCCCCCGTCTCCTGCTTGCGCAGGCCGTGCGGGCCGTCGCTCACCATGACCGAGGGGACGCCCAGACGCGGGACCGCCTTGGTGTGCCAGGAGTCCGCTCCCGACGTCAGCGACGCCTTCTCCTCCAGCGTGAGATCCGCCAGGACCTGCTCGACGTCGAACGGGACCACGTGGCACCTCCGTGTGCGCGACCGGGACGCCGACCACCGTATCGGCGGGTCCCGCACCCGGTGGCTGAGGGCGACGCGCGACCCCGCGCGTCGCGTGGCAGCATGGCGAGGTCATGCACCTGACCGCAGCCGTCCTGTCCGCCGCCGGGTCCGGGACGGAGCTGACCGGCCTGGCCGGCTGGGTCGTCTCCGTGATCGACGCGCTCGGCCCCGTCGGGGTGGGGCTGCTCGTCGCGCTCGAGAACCTCTTCCCGCCCATCCCGTCCGAGGTCGTGCTGCCCGTCGCCGGGTACGTCGCGTCGCAGGGTGGCATGTCGCTGGTCTGGGCGGTCGCCGCCGCCACCACCGGGGCGGTGGTCGGCGCGTGGGCGTTGTACGGCCTGGGCGCCTGGGTCGGGCGGGTGCGCATCCGCCGCTGGCTCGAGCGCGTCCCGCTGATGGACGCGCAGGACCTCGACCAGGCCGAGGGGTGGTTCCTGCGGCACGGCGGCGCGGCCGTGCTGATCGGCCGGTGCGTGCCCGTGGTCCGCAGCCTCATCTCCGTGCCCGCGGGCGTCGAGCGGATGAACCCGGGCCGGTTCACCCTGTACACGCTGGTCGGGTCGGCCGTGTGGAACGGCGGCCTCGTGTGGGCCGGCTACGCGCTGGGGTCGCAGTGGGAGGACATCGGCCGGTACAGCGACTGGCTCAACGCGGTCGTGTACGCGGCCATCGCCGTGGTGCTGGTGCGGTTCGTGTGGACCCGCACGGGGGCGCGGGCGGAGCGTCGGCGTGCGGCCCGGAGCCCCGCGCCGGACGGGCCGCCGACGCCGGAGCACTGACGCCCGCGCGCCGACGCCCGCGCGCCGACGCCCGAGCGCTGAGCCGCTGGGCTGCGCGGGAGCGCGGAGCCGTGCGCCGGCGCCGGTGACCGGTCCGGGCGGTCAGCCCGCGTCGACCGCCGTGCCGTCGACGAACGACCCGGTGACCGGTGCCGGCGGCACCGCGAGGCAGAGTCCCGTGCGGTCGCCGCGGGACCAGCCCGCCTCCGTGGGTGCCCAGGTGACCACCCGCACACCGGCCTCGACCTCGGCGTCACTGAGCACGCACGAGCGGGCGACGCGCGTGTGCGCACCGTCCTGGCCGGGCCACACGGCCGCGGCGTCGAACGCGTACTCGCCGACCACCTGGGCCGCGTGCGCCTGCGCGCACGGCACGACCCGCACCCGGTCGACGTCCCCGTCGGCCGGGAGCTCCGCCAGGCACGACCCGGTGACGAGCTGGGCGGCGTACGCGTCCGTCGGTTCGGTGACGTCCGCCGGCAGGGGTGCGCTGCGGGCGGACGTGACGGCGCGCGTGCCGAGCACGGAGCCCACCGCGACGACCGCGACGGCCGCGAGGGCGGCCGCGGCGACCCGCACCCGCCGTCGGGCGCGGGTGCGCGCCTGTGCCGCCTCCTGCCAGCCCGGCGCGTAGTACGTCGGGGGGTTGGGGTCCTCCGGCACGTCCACGGGGGGCGACGTCCGGTCGTCGGGGGTGCTCAGGGCTGCGTCCCCGACGGTGCGACGAGGGAGCCGCCCGCGGCGTCGAGGCCCTCGTAGACGCAGTAGGCCACGAGCTCGCCGGCCACCACCTGGTCGGGGTGGGGGAGCCACACGTCGGCCCACCCCTGCTCGGCCAGGCCCGGGTCCAGGGCGTCGACGACGTCCGCGCACTGCGTGTACGCCGCGTCGGACACCGGGTCCTCGGCCGCGACGTCGGTGGCAGGGGAGCCCGTCACCGTGAGCCGGGCGACCACCTCCGCCGTGTGCTCCTGCTCGCACGGCACGACCACGGCGTCGGAGAGGTCGAACGACCCCGGCGCTGTCGCCCAGCAGGTGCCGACCGCGACGTCCTGCGGCAGGACGTAGCCGGGCAGCTGGTACGACTGCTGCTCGCCCAGCCCCTCGAGCTGCTCGCCCAGCTCGCCGAGCAGCTGGTCGAGGTCGTCGGACGACCCGCTGCCGCTCCCGGTACCGCCGCCGTCCAGGTCGTCGAGGAGGCGGTCGAGCTCGCTGGTGCTCTCCGTGATCTCGCTGACCTGCTGGGCCTGGTCGGAGCCCCACTGCACCACGGCGGCGAGCACCGCGACGGTGGCCACGAGCACCGCGGTGCCGATCGCGCCGACCACGATGCCGGCGATCGCCATGCCGCGCCCGCGCGCCCCGCTGCGGCGGATGCGCGGCAGCGCGGCGATCCCGAGACCGAGCCCCACGGGCCCGGTGAGGCCGCACAGCAGCACGAGCCCGCCCACGGACGTCACCAGGGAGGCGACGGCCATCCCGTCGGTGGGCACGGGCGCGCCGGGGTAGGGCGGTGGGTAGCCCTGCGGGCCGTACCCGGGAGCGCCCGGTGCACCGTACGCGGGGCCGCCGTACGGGACGCCGGAGGGGGGCTGCGCGGGCGGGGTCCCGTACGGCGGGGCCGGGGTGCCGGGCGCCGGCGGAGGCGGCGGACCGAGGGCCGTCGCGCCGGGCGAGGGTGCCGCGCTGGAGGGCGCGGGCGAGCCGTAGGGCGCGGGCGAGCCGTAGGGCGCCGCGGGGACCCCGCCGTACGGCGAGGGACCGGTTGTGGCGTCGGCCGGTGCCGCACCGCCGGTGGTCACGTCGCGGCGGACGGCCCACGGGTCCGCCGCGGCGGTGCCGTCGGCGGTGGCCGGGGCGGCCGGCGTGCCCGGTGCAGGCGGCACGGGCGCTCCGGACGGCACGGGCGCACCGGGCGGGGTGGGCGCTCCGGACGCGGCGGGCGGCGTCGGCGTCACGGTGCGCGGGACGACCGACGGCGGCGTGGGCGCGGTCCACGTCAGCGGCTGGGTGTCGTTCAGGGCCGTGGAGATCGGCTGGGTGTCGCCGGCCCCGGGTGCGGTCCCGGCGCCGTACACGGGGGACGAGGAGGTGCCCCAGGCGGTCGAGTCGGGCGACGCCGGCCCGTCCGGCGCCGGGACGTCCGGGACGGCCTCGGTCTCACCGGTGGTCGGCGGCTCGGGGACGGACGGCGCGTCCGTCCCCTCGGCGGGCTCGGGCGCGCGGTCGTCGGACGTCATGGACGGCAACCTAGTGGAGCCCGCGCCCCGGCACGCGGCCGACCGGTCGATACCACCCGGTCCCCGTGCCCGTCAGGCGCCCTCGATCTCGAGGACCACCGGCACGTGGTCGGACGGCTGCTTGCCCTTGCGCTCGTCGCGCTCGATGCGCACGCCGGTGACGCGCGCGGCGAGGGCGGGGCTGGCGTAGGTGAGGTCGATGCGCATCCCCTCGTTCCGCGGGAAGCGCAGCTGCTGGTAGTCCCAGTAGGTGTAGGTGTGCTCGGCGGGCAGGTGCACCCGCGACACCTCGGTGTACCCGGCGTGCGCGATCGCCTCGAAGGCCTCGCGCTCGGCCGGCGTGACGTGCGTGCGACCGGCGAACCACGCGGCGTCCCACACGTCCGTGTCGAGCGGCGCGATGTTCCAGTCGCCGACCATCGCCACCTGCGCGGCGGGGTCGGCGGTCAGCCAGCCCTGCGCCGCGTCGCGCAGCGCTGCGAGCCAGTCGAGCTTGTACGCGTAGTGGGGGTCGCCGACCTCGCGGCCGTTCGGCACGTACAGGCTCCAGACGCGCACGCCGCCGCACGTGGCGCCGAGCGCCCGGGCCTCCGCGACCGCAGGGTCGCCCCACGTCGGCTGGCCGGGGAACCCGCGCTCGACGTCCTGCAGACCGACGCGGGAGATCACGGCGACGCCGTTCCACTGCGAGTACCCGTGCGTCGCGACCTCGTACCCGAGCGCCTCGAACGGCTCGCGCGGGAACGCCTCGTCCTTGACCTTCGTCTCCTGCAGGGCCAGGACGTCGACGCCCGACCGCTCGAGGAAGCCGACGGCCCGGTCCAGCCGGGCACGGATCGAGTTGATGTTCCACGTGGCGACTCGCATGGCGCCCGAGGCTACCGGCGCGCACCGACACCCCCGGGCTGCGTCGCAACTTTCGGCGTGGACGGCGCAACCGGTGACGATCCGCGGCCGGTAGGGTGCGGCCGGGTGCGCCCGACGGGGGCGCGGCACGCAGGAGACGGGCGGCACGTGGTGAGCGGACCGGTATCGGACGTCGAGGACGTCGTCGGCACGGCGAGGGCGGTCGCGGCGGCGGACGCCGCAGCACCGCTCGACGGTCCGCTCGTCGAGGGCGTGTGGACCGCGGACCCCTCGGGCCACGTCTGGGACGGCGTGCTGTACGTCTACACGTCGCACGACGAGGAGACCGGCGTCCCGCGCGACGACGACGGCAGCCAGTACGACATGCGCGACTACCACGTCCTGGAGCTGCGCGACGTGTCCGGGCCCGTCGTCGACCACGGGCCGGTGCTGCACGTGGCCGACGTGCCGTGGGCCGCACGCCAGATGTGGGCCCCGGACGCGGCCCGTCGCGGCGACACGTACTACCTGTTCTTCCCCGCCAAGGACGCCGACGGCGTGTTCCGCATCGGCGTCGCGACGTCGTGCTCGCCGACGGGCCCGTTCGTCGCCGAGCCGGAGCCGCTCGCCGGCGTCGGCAGCATCGACCCCGCCGTGCTGACGGACGACGACGGCTGCGCGTACCTGTACGTCGGCGGCATCATGGGCGGCCAGCTGCAGCGCTGGGACGGGGACACGTACACCGGCCGGGACGCCTACCCGGCACCCGGTGCCCCCGCGCTGGGGCCGCGCATCGCCCGGCTCACCGACGACCTGCTCGCGCTCGCGGAGCCGACGCGCGAGGTCGTCGTCGTCGACGAGGCGGGGGAGCCGCTCACGCAGGGCGACCCGCGCCGGTTCTTCGAGGGGCCCTGGGTCTCGCGGATCGACGGGCTCTACCACCTGCTGTACTCCACCGGCGAGGCGCACACGCTGGTCCACGCGACGTCGGACTCGCCGTACGGGCCGTTCACGTACCGGGGAACCGTCCTCGAGCCGGTCGCCGGCTGGACCACGCAGGGCTCGCTCGTGGAGCTGGCCGGGCGCTGGTACCTGCTGTACCACGACGCCCACGTGTCCGGCCGCGACCACCTGCGCAACGTGCGGATCGCCCCGCTCACGGTGCACCCCGACGGGCGGCTGACGGCCGACGTGCGCTGACGCCCCGGACGCCCGGCCCGCCCGTGCCCCGGGCAGGCCGGGCGGCCCCGGCGTCGTCGTCTCGGCGTCGTCGGCTCAGCGCCGCCGACGCAGCGCACGCAGCAGTGCGAACGCCGCGGCGCCGCCGGCGATCCACGGCCCGGCGACGATCAGCGCGTCGAGCGGCTGGTGCCGCACGTCGACACGCCCACGACGTGACGCCACCGGGTGCCGGTGCAGCTCGGACAGCACCCCGGTCTCGGTGACCGGGTTGTCCGGTCGCAGCGTGGCGAACGAGCGCAGGTGCGCACCCGCGGCGTCCACGCGGTCCGCGGCGATCAGCAGCAGCCAGTGCGCGGCCCGCCCCTCGCTGAAGCGCTCGTAGGAGTAGCGGCGGATCGCGCCCGACAGCCCGTGCGGCGGCTGCGCCGTCCCGAACACGGGTGTGAGCATCTCGTGCTCGATCGACCGCTCACGGGGGTAGGTCTCCTCCTGGCGGTCCGGGAAGTCCCAGTGCGCGCCCGTGGGCGGCAGGTCGGAGCGCTCGCGCGGCACGGACGGACGGTCGGCGGGGTCGAGGTCGGCGCCCCAGCCGGGGATGCGTGCGCGCAGCTGCTCGGGGGTCTCGGGCAGCGGGGGCTTGCTGGCGGTGTACGGCATGTCCACGTCCTCTCAGTCCGTGCCGGGCACGATGACGGGCTTGATGCAGCCGTCGAGCTTGGCCGACATCACGTGGTAGCCCTCGGCGATGTGCTCGAGCGGGATGCGGTGGGTGATGACGTCGCTGGGCTTGAGGTAGCCGGCCTGGATGTGCTCGAGCAGCCGCGGCCACTGCCGCTTGGCGGGCGCCTGGTTCATGCGCAGCGTGAGGCCCTTGTTCATGGCGTCGCCGAACTTCACGGCCGAGAACATGGGCCCGTACGCGCCCATGACCGACACCGTGCCGCCCTTGCGCACGCCGTCGATCGCCCAGTTCAGCGCGACCGGTGAGCCGCCCTGCAGCTTGAGCTTGGCGGCGGTCACGTGCTGGATGAGGTTGCCGTCCGCCTCGGCGCCGACGGCCTCGATCACGCGGTCCGCGCCCAGCCCGTCGGTCGCCTTCTTCATCTCGACGACGATGTCGTCGTAGTGCGTGTAGTTGCGCGTCTCCGCGAACGCGAACTCGCGCGCCTTCTCCAGCCGGTAGTCCAGCTGGTCCACGACGATCACGCGCCCGGCGCCCATGAGCCACGCGGACCGGGCCGCGAACAGCCCCACCGGGCCGGCGCCGAGCACGACGACCGTGTCGCCCTCGACGATGTCCGCGAGCTGCGCACCGAAGTACCCGGTGGCCAGCGCGTCGGTCATCATCAGCGCGTCCTCGTCGTCGAGCCAGTCCGGGATCTTCGACGGGCCGACGTCCGCGAACGGCACGCGCACGTACTCGGCCTGGCCGCCGTCGTAGCCACCCGTGGTGTGCGAGTACCCGTAGATGCCGCCGACGGCCGTGGCGTTGGGGTTCACGTTGTGGCAGTTGGAGTACAGGCCGCGTGCGCAGAAGAAGCACGTGCCGCAGTAGATGGTGAACGGGACCATCACGCGGTCGCCCACCTGCAGGTTCTGCACGGACGGGCCGACCTGCTCGACCACGCCGACGAACTCGTGGCCGAACGTGTGGCCGATCCGTGTGTCCGGCATCATCCCGTGGTAAAGGTGCAGGTCGGAGCCGCAGATGGCGGCCCGCACGACGCGCACGACCGCGTCGTTCGGGTGCTCGATCGCCGGGACGTCCTTCTCCTCGACGCGGACCTTGTAGGGCCCGCGGTAGACCATCGCTCGCATCGGATCCTCCGGGTCGGGTGCCCACCAGGGTGCGGACACCACGGCGATCGCGCATCCCGAGGGGCGGGGTCCGCTTCCGCGCGCGGACTCCGTGACGGCATGCCGACGACCCCGAGATGCAGGGCCGCAGGAGGAGCGTCGTCGGGAGGCCGAGGACACGCGACCGGCTCGTCCCGGGGCATGACGTGGGCCCGGGACCTCCCCGTCCCGGGCCCACGTCACCCCGGTGCCCCACGGGCACCGGCGCTCACGGCTCAGCGCACGTCGTCGTCCACCCAGTCGAACGACTTCGTCACGGCCTTCTTCCACAGCCGGTACTGCCGGTCGCGCTCGTCGTCCGCCATGGCGGGCTCCCAGCGCTTGTCCTCCGACCAGTTGTCGATGACGTCCTGCTCGCCGGACCAGTAGCCGACGGCGATGCCCGCCGCGTACGCGGCGCCCAGCGCGGTGGTCTCGGCGATCTTCGGCCGGATCACCGGCACGCCGAGGATGTCGGCCTGGAACTGCATGAGCGCGTCGTTCGCGACCATGCCGCCGTCGACCTTCAGCTCGGTGAGGTCGACGCCCGAGTCGGCGTTCATCGCGTCGAGCACCTCCCGCGTCTGGAAGGCGGTGGCCTCCAGCGCGGCCCGGGCGATGTGCGCCTTGGTGACGTAGCGCGTCAGGCCGACGAGCGCGCCGCGGGCGTCGGAGCGCCAGTACGGGGCGAACAGGCCCGAGAACGCGGGGACGAAGTACGCCCCGCCGTTGTCCTCGACGCTCGCGGCGAGCTTCTCGACCTCGGGGGCCGAGGAGATGATCCCCAGGTTGTCGCGCAGCCACTGCACCAGCGACCCCGTCACCGCGATCGAGCCCTCGAGCGCGTACACCGTGTCACGGTCGCCGATCTTGTAGCAGACCGTGGTGAGCAGGCCGTTCTTCGACGCGATCGGCTCGGTGCCGGTGTTGATGAGCATGAAGTTGCCGGTGCCGTAGGTGTTCTTGGCGTGGCCCACCTCGAAGCACGCCTGCCCGAACGTCGCGGCCTGCTGGTCGCCCAGGATCCCGGCGATCGGCACACCCGGCAGCAGACCGCCCTTGCGGCCCTCGCCGTACACCTCGGACGACGAGCGGATCTCCGGCAGCATCGACACCGGGATCCCCATCTCACCGGCGATCTCCTCGTTCCACGTGAGCGAGTCGATGTTCATGAGCATGGTGCGCGACGCGTTCGTCGGGTCCGTGACGTGGATCCCGCCCCGGGTGCCGCCCGTCATGTTCCACAGGATCCAGGAGTCGGTGTTGCCGAACGCGAGCCGGCCAGCCTCGGCCTTCTCCCGCGCGCCGGCGACGTTGTCGAGGATCCACCGGATCTTGGGGCCGGAGAAGTACGTGGCCAGCGGCAGGCCGACGCGGTCCTTGTAGCGCTCGGCGCCGCCGCCCAGGGCCGCGAGCTCGTCGCAGATCTTCTGCGTGCGGGTGTCCTGCCAGACGATCGCGTTGTAGACCGGCTCACCGGTCTCCCGGTCCCAGACGACCGCGGTCTCGCGCTGGTTGGTGATGCCGACGGCGGCCATCTCCTCGTGCGTGAGGCTGGCGCGGCCCAGCGCCTGGCCGACGACCTCGCGGGTGTTGGTCCAGATCTCCTTCGGGTCGTGCTCGACCCACCCGGCCTTCGGGAAGATCTGCTCGTGCTCCTTCTGTCCCACCGAGACGACGTCGCCCTGGTGGTCGAAGATCATCGCGCGGGTCGAGGTGGTGCCCTGGTCGATCGCCAGGACGTACTGGTCGGTCATCGGGGAGCCTTTCGTCGGGACGGTCGTTCGAAGGGGTGGGGTCAGCCGACGTAGACGCCGGCCAGGAGGCCCGCGAGCACGCCGCCGACGAGCGGGCCGGCGATCGGCACCCACGCGTAGGCCCAGTCGGACGAGCCCTTGCCCTTGATGGGCAGCAGCGCGTGGGCGATGCGTGGCCCGAGGTCACGCGCGGGGTTGATCGCGTAGCCGGTGGGGCCGCCGAGGCTCGCGCCGATGCCGACCACGATCAGCGCCACGGCCAGCGGGCCGATCTCGGCGGGCGTCTCACCGAACGCGAGCACGAAGAAGACGAGCACGAACGTCGCGAGGACCTCGGTGAGGAAGTTCCAGCCGTACGAGCGCAGCTCGGGCCCGGTCGAGAACACACCCAGCTTGACGGCCGGGTCGGCGTCCTCGTCGAAGTGCTTCTTGTACGCGAGGTACGCCAGCCCCGCGCCGACGGCCGCGCCGAGCATCTGCGCCGTCACGTACAGCACGCCGTTGAGCGCGGTCACCGGGATGCCCGGTGCGAACTCCTCGCGACCGCCGGCCCAGATGCCGATCGTCACGGCGGGATTCAGGTGGGCGCCGGACTTGTACGCCGCGTACACGCCGGCGAACACCGCCAGGCCCCATCCGAAGTTGATCATCAGCCAGCCGCCGCCGAACCCCTTGGTGCGCGGCAGGATCGCGTTGGCCACGACCCCCGCCCCCAGCAGGATCAGGATCGCGGTGCCGATGGTCTCCGACCAGAACGCATCACCGATCGTGTAGTCCACTTCAGACCTCTCTCGTCGACGTCGTTGTCACGCGGGTCACCGCCGGGGGCTCACGTCGCCGCACGGGTGCGGCGGGCCGGTGGTGCGGGGCGGCGGTGCCCCGCACCACCGGTGCCTCAGGTGCCCGCCGGGCCGGCCGCGCCGCGGCCCGACGGCGAGCCGGGCTTGGTGCCGGGGTCGGCGTCCTCGCCCAGCGGGAGCAGCGGCGCCAGGTCCGGCGCCCGCAGGCGCACCTCCTCGGCGGAGGCGTCGTCCGGCTGCGCCGCGGCGGCCTCCTCCGCCTCCGCGCGGGCGCGGTACGCCTCGATCTCCCGGGCGCGGGTCGCGTCGTCCCACCCGAGCACGGGCGCGAGCAGGTCCGCGATCTCGTCGAGCGCGCCCACCCCCCGGTCCGCCTGCTCGTAGTTCAGGCGCGTGCGGTGCATGAGGACGTCGTCCAGGTGCAGCGCACCCTCGTGGCTCGCCGCGTAGACGATCTCGGCCCCGATGTACGCCGGGGCGTGCTCGAGCGGCTGCGCCAGCTCCGGCCGCTCGTCGCACAGGTCCGTCAGCTCCTGCAGCAGCGACCCGTACCGGTGCAGCAGGTGGTCCATGCGCGGGCGGTCCCACCCGTACCGGGCGCCGATGGCGCGGGCCTGGCGCTGCACGACCTTGAGTCCCTCGGCGCCCACCAGCGGCACGTCCTGCGTGATCGACGGCAGGGTCGTGGCGCGTGAGCCGAGCGCGAAGTCGACGGCGTCCTTGGCCATGACGCGGTACGTGGTGAGCTTGCCGCCCGCGACGACCGTGAGGCCGGGCGTCGGGGACGCGACGGTGTGCTCGCGCGACACCTTCGCCGACGACGTGCCCTCCTTGGTGCCCGGCTGCAGCAGCGGGCGCAGGCCCGCCCAGGTCCCGATGACGTCCTCACGGGTCAGGGGACGCGAGAGCACCTGGTTGGCGTGCTCGATGACGTAGTCGATGTCGGCGCTGGTGGCGACGGGGTGCGTGAGCTCCTGCTCCCACGGGGTGTCCGTGGTGCCGATCACCCAGTAGCGGGACCACGGGATGATGAACAGCACCGACTTCTCGGTCTGCAGGATCAGGCCCGTGTTGCCCTCGATCCGCGTGCGCGGCACGACGATGTGGATGCCCTTGGACGCCAGCACCCGCAGGCCGCCGTCGCTGCCCGCCAGGGACTCGGTCTGCTCGGTCCACACGCCGGTGGCGTTGATGACGTGGCGCGCGCGCACGTCGATCCGGTCGCCCGTCTCCAGGTCCACGACCTCGGCGCCGGTCACGGCACCGCCGGTCGTGGTCTGCAGGTCGACGACCTGCGTACGGGACGCGGCGTGCGCGCCGTAGCTGACGGCCGTGCGGACCAGCGTCTCGACCAGCCGTGCGTCGTCGACGCTGGCGTCCCAGTACCGCACCGCGCCGATCGCGGCGTCGTGGCGCAGGTCGGGGAACAGTCGCTCCATCCCCTTGCGGGTCAGGTGGCGGTGGATCGGCATGGCGCGGTGGCTCCCGGAGACCGACGCCAGCGTGTCGTACAGCGCGACGCCCGCGCCGACGTACGCCCGCTCCCACACACGGTTCTCGAGCGGGTAGAGGAAGCTGACGGGCTTGACCAGGTGCGGCGCGAGCCGCGTGATGAGCAGGTCACGCTCGGTCAGGGCCTCACGGACCAGGTGGAAGTCGAGCATCTGCAGGTAGCGCAGGCCCCCGTGGACGAGCTTGCTCGAGCGGCTCGACGTCCCGGACGCCCAGTCCTGCCCCTCGACGATCGCCGTGGACAGGCCGCGGGTCACGGCGTCGAGGGCGATGCCGGCGCCGGTCACGCCACCGCCGACGACGAGGACGTCGAGCTCCTGGCCGACCTCCGAGCTGCGGCGCAGTGCGCCGAGCGCGTCCTGGCGGGCCTGAGCTGTCAGCGGTGCGGTCCTCATGTGGCGGTCCCCTCCCGGTGGAGCCGTGGCTCGGTGGTCGCGGCTCCCGGCGGGGGCCCCCTCGCTCGCCGGGTGCGTCCGATATGGTCATCACGTCCAGAACGGACGCGCAACTCGAATGCACCAACGTGCAGCACGGGGGGTCGCGGCCGTCGTGCCCGGCGGAGGGTGGGTGGCGCGTGTTCGTGGAGCGGGAGCAGGACGTGCTGCGCGCGGCCTCGATGTACTACCTCCAGGACCTCAAGATGGAGGTCATCGCCCGGCACCTCGGCACGTCGCGGTCCACCGTGTCGCGGCTGCTCAAGCGGGCGCGGGAGACCGGGCTCGTCGAGATCACGCTGCGGCCCTCCAGCACCCGGGCGCCCGGTCTCGGTCGCTCGATCTCCGCGGCCTTCGGCATCGACACCTACGTCGTGCCCGTGCCGGACTCCGCCGGCTCGGTGGAGCGGCTCGACCAGGTGGCCATGACCGCCGCACGTCTGATCGGCTCGTGGTTCGACTCCGACATGGTCATGGGCATCGCCTGGGGCACCACGCTCGCGGCCGTCTCGCGGTACCTCGCCCCCAAGCCCACCCGCGGGTCCGCGGTCGTGCAGCTCAACGGCGCGGCGAACATGCGCACCTCCGGCGTCGAGTACGCCTCCGACCTCATCTCGTCGTTCGGCTCCGCGTTCGCCGCCGCCGTGCACCACTTCTCGGTGCCGGCCTTCTTCGACTACCCCGACACCAAGGCCGCCATGTGGCGCGAGCGCTCGGTCCGCCGCGTGCTGGACATGCAGCGCCGCGCCGACATCGCCGTCTTCTCCACCGGTGCGGTCGCCGGCGCCGTCCCGTCGCACGTGTACTCCGCGGGCTACCTCGACGAGACCGACGTCCGCCGCCTGCACGACGAGGGCGTCGTCGGCGACGTGTGCACCGTCTTCCTGCGCGGCGACGGCTCGTGGGAGGACGTCTCGCTCAACAGCCGCGCCACCGGCCCCACCCCCGCCGAGCTGCAGCGGATCCCCCGGCGCGTGTGCGTCGTCGCGGGCGACAACAAGGTGGCGCCGCTGCTCGCCGCGCTGCACGCCCGGGTCGTCACCGACCTCGTGGTCGACGAGGTCACCGCGACAGCCCTGGTCGAGGCCGTCGCCGGGCGCGCGCCCGGACGCCACCGGTGACGGCGCGGGTGCACGTCCGTGCGTAGGTTGTGCGCGTGAGCACCACCGTCCCGGTCGAGATCGCCCCCGCCCTGCCGTCCGACGTCCGCGCGATCCACCGCCTGGTGGAGCCCTACACGCGGGAGCGCATCCTCATCGCCAAGGAGTGGGTCGGGTACTACGAGGCCGTCCAGGAGTTCCTCGTCGCGCGTCCCACCGCCGGCGGGGACCTGGTCGGGTGCGGCGCGCTGCACGTCATGTGGGAGGACCTCGCGGAGATCCGGACCCTCGCGGTGGCGCCCGAGTACCGCGGCCGCGCCGTCGGGCACCTGCTGGTCGACGCGCTGCTGGACCGCGCCCGCCGGCTCGGGCTGCGGCGCGTGTTCTGCCTGACGTTCGAGGTCGACTTCTTCGCCCGGCACGGGTTCCGCGAGATCGACGGCACCCCGGTGCCGCCCGACGTGTACGTCGAGCTGCTGCGCTCCCACGACGACGGGATCGCCGAGTTCCTCGACCTGGCGCGCGTGAAGCCCAACACCCTCGGCAACACGCGCATGCTCCTCGAGCTCTGACCCGGTCAGTGCGGCAGCCGGTAGGTGGCCGCCGCCGGGTCCGGGTCGTCGCCCGGCGCCGGGTCCCGCGTCACCAGGCCGTCCGCGACGAGCGCGTCGACGCAGCGGGCCAGCTGGCCGGCGTCCGGCCACACCGCGGCCAGCACGTCGTGCGGCACCGGGGCGAGGGCCTCCCGCAGCAGCGCCATGACCCGGCCGCGCACCTGCCGGTCCGTACCCGTCCACGCCTGCGTCCGGCGTCGGTGCGCGTGCGCGTCCGCCGGCCGGCCGGCGGCCAGCCACCGGCACCGGTCCGCCACCGGGCACGCGCCGCACCGCGGGGTGCGCGCCGTGCAGACCAGCGCCCCCAGCTCCATCGACGCGGCCGACCAGCGTGCCGCCGCCGCGTCGTCGTCCGGCACCCACGCGGCCGCCCGGCGGACCTCCGCCGCCGTCTGCGCGGGCGCCGGCAGCGCCTCGCCCGCCGCGACGCGGGCCAGGACCCGGCGCACGTTGGTGTCCAGCACCACCGACCGGCGGCCGAACGCGAACGCGCGCACCGCCGCCGCGGTGTACGCCCCGACGCCCGGCAGGGCCAGCAGCGCGGCCTCGTCGTCCGGCACCACCCCGCCGTGCCGCTCGACCACCACGCGGGCGCACTCCTGCAGGCGCAGCGCGCGGCGCGGGTAGCCCAGCCGGTCCCACGCCCGCAGCACGTCCGACGTCGGTGCGGCGGCCAGGTCCGCGGGTGTCGGCCACCGTGCCAGCCAGGCGCGCCACGCCGGCTCCACCCGCACCACGGGGGTCTGCTGCAGCATCACCTCGCTGACGAGCACGCCCCACGGGGTGCGGTCGGCGGCACGCCACGGCAGGTCGCGCGCGTGCCGGTCGAACCACGCCACCACGTCCGCGCGCACCGACGGGTCGGGTGCGTCGGTCACCGGGGACGGGGTCTGCTGCGCGGCGGGCACGCCTCATGGTGCCGGTGACGGTCGGGTGCGCCAACTCGCCCCGGGCCCTCGTCGGGGCGTGCGAGGACGGGCGGCGGGGCCGGGCGCGTCGGCGCGCCGTGCAGCGCGTCGGGCGGCGCGCGGGGCGGCGGGCTCGTACCGTGGTCGCGCACAGCCAGCCCGCGCGCGGAGCCCACCTCGGAGGTCCTGCATGAACGACCGGACGCCCCCGGCGGCGCGCGCGCCCCGGCCGGTGCCGCCGCCGCGGCCGCCCGCCCGGGTGTTCTGGATCCGGCGGTTCGTGGTGCTCGGGCTGCCGGTGCTGCTGATCGTGCTGCTCGTCGTCTGGCTGACGGGCCGTGGCGGTGACGGTGAGCCCGGTGCCGCGCCCTCGCCCGAGGCGCCGCAGGTCACACCGTCGACGCCGCCCGTCGACGAGCCCGGGGTGGGTGACTGCACCCCCGAGCAGCTCGTCCTGGCGATCACCCCCGGGGCCGAGACGTTCCCCGCCGCGGTGGACCCCACCTTCGAGGTCGGGGTCACCAACTCCGGTGCCGAGCCGTGCCTCGTCGACGTCGGGGACGCCCAGCGGGAGGTCCTCATCACGTCCGGCGACGACCGTGTGTGGTCGAGCCGTGACTGCGCGGCCGAGGACGCCGCGCCCCGGACCCTGCTGCTCGCCGGGGGGCAGTCGGACGTCACGCAGCTCGTGTGGCCGCGGGAGCGGTCCGCCGCCGGCTGCGCGGGCGGTCTGCCGGACCCGGGGGCCGGCACCTACTCGGTCACCCTGACGGCGGCCGGTGCGACCTCACCGCCGGCGGTGTTCGGCCTGGGCTGAGGCCGCACCGCGGTGCGCCGGACGCAGCGCCGGCGCCGGACGCAGCGCCGGGATCGGACGCAGCGCCGGGGCTAGACGTACCGCTCGAGGATGCTCGACTCCGCGAGCCGCGACAGCCCCTCACGGACCGAGCGTGCGCGCTGCTCACCCACGCCGTCGACCGCCATGAGGTCGTCGATGGTGGCGGCCAGGAGCTTCTGCAGCCCGCCGAAGTGCCCGACCAGCCGGTCGACGACCGGGCCGGGCAGCCGGGGCACCTTGGACAGCAGCCGGTAGCCGCGGGGCCCGACCGCGGCGTCGAGCTCCTCGCCGCCGCCCGGCAGGCCCAGGACGCGGGCGATGTGCGCGATGTCGAGCAGCTGCGTCGAGTCGAGCTCGGCGAGCGCGCCCGGGACCGTCTCGACGGTACGCCGGGAGGTGTCCACGTAGTCGCGGATCACGAGCTCGCGCTCCGTGCCGACGCCGCCGACGAGCTCGTCGAGCTGCAGGGTCAGCAGGCGGCCGTCGGTGCCGAGCTCCACCACGTAGCCGGCGATCTCGTCGGAGATGCGCCCCACCATCTCGAGGCGCTGGACGACGGCGCACACGTCGCGGACGGTGACGAGGTCCTCGATCTCGAGCGCCGACAGGGTGCCGCTGACCTCGTCGAGGCGGGCCTTGTACCGCTCGAGCGTGGCGAGGGCCTGGTTGGCGCGCGACAGGATCGTCGTGGAGTCCTCGAGCACGTAGCGCTGCGCCCCGACGTACAGGGCGACGATCCGCATGGACGCGGACACCGAGATGACCGGCAGGCCGGTCTGCTTGGCGACCCGCTCCGCGGTGCGGTGCCGGGTGCCGGACTCGGACGTCTGGATCGACGGGTCCGGCAGGAGCTGTACCGCCGCCCGCACGATGCGGTCGCGGACGGGGTCGATGACGACCGCGCCGTCCATCTTGGCCAGCTCGCGCAGGCGGGTGGCGGAGAACTCGACGTCGAGCACGAACCCCCCGGAGCACAGCGACTCCACGGTGGGGTCCATGCCGAGGACGATGAGCGCCCCCGTGCGGCCGCGCAGGATCCGCTCGAGGCCGTCGCGGAGCTCCGATCCGGGGGCGACAGCGGCGAGCGTGGACCTCAGCAGGTCCTCCTGGTGCGAGTGGGGCACCTGCGAATCGTATCGGGGGCGTGACGTGTTGTCCGAGCGCTTGCTCACGCGTCGGCGGCCGGTGCGAGCCCGGCCAGGACGGCGGCCGCCAGGTCCGGGGCCTCGACGACGCGCAGACCGTCCGGCACGGCCACCTCCGCGAGCGTGCCGGCCGGGACCACGGCGCGCAGGCAGCCGAGGCGGGCGGCCTCCGCGAGCCGGCGCCCGACGCCGGGGACGGGGCGGATCTCACCGGCCAGCCCCACCTCGCCGATCGCCACGAGACCGGCGTGCACGGGCACGTTCTCCCGCCCGCTGACGGCGGCCAGCGCGAGCGCCAGGTCCGCGGCGGGCTCGACGACCCGGGCCCCGCCGACGGTCGAGACGTACACGTCCTGGTCGGCCAGCCGTGCGCCGAGGCGCCGCTGCAGCACGGCCAGGACCATGGCGAGGCGGCTGCCGTCCACGCCGCTGGTGGTGCGCCGCGGGTTGGGCACCACGCTGGGCGCCACCAGGGCCTGGACCTCGGCCGCGAGCGGTCGTCGGCCCTCGAGCGTGACGGTGAGGCAGGTGCCGGGCACGTCGCTGACCAGCCGGGACGTGAACAGCCCGGACGGGTCGGCCAGCCCGACGATCCCGTGCTCCGAGAGGTCGAAGCAGCCGACCTCGTCGGTCGGTCCGTACCGGTTCTTGGTGGCGCGCAGCAGCCGCAGCCGGGAGTGCCGCTCACCCTCGAACTGGCAGACCACGTCGACCAGGTGCTCGAGCGTGCGCGGCCCTGCCACCGAGCCGTCCTTGGTGACGTGGCCGACGAGCACCACGGGCAGCGCACGGGACTTGGCGGCGGTGATCAGCGCCGCCGTGACCTCGCGCACCTGGGAGACGCCGCCGGGCGCGCCCTCGACCTGGGCCGACGTGAAGGTCTGCACCGAGTCCAGCACGAGCAGGTCGGGGTCGACGCTCTCGACGTGGCCCAGCACGGTGCCCAGGTCCGTCTCCGCGGCGAGCAGGAGCGTCGGCGCCAGCGCGTGGATCCGCCCCGCGCGCAGCCGCACCTGCGCCGCCGACTCCTCGCCGGTGACGTACAGGACGCGCCGGCCGGTGCGCGCGGCCCGGGCCGCGACGTCCAGCAGCAGCGTCGACTTGCCGACGCCGGGCTCGCCCGCCAGCAGCACGACGGCGCCGGGCACGAGCCCGCCGCCCAGCACGCGGTCGAGCTCGTCGACGCCCGTCGGGCGGGCGGCGGCCGCGTCGACGTCGATCTCCTCGAT
>Ga0233375_1000593_pt1 | contig 18689 bp, 17 predicted proteins | sample ElkDunMinimDraft_10_FD_191539 | JGI IMG/M metagenome (GOLD analysis project Ga0233375, IMG submission 191539) | Fecal eukaryotic communites from dung pellets of Tule Elk in California, USA - Elk Dung E16 | ecosystem: Host-associated > Mammals > Digestive system > Large intestine > Fecal | place... | reverse complement strand
CGGCCTCGCCGGCCCCTTCGGCCCCGGCGGGCCTGCCCGCCACGACAGGCCCGGTCGAGCAGGTGACCCTCCTGACGCACCCGTTGCGCCCACGCCTGCTCACGGTCGCGGCCGTCGAGCAGATCGCGGCGCGCATGGTCAGGGTCCGCCTCACGGGGGAGGACCTCGCCGACTTCGTGACCGCGGCCCCCGAGGACCACGTCAAGATCTTCCTGCCGACCGAGCAGGGCGGGACCCCGCAGATGCCGCAGGTCGTCGACGACCGGTGGGTCGGCGGACGGCATCTCGCGAGCCGCGACTACACGGTGCGGTACGTCGACCGCGCGGCCCGCACGCTCGACCTCGACCTCGTGGTGCACGAGCACGGGATCGCGGGCCGGTGGGCGGGGCGCGCCCAGGTCGGCGACCTGGTCGGCGTGCTGGGTCCGCGCGGCTCGTTCCTCGTCAACGACGTGTTCGACTGGTACGTCTTCGCGGTCGACGAGACGGCTCTGCCCGCGGCCGCCCGGTGGCTCGAGACCCTGCGTCCCGAGGTGCCCGTCACGGTCTTCGTCGAGGTCCAGGACGAGGGCGACGTGCTGCCGCTCGCGTCGGCCGCCAACGCCCACGTCACCTGGCTCTTGCGCGGGGACCGCGCCCCGGGCACCACGTCGCTGCTCGCTGACGCGGTGCGCGGCCTCGACCTGCCGCAGGGCAACGGGTTCGTGTGGGTCGCGGGCGAGTCGATGTCGATCAAGCCCCTGCGCCGCTACCTCAAGAACGAGGTGGGGCTCGGTCGCGACAACTTCGACGTGGACGGCTACTGGCGCAAGGGCGTCGCGGACCACGACCACCACGACGACGACACCGACGAGGCCGGAGCGCCCGACGCCGACGAGTCCCCCCGTGACTGACGGTCGGGCCGCCGTGCCGCGGGGCGGCCACCGCGCGCTGCGTGTCCTGGCCTCGCCGGCCGGGGCGACGTGGCGCGTCGTGGTCTGCCCGCACGCGGGCGGCGCCGCGAGCTACTACCGCCGGCTCGTCCTGGCTGCGCGCCGGCCACCCGTCGCCCTGCCGGGCCCCCGGGGGGCGCGGGCGCCGTTCGCCGGGGCGCCGGAGGTCGTGGCGGTGCAGTACCCGGGCCGCGAGACCCGGTTCGCAGAGCCTCCCGTGCAGACCATGACCGACCTGGTCGCGGACGTCGCGGGCCCGGTGCGCGCGCTGCTCGCCGACGACGTCCCGACGGTCCTGCTCGGGCACAGCCTCGGCGCGTCGGTCGCGGTGCGGGTCGCGGCCGGGCTCGGGCCGACCGAGGCACCCGACCTGCTCGTGGTGTCCGGCCGCTCGGCACGTGCCGACCACACCGGTCCCGCCGGCCGGGTCGAGGACGGGCGCTCCGCCGTCGGGCCGGGCAGGGGCACCGCGCGTGACGACGCCGCCCTGCGGTCGTGGGTGGCCGCGCTGGGCGGCACCCCGCCCGAGCTGCTCGCCGACGCCGAGCTCTTCGCGCTGCACGCGCGCGTGCTGCGCGCGGACCTCGCGGTCCACGACTCGCTCGCGGCCGGAGACGGTCCAGCACCGGCGATCACGGCCCCCCTCCTGCTGCTCGCCGGGTCCGACGACGTCGCGTCCCCTCCGGAGTCCGTCCTGCCCTGGTCGGAGCGTGCCCGCGCGGGGGTCCGGCACCGGGTCGTCGAGGGTGGGCACTTCTTCGTGGGCGACCGGGCGCCGGAGGTCCTCGATGCGCTGCGAGCCGCGCTGACCGCTGTCGTCACGGGCAGCTCTGCCCGCGACACCCGCGACACCCGCGACGCCAGCGACACCCTCGGCCGCGGCGCCCGTGGCCCCGCGGCCGAGGGGCGGTGGGTCCGGTCGCGCGAGGTGGTGGCAGCGGACCTGCGGCGGCTCGAGGAGACGCGGGCGGGAGGACCGTCGTGAGCGCGACGGCAGCCACGGCGGTGCCGGCCCGGACCCGGCGCAGCCCGCGCGCGCGGCTCCTCCTGGGGGCGGCCGGGCTCGTGCTCGCGCTGCTGACCACCGTCGTCGCGAGCGTCGCGGCCGGTTCGCAGCCCGTGCCCTGGTCCGACGTGGTCGCGGTGCTCCGCGACCCGGGCACGAGCGAGGCGTCGGCGATCGTGTGGGACATGCGCGTGCCCCGCACGATCCTCGGCCTGCTCGTCGGGATCGCGCTCGGGGCGGCCGGAGCGCTCACCCAGGCGCACACCCGCAACCCCCTCGCGGACCCTGGCCTGCTCGGGGTGACGTCGGGCGCGGCGTGCGCGGTCGTGCTCGCGATCCACGCGGGGGTCACGAGCCCGTCGGGGGCCGTGGGGTTCGCGCTCGTCGGCGCGCTGTGCGCCGGGGGGATCGTCGTGGTGCTCTCGCAGCGCATCCGGGTCCTGGCCCCGGGGGTCACGCTCGTCCTCACGGGCTCGATCGTCACGGCGCTGCTCGCCTCGATCACGTCCGGGGTGCTCCTGCTCGACCGCACGACCATGGACGTCTTCCGGTTCTGGAGCATCGGGTCGCTCGTGGGACGCGGTCCAGAGGTCATCTGGACCGTCGTGCCGTTCCTGCTGCTCGGCCTGCTGCTCGCCGCCGTCAACGCACCGACCCTCGGCGCGCTCGAGCTGGGCGACCAGCTCGGGGTCACGCTCGGGCGCCACGTCGTGCGCGACCGGCTCGTGGGCCTGCTCGCCGTGACGCTGCTCGCCGGGGCCGCGACCGCCGCGTGCGGACCGATCGCGTTCGTCGGCCTCGCCGCGACGCACGCCGCGACGCGGCTCGGCCTCGGGGGGCCCGCGTGGCGCGTCCCGGTGGCCGGGCTGTGCGGCGCGGTCCTGGTGCTGGGAGCCGACGTCGTCGGCCGCCTCGCTCCCGCCACCTCGGAGATCCAGGTCGGCATCGTCATCGCGCTCGTCGGGGCGCCCCTCTTCGTCGTCCTCGCCCGCGGCTACCTGGGAGACCGCTCATGACCACGAACCTCTCGGACGGACCCCGGTCCCCGACGGACGAGCTGTCGGCGTCGTCGCAGGGGACCGGCGGGCTCGTCGCCGGCGGACCACCAGGGCGCACGGGCCCGGCCGGCTGGGTGGCGAGCGCCCTCGCACCCCTCGGGCGCCACCCGGGCGGGCGGCGACAGGTCCTGGTCGGCGGCGCGCTCGTCGCCCTCGTGCTCGCGCTGCTCGTCGCCTCGATCATGGTCGGCGAGTACGTGCTGCCAGCGGCAGACGTGGTCCGCGTGCTGCTCGGCGGGGGAGACCCGGGCGACCGGTTCGTGGTCCTGGGCCTGCGTGCCCCGCGGGCCCTGACCGCGCTCGTGGTGGGCTTTGCGCTCGGCGCAGCCGGGGCGATCACGCAGTCCGTGGCGCGCAACCCCCTCGCGAGCCCCGACGTCCTGGGCGTCACGGCCGGTGCGACCGCCGCCGCCGTCGCGGCCATCGTGCTCGCGGGCACCGGGGCCGTGAGCGGCTTCCTCGTCACGGCCGGGCTGCCGCTCGTCGCCCTCCTGGGCGGTCTGGTCGCGACCGCCCTCGTGTGCCTGCTCGCGTGGCGCGGCGGGATCGAGGGCTACCGGCTCGTGCTCGTGGGGCTCGGCGTCAACGCCGGGGCGTCGGCGATCACGTCGTGGCTGCTGGTGCGCGCCGAGCTGCCGGACCTCAACGCGGCCCTCGTCTGGATGACGGGCAGCCTCAACCGCGCGAGCCTCGCGATCGTGGGGCCGGTCGCCGTGGTCGTGGTGGTCACGACCGTGGCCAGCGCGCTGACGACCAGGTGGCTCGCGATCCTGCGCTTCGACTCGCGCGTGATCGTGGGGCTGGGCGTCCGGCGCTCGGCCGCTCAGCTGCTCCAGATCGTCCTGGCCGTGATCCTGGCCGCGGCGGCGACAGCGGCTGCCGGTCCCGTCCCGTTCGTGGCGTTCGTCGCGCCGCAGATCGCGTGGCGGGCGCTCGCGGCGCAGGGGCCGCCGCCGCTCGGCGCGGGGCTCGTGGGGGCGTGCGTCGTCCTTGCCGCGGACCTCGGGGCGCGCTCGCTGCCCGTGGACCTGCCCGTCGGGGTCATCACCTCGGCGGTGGGCGCGCCGTTCCTGCTGTGGCTGCTGCTGCGCGAGAGCCGCGAGGTGCGCTGAGGCTCAGCGGGCCGCGATCCCGTGCCGGGCGAGGAGGGGGAGGCCGTCGGCGAGCTCGACGTCCGAGAACCTGACCGGACCGACGGCCGAGCAGATCGCCACGGCGGCGAGGTAGGTCTCACCCGTCCTGCGCCCGTCGCCCGTCGCGCCCGCCGGGGGCGTCGCGCCCGTCGCTCCCGTCGCGCCCGCCGGGGGCGCGGGCAGGTCGAGGTCGCGAAGCGCCAGCCGGTCCGGCGCAGGGAGCATGCCCGTGCTGTGCACCGTCCTCGCGGGGAGGTCCGCGCGGTCGAGCAGCAGGTCGTCCCGCGGGGCGAGCAGCCCCGTGCCGACGGCCTTGAGCACCGCCTCGCGGCGCACCCACGACCGCGTGAACGATGCGGGCGTCCACCCGGTGAGAGGCCGCTCCCCTCCGGGGACCGCGTCGAGGAGGTCGGCGAGGTGGTCCCGGGCCGCAGCCGTGGACTCGACGTCCACGCCGACGTCCACGCCGTCGGGCCGCCCGCCGGCGACGGCGACCAGCACCCAGGCTCCCGCGTGCGCGATCGAGAACGACGGCGCGCCGTCGACGAAGGGCCTGCCAGGGGTCGCGCCACCCCTGCTCGCGAGCCGGACCACGACGTCGCGCGGGGCGACGCCGAGGCCTTCCCCCAGGGCGGCCCGGACCAGGGCTCGTCCGGTGGTGAAGCGGTCACGGTCCGCCTCCCGCCGGAACCCCGCCGCGCGCGCGGTCTCGCCGGGGGAGAGCCACGCGGACGCCCCCGCGCGCGCCGGCAACGGTGGCGCGCACCACACGGTCACGCCCGCCGACCGAGGACGGGCGAGCGAGGGGCCCGGGCTCACCCCCACCGGGCGACCGAGCGCTCGGTGACCTCGAGCAGCGCCCCCCGGTGCGCGAACCACCCCGTGCCGGTCGGTTGCTCCTCGGTCCAGAGCACCTCGCCCGTCGCGAGGTCGTAGCCGGTGGACCGCGTCGTGCCGTCGGTCGTCGTGCCGCTGAACAGGATCGCGCGAGAACCGTCGGTGGCCGCCCCGAACGGGTAGGCGGCGTCCGAGCCGTCCACGGACCACAGGGCGCGACCCGAGGTCGGGTCGAGCGCCTCCAGCCCGCCCGTGCCGTCGTCGGCGAGGACGACCGCGCCGGTCTGGACGAGCACCGTGTCCGAGGTCTGGGGGACGTCCCACAGCTCGGTCCCGTCGAGGTCGAAGGCGCTGAGCCCGCCTGTCGTGCGGGCGAGGAGGAGGTCCGGGGCGGTCCCGTCGCTCGCCATCGGGAGCAGGAGGTTCCCGTCGACCTCCCACCGCTCGGCCCCGCCGAGGTCCAGCACGGTCGAGCGGCCGGTCGCGGGGTCGAACCGGTTCACGAGCTGCCCGGTCAGGGCCTCGACGGAGTCGTCGGGGGCGTCCGGGTCGTCGAGGCGTGCCCCGCTCGCACTGAACGTCGCGTCGATGCCGCAGCCCCGGACGGTGACGATCTGGCCCAGCGTCCAGGCCCCGACGTCGTCGATGGCCAGCTCCGACGTGTCGTTCGTGGAGGTGCGGCACCCGTAGATCTCCGCCGGCGGGACGAACCAGAGCTCGTGCTCCCAGCGCACCTCGCCCGAGACGGCGTCGGTGAGGCTCACCACGACGTTCCGCCCACCAGGCACGTCGACGACGACCGGGGTCGAGGACCCCTCGTCGAGGTCGCGCGGTCCGACCGGCGGACCGGCCGGGCCGTCCCGTCGCACATGGACGACCGTGCCGCCCGGACCGACGGCGTAGACCGACCCGGCGCCGGTCGCGCCCAGGTCTCGTCGGCCCGTCACGTCCCCGGTCTCGTCCACCGCCGCGACCGCGACGGCCTCCGGTGGCCCGTACAGGCACACGAGCGGCTCGTCCTCCTGGTCGGAGGAGCGCCACTCGAACGCGCGGCCGCAGGTCGCGCCCTCACCGATCTCGGCCTGCCACGTCTCCTGCCCGGTCGTGGCGTCGACGGCGACGAGCGTGGCGCCGGCGTCCTCGGTGCTCCCGACCAGCAGCAGGTCGCGCCACACGACCCAGGGCTGGTCACCGGTGTCGACCGACCACAGCTCCGTGGGTGTGCCGGTGAAGGGCAGCACGCCTCCTGGGGTCGTGACCAGCCGGGCCGTGGCGCGCCGGTCCTCGACCGTCTCGCCGATCACGAGTCCCCCGGCGGCCAGCACCGCGACCCCCGCCACCACGGCCCAGGCCGTCCGGCTCGTCCGGCGCCTGCCGGAACGCGGCACCGGGTCGGCCGTCCCGTGAGCCCCCGTGGGGCCCGCGCGGGGCGCCGTGCGCTCCCCGGCGTCGCCCGGGACCGGGCCGGTCTCGTCGAGGTCGTCCACGACCTCGAACGACAGGGCACGGACGTCGGTCGACCTGCGGCGCAACGGCATGCCGGGGAGCCTACCCGCCAGGGATCGGGCCGGTCAGCGCTGGAACAGCCGCGCGGCCTGCGCCTCGGCGTCGGCATACGTCTGGGCTGCCGAGCCCAGCGCGGACGTGATCGAGTCGAGCGCGGTCTCGACGTGCACCTGTGCGCCCTGCCACTCGGCCATGACGCCCGCGAACGCCGTCGCGGCCCCGCCCTGCCAGCTCGCCTGGAGGTCCTGGAGGTTGCGCAGCATGGCCCCGACCTCGGCGCGGATGGCCGTGACCGACCCCCCGACCGCCGCGCTCGCCTGCGCGACCCGCGCGCTGTCGACCTCGTACCTGCTCATGTCGTCCTGCCTCTCGTCGAGCCTGCGCGGCACCGACCGGCGCCCCGCCCCGGCGCGAGACCGGGTGAGCAGGACGCTAGAGGTGAGCGGCGTCGTCGGGCAGGGCACGGGCGGGGCCCTGTGGGGGCGGGGTCAGGACACGCGCCTGTGCACGGCCCGTCCCCGTGGCGCAGCCCCGGACGGCCCGTGCGCTCAGTACGGGGAGGGCGCGATCAGCGCAGGAGGGGCCGACGCGTCGAGCTTCTTCTGCTCCTTGCGCAGCCGCTGCAGCTCGGCGTCGAGGTTCTGCCTCGCGGGCTCCTCCCACGCGGCCCCCAGCGGGCTCGAGAAGAGCGACCGGCGCTCGAGCAGCTTGGTGATGATCGTGGTGCGGGCCCGCAGGTAGTCGGCGAGCGGGATGTGCGCGTACTCGTCCCGCACGTCCTTGAGGTACTCCTTGTACCGCTGCGGCTCGGCGGCGAGCATCGCGAGGTCCGCGTCGCACAGCACGGCGCAGTCGAAGTCCGCCGGGTCCGGCGCGTGGCGCACGAGCGCGTTGACGAGGAACTCGACGCGTCGGCACGCCTTCTCGGGGACACCCAGCGTCGAGAGCTGCGCGAACGCGAGCGCGGCGCTCGCACTGGTGTCCTCGCCGCCCTTGTTGGCGTACGTGGCCTTGCGGGCGGCGTCGAAGATCGCCCCGTGGTACCACGCCGCGAGGCGGACCACGTCGGCGTCGTGCGTCTCCTCCGCGAGCTCGTCGACCCGTCCGAGGACGTCGGCGAGGTGGCGCAGGTTGTGGAAGTGGCGGTCGGGCTGGCTCCAGCGCTCGAGGAGTCCTTCGCCGACTGCGAGGATCTCCTCGGTGGGGGCCGTGGCCCCGGCGCCCTTGCAGCTACGGGTCCAGGAGGTGAGCAACCACTGCGGTGCGTCAGAGGTGGTGACGCCCATGAGATCAGCCTTCTTCGATGCGGGAGACGGGTGCGTCGTCGAGTGCGGATGCTCCTTCGAGCCTACGTCCGATCCGCCGACGACCCGCCATCGTAGCCCTGCGTCGGCAGTTCCACACGAACCGTGAGGCCACCGCCCTGCGTGGGGGCCACGGAGATGTGCCCGTGGTGCGCTCCGACGATCGCCGCGACGATCGCCATGCCCAGCCCGGAGCCCCCCGAGGAGCGGTTGCGCGACGAGTCCGCGCGGTAGAACCGTTCGAACACGTGGGCCGCCTGCTCTGCCGTGATGCCCGGTCCGTGGTCCCGGACCTCGAGGACCGCGACCGGCTCGCCCTCCGCCTGGTCGGGTGCCTGCGTGCCCAGGGCTATCTCGACGGGGGTCCCGTCGGGCGTGTGCTGCGAGACGTTGCCGATGAGGTTGGCGAGCACCTGCCGCAGCCGGTCCTCGTCACCGACCACGGTGAGGTCCTGGGGTGCGTCCGCCGAGGCCCCGAGCCCCACGATGCGGACCTGGCGCGTGGGGTCGAGGGCGTGCAGGTCGCCCGCCGAGTCGCGGGCCAGGGCCGCCAGGTTCACGGGGTCGTGCCGGACGGGCCTGCCCTCGTCGAGGCGTGCGAGCGCGAGCAGGTCGTTGACCAGCGTGCCCATGCGCGTCGCGGAGTCCTCGATGCGGCGCATCGTGTCGTCCATCTGCTCGGGGGTCCTCAGCGCGCCCATCCGGTAGAGCTCGCCGTAGCCGCGCACGGTCGCGAGGGGGGTCCGCAGCTCGTGGCTCGCGTCCGACACGAAGCGGCGCATGCGCGCCTCGGAGGCCTCCGAGGCGGCGAAGGCACGCTCGATGTGGTTGAGCATCATGTTGAGCGAGGCCGCGAGCGACCCGACCTCGGTGCTCGGCGGGGCAGGTCGCACGCGGCGCGTCAGGTCGCCCCTGGCGATGTCCGCGGCGGCCTCCTCGATCTCGCGCAGCGGGCGCAGCGCACGCTTGACCGCGACGAACGAGATGGCTCCGCCCGTCAGCGCGATCCCCAGCCCGCTGAGCCCGAGCGTCAGGCCGAGGATGCGGACGGTCTGGTGGATGCCCGTGAGCGGCAGGGCCGCGAACGCGGTGCCGTCCTGCCCGTCGTTGACGAGGAGCGGCATGACGCGCCAGTCCGACGGGTCCGAGGGGATGAACGGCCCGGTCTCCGTCCCGACCGTGAAGTGCTCGTCCGCCATCCGGCGGATCTCCTCCACCGACATCTCGGGGATGTCGGGGATCCCGTACCGCAGCGCGGTCTGGGGCAGGACGACCTGGCTCGGGGGACTCCCGGTGACCCGGTACAGGACGTAGTAGTCGCTCGGCAGCAGGGACCTCGTGCCCGACGGGCCCGCCTGGAGGGGTTCGTTCGCGACCGAGACCGCCTCGCGCTCGAGCTGGTTGTCGACCTGTCTGACCAGGTAGCTCGACACCACGGTCATCGTCGTGAGCGCCGCGATCCCGAGGCCGGCGGCGAGCAGCAGCGTGATGATCGCGACGAGCCGCGTGCGCAGCGGGATGCGCGCGAACCAGCTCCAGCTCTCCGTGGGCACGGGCTTGCCGAAGGGGCGGGGCTCGTCCGGTCGGGGCACCGGGGGAGCGTCCGGCGTCGCGGCGGCCCAGGTGCCCGACGCCGGAGCACGGCTCACCGGGTGCGCCGCACCCTCGGTGGGGGGAGCGGAGGAGGGGCGTGACGTCGTCGGGCCGGGAGGTGGGGGCACCGGCGGTGTCGCACCCGGTGCGCCGGCCGTACCGCCGGGCGACGAGGACGGGGGCGTGCTCATGACCGGCGGGTGCTCCCGGACTCCGGGGGCGTGCGCAGCAGGTACCCGACGCCGCGCTTGGTGTGGATGAGCGGCTGCACGGGTACCTCCGTGCCGTCGGGACCCGTGACCGTGAGGTTGTCGATCTTGCGGCGCAGGTACGAGATGTAGGACTCGACGATGTTCGCGTCGCCGCCCCAGTCGTACTGCCAGACGTGGTCGAGGATCTGCGCCTTGGACAGCACGCGGCCCGCGTTCAGCATGAGGTACCGCAGGAGCTTGAACTCGGTGGGGGACAGGTCCACCTCGTGGCCCGCTCGGCGCACCTCGTGGGAGTCCTCGTCGAGCTCGAGGTCCGCGAAGCGCAGGACCGCGGTGTCCTCGGGCTCGGCGTGCGTGCGGCGCAGCACCGCGCGGATGCGGGCCACGACCTCTTCGAGGCTGAACGGCTTGGTCACGTAGTCGTCGCCGCCGACCGTCAGCCCCGTGACCTTGTCCTGCGTGTCGTCGCGCGCCGTGAGGAACAGCACGGGGGTGTGGTGGCCCGTGGCGCGCATGCGGCGCGTCACCGTGAACCCGTCCATGTCCGGCAGCATGACGTCGAGGACCACGAGGTCCGGCTCGACCTCGCGCACGAGCTTGAGCGCGCTCGTCCCGTCCGCGGCCGCGAAGACCTCGAAGCCGGCGAAGCGCAGGGACGTGGACAGCAGCTCACGGATGTTGGGCTCGTCGTCGACGACGACCAGCCGCGCCTCGGGTTCGCTCATGGTTCCAGTGTGCGACGCGAGCCTGGGAGTCGCCTGGGCGGCAGCGGTGCACCGTGCGGCGCTGGGCCGTGCGGTTCGTCGCGACGAGGGTCCCGGCACGCCTCGCGTGCGCCCCGGCCGCGCGTGTCGGAGGTCGGTGGTTGCATGGCCTGCGGACGGGACGGACGGACGGTCGCGGGGACGGGACGGTCCGCGCGCGGGAGGACGGTGGGCAGGATGCGCGTCAGCGACGACCGACGCAGGGCGCGGCTCGTCGCGCACCAGCTCGACCTGGGGGCGGCCGGTCCGCAGCCCGGGACGACCGTCGAGGGCGTGGTCGACCGGCTCGTCGCCCTGCACGCGACGGACGCGCCCAGCGTCTACCTCTCGGTCCTCGCCCGCGTGCCGGGCCTGCGCATCGAGGACGTGCAGGCGGCCCTGTACGAGCGGCGCTCGCTCGTGCGCGTCCTGGCGATGCGCCGCACCCTGTTCGTCGTGGCCCGCGACATGGTGCCGGTCGTCCACGCCGGGGCGGGCGCCGCCGTCGGGCGCCGGTTGCGCACCCGGCTCCTCAAGGAGCTCGCGACGCTGCCCACCGACCCGGCCGTCGAGGACGCCGAGCAGTTCCTCGGGGCGGCCGAGGAGCAGGTCCACGACGCGCTCGCGCAGCACGGACCGCTCACGGGGGCGCAGCTCTCGGCCCGCGCCCCCGTCCTGCGGACCGCGTTCCTGCCCACCACCACGAAGTCGTGGGACGTGCGGCGCTCGTTGACCTCGCCCCTGCTGTCGCTGCTGTCCGCCGAGGGGCGGATCGTCCGTGGCGAACCGAGCGGCGGCTGGTCGTCCAACCGCTTCCTGTGGCGCCCCGTCGAGGACTGGTTGCCGGGCGGCATCCCCGAGACCGACGAGGCCGAGGCCCGGGTCCGGCTCGCGACCGCGTGGCTCGAGGCCTTCGGCCCGGCGACCGTCGCGGACCTCCAGTGGTGGACCGGGTGGAACCTGGGCCAGACCCGGGCGGCGCTGGCCGCCCTCGACGTGCGCGAGGTGGAGCTCGACGGGCTCGGCGCGGGGGTGGCGCTCCGGTCCACCGACCTCGACCCCTCACCGCGTGCCGCCGAGGGCCACGCGGCCCTGCTGCCCTCGCTCGACCCGACCGCCATGGGGTGGAAGCACCGCGAGTGGTACCTGGGGCCGCACCGGGAGCAGCTCTTCGACAGGGCCGGCAACATCGGCGCGACCGTCTGGTGGGAGGGGCGCATCGTCGGGGCGTGGGCCGTGCGGGCCGACGGCTCGCCCGCGGTGCGCCTGCTCGAGGACATCGGGACCGACGGCGCCGCCGCGGTCCACACCGAGGCGGCGCGGATCACCGCGCTCCTGGACGGCGGAGGCGTGACCGCGTCGTTCCCCACGCCGCTGTACCGCGAGCTGCGCGGCTGAGACCGCCGTGGACGCGGACGGGGCGGGACCCGCGCAGCGCGTGGTCCCGCCCCGTCGGCGGCCTCAGAGGTAGCGCAGCGGGTCGAACTCCTCGAGCGGGATGATCCGCACGCGCGGCAGGACGGCCGTGAACGCCCCCGCGTTGTCCTCGAGGTCGTAGAAGCTCAGGCCCCGGGACGAGAGCTCGGTGAAGCGCGAGTTGACGAACTCGCGGAAGCACAGCAGCCCCACCCGGCGGTCGGTGTCGTCGAGGAGGTCCTCGACCTGCGGGATGAAGTCTCCGTCGTGGCTCGCCAGGAGCACGTCGCCCGGTCGGTCCTCGAGCGCCTCGAGCATGCGCTGGATGCCGATGTCGACGACCTTCTCGGTGCTCGACCCGGCCAGCGGGATGGGGCGGTAGCCCATCGCGAGCAGGGCCTGGACGAACGCCATGGGCATCTGCCCGGACGACGCGTTGAGGAAGAACAGCGGGGTGACGTCCTGGCCCCACAGGTTCGCCGCGAAGTCGACGATCCGGTCCCAGCGGGGGCGCTCCTCGGGATTGGGCCGGTGCCCCAGGACGCTCATGCCGAGCGTCGCGTCGATGTTCTCCCCGTCGACGATCAGGTAGGTGCGCCGCTTGGCCTCACCGTGGGTGCTGACGAGGCCGTTCGACGTGCTGGAGTCCGACATGGGTCCAGCCTATCCGCCGTCGCAGGGCGGTCCGGCCGTCGCGCCGAGCGTGGTGGCGGCGCGGCGCGCGGCCGTCCCGACACGGAACTGATCGAGGCGTGGGCACGGGTTGCACGGGGACCCCCGGTGACGAGTACCTTTCAGCGGTGAACCTCCAGCTTCTCGACCCGGTCCGGATCACGGTCGTCCAGAACTCCCCGGACGTCACCCTGGACACCTTCGCGGACCTGCTCGGCCCCGACGTCCGCCTCGTGCGCCCGTTCGCGGGCGACGCCCTGCCGGACCCGACCGACATCGGGGACGGGCTGGTGGTCCTGGGCGGTGAGATGTCCGCCTACGCCGACGACGTCGCCCCCTGGCTCCCCGCGCTGCGTGCCCTGCTGAGCGCGGCAGTGATCTCCGCGGTGCCGACGCTCGGGATCTGCCTGGGCGCCCAGCTGCTCGCGGTGGCGTGCGGCGGGCACGTCCAGGTCGCGGCGCCTCCGGGGCGTGAGGCGGGGCTGACGAGGGTCTTCTGGCGGACCGGGGCCGAGGCGGACCCGGTGCTGGGTCCGCTCGCCCGCGCGGCCGCGGGGACGGGCAAGCGCGCCCGGTCGCTCACGCTGAGCATGCACGCCGACGCGATCATCGACCTGCCCGAGGACGCGACCTGGCTCGGCATGTCGGACATGTACCCCTACCAGGCGTTCCGGGTCGGCTCGGCCGTCGGGGTCCAGTTCCACCCCGAGGCCTCGTTCTCGACCTTGCGCGCCTGGAGCGACCAGCACGCGGACACCGACACCGGGAACGTGCTCGCCGAGGCGTCACCGTTCGAGGGCGAGGTCCGTGAGACGGGTCGCCTGCTGGCGGACTCGTTCCTCGCGGTGGTGCACGACGACGTCGCGCGCCGGGGCGTGCGGGCGTAGGTCCTTCGCTGCGCGCGGGGGCGAGACGGGTGGCAGGGTGTCCGGATGATCCGACACACCGTCACCTTCCGCCTGCACCACCCCGAGGGGTCTGCCGCGGAGGCCGCCTTCCTGTCCGACGCGCGCGTGCTGGCGCAGATCCCCGGCGTCGAGAGGTTCGAGCAGCTGCGCCAGACGAGCGCCAAGAACCCCTTCACGTTCGGCTTCTCGATGGAGTTCGCCGACGCCGCTGCCTACGCCGCCTACGACCAGCACCCGGACCACCGGGCGTTCGTCGCCGACCGGTGGGTCCCCGAGGTCGCGGACTTCCTCGAGATCGACTACGAGCCCCTGCCGGTCGGCTGAGGACCGAGCGGGCCCCCACGCCCGACGGCCGGTGACCTGGTCGGTCACCGGCCGTCGGGCGTGCGTCAGGGGCTCGCCGCGAGGGAGCCTCCCCGGCGGCGGTCTACCACTGGCTGGGCGCGTCCTGCGTCCCGGCGTCGATCGACGTCACGGTCGTGGGGGCGATCTGCGGCGCGGGGGAGGTCCCGCCACCCTTGAGGGCCGCGAGCCGCGCCTCGACCTCGATGTCCGCGCCCGAGGCCTCGAGCTCCTCGAACTGGGCGTCGAGCGAGGAGGCCGCGACCTCTGCCTGGCCGAGCGCGAGCGCCTCCTCGCGGCGCACCTTCTCCTCGAACCTGGAGATCTCGCTCGTCGGGTCGAGGACGCTGATCGAGCTGATCGCCCCCTGCACGGTCTGCTGTGCCTCGGCGGACTTCTGCCGGGCGACCAGCGAGTCGCGCTTCGACCGCAGCTCGCCCAGCTTGCCCTTCATCTGGGCCAGTCCCGTCTTGAGCTTCTCGACGGTCTCGCGCTGGGAGGCGATGAGGGGCTCGGCCTGACGGACCTCGCCCTCGGCCGAGATCTGCCGCTGGAGCGCGACCTTGGCGAGGTTGTCGAACTTGTCGGCGTTCACGGTGTCGCCCGCGGTGCGGAACCGGTCCGCCTGCGCGGACGCGGCGGCGGCCTTGTCGCCCCACTCGCGGACGGCGGTGACGTCCTCGTTGTAGTCCTGCTCGGCGAGCCGGAGGTTCCCGATGGTCTGCGCGACGGCCTGCTCGGCGTCGGCGATGCTGTTCGTGTAGTCGCGGACGAGCTGGTCCAGCATCTTCTGCGGGTCCTCGGCGCCGTCGAGGAGCGAGTTGATGTTCGCCTTGGCCAGCTGGGTGATGCGTCCGAAGATGCTCTGCTTCTCTGCCATCGGTCATGCCTTCCTGCTCGTGGGGTGCTCGTTCGCGTGCTGTGGCTGTGCGTGTGCCGGCGCCCGCCGTGCCGACGGGCGCCGGGCTCCTAGAACCGTCCTCCTCTGCTGGAGCGGCCGCCCGACGAGCCCCGGGAGGACCGGCCGCCCGACGACCCGCCTCCGAACCCGCCGCCACCGAACCCGCCACCACCGAAACCCCCACCGAACCCGCCGCCGGAGCGGCGTCCGCCGCCGCCCCCGCCGCGCAGGATCTGGTCGAGGAGGATGCCGCCGAGGACCATGCCGCCGACGTTGTTCCCCCCGCCCGAGCCACCGCCGAACATCCCGGGACCGTTCTGCTGGGACTCCCAGGCGGACGCGTCGCGTTGCGCGAGCTGTGCCGCAGCCTGGGCGAGGGAGTCTGCCTGCTGGGCCGTGGCGAGCGCGCGCACGGGGTCGGTGGGCTGGAGCGCGCGGGCCTCGCCGAGGTGCCGGATCGCCTCGGACAGTCGGGTCCGGGCCTCGGGCCCGACGGCGCCGCGCCGGGTCTCGATGAAGTCGTTCGTCGCGCGGACCTGGGACTCGACGCGCCCGATGGTGTCGCGCAGGAGCGCCGCGGCGCGCGCGGCCTGCTCGGCTCGTTCCCGCAGGGGTGCGAGGGCCGCGTCGATCGCCGCCTCCGCCTCGGTGAGCCGCCGCAGTGCCGCGATGGGGTCGCCCCCGGTGCGGGCGGCCTGAGCGTCGGCCACCGCGGCCTGGGCCTGCGCCGCGCGCGCGGAGACCGCCGGGTCGGTCGGGGCGAGGCGGGCGGCGTCGGCGATGTCCGCGGTGATCGAGGCGACCGCGACGTCGAGCCGCTGGCCGGCCTGCGCGAGCACCTCGCCCGCCGAGTCGACCCCGTCGAGCAGCGTGACGGCCTGCCCGACGGCGTTCTCGGCGGCGCGTGCGTGCGCGACGGCGGACGCACGGTCCTTGCCCTCGAGCGCGGCACGGCCCGCAGCGACGGCCTCTCGGGCGTTCGCCACCAGACGGAGGGCCTGGTCGGGGTTGCCCGAGACCGACGCGAGCGCGGCCTCGGGGTACGTCGCGGACAGCGCTGCGAGCGTGCTGCGAGCCGGGGCGACACGGGCCTCGACCTCGCCCGCGCGGCGCTCGACCGCGTCGAGGACCTCGGGGGCCCGGGACTGCAGGTCGCGCAGCTCGTCGAACTGGGCCGACTCGGCGTCGAGCGAGCGGGCGACGTCGGCGCACAGCGTGATGATCTGCGCCATCATCGTGCGCGCCTGCGGCTCGGTCTCGGGCGAGTCGTCGTCGAGCTGCTGGCGCAGCGCGAAGGCCTGGGACACCTTCTGCTTGCCCGTCTCGAGCGCGACCTGGAACTCCTGCGTGGCCTCGAGGCCGAACTGGGCCTGGGCGAAGCCGAGCTCCTGCTCGGAGGTCTTGAGCGCGTCGTCGATCGCGACGAGGGCCGAGCTGGCCCGCCGGTTCAGCTCGTCCGTGGGGAGCTGGGTCAGCTCGTCCGCCTCGGCGGCGCCGCGGGGGGCAGCGGCCACGCCGCGGCGCTTGTTCAGGAGCGCGCGGACCACGAAGAAGGCCGCGACGGCCAGCAGCCCGACCACCAGGGCCACGAGCCACCCGGTGCCACCGGAGGAGGACGACCCGGTCGCCTCCGTGCGCAGGGTGTCGGCTGCGGCGACCGCGGCCCCGGCCCACTCGTCCTGGGCGAGCTGGTCCTCGACCGCGGTCTGGACCTGGTCGAGCGCGGCGTCCGACAGACCGATGTTGTGGTCGGCCGACAGGTCGTAGCGCCGGCTCTCGGTCGCGACCGCCAGCAGGACGTCGTCGCGGCCCATGCCCGACAGGTTGGCGGTCGCCGTGGCCCACGTCTGCGCGTCCTGCCCGTCGAACGTGTCGACGTACACGACGAAGAGCTGGTACGGCGTGTCGGCCTCGAGGCGGTCCATGGCGGCCTCGACCTCGGCGGTCCGGTCGCCCAGCACCCCTGCGGGGTCGGTGATCCGACCGGGGACGTCGAGCGGCTGCTCCGCGGGCAGCGAGGTCCGGGTCGAGGCTGCGCCCGCGGCCTGCACGGCGACGGGCGCCGAGAGGGACGTGTCGCTCGGGCGGGGTACGCCGCCACCGGCAGCGGCGGGGGAGCCGAGCCCGACGAGGGTCAGCAGCGCGACGGCCCCGAGCGACAGACCACCTCGGAGCGCGGGGCGGCGCCAGCGACGAGGCGAGCCGGAGATCACGGGGGTAACGGACGACGGAGCCACGTCGTGATCCTGTCCCACGGGTGGGGGCGTCGCAATCGTGAAACGGGACAGCACGGGGCATTTCACCCGAGCAGTTCGCTCACAGGGGAGCGTGGGGTCGTCTGGGTAGTGGGCTGGAATAAGCGTACGGCGTACCATGTTGATGGTTCGCCGTCGACGAGAGGAACCCATGACGACCAGCACGACCTCGCCCGCCCTGCCCGCGCCTGTGGGGAGGGCGGCCGCGCCCGCCGCTGCTCCCGCAGCCCCCGGCGGGACGCTGCCGCCGCTCGCCGACCAGGCCGAACGCCTCGTCGCGCTGGGCGTCCACGACCTCGTCGGACTGTCCGCGGCCGAGGTGCGCGCCGCCGTCGGGCGCCTCGCCCTGGAGGCTCCCGGGGGAGGGCTGCTCGCCGTGCACCCACGCCTCGCGCCGCCCTCGGCGCTCGCCCCGCTGCTCAGGCTCGGCGACAAGGAAGGGTTCGTCGTGGTCGACATGGACGACGTCGACCGGTTCGCGCCCCTCGAAGGGCTCGACCTGCCGGCAGGTCCGCTGTACGTCGTGACCCACGTCGACCGGGGCGACGACCTCGCGAACTGGTCGCCCGACGAGGCGTTGCCCGAGATCACGCGCCGGGGACGCACCCCCCTCGTCCTCAGCGAAGGGATCCACTGGGCGCTCCAGACGCCCGACGTCCTCGCGCGCAACCGCTGCTACATGACGATCGGGTCGAGGCTCCGCACGACCGGAGGGCGCCTCGACCCGCGCACGCCCGCGCTGTGGATCTCGAACGGGACCGGCCGGGACGGGAAGGAACGACGCGGCGCGCCCAAGGTCGGCTGGTGCTGGGCGGGCAACCGGCACACCTGGCTCGGCTTCGCGTCGGGAGCCGCGCGGGTCGGGGCGCCCTCGCGGTAGCGGACGTGAAAAGACTGGACGTCCCGCCTCGGTCGCTCGGTACCGTGCGCGGGTGACGACGACGATCAGGACGTTCAGGCACGCCGACCTCGAGGCGCTCGTCGATCTCTCGCTCCGGGGCCGCTGGGTTCACCGCCCTGCCGCTGGTGCACTACTACCGCGCCCTCTGAGAGCCGCCGCCGCTCAGCGGTCCACGGCGAGGCCGGCTCCCGCACCGTCGCGCGAGGCACCGAGGGCGGACGGCGGGCACGGGCGCAGGTTGAGCGCGACGACCCGGGCCGCGGGCCCCACGAGCTCCCGGACCCTGGTCAGGTGCTCGACGTCGTCGACCTCCTCGACGCTCAGCAGCGCGTCCGTGCCCGGGCACGGGATCGTGTCGCCCGGTCGGGGAGCCTTCCCGACGGTCACCGCGTCGGCCACGTCGTTCAGGACGTCCCACGACACGGCCGGCGGCAGGCCCGTCACGACGACCTCGGGAAGGTCCCGCAGGGTCAGGCCCACCGTGTACCCGTAGGAGCGGCTCGGGTCGGTGGCAAGGACGTACTGCAACGCCCAGCCGTCCCGGTCGATCTCTCCCCGCAGATTGTTCATGAAACGACTCCTCGACACGCACGAAACCGGTCGCGGGCACGCCACAGCATTGCTCGCGACATCACAGAAAGAGCCCCGCACGGGGCCACGAGATGCCGGGCGGCTCTAGTGCGGACCGGCCACGATCCGCGGTCCGGCCGCCCCGGGCACGTCGCCACGACCTGGTGGCCCGGCCACGCCAGCGCCCTGTTCTCGCCGCTCGTGCACCGCCTCGCGCCCGTCCCCGAGCGTCCCGCGCGTCGTCGACCCGCTCGCCACGGACCGCCACCTCCCCTCGCGCTGTGCCGTCATGAACGGACCACCATAACGCAACCGGTCGAGCTCGCCGCCCGAATGCGGGGCACCCGAAAGAAAAGCCGTTCGCGCTGGTTCGAGAGTGCGGCACCGACCATCCTGAACG
>Ga0233375_1000592_pt1 | contig 18697 bp, 14 predicted proteins | sample ElkDunMinimDraft_10_FD_191539 | JGI IMG/M metagenome (GOLD analysis project Ga0233375, IMG submission 191539) | Fecal eukaryotic communites from dung pellets of Tule Elk in California, USA - Elk Dung E16 | ecosystem: Host-associated > Mammals > Digestive system > Large intestine > Fecal | place... | reverse complement strand
GCCTCCCGCGGCGCTCAGGCCGTGACGACCTGCGCGGTGCCGAGCGGGGCGTCGGGCCCCATCTCGGCGGCGAGGCGGTTGGCCTCTTCGATGAGGGTCTGCACGATGTCGGCCTCGGGCACGGTCTTGATGACCTCGCCCTTGACGAAGATCTGCCCCTTGCCGTTGCCCGATGCGACCCCCAGGTCGGCCTCGCGGGCCTCACCGGGTCCGTTGACCACGCAGCCCATGACGGCCACGCGCAGCGGCACGGTCATGTCTTTGAGGCCCTCGGTGACGTTGTCGGCGAGGGTGTAGACGTCGACCTGCGCGCGTCCACACGAGGGGCAGGAGACGATCTCGAGCTTGCGTTCGCGCAGGTTCAGCGACTGCAGGATCTGGTGGCCGACCTTGACCTCTTCCGCGGGAGGCGCGGACAGCGAGACGCGGATGGTGTCGCCGATGCCTTCGGAGAGCAGGATGCCGAAAGCGGTGGCGCTCTTGATCGTCCCCTGGAAGGAGGGACCCGCCTCGGTGACGCCGAGGTGCAGCGGCCAGTCGCCGCGTTCGGCCAGCAGCCGGTAGGCCTTGACCATGACGATCGGGTCGTTGTGCTTGACCGAGATCTTGAAGTCGTGGAAGTCGTGCTCCTCGAACAGGCTCGCCTCCCACACGGCGCTCTCCATGAGCGCCTCGGGGGTGGCCTTGCCGTACTTCTCCAGCAGGCGACGGTCGAGCGATCCGGCGTTCACGCCGATGCGCAACGATACCCCGGCAGCCTTCGCGGCCTTGGCGATCTCGCCGACCTTGTCGTCGAACTGCCGGATGTTGCCGGGGTTCACGCGCACCGCGGCGCACCCGGCGTCGATCGCCTGGAAGACGTACTTCGGCTGGAAGTGGATGTCGGCGATGACCGGGATCTGGCTCTTCTTCGCGATGATGTGCAGCACATCCGCGTCGTCCTGGCTCGGCACCGCGACGCGCACGATCTCGCAACCCGAGGCGGTGAGCTCGGCGATCTGCTGAAGCGTGGCGTTGATGTCTGTGGTCTTCGTCGTCGTCATCGACTGGACGCTGACGGGAGCGTCGCCGCCGACGAGGACCTTTCCGACCTTGATCTGACGGCTCTTGCGGCGCGGGGCGAGGACCTCCGGCACGCGGGGCATCCCGAGATTGACTGCTGGCACCACCCCAGCCTACGCCGCGCGGCCTGCGGGAGGGCTGAACGCCAAGCGACGCGGTGCGGTGTGGTAGTTTCGGCGCATGTCCGCGAACCTCACCTGGTGGCTCACCGCATAGGCGGTGGGTTCGTGTGACGACAGACCGCCCCCGGGGCGGTCTTTTTGTTGGTGCGGCCGCTCCCATGACGAAAGACCGACCATGACCGCGTCCCTGTACTCCACGCTGGCCGAGCTGCCGGCGTTCGCCCTCATCGCGCGCGATGCCGACACCGTGGAGTTGCTCACCGGCGACGTCGTGGACGTCGAACTGCTCGCCGACATCCCGCTGACGGATGCGGCGGGCACTCCCCGCGAAGTGCTCGCGATGGTGCCGTTCCGTCAGGTGCGCGAGCGCGGCTTCGAGTGCCACGACGACGACGCACCGCTGCGGTGCCTCATCGTGGACAGCCACACCGCTCTCCCCCGCGCCGACGTGCTCGCACAGCTGCCCGGCGACCCGGTCGCACTGACGGATGCCGGCTTCGACATCGCCGACGAGGACTACGCCGCCATCGTGCGCCGCGTGATCGCCGACGAGATCGGCCGCGGCGAGGGCGCCAACTTCGTCATCCGTCGCGACTTCACCGCAGGTGTGGACGCGGACCCGCGGCTGGCCGCGTTGACCTGGTTCCGCGCGCTCCTGGAGCACGAACGCGGGGCGTACTGGACGTTCGCGGTCGTGACGCCCGGCCACATCGCCGTGGGCGCGAGCCCCGAAGCCCACGTCAGCGCCCAGGGCGGCGTCGTGACGATGAACCCGATCTCCGGCACCTTCCGCCACCCCGCGGGCGGGGCGACGGCGGCGACCCTCAGCGACTTCCTCGCCTCGACGAAGGAGACCGAGGAACTGTTCATGGTCGTCGACGAGGAACTGAAGATGATGAGCGCCGTCTGCTCCGACGGCGGTCGCATCACCGGGCCCCACCTCAAGGAGATGTCGCGGCTCACGCACACCGAGTACGTCCTGCGCGGCCGCAGTCGCCTGGACCCGCGCGACATCCTGCGCGAGACGATGTTCGCCCCCACCGTCACCGGCTCGCCCATGCAGAACGCGTGCACCGTCATCACCCGCCACGAGACCACTCCGCGCGGGTACTACTCCGGCGTCGCGGCACTGTTCACCCCGAACGGCGACACGGATGCCGCGGACGGCCCGACCCACGACCTCGACGCCCCCATCCTCATCCGCACCGCCTACCTCTCCGGCGGACGCCTGCGCGTGCCGGTCGGCGCAACGCTCGTGCGTCACTCCGACCCCGACGGCGAGGTGGGCGAGACCCACGGCAAGGCCGCCGGCGTGCTCGGGGCGATCGGTGCGATCCCCCGGGATGTCCCCGCGGTGACCGCCACCACCCCCGACAGCGACCCCGACGCCCCCGCACCGGCGCCGCGTCCCCTGGCGGAGGACCCGCAGATCGCCGAGCTGCTGGCCTCGCGCAACGCCCGGCTGGCGGATTTCTGGCTCAACCCGCAGGAGACCGAGGCGCTGGCGGGGCCGTTCACCGGCCGCTCCGCGCTCGTGGTGGATGCCGAGGACCGCTTCACCACGATGCTCGCGCACCAGCTGCGGCATCTGGGCCTGGACGTCACGATCGTGCCGTGGTCGGAGGCCTCCGACGCCGCCGTCGGCGCCGCGGACCTCGTCGTCGCGGGCCCCGGGCCCGGCGACCCGCGCGATCCCGACAGCCCGCGCCTGCGCCGCATGCGCGCTGTCGTGCGCGCGCGCCTGGCCGCCGGCAAGCCGCTGCTGGCGGTGTGCCTCAGCCACCAGATCCTCGCCGATGCGCTCGGCATCGACCTGGCGCCGCTCCACTCCCCGCACCAAGGGCTCCAGCGCACGGTCGACGTGTTCGGCGAGCCCGCCTCGATCGGGTTCTACAACACCTTCACGGCGCGGGTGGCGCCGGGCACCGCGCGGGTCGCAGGCGCCGAGATCGCTGCAGACCCGGTATCGGGAGACGTGTATGCGCTGCGCGGCGACGGGTTCGCCTCGGTGCAGGGGCACCTCGAGTCGATCCTGTCGCGCGACGGCATGCGCACCCTCGAGCGGCTGGTCGCCCAGGCGCTGGCCTGAGCCCTCGCCCCCGGGCGGTCAGCCGAAGACGGAGATGGGGTTGAACAGGTCCGCGAGGATCAGAATCGCCCCCATGCCGATCAGCAGCACCACGACGACGAACGTCGCCGGCACGAGCCGCGCGGTGTCGACGGGCCGCGGCGGCGGGCGGCGGAACACGCGCGCCCAGACGCGCTTGAGGCCGTCCCACAGCGCCACCGCGACGTGACCGCCGTCCAGCGGCAGCAGCGGGATGAGGTTGAACACGAACAAGGCGAGGTTCAGCGAGGCGAGCAGCCCCAGGAGCCCGGCGACGCGGTTGAGCACGGGGGCGTCGACGGATGCCACTTCGCCCGCGATGCGCCCGGCGCCCACGACCGACAGCGGACCGTCGGGGTCACGCTCGCCACCGGTGAACAGAGCCACGGCGGTGTCGTAGACGCGCACCGGCAGCTGGGCGACGACGCCCACCACGCGCTGGACGCTGTCGACGGTCATCTCCGCCCCGGCCCAGATCGGCTGCGGCACGTATTCGGACTGGGCGGTCATGCCGACCATGCCCACCTCGGCGGTGACGACCTCGCCGTCGGCGGTGACGATCTCGCGCTCGGTGAGGGCCGGCGTCACCTGCAGGGTGAGTTCGGCGCCGTCGCGTTCGACGACGATGGCCAACTGCCGTCCGGGTGAGTCCTGGATGATCTGGGACGCCTCGGCGAAGTCGGCCACCTCGGTGCCGTCGACGGACACGATGACGTCGCCGGGCAGGATGCCACCGGCGGCGGCCGGCGACGGCGGGTCGTCAGCGGAGCACTCGGTCTCGGCCGAGGCTCCCGCCACGATGCACTCGCTGACACCGGCGATGGTGGTGGTGGCCGTCTGCACCCCGATGCCGCTGAGCATGATCGTGAACAGCACGACGGCCAGCAGCAGGTTCATCACGGGCCCGCCGAGCATGATGATGATGCGCTTGTAGACCGGCAGGTTGTAGAACAGCCGGTCCTCGGCGACGTCGGTCATGGTCTCGGCGTTGGCGGCACGGGCGTCCTGCACCATCGTGGCGAAGAAGCCTCCAGCGGCACGTCCGGATCGACCCGCACGGGAGGGTGAGGGCGGGTACATTCCCGACATCGAGATGTAGCCCCCGAGCGGAATGGCCTTGACGCCGTACTCGGTCTCGCCGCGGCGACGCGACCACAGCGTCGGGCCGAAGCCGATCATGTACTGGCCGACGTGCACGCCGAACTTCTTCGCGGGCAGCAGATGCCCGAGCTCGTGCAGTGCGATCGAAACGGCCAGTCCCACGACGAGGACGACCACCCCGACGAGGAAGGCGATGACGGTCACAGCGGGCAGGTTACCGTGGCCGGCTTTGAATTCGCCTGAGCGCGGCCGCACCCTAGGCTGGCGGGGGGAGGTGGACGGTGACGACTCGGCAGCTGCGGGCGCTGCGCGGAACGGCGGCGGCGACGATCGCGACGCTCGTCGCGGCGACCGCGCACACCCTCTCGGGCGGCGGAGCACCGCATGCGCTGCTCGTCATCGCCGTCGCCGCCCTCGCCGCTCCCCCCGCCGTCTGGCTCGCCGGGCGCCGCGCCGCGTGGTGGCGCACCGCGGGCGTCATCGCCGGCGCGCAGGCGCTGTTCCACGGCGCGTTCGCCGTCGTCGGAGATGCCCATCCGCTGACGTCGGCCCACGCGCACCATGCGCCCACCGGCATCGCGCCTGTGGCCGCCGCGACCGCCGGGTGGAACGCCGGGATGACGATCGGTCACATGATCGCCGCGCTCGTGACGATCCTCGCCGTGCTCCGCGGCGAGCAGCTGCTGCGCCGCATCGCCCGTGGCATCCGCCGTCACCTCGCGCGGCTGACGGTCACCCTTCCGGTCCCGGTCGCGTGCCTGCGCCCGCTCACCGCCTGCCAGGCTCCGCGACGCACGCGCCGCCCCACCACCTCCGCTCTCTCCCGCCGGGGTCCCCCGGTGTTCGCCGGCTGATACGACACCTCATCACCCGGCGCGCCCGCGCCCCCTTCGCCGACGGCACCGACCGTCCCCGAATCGAGAGAGCTCTCATGACCACCATCACCCCGGCACGCCGTCGCGCGCGCCTGACCGCCGGTGTCCTCGCCGGAACCGCGCTGGCCCTGGCCGCCCCCCTGGCGGCGAGCGCGCACGTCCACGTCGACCCCGCGGATGCCACAGCAGGCGGCTCGAGCGTGCTGACCTTCTCCTCCAGCCACGGCTGCGACGCGTCACCGACCACGGGCTTCACGATCGACATCCCCGAGGGCGTCGCCGGCATCGCGCCCCACGCGCAGGCGGGCTGGACGATCGAGCGCGTCGGCGCCGACGCCGGCGTACCGACGCAGGTCGTGTTCACGGCCGACGATCCGATCGAGTCGGGGCTGCTGACGACCGTCTCGATGCAGGTGACGTTCGCCGACGACCTCGCCGGCCGGACCGTGGCCTTCCCCGTGTTGCAGGAGTGCATCGAGGGCTCGACCGACTGGGCACAGATCGCCGAAGACGGCCAGGACCCGCACGACCTCGACGCCCCGGCGCCGGTGGTCACCGTGGGCGAAGGGACCGACGCCGCCCACGGCGATCACGGTGCCGATGCCGATGCGCACGAGGGCACCTCGAGCGCCGACAGCACGGTGCTGCCGATCGTGCTCGGCGCCGGCGGTCTCGTCCTCGGCGCGGCGGGCCTGGCAGCGGGTCTCATCGCTCTGCGTCGCACGCGCCGCAGCTGATCCGCGGGGGCGTCGTCCCGACGACGGCGCCCCGCCAGCGGATGACGGGCAGGGTTGCACCTGTCGCAGCGTCCGTCAAGACCCCTTGTCAGTGCGTCGCGTAGCGACGTAGCTTCCCCCCAGATGAATGCCGGCGCGCCTCGCGCACCGCGCATCGCATCGGGCGTCTCGCGCACTGCGGGCGCCGGATCTCGACGAGGACCGGGAGAAGCTGATGAACGCAGCGAAGGCAGATGACGAACTGACCCCACGATTCGCACGCCGAGGCGAGGCGACCGTCGCCGCACGACATGTCATCCCCCAGCAGGAGTCGCTGCCGGACACCGCCAAGCAGATCGTCGACGACGAGACGATGCTCGACGGCAACTCCCGGCTGAATCTGGCGACTTTCGTGGGCACATGGATGGACGACGACGCCAAGCAGGTGTACGAGGCATCCTTCGACAAGAACATGATCGACAAGGACGAGTACCCGCAGACCGCGGCCATCGAGGACAACTGCTGGCACATGCTGGCGAATCTGTGGAACGCGCCGGAGGCCTCGCAGAGCATCGGCACGTCGACGATCGGCTCCTCGGAGGCCTGCATGCTCGGCGGCCTGGCCTTCAAGCGGCGTTGGCAGCAGTCCCGTCGCGTCGCCGGCAAGGACACGTCCAAGCCGAACCTCGTGATGTCCTCCGCCGTCCAGGTGTGCTGGGAGAAATTCTGCAACTACTTCGACGTCGAACCGCGTTTCGTCCCCATCAGCCTTGAGCACAAGACGCTCGACGGGTACGACCTGGAGAAGTACGTCGATGAGAACACGATCGGCGTCGTCGCGATCATGGGCGTCACCTACACCGGAATGTATGAACCCGTCGCCGAGATCGCGAAGGCACTGGATGAGATCCAGGCCAAGACCGGGCTGGACATCCCGATCCACGTCGACGGCGCCTCCGGTGCCATGATCGCCCCGTTCCTGCAGCCCGATCTGGTGTGGGACTTCCGGCTCGAGCGGGTGCACTCGATCAGCACCTCGGGGCACAAGTATGGGCTGGTCTACCCGGGCCTGGGCTGGGTCGTCTGGCGCAACACGCAGTGGCTGCCCGAGGACCTCGTGTTCAAGGTGAGCTACCTCGGCGGGGAGATGCCGACGTTCGCCCTGAACTTCTCACGACCCGGCGCGCAGGTGCTGTTGCAGTACTACATGTTCCTCCGGCTCGGGTTCGAGGGATACCGCGCCGTGCAGCAGGCCTCGCAGGACGTCGCGAAGTACCTGTCGGCCGGCATCGCGAAGCTCGACGCCTTCGAACTGTGGAATGACGGCAGCGACATCCCGGTGTTCGCGTGGTACCTGAAGGAGGGGCATACCAAGAACTGGAACCTCTATCACCTGCAGGACCGGTTGCGCATGAAGGGCTGGCTCGTCCCCGCCTATCCCATGCCCGACGACCTCGCCAGCCTCACGGTGCAGCGCATCGTGGTGCGCAACGGTCTGAGCATGGACCTCGCCGCCGAACTCCTCGCAGACATCGAGACCGAGACGGCTTACCTCGACGCACTCGAATCGGCCATGCCGATCGAGGGCCAGCACTCCGGATTCCACCACTAGGCGGCGACCATGTCCACCAACCCATCGAAGCAGACATCCGATGCCGGAGAAGTGGCATCCAACCATCCGCTGTCTCCTCGCCACACCGTCACGAACTACCTCGGGGTCGGGCAGCTCGCTATCCTGACCCTCGTCGTGGTGGCGAGCCTGCGATCGCTTCCGGCGATGGCGGTCTACGGCCTCGGCAGCGTGACCCTGTACATCATCCCCGCCGTCCTGTTCCTCATCCCCACGGCCCTGGTGGCCGCTGAGCTGGCGACGGGGTGGAAGGGCGGCGTGTACGTCTGGGTTCGGGAGGCCTTCGGCAACCGCTGGGGCTTCACCGCGGTCTGGCTGCAGTGGATCCAGAACGTCGTCTGGTATCCCACGCAACTGGCCTTCATCGCGGCGGCGCTCGCGTTCGTCTTCGTCGATCCGTCACTGTCGGACTCCGGCCTGTTCACCGCGATCGTGATCCTGGTGGTCTACTGGGGCTCCACGCTGATCACGCTGCGCGGCGGCAACCTGTTCGCCAAGCTCGGATCCTGGGGCGGGATCCTGGGCACGCTGCTCCCAGCCGTGCTGCTGATCATCTTCGGCTTCATCTGGATCGGCACGGGCCAGAAGAGCGAGGTGTCGCTGGAGGCCTCGGCGATCATTCCGCCCTTCACCGGGATCGCCTCGATCGTGCTGATCGTCTCCAACGTCCTGGCTTATGCGGGCATGGAGGTCAATGCGGTGCACGTGAACCAGATGAAGGACCCGGGCAAGGGGTACCCGAAGTCTGTGCTGCTGGCGTCGATCCTGATCCTGCTGGTGTTCATCATCCCCACCATCGCGATCGCACTCCCGGTGCCGGAGAAGGACCTCGGGTTGACCAACGGCATCATGCTCGCCTTCCAGGCTTACTTCGATCAGTGGAACCTCGGATGGGCGACGGCTGTGGTCTCTGCGCTGATCGCCGCCGGAGCCCTCGCCTCGGTCATCACCTGGATCGCGGGCCCGTCGAAGGGGCTGCTTGCGGCTGCCGAAACAGGATTGCTTCCCCTCGGTCTGCAGAAGCGCAACAAGGCAGGCGTGCAGTCGGGCATCCTGATGCTGCAGGGCACGATCGTCACGATCCTCGCGGCGATCTTCATCATCGTGCCGAATGTGAGCGCGGCGTTCATCGCTCTCGTCGACATGGGGGCGGCGCTGTATCTGATCATGTACATGCTGATGTTCGCGGCGGCGATCGTCCTGCGCCGCAAGGAACCGAACGTGAAGCGCACGTACCGGGTGCCGGCCATGAATTTGGTCGCCGGGGTCGGATTCGTGGGGTGCCTCGCGGCGTTCGTCCTCGCGTTCGTGCCGCCCGACGGATTCACCGCGTTCCCGTCGGCGGCGTACCCGTGGATCGTCGGGCTCGTCATCGTCGTGCTCGGCGTGCCGCCACTCGTGTTCTACGCCGTGCGGCGCCCCACCTGGGATCGCCGGAGCCCGCAGGACAAGGCCAAGCACGGCACGCATGACGAGGATGACGCCGCAGCAGCGGCAGCCGGGGGCCCTCCGGCACCCGCCTCGTAAGCGCTTGGAATCGCCCTCCGGTCCGAGGACCGGAGGGCGATTCCGTTGCCGCGGGTGAGAGGATGGAGGAGCCATGCCGACCGACGCGCCTTCCTCTCTGCCTCCTGTCCTCCGACCGGACGCACCGCCCCTGCACACGCTTGACGAGCTCGCGGCACGCTTCGCCGTCGAGGTCCGGGGCGACACGACGGGCACCGCCCTGTCCGGCCTCACTCTCGCCACAGCCGACCTGCGGCCGGGTGATGTGTTCGTCGCCCTGCGCGGCGTCAACAAGCACGGCGCCGAGTTCGCCGCCGCCGCCGCCGAGAAGGGCGCTGTGGCCGTGGTCACCGACCGGGAGGGTGCAGAGGCCGCCGAAGCGAGCGGGCTTCCCGTGATCATCGTCGAGGACCCCCGCGGTCTTCTGGGCGAACTGTCGGCCTGGGTCTATCGCACGGGCCGCGACGACGATCTGCCTCTTCTGTTCGGCACCACGGGCACCAACGGCAAGACGAGCGTCTCGCACATCCTCGAGGGCATCCTGGGACAGCTGGGTGCCGTCACCGGCCTGTCATCGACCGCCGAGCGGCACATCGCCGGGCAGATCATCGTCTCGCGCCTGACCACGCCCGAGGCGTACGAGATGCACGCGCTCCTCGCCCTCATGCGCGAACGCGGGGTCGAGGCCGTCGCCGTCGAAGTCAGCGCGCAGGCCCTCAGCAGACACCGCGTCGACGGGATCGTCTTCGACGTCGCCGCCTTCACCAACCTCACCCACGACCACCTCGACGACTACGCCGACATGCGCGAGTACTTCGAGGCGAAGCTGCCGCTGTTCCGCGCCGACCGCGCCCGTCGCGCGGTGATCTCGCTCGACTCCGCGCCGGGCGTGGAGGTCGTCGAGCGGTGCGAGGTGCCCTGCACGACCGTCGGGACGCCCGATATCGCCGCCGACCCGGCGGTCGCGGCGCGGGCGGACTGGATCGTCGAGATCGTCGAAGAGCGTCAGAGCGGCACCGAGTTCCGCCTCACCGGCCCGGCCGGTCGGTCGCTGCAGACCACGGTCCCCGTCATCGGCCGCCACATGGCCGCCAACGCCGGCCTCGCCATCGTCATGATGCTCGAGGGCGGCTACGACTGGGAGACCATCACCGCCGCGCTCGAGCGCGACGGCGGCATCCGCGCCCACCTCCCCGGCCGCACGCAACTCGTCTCCGGCGAGCGCGGTCCCGCCGTCTACGTCGACTTCGGCCATTCCCCCGATGCGTTCGAGAAGACCCTCGCCGCCGTCCGGCGGGTCACGCCGGGCAGAGTGCTCATGCTCTTCGGCGCCGACGGCGACCGGGATGCCACCAAGCGCCATGACATGGGGCGCACTGCCGTGCTCGGCAGCGACATCCTCGTCGTCACCGATCACCACCCGCGATTCGAGGATCCGGATTCGATCCGGGCGACCCTCATCGAGGGCGCACGCCTCGCCCGGCCCGACGCCGAGATCCACGAGTACTCCCCGCCCGAGCGGGCGATCGTCGAGGCGGTCAAGCTCGTCGGCGAGGGCGACGCGATCCTCTGGGCCGGCCCCGGCCACCAGGACTACCGCGACATCCGCGGTCAGCGCACACCGTACTCGGCGCGCGAGCTCGCGCGGCGAGCGCTCCGCGACGCCGGGTGGCCGGTACCCGACCCCACCTGGCCCGTGCCCTACTCCGACTGAGGCGACGCTGCACACCCTGGTCTCCCACGGACGCGACAGTGGCGCAAGCGGGGCGGGCCGGACATAATGTTCTTTGTGGTCAGACCACAATGAACCACCGTGGTCAGACCATCGGATAGTGCTTCTCGTGCATGAACGCGAGCACACCCCACGGACGGGCGTAGCCTCGCATCAAGACGCCACGTGAGGCCTGGACGAGACCTCCCCCGGCAGCGACAGAATCGCTTGACGACGTAAGGAAGCGACCATGACCACCGTGTCCCCGACCCCTCTCACCGGCCCCGACGCCATGCCCGACGCCTGGGACGGTTTCACCGCCGGCCCGTGGCAGGACGGCATCGACGTGCGCGGCTTCATCCAGGCCAACTACACCCCGTACACCGGTGACGCCGGCTTCCTCGCCGGTCCCACCGAGCGCACGCAGCGCGTGTGGCAGCGGATCGTGGACATGTTCCCGGCCGAGCGCGAACGCGGCGTCTACGACGTCGACGCCCTCACCCCCGCCGGCATCACCGCGCACGCCCCCGGCTACATCGCGGAGGACGACGAGCTGATCGTCGGCCTGCAGACCGATGCGCCGCTCAAGCGCGCCATCATGCCCTACGGCGGATGGCGCATGGTCAAGGGCGCGCTGGAGACGTACGGCTACGACGTCGACCCGGGCCTGGAGAAGATCTTCACGACCTACCGCAAGACCCACAACGACGGTGTCTTCGACGTGTACCCGCCGGCGGTCCGCCGTGCGCGCAGCAGTCACATCATCACGGGGCTCCCGGACGCGTACGGCCGAGGCCGCATCATCGGCGACTACCGCCGCGTGGCGCTGTACGGCACGGACGCCCTCATCGCCGGGAAGAAGGCCGAGCGCGCCGAGCTCGACATGCACTTCTCGACCGAGGAGATCATCCGTCAGCGCGAGGAGAACGCCGAGCAGATCCGGGCGCTGCAGGAGCTCGCCCAGATGGCCGCCGGCTACGGCTACGACATCACCCGCCCCGCGGCGACGGCCCGTGAGGCCGTGCAGTGGCTCTACTTCGCCTACCTCGGCGCGGTGAAGGAGCAGAACGGCGCGGCGATGAGCTTCGGGCGCAACACCGCGTTCCTGGACGTGTACATCGAGCGGGACCTCGCCCGCGGCATCCTGTCCGAGCAGGACGTGCAGGAGCTCATCGACGACCTCGTCATCAAGCTGCGCATCGTGCGGTTCCTGCGCACCCCCGAGTACGACGCGCTGTTCTCCGGGGACCCCACCTGGGTCACCGAGTCGATCGGCGGGACCGGCGAGGACGGGCGCACGCTCGTGACCAAGACGGCGTTCCGCTTCCTGCAGACCCTCTACAACCTCGGTCCCGCACCGGAGCCGAACCTCACGGTGCTCTGGAGCAACGACCTGCCCCAGGGGTTCAAGGAGTTCTGCGCCCGCGTGTCCATCGACACGTCGTCGATCCAGTACGAGTCCGACGCCCACATCCGCTCCCTCTGCGGCGACGACGCGGCCATCGCGTGCTGCGTGTCGCCGATGAAGGTCGGCAAGCAGATGCAGTTCTTCGGTGCCCGGGTCAACCTCGCCAAGACGCTGCTGTACGCCGTCAACGGCGGCCGCGACGAGGTGAGCGGCAAGCAGATCGCGCCGATCATGCCCGCCGTGGCCGGTGACGTGCTGGACTACGACGACGTGCGCGGCAAGTTCCGCGTCATGATGGAGTGGCTCGCCGAGACGTACGTCGATGCGCTCAACTGCATCCACTACATGCACGACAAGTACGCCTACGAGCGCCTCGAGATGGCGCTGCACGACCGGGAGATCCTGCGCACGATGGCCTGCGGCATCGCCGGCCTCTCGGTCGCGGCGGACTCGCTGTCGGCGATCAAGTACGCCACGGTCCACCCGGTCCGCGACGAGACGGGCCTCGTGGTCGACTACACCGTCGAGGGCGAGTACCCCTGCTTCGGCAACGACGACGACCGCGTCGACGACATCGCCCGGGAACTGGTCACCGAGTTCATGGAGATGCTCCGCCGCCACGAGACGTACCGCGGCGCCGTGCACACGCAGTCGGTGCTGACGATCACGTCCAACGTCGTCTACGGCAAGAAGACGGGCAACACCCCCGACGGCCGCCGTGCCGGTCAGCCCTTCGCGCCGGGTGCGAACCCGATGAACGGTCGCGACACCCACGGCATGCTCGCCTCCGCCCTCTCCGTCGCCAAGCTCCCGTTCGAGCAGGCGCAGGACGGCATCTCGCTCACCACCACGGTGGTGCCGGCGGGCCTCGGCCGCACCGAGGACGAGCGCGTGCAGAACCTCGTGGGTCTGCTGGATGCTCAGATGGTCTCGGGTGGCTTCCACCTCAACGTCAACGTGCTCACGCGCGAGACGCTCGAGGACGCCATGGAGCACCCGGAGAACTACCCCCAGCTGACCATCCGTGTCTCCGGATACGCGGTCAACTTCGTGCGTCTGACCCGCGAGCAGCAGCTCGATGTGATCAGCCGCACCTTCCACACGGGAATCTGACTCCCGTGTCCGCCATCCTGGTGCCGATGCCGAGTGCCGCACGCCCTGACTCCGACGGACATCACGCCCGCCTCGAAGCCATGCGGACGGGTCGCGTCGCGAGCGTGCATTCCTGGGAGCTCGTCACTTCCGTGGACGGCCCCGGCACCAGGATGACGTTGTTCCTCGCCGGCTGCCCGTTGCGCTGCCAGTACTGCCACAACCCCGACACGTGGCAGCAGCGTGACGGCGCGATGACCGACATCGACGACATCCTCGCAAGGGTCGCGCGTTACCTGCCGGTGTTCCAGGCGACCGGCGGAGGGCTCACGATCTCCGGGGGCGAGCCGCTGCAGCAGCCGGCGTTCGTCTCCCGCCTGGCATCCGAGGTTTCCAAGCTCGGCGTGCACGTGGCCCTGGACACCTCCGGCTTCCTCGGGCGCAACGCTTCGACGGCGCTGCTGAACGACCTCGACCTCGTGCTGCTGGATGTGAAGTCGGGACTGCCCGACACCTATCGCGAGGTGACGGGACGGGAGCTTCGCCCCACGATCGAGTTCGGCGACCGCCTGGCACAGCGTCGCGTGCCGGTGTGGATCCGGTTCGTCATGGTGCCGGGCCTCACCGACGCCCCCGAGAACGTCGAAGCCGTCGCCGACATCGTCTCGCGCTGGCCCAACGTCGCCAGGGTCGAGGTGCTGCCCTTCCACCAGATGGGCACCTCGAAGTGGGAGCGCCTGGGCATCGAGTATCCCCTCGCCGATGCCCGTCCGCCCGAGCCGGAGCAGGTCGAGGCCGTCCGCGACCGCTTCCGCGCGCGGGGCCTGGTCACGTACTGAGCCGCGTCGCCGCTACTGCGCGGCCGCGATCATGCGGTCGGCGGTGCGCCGCGCCCACTCCTCCGCCTCGGCGAGCGTCTCGCGGGTGAGGGTCTCGGGCGCTTCATGCGCGTCGACGACGCGCTGCACCGTCTCCACGATGCCGGTGAACGCGAGCGCCCCCTCGTGGAACGCGTCCACGGCCTGCTCGTTGGCGGCGTTGAACACCGCGGGGTAGGTGCCGCGGGCACGGCCGACGTGCTTGGCCAGCGCGACGGCGGGGAACGCCTCTTCGTCGAGCGGCTCGAAGGTCCACGTCGCCGCAGCGGTCCAGTCCAGCGGCCGACCGACCCCGGAGACCCGGTGCGGCCAGTCCAGCCCGAGCGAGATGGGCAACCGCATGTCCGGCGGCGACGCCTGGGCGATCGTCGAACCGTCGACGAACTCGACCATCGAGTGCACGATCGACTGCGGGTGGACCACGACGTCGATGTCGGCGTAGTCGACACCGAACAGCAGGTGCGCCTCGATCACCTCGAGACCCTTGTTCACGAGCGTGGCCGAATTGGTGGTGACCACGCGCCCCATGTCCCACGTCGGGTGCGCGAGCGCCTGGGCGGGGGTGACGGATGCCAGCTCGGCGCGCGTGCGCCCCCGGAACGGTCCACCCGAGGCGGTCAGCACGAGCCGGCGCACTTCCCCCGGCTCTCCCGAGCGCAGGGCCTGCGCGATGGCGGAGTGCTCGGAGTCGACGGGCACGATCTGCCCGGGGGCGGCGAGGGCGGTGACGAGATCGCCGCCGACGATGAGCGACTCCTTGTTGGCGAGGGCGAGGGTGCGCCCCGCCTCGAGCGCGGCGATCGTGGGGCCGAGGCCGACGGAGCCGGTGATGCCGTTGAGCACCACGTCGGCCTCCACGTCCCGCACGAGCTGCTCGGCTTCGACCGCCCCGAGCGCGGTGTGCTCGACGCCGAACTCCGCCGCCTGACGGGCCATCGCCTCCCGCTGCGACCCGGCCGACAGACCGACGACATCGAACCGGCCCGGATGGGCGCGGATGACATCGAGGGCCTGCGTGCCGATGGAGCCTGTGGAACCGAGGATGAGAACGCGACGCACGCGCCTCAGCCTACGGTCACTCGGTCGGGACGTGCTGGGCGCCGAGGATGTCCACGACGAACACGAGGGTCTGGCCCACGAGGTCGTCGTCGTTGATCTCGCCCTCGCCGTAGGCGACGGCCGGCGGCAGCACGGCGATGACCTGCGAGCCGACCTGCTGGCCGACGAGCGCGTCGGCGAAGCCCGGCACGACCTGGGTCGTGGTGAAGGTCGCGGGTGCCGAGCCCCAGCTCTGGTCGAAGACCTCGCCGGTGTTCCAGGACACGCCCTGGTACTGCACGAGCACGGCGTCGCCCTCGGCGATGGTCGTGCCGTCCCCCTGCTTCAGTACCGCGAGCTGGTACTCGGTGGGCGCGTCGCCCTCGGGAAGGGTCACGGTGGGCGCGCCGTCTTCGGCAAGCTCGACCGTCGGCATCCCCTCGACGGGCTCCTGCTCCTCGCCCCACGCGGCCGTCGGCACGATGTCCAGCAGGTCGAGCACGTAGACCTGCGCGCCGCTGCCGGTGGACTCGTCAGCGGGGAGGGTCACCGCCACGCGCGTGCCGACCGTGGCGCAGCCGAGGAAGGCCCCGATGCTGCTCTGGGCGCTGATCTGCTGCGGCAGCACCTCGCTCTCGGTGTAGCCGACGGACCCGAGCTCGGTCGCCGTCTCGGCATCCAGCCCGACGAACGCCACGTTCACGAGGTCACCGTCGGAGACCTGCTCGCCATCGCCCTCGACGAGCACGGTGCTCTGGATGTCCTCGATCTCCAGCGGCGCCGAGAAGCTGACGGTGGGGACCTCGCCCACCTCGCCCTCCGCCTCGACCGCGTCCGAGGCCGCGCCCGAAGGCAGCTTCGCATCGCACAGCGCGCTCGAATCGGGGCTCGCGGTGTCCGTCGGCTCCGGTGAGCTGCTGCACCCCGCCAGGAGGGCCACCGAAACGGCGGCGACGGACAGGGCGGCGAGTGGGCGGAAGCGCACGGGAATCCTCACGGGAGACGAAAAGGGGAACTCCCCCATCTTGTCGCACTCTGCTCCGTCGCGCCTGGGAGTCGCGTGCGGGGGCCATGCCCGAGGGTGCATGCGAACGGGAGTAATCTCGACTGGTGACCGTGCAGCAACCCGAACCCGACGAGCAGACGACCGGTGAAGGTTCCGTCCCCGGCATCGGCCTGGCCTACGTCATCGGCCGGTGGGTCATCGCACCGCTCGCGCGCCTGTTCTACTGGCCGCGCATCGAAGGACGCAAGAACGTGCCGCGCAAGGGCCCGGTGATCCTCGCGAGCAACCATCTGTCGTTCATCGACTCGTTCGCCATCCCCATGGCCTCCCCCCGCCCCGTCCGATTCCTCGCCAAGGCCAGCTACTTCGACGGCAAGGGGATCAAGGGCTGGTTCTCGCGGGAGTTCTTCTACGCCGTCGGGGCGTTCCCCGTGCAGCGCGGCGCCGGGCAGGCGGCCCTCGACGCCCTCGACCAGCAGAAGCGCATGCTCGAAGCAGGCTGGGCCACCGCCCTCTACCCCGAAGGCACCCGGTCGATCGACGGCCGCCTCTACAAGGGACGCACGGGCGTCGCCTTCCTCGCACTGCAGACGGGTGCCCCCGTCGTTCCGGTGGGACTCATCGGCACGAACGAGATCATGCCCGTGGGGGCGAAGTTCCCGCGGCTGCGGCCCCGCGTGACGGTGCGCTTCGGCGAGCCGCTGGATCTGTCGCACCACGGCCCCGCGTCGTCGGGTCGCGCTCGGCGCCTCGCCACCGACGAGATCATGGCCGCGATCCACGCGCTGTCGGGTCAGGAGCTCGCGAACGCCTACAACGAGGCGCCCGCACAGAACCCGGTGGAGCGCATCAAGCAGGTCCTCCCGCACGAGCGCCGCTGAGCCGGGCGGTCAGTCGTCGCATCCGGCCCCTTCCCACCCGCCACCCGGGGCATTCGCGACCACCGAACGGGGACGGGCGCACTCGCACGCCCGATGCCACGAACTCAGTCGTCGCATCCGGCCCCTTCCCACCCGCCACCCGGGACATTCGCGACCACCGAACGGGGACGGGCGCACTCCGCAGGCGCGACTCCCCGCGGAGGCGGACTCAGCGTCAGCCCGCGACGGCGATGACCGGCTCGTGACGCACGGGGAAGTTCACCGAGTTCGCGATGAAGCACCACTGGTGCGCCTGCGCGTGCGCGGCGAGCGCGGCGTCGACCATCGCCGCCTCGGCGACGGTGACCTGCGGGTGCAGCACGACCTCCCGGAACGCCCCGCCGCCGCTGCCATCCAGGGCCAGCACGCCGCTCGCCTCGTCGCGGTAGCCCGTGACCACGACGCCGGCCTGCACGCAGGCGTGCAGGTACGACAGCAGGTGGCATTCCGACAGCGCCGCCAGCAGCAGATCCTCGGGGTTCCATTTCGCCCGATCCCCCCGGAAGGGCCTGTCGGCGGATGCCTCCAGCGTCGGCTTGCCGGCGATGGCGATCGTCACCGAACGGTCGTAGTCGCGGTAGCCGCTGGTGCCGGTGCCGCGGTCGCCGGTCCACTGCGTCTGCACGAGGTAGCGGTGCTCACCGAACATCCCGTCAGTCTGCCACGCGGGCTGCGGGCCCCGGCGACGCTAGGCTGGCGTGGTGCCGCAGACGTTCTCCGCCAGTGACGCCGTGGAGCTCGCCGTACTCGAGCGCAGCGGCTTCGTCGAGTCCCGCCACACCGGGAGCGCCGTGGTGCTCTCCCCCGATGGGACGGTGCGCACCGCTCTGGGCGATGTCGACGCGCCGATCCTCCCCCGTTCCACGCTGAAGCCGCTGCAGGCGCTGGGGTGCCTCACCGCCGGTGCGGAGCTCGACGGCGAGCAGCTCGGGCTCGCCACCGCCAGCCACGCCGGAACCGACCGTCACGTCGCGGTCGTGCGCGCCATCCTGCACCGCGCCGGCGTGGGCGAGGACGACCTCGGCTGCCCGCCCGCGTGGCCGGGCGACACCGCCACCCGCGACGAGATCGTCCGCGAACTCGGCGCCCCGTCGCGCATCCGCATGAACTGCTCCGGCAAGCACGCCGCGATGATGCTCGCGTGCGCCGTCAACGGCTGGGACACCGAGACCTATCTGGACGTCAACCACCCGCTCCAGATGCACATCCGAGAGGTCATCGAGCGGCTGAGCGGCACCAAGGTGGCCGTCACCGCGATCGACGGCTGCGGCGCGCCCGTGTACGGCATGAGCCTCACCGCGCTCGCCCGTGGCATCCAGCGCATCGCCACCTCCTCGGAGAGATCCCCCTTCGCCCTGCACCGCCACGCCGCCGCGCTCGTGCGCGCCGTGCGCGAGAACCCCTGGACGATCGACGGCGAAGGCCGCCCCGACACCGTCGTCGTCGACAAGCTGGGCGTCTTCGCCAAGACCGGTGCCGAGGGCGTGCTGGTCATGGCCGCACCCGACGGCACCACCGTGGCGCT
>Ga0233375_1000586_pt1 | contig 18783 bp, 12 predicted proteins | sample ElkDunMinimDraft_10_FD_191539 | JGI IMG/M metagenome (GOLD analysis project Ga0233375, IMG submission 191539) | Fecal eukaryotic communites from dung pellets of Tule Elk in California, USA - Elk Dung E16 | ecosystem: Host-associated > Mammals > Digestive system > Large intestine > Fecal | place... | reverse complement strand
ATACCGGGCATCGAGATAGGCGTGCAGCAGCTCGACCAGGCGGGTGTCGTCGATGGGATGCTGGCGCTTCATGGCGGCTGTTTATCCCCGTGGTCTGCGTCCGTACACTCGTGGCCCCTCACTCACCCACGGACTGCAGCGATGATCCGCACCAAGCTGCCCAAGGTCGGGACCACGATCTTCAGCGTGATGTCGCAGCTGGCGGCGGAACACGGCGCCGTGAACCTGGGCCAGGGGTTCCCCGACTTCGACGTACCGCAGCGCCTGGTCGACGCGCTCGCCGACGCCATGCGCGCCGGCCACAACCAGTATGCGCCGATGACCGGCATTGCAGCGTTGCGCGAGGCGATCGCGGAGAAGACCGAACGTGTTTACGGACATCTGCCCGATGCCGACACCGAGATCACCGTCACCAGCGGTGCCACCGAGGCGCTCTTCAATGCGATCCACGCCGTGGTGCGCGCAGGCGAGGAAGTCATCGTCCTCGACCCCGCCTACGACAGCTACGAGCCGGCGATCGAACTGGCCGGCGCCGTGGCCGTGCACGTGCCTCTGGATCCGGCCACGTTCGCGCCCGACTGGCAGCGCGTGCGTGATGCGATCACGCCCAGGACCCGGATGTTGATCGTCAACAGTCCGCACAACCCGTCGGGCGCGATGTTCGGTGCGCAGGACATGCAAGCCATCGCCGAGATCCTGCGCGGCACCGACATCTTTCTGCTGTCGGACGAGGTCTACGAACACATCGTCTTCGACGGCGCGCGCCACGAGTCGGCGCTGCGCTACCCCGAGCTGCGCGAGCGCAGCTTCGTGGTCTCGAGTTTCGGCAAGACCTATCACTGCACCGGCTGGAAACTCGGCTACTGCATTGCGCCGCCGGCACTTTCTACCGAGTTCCGCAAGGTCCACCAGTACAACGTGTTCTGCACCTTCGCGCCGGCGCAGCATGCGTTTGCAAGGATGCTGCGCGAGGCGCCCGAACACTACGAGCAGCTCGGTGCGTTCTACCAGGCCAAGCGGGACGCGTTCGCCGAGAAGCTGGCGGGCACGCGCCTGCAGTGCCTGCCGGTGCCCGGCGGTTACTTCCAGCTCGTCGACTATTCGGCCATCAGCGATCTTGACGATGCGGCGTTCTGCCGCTGGCTGACGGTCGAGAAGGGCGTCGCCGCGATCCCGCTGTCTCCGTTCTACGCCAGGCCGCCGGCCGGCCAGCGGATCGCGCGGCTGTGCTTCGCCAAGAGCGACGCCACGCTTGCCGCAGCGGTCGAACGCCTGCAGGCGCTGTGAGCCCGGCTGCGACGTTCGGTCGCGCCGGCACCGCGCGCGGTGCCGCTAGACTGGGCCATTGCTCATGCCACGCCCGGTTTCCCGCCCCGTGACCTTCCGTCCCGCCCTCGCCGCCGCGCTGTGCCTGCTGCTGGCCGCCTGCAGTGCGCCCCCGGCGGGTCCCTACACCGCCACCGATCTGTCTGGCGTGTCCTACGGCCGGACACTCGACCTGAACGACACCCGGGGCGAGCCGCGCAGCCTCGGCGATTTCCGCGGCCGTTATGTGCTGCTTTCGTTCGGGTATACGCACTGCCCTGAAGTGTGTCCGACCAGCCTGCTCAAGGCCGCGCAGATCCGCCGCGCGCTCGGCGCGGACGGCGAGCAGCTGCAGATCGTGTTCGTCACCGTCGATCCGGCGCGCGACACCGCGGAGATCCTGGAGCAGTACGTGGGCGCTTTCGGCGGCGATATCGTCGCGTTGCGCGGCGACGACATGCAGACGCGCCTCGTCGCCCAGGCGTTCCGCGTCACCTATCGCCAGGTGCCGACCAGTTCCTCGTACGCGATGGACCACACGATGGTGAACTACCTGATCGGCCCGGACGGTCGTCTCCGCCTCGCCTTCCAGTACGACCAGCCGGTCGACACGATGGTGGAGGACATCCGTCGTTCGATGACCCGGGCACGGGCCACGGGCTGACCCCGGACTCGGGATTGTCCGACTTGCGGTCCGTCTCCCCTGCGGCGTAGCCTCGGCGCGCCAGGGGGGCACTTGGGAGGAAACGGGGATGACGATCAGGGTCTTCATGGTCGACGACCATGCGCTCGTGCGCGCGGGCATGCGCATGATCCTTGCCAACGAAGCGGACATCGAAGTGATCGGCGAGGCCGAAAGCGGCGAGGCGGCGTTGCCGCTGATCCGCCGGCTGAAACCGGACATCGTGCTGTGCGACCTGCATCTGCCAGGTGTCAGCGGGCTGGAAGTCACCGAGCGGGTCGTGCGCGGACAACCGGAGACGCGGGTGATCGTGGTGTCGATCCTCGAGGACGGGCCCATGCCGCGCCGGATGATCGAGGCCGGCGCCTCGGGCTATGTGGGCAAGGGCGGCGATGCGACGGAACTCGTGCGCGCGGTACGCGATGTGGCGCGCGGTCGGCGTTACCTGGCCAGCAATATCGCGCAGAACCTGGCGCTGTCGGGCCTCGGTGGCAGCGACACGCCGTTCGATGCGCTGTCGCCGCGCGAGATGGAAGTCGCGATGCTGCTGCTGCAGGGGCTGCGCCAGGAAGACATCGCGCGGCGGCTGAGCCTCAGCGCCAAGACGGTCAATACGCACAAGTCCCGGTTGTTCGAGAAGCTGCAGATCCACGATTCCATCGCCCTGGCCCGGCTTGCGAGCCAGTACGGCGTGGCGCCGCCGGAATTTGCGCTCTAGCGGCAGGTCATGCCGGGCGGGTGCCGGCGGCCGGATGCCGGCGGAGCTGCCCGGGCCAGGACATATCGGTTGCGGACGGTGGGGCGGCACGTGTCGGTCGGTCCGCAGATCGACAGGCGCCTGACTTTACGCAGCGAAGGACAAAAAAAACCCCGGCCGAGGCCGGGGTTTTTCATCGCGGGCCTAGGCCTAGCATCAGGCGTCCTGCGGACGCGGCGCCTCGCGGTTCTGGCGATCGCCAGCGGCCTCGGCAGTGGCGTCCTCATCCGCAGCCTCTGCAGCCTCTGCACCCTCCGCGGCCAGTGCGGCGGGCTCCGCGGCCGGCGCATCTGCCAGACCGGCATCACCCGGCGTCACCCCTGCGGGCTCTGCATCAGGCGCTGCGGCGTCGCCGACGCGGTCGACTTCAGGCGCCGGCTCTGGTGCGTCGAACAGACCCTGGCTGACCCGCCCGGATGCGGGCACCGGCTCAGCCTCGATCCGCGGCGACGGGGTCGGCGCGTCCGCAGCGAGCGCAGCATCGTCGGGAATCGACGCAACCATCTCCGCTTCCGTCGATGCGGAGGTGTCGTCCGACGTCATTTCCGGGGAGACCGGTTCCGCCACCGGCTGATCGACTTCCCGCACCGGCGCCGGTGCGTCGGTCGGCGAGACATCGATCACGGCCTGGGCCGCCGGATCGGCGATCTCGGGCGTGCCGGCCTGCGCCGGATCCGGCCACGTCTCCACAGCCGCGTCCGCGGTCGTGTCGGTCGACGGCTGATCCTGCGTCGGCTCGATCGCGATCGGCGCAGAAGCCGACTCGACCGTCACGGCCTCCGGAGACGTCGCACTGGCGGTGGTCGCCGTCACGTCTGTCTCGCCAGCGGGCTGCGGGGCGGAGTGGGGCGCGTCATCGGCGGGCGTCAGCACCGCAGCGGCGGCCACCGCGGCAGGGCCGGCATGCTCGGAACGGCTGCTCTGCGCCGCAGGCGCAGGCGCTGCCGGGGCCGGCAGGTCGTCGAAGTCGAACTCCGGCTGCCCGTGCCCGTTCGGCACGACCGCTTCGTCGTCGCCGGTGTCGTCGGCATCCAGCGAGGACTCGTCGCCGCTGGTGCCGTCGCCTGCCTTGCCACGACGGCGGCGGCGACCGCCGCGACGTCCGCGACGGCGGCGGGCATTGCTGCCGTCGTCGTCCGCGTCGCCGGCGCCTGCATCGGCGTTGGCGTCGATGTCCGCACCGTCGACGTCGTTGCCATCGGTGTCGTCGCCAGTGGCCACGGCGGAGCGGGGCACGGCCGGGGACGGCGTCGCAGCAACGGCCGGAACTTCGGATGCGGCATCGGTCGTCGTTGTTACGGGGCCGGTCGGAGCCGGCGCCTTGCCGGGAAGCTCGACGGCGGCGGCCGACGCGACGGCCGTGATCGGCGTCTGCGCCTCGCTGACATCACCCTCGGTCTTCTGACGCGGGCCACGTTGCTTCTGGCGCTGACGGCGCTCCTTGCGGGCGCCGGCATCGACGTCGGTGGAGACCGCTTCTTCGCGTCGGATTTCCCGCTGGACGTCTTCGCGCGGCGGTTGCGCGACGGCCGTAGGCCGGGAGTCGGTGCCAGCTGGCGCCTGTCCCTGACGGTTGCCGCGACGGTCGCGGCGCTGGCCGTTGCGACCGCCACGGTCGCCGCGGCTGTCGCTGCGCTGGCCGCCGGCATCGCTGCGCGCCGGACGTTCGGTCTGGGCCGGAACCGAGGGCTTGGCCGCTGGCGCCGGTGGTGCGAACAGCGCACGCAGCCAGCCCAGGAAACCGCCGCCGGTCGCGGGTGCCTGTGCGGCAGTTGCCGGAGCAGGGCGTGCGGGGGCCGGGGCAGGCGCCGCAACCGGAGCCGGGGAAGCAGGCTCGGGCCGGGGTTCACGCACCGGCGCAGGCTGCGACGGACGGACGTTGGTCACGGCCGGAGGCGGCACGTTGAGGTTGTTCTTGCTCAGCGCGATCGTCGCCACGCGGCGCGGCGTTCCACGCTGGTAGCTCGGGCGTGCGGTTTCCTCGCCCAGCTCGTTCTCGCGGATGCGCGAGACCTCGTAGTGCGGGGTCTGCAGCTGCTCGTCGGCGACGATGATGATCGGTGCGTCGTGGCGTTTCTCGATCTCGGCCAGCGCGCCGCGCTTCTCGTTGAGCAGGTAGTTGGCGATCTCCACCGGGGCCTGCACCAGCACCTGTCCGGTGTTGTCCTTCATCGCATGCTCTTCGGCGACGCGGATGATCGACAGCGACAGCGATTCGATGCTGCGCATGCGGCCATGGCCTTCGCAGCGCGGGCACACGATCTGGCTCGACTCGCCCAGGCTCGCGCGCAGGCGCTGGCGTGACATTTCCAGCAGGCCGAACTTGGAGATCTTGTTCTGCTGCACGCGCGCGCGGTCGTACTTGAGCGCGTTCTGCAGCTTGTTCTCCACATCACGCTGGTGCTTGTTCGACGACATGTCGATGAAGTCGATGACCACCAGGCCGCCGAGATCGCGCAGGCGCAGCTGGCGGGCCACTTCCTCGGCCGCCTCCAGGTTGGTGTTGAACGCCGTCTCCTCGATGTCGCCGCCCTTGGTGGCGCGCGCGGAGTTGACGTCGATCGCGGTCAGCGCCTCGGTCTGGTCGATGACCAGTGCGCCGCCGGACGGCAGCCGAACGGTGCGCTCGTAGGCGCTCTCGATCTGCGATTCGATCTGGTAGCGGTTGAACAGCGGCACATCGTCGGTGTAGTGCTTGAGCTTCCGCAGGTTGTGCGGCATCACCTGCTCGACGAACTCGCGCGCCTCGGCGTACATCTCCGGCGTGTCGATCAGGATCTCGGCGATGTCGGCGCGCATGTAGTCGCGCAGGGCGCGGGTGATCAGCCGCGATTCCTGGTAGATCAGGAACGGCGAGGGCTTGCTCAGCGCGGCCTCGGCGATCGCCCGCCAGATGCTCAGCAGGTAGTCGAGGTCCCACTGCAGTTCCTCGGCGTCGCGGCCGACGCCGGCAGTGCGGATGATCACGCCCATCTCGTCGGGGATGGCCAGTACGTCCATCGCCTTCTTCAGCTCGGCGCGGTCCTCGCCCTCGATCCGGCGCGAGACGCCGCCCGCGGTCGGCGAATTGGGCATCAGCACCATGTAGCGGCCGGCCAGCGAGATGAACGTGGTCAGGGCCGCGCCCTTGTTGCCGCGTTCTTCCTTGTCGACCTGGACGACGACCTCCTGGCCCTCGCGCAGCAGCTCCTTGATCGAGCCCTTGTTCGGGTCGACGCCGGACTGGAAGTAGTCGCGTGAGACTTCCTTGAGCGGCAGGAAGCCGTGGCGGGCGGCGCCGTACTCGACGAACGCCGCTTCGAGCGAAGGCTCGATGCGGGTGATGCGGCCCTTGTAGATGTTGGACTTCTTCTGTTCCCTGGACGGCTGTTCGATATCGATGTCGTACAGGGACTGGCCATCAACGATGGCGACGCGCAGCTCTTCTGCCTGCGTCGCGTTGATCAGCATGCGTTTCATGGTTGCGTTTCCTTACGCGCTCTCGCGCGCGGAACGCCGGGGCGTTTCGCCTGGATGAGACCTGAGGTCGCCGCGCAAGCGCAGTGACTGACCGGATTTTCCAGCGCTACGACACCACGGCAGGCCGCGGGAGCGCTCTTTCTGTTGTCTGGTGTTGCAGGCCGCGGACCGCTCGCGCCGCCCCATGGGCCGTCGCAAATGTCGCGCGGGACGTGTTCAGCACCGATGACTTGCATCGGGCGATGGCGGGTGCTGCCGTGCAGCCGCTAACATGGCCGCCCCTGGGGCGGTGGCCGCGCACTGTCCGGAAGCCTTTGCAAGGCGGGCTTTTGGCCCGGGTTCTTTCAAAGAAATCAGCACCTTAGATCGCGGCCCGAGTGTAGCAGATAAACTGACGACGATGACTGACAACGGTACCGGCTCCGCCGGCGGCGGCGTGCGACTGGTCCGGGTTCCGGACGACCGTGACGGCCAACGCCTCGACAATTTCCTCCTCGGCCAGCTCAAGGGCGCGCCGCGGTCGATCATCTACAAGATCGTCCGCAGCGGCCAGGTCCGCGTGAACGGGGGGCGTGCCAAGGCCGAGCGCAAGCTCGAGGCGGGCGACGAGGTGCGGATCCCGCCGGTGCGGCTGGAGGCGCCGGGCGAGGCCGGCACCCCCTCGAAGGGCCTGCTGGCGGCGATGGACGCGAGCATCGTGTTCGAGGACGCCCGGCTGCTCGCGATCAGCAAGCCCTCGGGCATCGCCAGTCACGGCGGCAGCGGGATCAGCTTCGGCGTGATCGAGACGCTTCGCGCGCTGCGGCCGAACCAGTCGCTGGAGCTCGTGCACCGGCTGGATCGCGACACCTCGGGCCTGATGGTGCTGGCCAAGAAGCGCTCAGCCCTGACCCAGTTGCAGGCACTGCTGCGCGAGGACCATGGCGCCGGGATCCGCAAGCGCTACCTGGCCCTGCTGGGTGGGCGCATGCCTGACGGCACGATGAGCGTCGATGTCCCGTTGCACGTCGGCCTGCGCCAGGGCGGCGAGCGCCACGTGCAGGTCAATCCGAACGGAAAGACGTCGCTGAGCCACTTCGGGGTGCTGGAGCGCCGCGGCGGACATTCCTATTGCGAGGTACGGATCGAGACCGGGCGCACCCATCAGATCCGCGTCCATGCCCAGCACATCGGTCACCCGGTGGCGGGCGACGACAAGTACGGCGATGACGCGCTCAACAAGCGCCTTCGCGAGCAGATCGGCCTCAGGCGCCTGTTCCTGCATGCGGCGTCACTGGAGTTCACGCTCGACGACGGGGAAGCGTACGTGCTGAACGCGCCGTTGGCCGACGACCTGCGCGAAGCACTCGACAGGCTTCGCTGATTCCCGGTTTGGGGAGGCTCCGCGGCCGGTGTGAACTCGGCCAGCGCCGCGCGCATGCACTTGCCGAGGCTGCCCCTCCGGCCAATGCCTGGCGACGGGAACGTCTAAGCGACGAGGCGGTCCGCCTTCGCTGCGCAGATGAAGTCGTTCTCGGACAGACCGCCGACGTCGTGGGTCGAATAGCGCACTTCGACCCGGTCGTAGTGCACGCCGAGGTCCGGGTGATGGTCTTCGCGGTGGGCGATGAACGCGAGTGCGTTCACGAAGGCCATCGTGCGGTAGTAGTCGCTGAAGCGGAACGTGCAGGTCAGCGCACGGCCGTTCTCGGCCAGCGTCCAGCCAGGCACCTCGGGCAGCAGTTCGCGCACCCGGGCTTCGGTCAGGCGGTGGTCGACGCCGCGGCGCGGGATGCAGTGCGCATCGCTGAGGGGAACGAGGTCGGACATCGTGGAATCTCCTGTCGGGGGACGTTCATGCGGCAGACGGCGACGGGCGCGTGCGCCGGCGCGGGCCCGCTAGAATACGCGCCATGATCAATATCTCCGAAGCCGCACAGACGCATTTCCGCAAGCTCATCGAGCGCGAGTCGCTGCCGGGCCTGGGCGTACGGCTGTCTGCGATGCACGCCGGGACGCCGCGCGCCGACGTACGCCTGGAGTTCGCCGACAGTGGCGACCTGCAGGGTGACGAGTGGGCGATCGACTGCGAAGGATTCACCTTGTGGCTGGATGCGCCAAGCGTGCCCTACCTCGACGGGGCCGAGATCGACTACGAGGCACGCGCGACCGGTGGCCAGCTGCAGATCCGTGCACCCAGGATCAAGGGCGAAGCGCCGCCGGAAGCCGCGTCGCTGGTCGAGCGCGTGCGCTGGGTGGTCGAGCAGGAGGTCAATCCGCAGCTCGCCCAGCACCGCGGCCACGTGACGGTGCAGGAGGTGACTGCCGAGGGGGTGGTCGTGCTGCGCTTCGGTGGGGGTTGTCACGGCTGCGGCCTGGTCGATGTCACGCTGAAGCAGGGCATCGAGAAGACCCTGATGGAGAAGGCGCCCGGGGTCACCGCGGTGCGTGACGCCACCGACCACGAGTCCGGCGACGCGCCCTACATGCCGCGCGACGCGGCCTGACGTTTCCCCTTCCGGCGCCGCCACCGGATGTTCAACGCCTCCGACCTGATCGAAGCCCTGCGCCGGCGCCAGCGCCGCTCGATCCGGCCGGACACTCCTGCGGAAGGATTCCCGCCAGGCTGGGCGCAGTGGTTCGCCTCGATGCGGGCGCGTCCGGGAGCAGTCATCGGCGCGAGCGCCGAAGCGATCGTCGCGGAGCTTGCCGCGCGGCCGGAGCCACCGCGTCGAAGGGGGCGGGTACCGCCCCATGCACTCGCCGCCTGGCTCAGCCTCGTCCATCCGCTGTGGGAGCCCGGCCCGCGCGAGGACCGGGGCGCGCGCCGGTTCTCGCTGGCGGTGGCACTGTTCGCGCAGTTGCTGTGGGTGGGCGGCCTGCTGCTGCTGACCCACGCCCGCTTCGCTGTTCCGGCGCCGTCTGCAGCGGGCGAAGAGCACGTGGTACAGGCCGTTTTCATCGGTAACGGTACGCCCGAGGAACCGGAGGGCGGAGACGCGCCGCCAGCGCCTGCACCGACCGCGCAGGTCGCGCCTGCGGTGGACCCGGCGCCGGTGGCCCCGGCCCGGCCAGCGCCTGCGCCGAACGCGCCACGCGATACTTCGGTCGCCCCGGAGGCCGTCGTCGACGCTGCACCGGTCGAGCCGGCGCCGCAGACCCTGCAGGTGACCGAAGTTCCGGCCCCGGACATCGACTTCACCCTGCCGCCACCGCGGACGGATGCCTTCCCGGAGGTGGTGGTGCGCGAACGCGCCGTGCCCGAGGTCGAGCTGCAGACCCTCGAGGTGCCGGCCCTGCGCTCGCCGGCGCCGCTGGCGGAGGTGCCTGCGCAGCGGCAGCAGGTCGAGGTGGAGGTGCGCGAGCGCACTGTGCCCCAGCCCGCGGAGACGCTGCGGTTGCCGACGCGCGATGCGCCGCAGATCGCCGTCGAGACGCCGCAGGCGCCGTCGCGGCAGGCGCCCGAGGTGGTCGCGAGGGAACGGTCGGTCCCGTTGCGCGAGGCGCCGACGACGAGCGCGCCGGCACGGCCGGCCGCCCCGAATCCGGTACCGTCTGCAGCGCCCAGCGAGTCCACGTCGCCGACCGCGGCTAGCCGTCCGGCGCCTGCGCCTGCGCCCGGCACATCGCCGCAGCGCGGTCTGCCGCCCGGCGCCGCGCCTTCGCCGCGGACTGCCGATGACTGGGGCGATGCCGCCAGCGCGCGCGACGGGGGAACCCCCGGAAACGCCTCGGGCCTGTTCGGTGCCGACGGCAGGCCGCGGCTGGCAGACGGTGGGCGCGTCGGCGGGGGGCTGCCGCCCGGTACGATCACCGAGGACTTCGCCCGGATCGACCGCGAAGGGACCTGGCTCAAGCGCCCGCCGACCGATTACGAGCCCACCAGCTTCGACCGGTTCTGGACGCCCAGCGAAACGCTGCTCGAGGAGTGGGTCCGGCGCAGCATCAAGACCGTGCTCATCCCGATCCCCGGTACCAGCAAGACTGTGCAGTGCAACGTGGCCTTGCTGATGTTCGGCGGTGCCTGCGGCATCACCGATCCGAACATGCAGGACGTCGAAACCGACGGCCGCCCGCCACCGGATGTGCCGTGGAAACCGGAGCTGCAGGAAGCCCAGGACAGCCTGCGCCGCTGATGGCGGTGCCGCGCCCCGGCCGGCAAGCGCCGGGGCAGTCAGGCGCAGCCGATCGGCCGCATCCAAAGCCCGTGTCCACAGGGCCCAACCCGGGCGGGGCAGGGCGACGGCAGCGCGGCGGCGACGAGCCGCCCCGGGAATTCAGCGGTCGTGCGCGCCGCGCAGATCCCGCAGCTGGCGCTGCTGGGATGCGAAATACACTGCCAGGTCGGCGATCTGCTGGTCGCTGAGGCCCGCAGCCTGCTGCGACATCAGCGCGTGCTCGCGGTCGCCGTCCCGGTAGGCCTGCAGGGCATGCGCGAGATAGTCGCGGTACTGCCCGCCGATCTTGGGATAGGTCGCGTCGAGCGGCGCGTTGCCACCGGCGCCATGGCAGTCGATGCAGGTCTGCCCGGTCGCTGCGCTCTTGAGGTTTGCAGCCGCCTCGCCGCCTTCGAGGCTGCCCTTGGGCAGCCCCGCGGACGAGCTGCCGGCTGACGCTTCGGCTTCGGGATCGTGTTGCTGGCCGCCGCAGGCGACGAGCAGACACAGTGCCGCCAGGGCGGGCAGGGTGCGGAGGCCACGGCGCATCGCGGCGCCGCTCACTTGGAAAGCTCCGAAAGGAAGGCGGCGATGTCGGCGATGTCCTGGTCGGTGAAACTCTGCGCCTGGGCCTGCATGGTCGGATGCCGGCGGGTCCCGCGCTTGTATTCGTGCAAGGCGTTGACGAGGTATTCGGGTGATTGACCCCCGATCATCGGCACGTGGTAGTGCGGATAGATATTGCGGTAGCCCTCGACGCCATGGCAGCCCTGGCAGGTGTAGGTCAGCTGGCGACCGGTCGCCGCATCGCCGGTCAGTGGCGTATGCGTCGGCTGCTCGGCGGTGGTGGTCGCGGCTGAGGCCGCGGCCTGCGGCGTCTGGGGTGTGGGCGATGGCGCGGCGGGCACATCCTGGGCGGACACTGGCAGGACGAGCGGAACAAGGGCTAGGCAGGCGGCGAGCGTGAACTGTCGCGTCATCGTGGGTATCCGCAATCCTGAATGGCTGGACGTGCTGTCTGGGAAGCGTGGTCCGTTGCGCCTGCGCGCTGTATGAACCGGTACACAACCGGGCCAGTATAGCCACGCCCGTGGACCAAACCCAATCCATGCCGCCAAGGTGGGGTGCGGCGCCCGCAGGTCACCATGACCTATGGCAGATAGGCCGACATGTATTGGTGATATACCTTGCTACCACACCGCAGGGGTCACATCGAGTCCACATGTCCACACCGCATGCCTTCGCGTCGACGCGACGCGTTCTTACCGGCGCCATTCTGGTTTCCGCCATTCTGGTCCTGTCCGCCTGCAAGGGTGGGGGCGGTGCCGAGGCCAAGGCCAAGGCCGACGATGCCGCGGCCGCGCCGGTTCCGGTGGAAACCGAGGCGGTGGCCCGTCGCAGCGTGGCAGCGAGCTATGTAGGCACTGCGTCGCTGGAGGTCCCGCGTGGCGCCGACGTGGTCGCCAAGACCTCGGGCATCGCGCTCGAGGTCCTGGTCGAGGAGGGCGACACCGTGCGCGCCGGCCAGCCGCTGGTGCGTCTCGATCCCGATCGCGCGCGCCTGGCGGTACGCCAGAGCCTCGCCACGATGGGCAAGCTCGAAAACAGCTACCGCCGCGCGCAGCAGCTCGTGGCCCAGCAGATGATCAGCGCCAACGACCTGGACCAGCTCAAGTTCGATCTCGATACCGCGCGCGCCCAGCACGATATGGCGCAGCTCGAGCTGTCCTACACCGCTGTGACGGCGCCGATCTCCGGCGTGATCTCGCAACGCATGATCCGCACCGGCAATTTCGTGCAGATCAACACGCCGATCTTCAGCATCGTCGACAACGCCCGCATCGAGGCCACGCTCAACGTGCCCGAGCGCGAACTGCGCGTGCTCAAGCGCGGCCAGCCGGTGCGGCTGCAGGTCGATGCGCTTCCCGGCGAAAGCTTCGAAGGCGTGGTCGAACGCGTTGCTCCGATCGTGGAATCGCGCAGCGGCACCTTCCGCGTGGTCACCGCATTCGCCGGGAACGACTCGCTGCGTTCGGGCATGTTCGGCCGCATCCACATTGACTATGACCAGCGCGCCGATGCACTGGTGATCCCGCGCAGCGCGCTGCTCGATGAAGGCGAAACCGCGGTCTACACCGTGCGCGAAGGCAAGGCGGTCCGCGTGCCGGTCGAGCTGGGCTATGTCGACGGCAACATGATCGAGGTGCGCAGCGGCCTGGAAGCCGGCGATCCCGTGGTCACCGCCGGCAAGGTCGCGCTGCGCGAAGGCAGCGCGGTGCAGGTGATCGGCGAAGCTCCGGTCGCCGCGGCGCCGGCCGCTGCCGACGCCAAGAGCGAAGCGAAGTAATGGTCGGCGCGCCGCACGACGGCCCCGCCGGCAACGGCCCGGCCGCGGATCCGCATGCGCCTCCGGGACGTTTCGATCTCGTCGAGTTCTCCACGCGTCGACGGGTGACGGTGTGGATGGTCGCGATCAGCATGATGCTGTTCGGCCTGATCGCGCTGACCAACCTCAAGGTCAACCTGCTGCCCGACCTCAGCTATCCCACGCTGACCGTCCGCACCGAGTACACCGGCGCGGCGCCATCGGAAATCGAAACGCTGGTCAGCGAGCCGGTGGAAGAGGCCGTCGGCGTGGTCAAGGGCGTGCGCAAGCTGCGTTCGATCTCGCGCACCGGCCAGAGCGACGTGGTGCTGGAGTTCGCCTGGGGCACCGACATGGACCAGGCCAGCCTGGAGGTGCGCGACAAACTCGAGACGTTGCAGCTGCCGCTCGAAGTGACGCCGCCGGTGCTGCTGCGATTCAATCCCTCGACCGAACCGATCCTGCGTCTCGCGCTGACGGCCGGCGAAAAGGGCGATGCGGTCGACGAACTCACGCGCATGCGGCGCTACGCCGACGACGACCTCAAGAAGAAGATCGAACCCGTCGTGGGCGTGGCCGCGGTCAAGGTCGGCGGTGGTTTCGAGGACGAGGTGCAGGTCGAGCTCGATCTGCAGCAGATGGCGCGCATCGGCCTGCCGATCGAGAACGTGATCCAGCGCCTGCAGCAGGAGAACATCAACCTGTCGGGCGGTCGGCTCGACCAGGGCACGCAGCGCTACCTGGTGCGCACGGTCAACCAGTTCGCGAGCGTCGAACAGATCGGCGAAATGCTGGTCGCCACCCAGTCCGGCGGCGACAACAGTGCGGCCAGCGCGGCGCAACAGATGGCGGCGATCGCCGCGGCCAGCGGTTCCCAGGCCGTGCTCGCAGCGGCGGCCTCGGTGCAGAGCGCGTCGGGCGCCGGCAGCAATACGATCGCCGGCGGCCGTCCGATCCGGCTGCGCGATATCGCCACCGTGCGGCAGGGCTTCAAGGAACGCGAAAGCATCATCCGGCTCGGCGGCGCGGAAGCCGTGGAGCTGGCGATCTACAAGGAAGGCGACGCCAACACGGTCTCCACCGCCGACGCGGTGCAGGCGCGGCTGGACGTCATCCGCAAGGATCTGCCCCCCGACATGACGCTGACCGTGGTCGACGACCAGTCGAAGTTCGTGCGCGCCGCGATCCATGACGTGCGCACCGATGCCTTGATCGGCGGCACGCTGGCCGTGCTGATCATCTTCCTGTTCCTGCGCAGCGGCTGGAGCACGCTGGTGGTGAGCCTGTCGCTGCCGATCTCGATCATCACCACGTTCTTCTTCATGGATCAGCTGGGCCTGAGCCTCAACGTCATGTCGCTCGGCGGCCTGGCGCTGGCGACGGGACTGGTCATCGACGATTCGATCGTGGTGCTCGAAAGCATCGCCAAGGCGCGCGAGCGCGGGCTGGGCGTCCTGGAGGCCGCGATCACCGGAACGCGCGAAGTCGGTATGGCGGTCGTCGCGTCGACGCTGACGATCATCGCTGTGTTCCTGCCGCTGGTGTTCGTCGAAGGCATCGCCGGTCAACTGTTCCGCGACCAGGCGTTGACGATCGCGATCGCGGTCGGCGTGTCGCTGCTGGTCGCGTTGACCCTGATTCCGATGATGGCCTCGCTCAAGGGCCGGCCGCCGATGGCATTCCCGGAGGAAGCACCGCATCCGCAGTGGCATCCGGACAGCCGTTGGCAGAAGCCGCTCGCGGCGACCGGTCGCGGGATCGGTGCCGGCATCCGTGGCGTCCTGTTCGGCATCGCCTGGGCGATGGTGCGCGTTTGGCGCTTCATGTCGGGCCGCACCGGCCGGGTCATGGGCCGCGCCAGCGATCTGGCGATGGCGCCCTACAACCGGGCCGAGCGCGGCTACCTCCGCGCGCTGCCGGCTGCGCTTGCGCGTCCATGGCTGGTGCTGGGGATCGCGACCGGGGTGTTCCTGCTCAGCCTGCTGGCGGTGCCGATGCTCGGCACCGACCTGATCCCGCAGCTGGCGCAGGACCGCTTCGAGATGACCGCCAAGTTGCCGCCGGGCACGCCTTTGCGCGAGACCGACCGCATCATGCGCGAGGTGCAGCAGGCCCATGCCGGTGACGACGGCGTCGAGTTGCTGTTCGGTGTCAGCGGCAGCGGCACGCGGCTCGATGCGAACCCGACGGAAAGCGGCGAGAACATCGGCAAGCTGAGCATCGTCATGAGCGGCGGCGGCAGTCGCGAGTTCGAAGCGCAACAGACCGAGCGCCTGCGCGAGACGATGCAGACGTACCCGGGCGTCGCCGTCGATTTCGCCCGTCCGCAGATCTTCAGTTTCTCGACGCCGCTGGAAATCGAGCTGCGCGGCCAGGATCTCGATGGTCTGGCCAGGGCGGGCCAGCGGCTGGCGGAGATGCTGCGCGCCAACCCGCACTACGCCGACGTCAAGAGCACAGTGGAGCAGGGCTTCCCCGAGATCCAGATCGTGTTCGATCAGGAGCGCGCCGGCGCCTTCGGCCTGACCACGCGCGAGATCGCCGATGCGGTGGTGCGCGCGGTGCGTGGCGAGGTCGCGACGCGTTACAACTTCCGCGACCGCAAGATCGACGTGCTGGTGCGCGCGCAGGAGAGCGAGCGCGACTCGGTCGATCGCATCCGCAATTTGATCGTCAATCCCGGCAGCGCGTCACCGCTCCGTCTGGATTCGGTGGCCGACGTGGTCGCGACGGTCGGTCCGAGCGAGATCCATCGCGCCGACCAGGTGCGCGTCGCGGTGGTGTCGGCGAACCTGCGCGGGATCGACCTGGGCACGGCGATGGGCGAGGTGCGGCAGATGGTGTCGGACAATCCGCTCGGTCCAGAAGTGGGCATGCACATCGGCGGACAGGGTGAGGAACTCGCCGAATCGATGCGCTCGCTGCTGATGGCGTTCGCGCTGGCGATCTTCCTCGTCTACCTCGTCATGGCCTCGCAGTTCGAATCGCTGCTGCACCCGTTCGTGATCCTGTTCACCATCCCGCTGGCGATGGTGGGTGCGATCGGTGGCCTGCTGCTGACCGGCAACACGATCTCGGTGGTCGCCTTCATCGGCCTGATCCTGATGGTGGGCCTTGTGGTGAAGAACGCGATCATCCTGATCGACAAGGTCAACCAGCTGCGCGAGGCGGGTGTGCCGAAGCGCGACGCGCTGGTCGAGGCTGCGCGTTCGCGCCTGCGGCCGATCATCATGACCACGCTCTCGACGCTGTTCGGTTTCCTGCCGCTGGCACTCGCGCTCGGTGACGGCGCCGAGGTGCGCTCGCCGATGGCGATCGTGGTGATGGGCGGCCTTGCGGTGTCGACCGTGCTGACGCTGCTGGTGATCCCGGTGGTCTACGACCTGCTCGATCGCAAGTCCGATGCGTCCTACGCCGAGCGCGGACGCCGCGCGCGGCTGGGCGCCGCTGCCGATCGTGCCGACGCTATGGAGACCAGCGCGACATGAGCATCGCCGAGCTGAGTCTGCGACGGCCGATCACCACCATCATGTGTTTCATCTCGATGGTGGTGATCGGGCTGATCGCTTCGGTGCGCCTGCCTCTCGAGGCATTGCCGGACATCTCGGCGCCGTTCCTCGTGGTGCAACTGCCCTATGCCGGCTCGACCCCGGCGGAAGCCGAGCAGAACCTGCTGCGCCCGGCGGAGGAGACGCTCGCGACGATGAGTGGCATCAAGCGCATGCGTGGCCAGGCGACCTCCGACGGCGCGTTCGTGATGCTGGAATTCAGGGACTGGGACCGCAACGTCGCGATCAGTGCCTCGGAAGCACGCGAGCGGATCGACGCGATCCGCAGCGACCTGCCGGACGATTTCCGCCGGTACATGGTGCAGAAGTTCTCCACCAGCGATCAGCCGGTGCTGCGCCTGCGCCTGGCGGCGAATGTGGATCTGAGCGGCAGCTACGAGCTGATCGACCGCCAGCTCAAGCGCCGGCTGGAACGCGTGCCGGGCGTGGCACGCGTGGAGATCAATGGCGCGGCGCCGAACGAGGTCGAGATCGCGGTCCAGCCCGACCGTCTGACCGCGCACGGCATCGATCTCAACGAACTTTCCACGCGCCTGCGCGCGCTCAACTTCTCGGTCTCGGCCGGGCAGATCCTCGACGGTGGGCAGCGCCTGCGCGTGCAGCCGATCGGTGAGATCAGCGACCTGCAGCAACTGCGGGACCTGGTGATCAACCCGCAGGGTCTGCGCCTGTCGGACGTCGCGCAGGTGCAGTTCAAGCCGCAGCGCATGGACTACGGCCGCCGCCTCGACGGACGCGCGGCCGTTGGCCTGGAGATCTACAAGGAGCGCGACGCGAATCTGGTGGAAGTCTCGCGCAACGTGCTCGCCGAAGTCGAAGCGGCGCGGACCGGCGCGGGCCTGGAAGGCGTCGACGTCAAGGTCATCCAGAACATGGGGGAGGAGGTCACCTCCTCGCTGCTGGAACTGGTGGAGGCGGGCGCGATCGGCCTCGTGCTGTCGATCATCGTGCTGTACTTCTTCCTGCGCCACTGGCCGTCCACGCTGATGGTGACGCTGGCGATTCCGATCTGCTTCATCATCACGCTCGGTTTCATGCACTTCTTCGACGTCACGCTCAACGTGCTGTCGCTGATGGGCCTGCTGCTGGCCGTCGGCATGCTGGTCGACAACGCGGTCGTGGTCGTGGAGAGCATCTACCAGGAGCGCGAGCGCATGCCGGACCAGCCGTGGCTGGCGTCGGTGGTGGGCACGCGCAACGTCGCCATCGCGCTGTCCGCCGGCACGCTGTGCCACTGCATCGTGTTCGTGCCCAATCTGCTGGGCGAGACCAACATGATCAGCATCTTCATGAACCAGCTGGCGATCACCATCTCGGTGTCGCTGCTGGCCTCCTGGCTGGTCGCGGTGAGCCTGATTCCGATGATGTCGGCGCGCATGAAGACGCCCCCGGCGGTCGCCAGTCCCAACGGATTGATTCCGCGCATGCAGCGCCAGTACGCGCGCCTGCTGCGCTGGTCGCTGGAACATCGGGGCTGGAGCGTGAGCTGCATCGTGCTGGTCGTCGTGTTGAGCGTGGTCCCGATGACGCAGACCAAGTTCGACATGTTCGGCGATGGCGGCGGCGGCAAGGAGATCCAGCTCTATTACCAGTGGAAGGGCAGCTACAACCTGCAGCAGCGCTCCGACGAGGTGCGTCGTTTCGAGACCTTCCTGGAAGACAACCGCGAGCAGTACCGCATCCGCCAGATCTATTCGTGGTTCGGCGAAGGTGGCGATTCGGGGACCGTCGTGACCTTCAACGACGATGTCGGCGACACCAAGGCATTGTCGGAGGCGATCAGCCAGGCGCTGCCCAAGTCGGCACGCGCCGACGTTGGGGTGGGCGGTGGCGACCAGGGCGGCGGCGGGCAGGCCGGGCAGGGCGTCCAGGTCCAGCTGGTCGGTGACTCCTCCCAGGTGCTGCGCGAGATCGCCGATGGGGTGATTCCGATGCTGTCCCTCAATCCCGCGCTGCGCGACGTGCGCGTGGACGCGGGCGATCTCAACCAGGAGCTCAACATCCGCATCGACCGCGACCGCGCGGCGGCCTTCGGCTTCAGCGCGGAAGAGGTATCGCGGTTCGTCGGACTGGCGCTGCGCGGCAGCCAGCTGCGCGAGTTCCGCCGTGGCGAGGACGAAGTACCGGTGTGGGTGCGTTTCGCCGGCGCGGAAAGTTACAGCGAAGCGGATATCGCCAGCTTCATGGTGCGTGCGCCCGATGGCCGGAACGTGCCGCTGACGAGCCTGGTGGACATGCGCGTGGAACCGGCGGCGAGCCGCATCAACCGCAACGACCGCCAGACCTCGCTGACCCTGCAGGCCAATCTCGCCGGCGAAACCACCATGCCCGACGCCCGCAAGGCGCTGGAGCAGGTGCTCGAGACTGTCGAGTTTCCAGCCGGGTACGGCTACAGCTTCTCCGGCAGCGGCTTCGAGGACGATGCCGCGGCGAGCCGGCAGATGCTGTTCAACCTGCTCATCGCACTGGTCATGATCTACGTGGTGATGGCGGCGGTATTCGAATCGCTG
>Ga0233375_1000585_pt1 | contig 18784 bp, 14 predicted proteins | sample ElkDunMinimDraft_10_FD_191539 | JGI IMG/M metagenome (GOLD analysis project Ga0233375, IMG submission 191539) | Fecal eukaryotic communites from dung pellets of Tule Elk in California, USA - Elk Dung E16 | ecosystem: Host-associated > Mammals > Digestive system > Large intestine > Fecal | place... | reverse complement strand
CTTGGTGCGCGAGTCGGCGACGACGATGCGGTAGTACGGCGCGCGGATCTTGCCCATGCGCTTGAGACGGATCTTCGTTGCCACGAGGTGGTGTTCTCCTGATGTCTGCTGGGGTGGCCTCGCGGCGCGTCCCGTGGGGTGGGTGCGCCGTTCCGGCCGGAGGACACGGCACCGGGCAGGTAGAGGGGCTGCACGGACCGAGTACAACCGACCATTGTGCCAGACGTGACCGACCGCTCCCAACCCGTCGGTCCCCGGCACGTCGCCCCCGGACCACCGGTCAGCGGACGCGCGCCCCCCGCAGCACGACCGCGGTCGGACGGGCCAGCGCCCGCACGTCGGCGCGCGGGTCCTCGTCGTAGACGACGACGTCGGCGCTCGCGCCCTCGGTGACGCCCGGCACGCCCAGCCACGCACGCGTCCGCCAGGACGCGGCTGCGACGACGTCGTGCGTGGGGATGCCGGCGCGCACCATCTCGGCGGCCTCGTCGGCGACGCGGCCGTGCGCGATCGTGCCGCCCGCGTCGGTGCCGAGCAGCACCCGCACGCCCGCGTCGTGCAGGTCACGCACGTGCTGGTACCGCCGGGCGTGCATCGCACGCATGCGCGCGGCGAACCGGGGGTACCGCGCCTCGCCCTGCGCGGCGATCGCGGCGAACTGCCCCACCTGCAGCAGCGTGGCCGTGACCGGCACCCCGGCCGCGGCGATGCGCTCGACCTGCTCCGGCGTCGCGCCGGTCGCGTGCTCCAGCCCGTCGACGCCGGCGTCGAGCAGCCCGTCGAGCGCCTCGTGGCTGAACGTGTGGGCCGTGACGCGGGCGCCCGCGTCGTGCGCGGCCGCGACCGCGTCCGCCAGCACCGCGTCCGACCAGAGCGGCCGGAGGTCGCCGTCGGGTCCGAGGTCACGGTCGATCCAGTCGGCCACGAGCTTGACCCAGCCGTCGCCGCGCGCCACCTCCTCGCGCACGGCCTGCGGCAGCTGCGCGGGGTCGGTCAGCTCGCGTCCGTAGTGCCGCAGGTACCGCCTGGGGCGCGCCAGGTGCCGACCGGCCCGCAGCAGGCGCGGCAGGTCCGCCCGCGCGTCCATCCAGCGGGTGTCCGCGGGCGAGCCCGCATCACGCACGAGCAGCACCCCGGCGTCCCGGTCGGCGCGCGCCTGCGCCTGCGCGGTGGCGTCGTCCACCGGGCCGTCGGACGCGAGGCCGACGTGGCAGTGCACGTCGACGAGGCCCGGCAGCACCCAGCCCTCGAGCACCGCGTCCGGGGCACGGCCCGGCCGCTCCAGGGTGAGCCGGTCCCCCACGACCCACGCCTGACCGACCTCGTGGTCGTCGTCGACGACCACCGTGCCGCGCAGGTGCGTGATCACGCGCGTCAGCGACCCTTGAAGAGGTCACCCAGCCCGGTCGGCAGGTCGCTCGGGTCGAAGGACGCGGGGTCGGTGGGAGCCGGTGCGCCGCCGCCGAGGCCGAACGCGGAGCCCGCGGGTGCGGCCGGCGTGGCCCCCGCCGCGCGCGCGGCCGCGGCACGCTCCTGCTCGGCCCGCTTGGCGGGGTTGCCCGACCGGGCACCCTTGGCCCGCTTCGCGGGCGCCTGCTTGCCACGGGACTTCTTGCCGCCCATGCCGGGCAGGTTGCCCATCCCGGGCATCCCGCCGGGCATGCCGCCGCCCTTGGCCATCTGGCGCATCATCTTGCGGGCGCCGTCGAACCGCTCGAGCAGCTGGTTGATCTCGCTCGTGGTGGTGCCGGACCCACGCGCGATGCGCGCACGGCGCGAGCCGTTGATGATCTTCGGGTTCTGCCGCTCACCCGGCGTCATCGAGCGGATGATCGCCTCGATCCGGTCGACCTCGCGCTCGTCGAAGTTCTCCAGGGCCTCACGCATCTGCCCCATGCCCGGCAGCATGCCGAACATCTTCTTGATGGAGCCCATGTTCTTCAGCTGCTGCATCTGCACGAGGAAGTCCTCGAGCGTGAAGTCCTCGCCGGAGACGAGCTTGCCGGCCATCTTCTCGGCCTCGCCGGCGTCGAACGCCTTCTCGGCCTGCTCGATGAGCGTCAGGACGTCGCCCATGTCGAGGATGCGCGAGGCCATGCGGTCCGGGTGGAAGACCTCGAAGTCGGTGAGCTTCTCACCGGTCGACGCGAACATGATCGGGCGCCCGGTCACGCTGGCGATCGACAGCGCCGCACCACCGCGGGCGTCACCGTCGAGCTTCGACAGGACCACACCGGTGAACCCGACGCCGTCGGCGAAGGCCTGCGCCGTGGTCACGGCGTCCTGGCCGATCATCGCGTCGACGACGAAGAGGACCTCGTCCGGGGAGACGGCGTCGCGGATGTCCGCCGCCTGCGCCATGAGCTCGGCGTCCACGCCGAGGCGGCCGGCGGTGTCGACGATCACGACGTCGTGCTGCTTCTGACGGGCCGTCTCGAGGCCGGCCCGGGCGACGGCCACGGGGTCGGCACCGGCGGGCAGCACGTCGTCCGCGCCCTGGTTGCCCGGGTGCGGCGCGAGGACAGGGACGCCGGCACGCTCGCCGACGACCTGGAGCTGCGTGACGGCGTTGGGACGCTGCAGGTCCGCGGCGACGAGCAGCGGCGTGTGCCCCTGCTCGCGCAGCCACCGCGCGAGCTTGCCCGCGAGCGTCGTCTTCCCGGCGCCCTGGAGGCCCGCGAGCATGATGACGGTCGGCGGCTGCTTGGCGAACGTCAGCGGCCGCGTCTGGCCGCCGAGGATCGCCACGAGCTCGTCGTTGACGATCTTGACGACCTGCTGCGCCGGGTTCAGGGCCCCCGACACCTCGGCCGAGAGGGCGCGCTCGCGCACGGCGCCGGTGAACTGCCGGACGACGGGCACGGCGACGTCCGCGTCGAGCAGCGCACGGCGGATCTCGCGGATCGTCGCGTCGATGTCCGCCTCGGACAGGCGACCCTTCGCACGAAGGTTCTTGAACGTCGACGTGAGACGGTCGGAGAGGGTGGCGAACAACCTGGGCCTCGCGGTGGTCGGACGGACGGCTACGGACGTCCCAGGGTACCCGCCAGCGCCCGTGCGGCCCTGGCGGTCAGGTCGTCGACGAGCGTGGCCCGCCACGCGGTCCACGCGGCGGGCCCCGCGGCGGACGCGTCAGCCTCCGTCAGCGCACGCAGCATCGTCAGCAGGTCGGCCCTGCCGTCGACCGCGTCGAGGAGCCGTGCGATCGTCGCCGGGTCGTCGGGGTCGGCCGTCGTGGCGAGCTCGGAGAGCGTCAGGTGCTCCCGGACCAGGCGCGTGACGTCGCCGACGACCTGCGGGCCGAAGCCCATGCGCGCCACGACCGGCCCCGCCAGGCGCGCACCCTCGACGGAGTGGTCCCCCGCCCCGGCGCGCTTGCCGATGTCGTGCAGCAGCGCCGCGAGCAGCAGCGTGTCGGGGGCCTGCACCGCGCGGCGGTCGCGGCCTGCCCGCGCCACGGTCTCGACGAGGTGCCGGTCCACGGTGTGCCGGTGGATGGCGGAGCGCTGCGGACGGTTGCGCACCCCCGCCCACTCCGGGATCCAGGTGGTGGCCACCCCGGCCAGGTCCAGCGCCTCCCACACGGGGATCTGCGCCTGTCCCGACCCCAGCAGGTGCAGCAGCTGCTGGCGGGCCGCCCGCGGCCACGGGGTCGGCAGCGGCGGCGTCGCCTCGAGGCTCGCCACCGTCACCGGCGACAGCACGAGCCCCGTGCGCGTGGCCGTCGCGGCCGCGCGCAGGGACAGCACCGGGTCCTCGGCGGGCCGGGCGTCCACGGCCAGGACGATCTCGCCGTCGTGCTCGACCAGGCCCTCGGCGATCGTGCGCAGCCGGGGCGGGGTCCGTCGTCCGCGCACCAGCACCGGCTTGCGGGCGGGGCGCTGCAGGGCCTGCCGCGCGTTGCGTGCGGTGGTGTCGAGCGCGTAGGAGATCACGCGCCCGGCCTCGGCGATGGACGCGAGCAGGTCGTCCCGGTCGTCGAAGCCGACGAGCGCGGCGACCTCGTCCTGGTCGGCCTGCAGCAGGCGGTTGGTGCGGCGCCGCGTGACGACCTGCAGCGCGTCGCGCACGTCGAGCAGGTGCGTGTACGCGTGGTCGACGGCCCCGTGCGGCCGGTCGGTCAGCCACGTCGCGGCGAGCGCCGAGAGCACCACGGCGTCACGGATGCCGCCGCGGGCCTCCTTGAGGTCCGGCTCGATGAGGTAGGCGAGCTCCCCGTGCCGGTCCGCGCGCTGCCTGGTCGACGCGAGGAGCTCCGGCAGCCGGCGGCGCGCGGCCGAGCGCCAGTCCGCGAGCAGGGCCGACGTCGCCCGTGCGATGACGACGCCGTCGCCCGCGACGGGCTGCAGCTCGAGCAGCCCGACCGCTGCGGGCAGGTCCTTGGACGCGACCTGCCGGCACTGCGCCAGCGACCGCACCGAGTGGTCGAGGTCGAGCCCGGCGTCCCAGATCGGGTACCACAGCCGCTCGGCCAGGCCGCCGAGCTCCTCGGCCGAGCGCGCCCGTCCCTCGTGCACGAGCAGGAGGTCGAGGTCGGACACCGGGCCGGCGTCGCCGCGTCCGATGCTCCCCACGACGCCCAGGGCGACGCCCTGCACGTCGCGCCCGTCCGTCGCCTCCGTCCAGAGGCGGGCGAGCGCACCCACCACCAGGTCCGCGACGGCGCGTCGGCGCGCCACCCCGTCCCCACCCGGTCCCGTCATCCGTGAGGCCAGGTCGAGCCGGGCAGCGCGCAGGTCCCGCACCCCGGCGGGGTACGGGACCTGCGGCTGCTGCGGTGACCCGGCCGCGCCCCCCGCGGGCGGCCGTTCGGTCGTCATGTGTGGGCTGCGACCTAGAGCGCGTCGTCGCCGTGCTCACCGGTGCGGACGCGAGCCACGTCCTCCACCGGGACCACCCAGACCTTGCCGTCACCGATCTTGCCGGTCTGCGCGGCCTGGACGACCACCTCGGTGACCCCTGCCACGTCCTCGTCGGCGACGAGGACGTCGATCCGCACCTTCGGCACCAGGTCCACGGTGTACTCCGCACCCCGGTAGACCTCGGTGTGGCCCTTCTGCCGGCCGTAGCCGCTGGCCTCGCTGACCGTGAGTCCGCGGACCCCGGCGGCCTCGAGGGCCGACTTCACGTCGTCCAACCGGTGCGGCTGGATGATCGCCGTCACGAGCTTCGTCATCACTTCACCTCCGACACGACACGGGCGCCGCCCAGGTTCTCGTACGCCGTCTCGCCGTGCACCGCGAGGTCGATGCCGCCGACCTCGACGTCCTGCGAGACGCGCCACCCGAGCGTGGCCTTGAGGATGAGACCGATCACCAGCGTCGTCAGACCGGAGAAGACGACCGCCACGAGCGCGATCACGATCTGGATGATGAGCTGGTTGGCGCCACCGCCGAAGAACAGACCCGTGTCGGCGGCCAGGAAGCCGATCATCACGGTACCGACGAGACCGCCGACGAGGTGGACACCGACGACGTCGAGCGAGTCGTCGTAGCCGAACTTGAACTTCAGGCCGACGGCGAGGGCGCAGAGCACGCCCGCGATGACGCCCAGGACGATCGACGTGACCGGGCGGAGCGCACCGGCGGCCGGGGTGATGGCGACGAGGCCGGCGACGATGCCCGACGCGGCACCCAGCGACGTCGCGTGGCCGTCACGGATCTTCTCCGTGATGAGCCAGGCGAGCATCGCCGCGGCGGTGCAGGTCGTCGTGTTCACCCACGCCATGCCCGCGTTCTCGTCGGCACCGAAGGCGGAGCCGGCGTTGAAGCCGAACCAGCCGAACCACAGCAGCGCGGCACCGAGCATCACGAACGGCAGGTTGTGCGGCCGCATGGCCTCCGTGCCGAAGCCCTTGCGCTTGCCGATGAGCAGCGCCAGGACGAGCGCGGCGACACCGGCGTTGATGTGGACGACCGTGCCGCCCGCGAAGTCGATGGGCGCCGTGTTGGCCACCCCGTCGGTGGTGCCGAACATGGCGGCCGCGATCGAGCCCTCGGCGCCGGACAGCTGCCCGCCGCCCCAGACCATGTGGGCCATCGGGAAGTACGTGACGGTGACCCACACCGCGACGAACGCCATCCAGGTCCCGAACTTGGTGCGGTCGGCCAGTGCGCCGCTGATGAGCGCGACCGTGATGATCGCGAACGTCACCTGGAACGCCACGTCGATGACCTGCGGGTAGTTCCCCAGGCCGACCATGGGCTGGCCGTCCGCGTCGAAGAGCGTGCCGCTGAGGCCGAACTGGTCGAACGGGTTGCCGAACACGCCGGCCACGCTCGAGCCGTACGACATCGACCAGCCCCACAGCACGTAGAGGACCCCGACGACGCCCATGGCGCCGAACGACATCATCATCATGTTGAGGACGGACTTGCCCCTGACCATGCCCCCGTAGAAGAACGCCAGTCCTGGCGTCATGAGGAGCACGAGGGATGCTGACGTCAGCATCCAGGCTGCGGCTCCGGTGTCCCACTCCATGTCTGCACTCCCCTCGCCAGCCGGGCGGCCGGACGGGGACAACTGTGGAGCGATCGCGTTTCGCGGTACCGGCGCGAGGGTTACACGCGTGTGACAGCCGACCCCCGCGCGTAAACGTTGGGTTTCGTGCTGGGCAAATGTCCAGTGTGCGGGACGCCGCGTCCCGACAGCCGGTCCGCACCGGACCGGGCCCCGGCACGGGGCCCGGTCGCGGCTCAGGACTGCAGCAGACCGTCGACGAACGCCTCCGGGTCGAACGGCGCCAGGTCGTCGGGACCCTCGCCCAGGCCGACCAGCTTGACCGGCACGCCCAGCTCGCGCTGCACGGCCACGACGATGCCGCCCTTGGCGGTGCCGTCGAGCTTGGTCAGCACGATGCCGGTGACGCCGGCGACCTCGCCGAACACCCGCGCCTGGTTCAGGCCGTTCTGCCCGGTCGTCGCGTCCAGCACGAGCAGGACCTCGGACAGCGGGGCCGTCCGGGTGATGACCCGCGTGATCTTGCCGAGCTCGTCCATCAGGCCGGCCTTGTTCTGCAGCCGGCCGGCCGTGTCGACCAGCACCACGTCGGCGCCGTCGCGCACGCCCGCCCGCACCGCGTCGAACGCGACCGCGGCCGGGTCGGCCCCGTCGCGGTCGGAGCGCACCGTGGGCACCCCCACGCGCGAGCCCCAGGTCTCGAGCTGGTCGGCCGCCGCGGCGCGGAACGTGTCGGCCGCCCCGAGCACGACGCTGCTGCCGTCGGCCACCAGGACGCGCGCCAGCTTGCCGACCGTGGTGGTCTTGCCGGTGCCGTTGACCCCGACGACGAGCACGACGGCGGGCACGCGCGCACCGTCCTCCCCCGTGGACGGCGTGGTGTGCAGCGTGCGGTCGAGCGAGGGGTCCACGAGCGCGAGGAGCTGCTCGCGCAGCACGGCGCGCGCCTGCTCGCCGTCCCGCAGGCCCTCCACGCGCACGCGCGTGCGCAGCGCCTGGATCAGCTCGTCCGTGGGGCCGGCGCCGACGTCCGCGAGCAGGAGCGTCTCCTCGAGCTCGTCCCAGTCGTCCTCCGTCAGCTGGTCGCGCGAGAGCACGCCCAGCAGCCGGGTGCCGAGGGGCGAGCCCGAGCGGGCGAGCCGCTCGCGCAGCCGCCGCAGCCGGCCCGCGGTGGGGGCCGGGGTCTCCAGCGGCGGGGTCGCGAGGTCCTCGGGGACCTCGAGCAGGTCGGTCGCGCCGTCCGGGCCCTCGTCGGGCGCCGCCGGCCCGGCGTCGGCGGGCGCGGCCGGACGGTCCGCGACGGCGGTCCCCGCGGCCTGCGCGCCCGCGGCGGGCGGGCTGCCGGCGGCAGGGGTGTCGGCGGGCGGCGTGTCGGTGGGCGGCGTGTCGGTGGGACGCCGGCGCAGGCGCACCGCGGCGGCGACGCCCGCGGCGAGCACCGGCACGCCGACGAGGTAGGGCAGGAGGTCGTTGAAGTCCACGCGGACAGTCTGTCGGGCCGCGCGGCCCCGGTGCGACCCGGGACGTCAGGGTGGTGTCAGGACCGCATCACCGGTGGGCGTCGTGGCTGCGTGCCCCGTCGGGCCCGACGTCGTGCGCCCGGGTGGTCTCGCGGCCGACGCGCAGCACGTGGGCGGCACGCTCGCGGGCGAGTCGCAGGTCCTCGGCCAGCTCGTCGGGGTGCAGGTAGCCGTCGCCCTCCGAGGCGGTCGCCCGCAGGAAGTCGGCCAGGGACAGGTCCACCGGACGTGCGGCGGCGGCACGGGCGGCCTCGGTCTGCTCGGCGTCCGGGTCGCGGCGTGCCCGCAGGCCACGTCGGAACGCGACCCACGGGCTCTCGCCGTCACTCCCGGAGGGGACGGCGACGAGCACCACCGCGGCGACGAGCAGGGCGGCGAGGAGAAGCGTGATGACGACGGCCACGACACGATTCTGCGACCGCCGCCGGCGACCGGCGCGCACACGCCCGGTGTGCCGGGCAACCCCCGCACAACCTTCACACGGCGTCACCCGACCACCCACCGGCCCGGTGACCCGGACCGGGACGGGGGCTCAGGCGGGGACGTCCTCGGTCATGCGCTGGCTGATGACGGTGGTCACGCCGTCGCCGCGCATCGTCACCCCGTACAGGGCGTCCGCGATCTCCATGGTGCGCTTCTGGTGGGTGACGACGATCAGCTGGGAGTCCTGCTGCAGCTCCCGGAAGATCTCCAGCAGCCGTCCGAGGTTGGCGTCGTCCAGCGCCGCCTCGACCTCGTCCATGACGTAGAACGGGCTCGGCCGCGCCTTGAAGATCGCCACCAGGAGCGCGACGGCCGTGAGCGAGCGCTCACCGCCCGACAGCAGCGACAGCCGCTTCACCTTCTTGCCGGCGGGTCGCGCCTCGACCTCGATGCCCGTGGTCAGCATGTCGTCCGGGTCGGTGAGCACCAGCCGCCCCTCACCGCCGGGGAACAGCCGCGGGAAGACGACGTCGAAGGCCGCGGCGGTGTCCCGGTACGCCTCGGTGAACACCTGCTCGACCCGCTGGTCGATGTCCTTGACGATCTCCAGCAGGTCGCTGCGCGACTTCTTGAGGTCCGCGAGCTGCTCGACGAGGAACCGGTGCCGCTCCTCCAGCGCCGCGAACTCCTCGAGGGCCAGCGGGTTGACCCGCCCGAGCTGCGCGAGCGCACGCTCGGCCGCCCGCAGCCGCTTCTCCTGCTCCGCCCGCACGTAGGGCACGGCGGTCGGCGCGTCCGGCGCCGGCTCGGTGCCGGGCGGCAGGACGACGGGGACGTCACGGTGCGGACCGAACTCCTCCAGCAGCACCTCGGGGTCGAGCCCCAGCTCCTCGACCGCGCGGGTCTCCAGCTGCTCGATGCGCAGCCGCTGCTCGGCGCGGGCCACCTCGTCCTTGTGCGCGACGTCGGTGAGCTCGGCCAGGTCCCGCACCAGCACGTCGACCTGCGCCCGGACGGTCGTCAGGGCGGCGTCGCGCTCCGCGCGGGCGGCCTCGGCGGCGTCACGCTCGTCCGCGGCGCGCCGCAGCGCCCGGTCCAGCAGCTCGCCGGTGCGGACCGCGGCGGTCTGCACGGCGCGCGCCACGGCGGCCTGCCGCGCCCGCTCCTGCTCGCGGCGGGCGGCCTTCTCCCGCGCGGCCCGCTCGGCCGTCGCCGCGCGCTCCAGCGACTCGGCACGGCCCGCCAGCGCCCGGGCCCGCTCCTCACCGGTGCGCAGCGTGAGGCGCGCCTCCGTCTCACGGCCGCGGGCGGCGGTCGCGGCCTGCGCCGTCGCGTCCCGGCGTGCGGTCGCCTCCGTGATGGCCGCCTCGGTGTCCTGCGGCGCCTCCTGCGCGGCGGCGAGCCGTTCCGTGAGCTCGACGAGCGTCGCGTGGTCGGCCTCGAGCGTCGCGCCCGCCGCCTCCAGCGACCGCTGGACGCGCTCGGCCTCCGCGCGGGCGGCGCGGGCCGCGGACCCCAGGTGGCCGAGCTGCTCGGCCACGGCCGCGAGGGCGGCGTCGGACTCGTTGAGGCGCTCGAGGGTCGCGTCCACCTGCTCCTGCGCCGCGGCACGGTCCTCCCGCGCCGCGGCGAGCTCGAAGCGGAGGCGCTCGGCGCTCGCGGTGGCGTCCGCAGCGGCCGAGCGGGCCGTGTCGAGCGCGGCCTGCAGGTGCAGCGCGCTGGGTGCCGACGCGGACCCCCCGGACGCGCGGTGGCGCGAGAGCACGTCGCCGGTGCGGGTCGCCACCACGAGGTGCGGGTGCGCCGCGACCAGGGGCCGCGCGGCCGCGAGGTCGTCCACGACGACCACGTCCGCGAGCAGCGCACGCACGGCGTCGCGCACGGTCGGGGGCGCCTGCACGAGGTCGACGGCGCGGTCGGCACCCGCGGGCAGGTCGACGTGGGCGTCGGGCGCGGCGCCGGCGACGAGCAGGGTGGCGCGGCCCGCGTCCTCCGCGCGCAGGTGGCGGATCGCGTCGACGGCGGCGTCGACGGACTCCACGGCGACGGCGTCGGCCACGGCCCCGAGCGCGGCGACGATCGCCTCCTCGTCGCGCTCGCCGACGCTGAGCAGCGCTGCGACCGAACCCACGACACCCGGCAGGGCGTCGGCGGCCAGCAGCGCACCGGCACCGTCCTTGCGGCTGAGGGACATCTCGAGCGTCTCGGCGCGGGACGTCTGCTGGTCCCGCTCGCGCTCGGCGGTGCGCAGCGCGTCCTCGAGCTCCGCGACCCGGGCGGTCGCGGAGTCCAGGGCCTCGGCGGCGGCCTCGTGCTCGGCGTCGAGACCCTCCTCGCCCTGCTCGACGCCGGCGACCTGGGACTCCAGCGCCGCGAACTGCGTCGTCGCGTCGCGGGCGCGCTCCTCGGCCGCAGCGAGCGACGCGCGCAGCCGGCCGATCTCGGCCTCCGTCGCCTCGACCCGGCTGCGGCGGGCGGCGACCTGCCCGGCGAGCCGGGCGACACCCTCGCGGCGGTCGGCGGCGCTGCGCTGCAGGTCGGCCAGCGCCCGCTCCGCCGCGCCGGCGGCGGCCTCCGCCTCCTGCCGCGCGGCCCCCGCGTCCGCGACGGCGGCCCGCGCGAGCTCGACGTCCGCCGTGAGCTCGGCCTCCGCGGTGCGCACCCGCGCGGCCTGCGCCTCGAGGTCCGCGGGGTCCTGCCCGGTGCTGCGCTCGCTCGTGGCGGTCCCCAGCAGCCGCGCGCGGTCCGCCGCGAGCGACGCGGTGCCGCGCACGCGCTCGCGCAGCGACGAGAGCCGGTACCAGACGTCACCGGCCTCGCTCACGGCCGGCGCCGCCTCCGCGGCCTGCCGTTCGAGCGCAGCCAGCCGGCCGCGGGCCTCGGCGAGAGCCGTCTCGACCTGCTCGCGACGCTCCCGGACGGCCGACTCGTCGGCGATCTCCTGCTCCAGACGGGCGCGCAGCTGCGCCAGGTCGTCCGCGAGCAGCCGCGCCCGCGAGTCGCGCAGGTCCGACTGGACCACGGCCGCCTTGCGGGCGACCTCGGCCTGCCGGCCGAGCGGACCGAGCTGGCGGCGGATCTCCGTGGTGAGGTCGCCCAGGCGCGTGAGGTTGCCCTGCATCGCGTCGAGCTTGCGCAGGGCCTTCTCCTTGCGCTTGCGGTGCTTGAGGACCCCCGCGGCCTCCTCGATGAACCCGCGCCGCTCCTCGGGGGTCGCGCGCAGCACCGCGTCGAGCTGGCCCTGCCCGACGATGACGTGCATCTCCCGACCCAGGCCGGAGTCGGACAGCAGGTCCTGGATGTCCAGCAGGCGGCAGCCGCGGCCGTTGATCGCGTACTCGGAGCCGCCGTTGCGGAACAACGTCCGCGAGATCGTGACCTCGGAGTACTCGATCGGCAGCGCCCCGTCGGTGTTGTCGATCGTCAGCGAGACCTCGGCCCGCCCCAGCGGCGGGCGGCCGGACGTCCCGGCGAAGATGACGTCCTCCATCTTGCCGCCGCGCAGCGACTTGGCACCCTGCTCCCCCATGACCCAGGCGAGCGCGTCCACGACGTTGGACTTGCCGGAGCCGTTGGGCCCGACGACGCACGTGATCCCCGGCTCGAAGCTCAGCGTCGTCGCCGAGGCGAACGACTTGAACCCGCGCAGGGTCAGGGTCTTGAGGTGCACGTGAGGCAGCCTAGGCAACACACGACGCGGGGCCGCGCACGCCCGGGTGCCCGGGCGTGTGCGGCCCCGCGTCGCGAGGGCGTCAGGGCGTCACAGGCCGGGGAACCACAGGCCGATCTCGCGAGCCGCCGACTCCTCGCCGTCCGACCCGTGGACGATGTTCTCGATGAGCCTGGTGCCCCAGTCGCGGGCCAGGTCGCCACGGATCGTGCCCGGTGCGGCGACGGTCGGGTCGGTGGCGCCGGCGAGGGACCGGAAGCCCTCGATGACCCGGTGGCCCTCGACGACGGCGGCGAGCACCGGCCCGGACCGCATGAAGTCGATGAGCGCACCCACGAACGGCTTGCCCGCGTGCTCGGCGTAGTGCTCGGCCAGGAGGGCCTCGTCGGCCTGGCGGAGCTCGACGGCGACGAGCGTGTAGCCCTTCGTCTCGATGCGGCGCAGGACCTCGCCGACATGTCCGCGCCGGACTCCGTCGGGCTTGACCAGGACGAGCGTGCGCTGCGTGTGGGGTGCGTCAGACATGGCGGCAACCCTAGCGGGGACCCGCGGCCGACCGGGCTGCCGCGTCCGGTGTCCGGACGGGGGCGGTCGACGGGACCCCGTCAGCCCTCCGGGTGCGCCGCGTCGTACTCCGCGCGCTCGCGGTCGATCTTGGCGCCCAGCCACAGCGAGACCGCCCAGAGCACGACGAAGACGCCGCCGATGACGAACATCATCGGCACGAGCACGCCGAAGGAGAGGACGGCGACCTGCGCGACCGTGCCGGCGACGTAGCCGCCCGGCCGCCCGACGTACCCCGCGAGCAGCAGCAGGATCAGGGCCGTGACGCCGCCCAGCGTCCACACGGTGGCGGGGGGTGCGACCTTCAGCCCGAAGGCCACGAGGGTCGCGAAGAACACCAGCAGCGCCTCGAGGACGAGCGTCATCTGGGTGAACTGCGGCATGGCGGGACGCTTCGGCCGCGAGGGTGCCGGGTGGTGCGTGCTCATCGGTCAAGGCTAGCCGCGCCCGCCGGGCGGCTCAGACCTCCCCGAAGCCCGCCTCCACGTCCGCGACGAGCCGCTGCACCGCCTCGGCCGCCTGCGGGCCCTGGGCCGTGACGACCAGGACGTCGTCCTTCACCGCCCCGAGCTTCATGAGCTCGAGGACGCTGGCGGCGTTCACGCCGTTGACCTGGACCTTCGCGTCGAACGGCGCGAGCATCCGCACCATGAGCGCCGCCGGCCGCGCGTGCAGGCCCAACGGGTTGCGCAGGACGGTCGTGGCGCGCACGGATCCGTCGGGGCCCACCACCGGCGCGGTCGCCCCCTCGGGGACGACACCCGCGGTGGTGTCCGCCGCCACCGTGCCCGCCGGCCCGAACGTGCGCCCCGCGGCCTGCGCGGACGCCAGCACCTGGTCGACGTCCGCGCCGCCGTGCGCGGTGACGGCCGCGGCGACGGCGCCCTCGACGAAGGGCGCGTCCGCGATCCGCACGCGGTCGGCGGTCGCCCCGTCCGTCGCCTCCAGCACGGACTCCGCGGTGAGCACGGCCGACCCGAGGTCGGTGAGCACGACGACCGAGCCCCCGCCGGCGGTCGCCTCGCGCACGGCCGCGTCCACGCGGTCGAAGCTGGTGCCGAGGCCGTCGTCGGCGGTGCCCCCCGCCGGCAGGATGCGCACCCCCGGAGCCATCTGCGCGGCGACCTGCGCCGCGCCCTCGGCGAGCGTGCGCGAGTGCGACACGAGCACGAGCGCCACGGGCGCCCACTGGTCCGTCACCGGTCCTGCCTCCCTCGCGGCGTCCCCGCCGCGCGCTGCCCTGCACCGCGCCGGGACCGGCGCGGGTCGTCGTCCGTCAGTCCGCGTCGGCGGCGGCCTGGGCGGCCGCTGCCAGGATGAGGGCGCTCGAGCGGGCCCCCGGGTCGAGGTGCCCCGCCGAACGCTCCCCCAGGTAGCTCGCGCGCCCCTTGGTCGCGACGAGCGGGACCGTCCCCTCGGCGCCGGCCTGCGCACCACGGGCCGCCGCGGCGAGCACCTGCGAGGGCGGCGCACCGTGGTCGGCGGCGTCGACCGCCGCGGCCACCGCCGGCGTCCAGGCGTCGACCATCGTCTTCTCGCCCGCCCCGGCGCGCCCGCGCGTGACGATGCCGTCGAGCGCGGCCTCCAGGAGGGCCACGACGCCGTCCCGGTCGAGCGCAGCGGCCGAGCCCGCCTTCGACGCCCGCAGGAACGCCGTGCCGTACAGCGGGCCCGCGGCGCCGCCGACGGTCGACATCAGCGTGGTCGCCACGAGCCGCAGGACGTCGCCGATCGTCGTCGGCGGGGCGTCCAGCCCGTCCAGCTTGGCGACGACCGCACGGAAGCCCCGCGCGAGGTTCTCCCCGTGGTCGCCGTCGCCGATCTGCCGGTCGAGCTCGACCAGCTCGTCCCGGTGCTCGTCGACCGTCGCCGCGCTGCGGCGCACCCAGTCGACCGCCCATGCCGCGTCCAGCGTCATCCGCCCCGCCTCCCCGAGTCCCCACCCATGTCACTCACCAGCGCAGCGCGGTGGTGTGCACCGGGGCGTCCCACAGGGCGGTCAGCTCGTCGTCCAGCCGGAGGACGGTGACGGACGCGCCCTGCATCTCCAGCGATGTCACATAGTTGCCGACGAGCGATCGGGTCACCTCGACCCGTCGCTCGGAGAGCAACGCGCGTGCTCGACGATAGACGACGTACAGCTCGGACGCGGGCGTGCCACCCATGCCGTTGACGAGCAGGAGCACCTTCTCGCCGCCCGTGAGCCCCAGGTCGTCGACGACCGGCGTCAGCAGCTTCTCGGTCAGCGCGTCGGCGCTCTCCAGGCCGACCCGGTGGCGACCGGGCTCACCGTGGATGCCGATACCGATCTCGATCTCGTCGTCCGGCAGGTCGAAGCTGGGCCGTCCGACGTGCGGCACGGTGCAGGCCGTCAACGCCAGGCCCATCGTGCGCACGTTGTCGACCACCCGTTGCGCGACCGCGGCGACCGCGTCGAGGTCGTCACCGCGCTCCGCGGCGGCACCGGCGATCTTCTCGACCGCGACCGTGCCCGCCACGCCGCGCCGGCCCGCCGTGTAGAGCGAGTCCTCGACCGCGACGTCGTCGTCCACCAGGACCTGGCGCACCGTCGTGCCGTCCGCCTCGGCCAGCTCGGCGGCCGTCTCGAAGTTGAGGACGTCGCCCGTGTAGTTCTTCACGATCGTCAGGACCCCGGCCCCGGCGTCGGCCGCCACGATCGCCGGGGCGACCTGGTCGGGGGTCGGGGAGGTGAAGACCGCCCCGGGCACGGCGGCGTCCAGCATGCCGACGCCCACGAACCCCGCGTGCAGCGGCTCGTGGCCGCTGCCCCCGCCGCTGACCAGCCCGACCTTGCCGGGCACGGTGCCGCCCGCCCGTGCGACGTACAGCGGGTCGGTGTGCACCCGCACGACGTCCGGGTGGGCCAGACCGAACCCCTCGACCGACTCGGCGACCACGTCCTGCGGGTCGTTGATGAGCTTCTTCATGCTCGGCTCCTTCGACGTGCGCGGCGGTGGCTCGTCCACCTCACCCCGGGCCCGGACGGTCGTCAAGGCGGGACCGCGCCCGCCACCTGCACATGCGTGCAGGTGGCGGGCGGACCGTACGGACGGACGGGGACGGTCAGGGGCGGCCCAGCAGGATGCGCGCCTCGGCGACGAGCAGGATCGACCCGGTGACCAGGACGCCGGCGCCGCGCTCGGCCTCGCCCTCGGCGCGCTGCACCGCGACGTCGATCGCGTCGGGCAGGCGCGCGGCGACGTGCACGCGGTCCTCCCCGAACACGTCGATCGCGACCTCCGCGAGGTCGTCCGCGTCCATGGCGCGGGGGTTCGACGCCTGCGTGACGACCACCTCGGCCAGCAGCGGCTCGAGGGCCGCGAGGATGCCCTCGGGGTCCTTGTCCGCCATGACGCCGACGACACCCACGAGACGCGTGAAGTCGAACGCCTCCTCGACCGCGTCCGCCAGCGCCTCGGCGCCGGCGGGGTTGTGCGCACCGTCGACCAGCACGGTCGGGCTGGACCGCACGACCTCCAGCCGGCCCGGGGACGTGACGTCGGCGAACGCCACCTCGACGACCGCACCGTCGAGCGCCGCGCCGCCGGTCAGGAGCGCCTCGGTGGCGGCGAGCGCCAGCAGCGCGTTGTGCGCCTGGTGCTCGCCGTACAGCGGCAGGAACACGTCGGTGTAGATGCCGCCGAGCCCGCGCAGCGCGACCAGCTGACCACCGACGGCCACCTGCCGCTCGACCACCGCGATGTCGACGTCCTCGCGCACGACGCGCGCCCCGCGCTCGGCGGCGGCCGCCAGCACGACGCCCTCGACGTCGTCGGTCTGGTGCGCGAGCACCAGGGTCGCGCCGTCCTTCACGATGCCGGACTTCTCCGACGCGATCTCGACGAGGGTGTGGCCGAGGTAGCGCTCGTGGTCCATCGCGATCGGCGTGATGACGGCGACCTCGGCGTCGACCAGGTTGGTCGCGTCCCAGCGCCCGCCCATGCCGACCTCGACCACCGCGACGTCCACGGGCGCGTCGGCGAACGCCGCGTACGCCATGACGGTGAAGACCTCGAAGAAGGACAGCCGCTGGCCACCCTGCGCGAGGTGACGTTCGTCGACCATCGCGATGTAGGGCGCGACGTCCTGCCACACCTCGACGAAGCGCTCGTCGCTGATCGGCTCGCCGTCGATGCTGATCCGCTCGGTGACCCGGGTCATGTGCGGGCTGGTGAACCTGCCCGTGCGCAGGCCGTGCTCGCGCAGCAGCCGCTCGATCATGCGGGCGGTCGACGTCTTGCCGTTGGTCCCCGTGACGTGGATCGCGCGGAACGCCCGCTGCGGGTCGCCCAGCAGCTCCAGCACGTCGCGGACGCGGTCGAGCGTGGGGTCGATGTCCTGCTCCGGCGCGCGTCCCAGGATCGCCCGGTAGACCTCGTCGGCCGCCTGCCGGGCGGCCCGCGCCGCCTCGTCCCGCAGGTGGTCCGCGCCACCCCGCTCGCGGCTCACGCGTCGGCCCGCACGACGGTCACGGCGACCTCGGCCACGTCGGCGGCCTCGATCGTCACGGACGTGGCGAGCGTCTCGGCGGCGACGACGTCGCGGTGCGCCTCGACGTCCGCCACGTGCGCGGTCGGGACGACGAGCGTGAGGTCCACGCGGTCCGCGACGTGCAGCCCCGCGGCCTTGCGTGCGTCCTGCACGGCCCGCACGACGTCGCGGGCGTACCCCTCGGCGCGCAGCGCGTCGTCGAGCGCGAGGTCGAGGACGACGACCACGCCGCCGGCCAGGACGGCGGCGGCCACGTCGGCCCCCGCACCCTCGCCGACCACGGTCGTCAGCTCGTACTCCGCCGGCTGCAGCGCGACGTCACCGGCGTCGGTGGTGACGACGACGGTCCCCCCGTCGACCCGCCACGCGCCGGAGCGGGCGCCCTTGATCACCTGCTGCACGGCCCGGCCGAGGCGCGGGCCCGCCGCGCGGGCGTTGACCGCGAGCCGCTGCGTGATGCCGAAGCGCTCGGTCGTGGCCGCGTCCGCCTCGACCACGTCGACCTGCTTGACGTTGAGCTCGGCGGCGAGCAGGTCGGTGTACGGCGCGAGCGCGGCCGGGTCGGCCACCGCGACCGTGAGCCGGCGCAGCGGCTGGCGCACGCGCACCTGGTGCGCCTTGCGCAGGCCGAGCGCCGCGGACACCACGGCGCGGACCTCGTCCATCGCGGTGACGAGCGCCGGGTCCTCGACGAGGAGCGCCTCGCCGACGTACCCGCCGCCGGCCACGGCGGACCACCCGTCCTCCCCGTGCAGGACCGGGGCGTCCTCGCCCGGCGCCTGCACGCTCACCGGCCAGTCGGTGAGGTGCACGGAACGCCCGCCGGTGAGCCCGCGCCACACCTCCTCGGTGACCAGCGGGGCGAGCGGCGCCATGACGCGCGTGAGCGTCTCCAGCGCGGTCCACAGCGTGTCGAACGCGTCGTGGTCCTCCGACCAGAACCGGTCGCGCTGGGTGCGCACGTACCAGTTCGTCAGCAGGTCGAGGTGCTCGCGCACGGCCTCGCACGCGGCGGGGATGTCGTACTCGTCGAGCAGCGCGGTCATCCGGGTCGCGAGGTCACCGGTACGGGCCAGCAGGTAGCGGTCCATGGGTGCGAGGCCCGCGGCGCGCTCGGCCGTGACGCGCTGCGCGGTGTACCCGCGCCCGTCGTCGGCCGTCCCGGCGTAGAGCGTGAAGAAGTAGTACGTGCTCCACAGCGGCAGCAGCACCTGGCGCACGCCGTCGCGGATGCCCTCCTCGGTGACCACGAGGTTGCCGCCCCGCAGGATCGTCGAGGACATGAGCGACCAGCGCACGGCGTCCGAGCCGTACTTGTCCCACATGAGGACCGGGTCAGGGAAGTTGCGCAGCGACTTGCTGGCCTTGCGGCCGTCGTCGCCCAGCACGATGCCGTGGCACATGACGTTGCGGAAGGCCGCACGGTCGAAGATCGCCGTGGCCAGCACGTGCAGCGTGTAGAACCACCCGCGGGTCTGGCCGATGTACTCGACGATGAAGTCGCCCGGGTAGTGGTGCTCGAACCACTCACGGTTCTCGAACGGGTAGTGCACCTGCGCGAACGGCATCGACCCGGAGTCGAACCACACGTCGAGCACGTCGGGGATGCGGCGCATCGTGGAGCGGCCCGTCGGGG
>Ga0233375_1000584_pt1 | contig 18816 bp, 19 predicted proteins | sample ElkDunMinimDraft_10_FD_191539 | JGI IMG/M metagenome (GOLD analysis project Ga0233375, IMG submission 191539) | Fecal eukaryotic communites from dung pellets of Tule Elk in California, USA - Elk Dung E16 | ecosystem: Host-associated > Mammals > Digestive system > Large intestine > Fecal | place... | reverse complement strand
CGTCCGCCCTGTTCGTCGTCGGCTTCGTCGTGATCCGCCGGATCACGAAGGTGAGGTTCTGATGGCGCTGCTGCTCGGGCTCGTCGCCGGCCTGCTGACGGTGCTGGCGTTCGTCGGCGCCCGGATGATGCGCACCACCGGCCTCGAGGAGGTCGAGGAGGGCCTGCGCACGACGCCCGTGGCCGAGCGCGAGGGTGGCTTCGGCGCGTTCCTCGACCGGCTGGGCTCCTTGTTCCTCGGCACGACGATGCGCCTGTACGGCCCCGTCCGCCTGCGGCGCCTGGAGGAGACGATCCGGCGCGCCGGGCGCCCCGAGGGTCTGACCCTGACGGTGTACCTGCGGCGCCAGGCGGCGTTCGTCGTCATCGGCGTCGTCGGCCTCGTGGTCTTCCTGGCGGTCGGGCAGCCGTGGACCGGCCTGCTGCTGGCGGTGCTGCTCATCGGGTGGATGCGGCTGTGGCTGCTGTCGGCCGGGCGCCGGCGCCAGGAGCAGATCGACATGGAGCTGCCGGACTTCCTGGACGTCCTGGGGGTCACGGTGACCGCCGGTCTGGGGTTCCGCCAGGCCGTCGAGCGGGTCTGCGACTTCCACACCGGCCCCCTGGCCGAGGAGATGCGCACGGTGCTGCAGGAGATGAGCGTCGGCGTCTCGCGCCGGCAGGCGTTCATCGCCATGCGGGACCGCACGCGCTCCGACGGCGTCGCGGCCTTCGTCACGGCCCTGCTGCAGGCCGAGGAGCTCGGCGTCCCGCTGTCCAGCGCGCTCGACGACATCGCCTCGGACGTCCGCAAGGAGCACGCGCAGCGGGTCCGGCAGGCGGCCGCGAAGGCGGCGCCCAAGGTGTCCCTCGTCGTCACCATGACGATCGTGCCGGGCACGCTGATCCTCATCGGGTCGTCGATCCTGCTCGCCAACAGCGAGGTGCTCAGTGGGATCTTCTGAGCCGGTCCCGGGTGCGGAGCGTCCGGCGCACGTCGCGATCAGCCGGGTCATCCGCCTGCTCAGCGAGGTCCGGCTGGCGACGCTCGCGCTCGCGCTCGTCGTCGCGCTCGTCGAGGGCGCGGCCGGCGGCGCGGACCTGTGGGTGGTGCTGCTGGCCCTGCCGTTCTCGGTGTTCCCGGCGCTCACCTGGGACTCGAGCGGCGCCATGCTGTCGCGCTCGGGGATCCTGCTGGCCTGCGACCTGGTCACGACCGTGCTGGTGGTCCAGGCGTTGTCCGGTGACATCATGACCGTGTACGCCGCCGCGACCGTGGCGCTGCTGGGGGTGGTGGTGGGCGCCCGGCTCGCGCTGGTCATGGCGAGCGCGATCGCGATGGTGCTGGTCTACGTCAACGCGCAGGACGCCACGGGCGCGACGTGGCTGGTCGTGACCGTCGGGTCGTTGGGCGTGATGGCGATGGCGTGGGCCGGTGCGGCCCTGGGCAGGTCGCTGCGCGCCCACGACGTCGCGGCGCACGAGGCCGCGCTGGCCCAGGTGCGGCGGGCCGCGACGCTCGAGCGGGTGCGGATCGCCCGCGACCTGCACGACACCGCGGCGGGTGACCTCGCCGGCGCGACCATGCTCAGCGGGACGCTGCTGGCCAGGCTCACGAGCGAGGGCGTCTCCGAGCGGACGATCGCCCTGGCCCGCCAGCTCGACGAGGCGTGCCGCGCGGCGCACCTCGACACGCGCACCGCGCTGGGCGAGCTGCGCCGGGCGGGGGCGCAGCCGGTGGACGACCTGACCGAGGCGTGCGAGCGGTGGTCCCGCGACGTGGGCACGCCCGTCGCGCTGGACGTCGACCCCCGGTACGGGGACGTCGACACGGACGTCGCGGCCGACGTGCGGGCGATGGTCCTGGAGCTGCTGGAGAACGTGCGCCGGCACGCCGACGCCCGCCGGGTCGAGGTGACGGTGCGGGTCGCCGACGGCGAGCTGACGCTCACCGTGACGGACGACGGGCGCGGGATGGCCGCCGCGCCCCCGCTCGACGCGCTGGTCGCGGACGGGCACTTCGGCCTGCAGGGGATGGACGAGCGGGCGCACGGCCGGGGCGGCCGCGTCGTCCGGGAGACGCCCCCGGGCGGTGGTCTGCGCACGCGCGTGACCCTGGCGCTGGCACCCGACGTCGTGGAGGTGCGATGAGGATCCTGGTGGTGGACGACAACGCGCTCATCCGGCTCGGCCTGCGGGCCGCGCTCGAGGAGCTGGAGGACGTCGAGCGGGTGGACGAGGCCGGCGACGGGCAGGCCGCCGTCGACCGGGTCGCCCAGGGTGACGTCGACGTCGTGCTGCTGGACGTGCGCATGCCCGGCCGGGACGGGCTCTCGGCGCTGCCGGACCTCGTCGGACGGGCGACCGTCATCATGCTGACCAACACGGACGACATGGCCGCCGTCCACGAGGCCATGCGGGCGGGCGCGGCGGGGTACGTCATCCACGGCTCGCTGGAGCCCGCCGGCATCGGGGCGGCGATCCGCGCGTGCGTGGCGGGCGGCCGGGTCGTGTCGGGGCTGGAGCCGTGGGCGTCCGCGGCGCCCGTGCCCGCCGTGCCGGCGGCGCCCCCGACGTCGCCCGCGGGCGGTGGGGGACCGGCCGACCGGCTCTCCGCGCGCGAGGCCGAGATCATGGACCTCGTCGCCCAGGGCCTGACGAACACGCAGATCGCGCGTCGGCTGTACCTGTCGGAGAAGACGGTGAAGAACCACATCAACCGCATCTTCGCCAAGCTCGACGTGACCAACCGGGCCCACGCCGTCGCCGTCTGGCTGGGCACCGCCGGTGGGTCCGAGGACCCAGCGAGGAATGGGACCGGGATGGGTCCTGGGCCGCTCGTGGGCGGCGTCGGCCGTCCGTAGCGTCTTCCTCGTCAGGAAACGACCTCGGGGCGCTGGCCCCACGCTCAGGAGGAGAAACACCATGGAGAACCTCACGCGCCGCGCCCTCGCCGCCCGCCTCGCCTTCACCGGCCTCGTCCTGGGCGCGCTGCGCCGCGACGACCGCGGCCAGGGCTCGGTCGAGTACGTCGGCATCATCCTCGTCGTCGTGGCGATCATCGGCATCGTCATCGCGGCCGCCTCGGGTCTCGGCGGCACGATCGTCACCAAGCTGACCGAGGCCATCAACGGCATCGGCGGCTGATCCAGCCACCGGCCGGCTGCAGCCGGCACACCGGTCCGGGCGCCCTCCGCGGCGCCCGGACCGGCCTCGTCGTCACGAAAGGTCTTCCATGCACCGTGCCCGCCTGACCGCCGTCGCCCTCGCCGTGGTCCTCACGGCCACCGCGTGCACGACGTCGGACCCGGAGCCGCGCCCGACGACGGCGAGCCCGCAGGCGACCGGGTCCGCCGAGGTTCCCGACGACGGCTCGGTCGTCGTGGACGTCGAGCACGGGGGAGCGCCGGTCGAGCTGACCGTCCACCCGGTGCAGGTCGTCGGGGACCACGCGCTGCTCACCGTCGACTACGCGATGGCCGACGACGCCCCGGCGGGCACGAACCTGTCGATCGCCGCGCTGCTGCGCAACCCCGGCTCGTTCCTCAACGTCGGGCGGCTGCGGCTCGTCGACCCCGAGGGGATGCGGGCGTGGGAGGTGGGCCGCGACGCCGGCACGTCGGTGTCGACCAGCGGCGAGGCGCTCAACCTGGCACCGGGCGGCTCGGTGACGTCGCAGGCGTTCTTCGCGGCGCCCGACGTCCCGTCGGTCGACGTGCTGTTCCCCTACTTCGGCCTCGTCGAGGACGTGCCCGTCGTCACCGGCGAGGACGTCGGGACGACGCCCGCCGACCTCGGCGCCTCGGACGCGGCGGTGTACCCCGCCGGGGACGTCGAGGTGTTCTCCGTGGCGTACGACGGCGGCGCCAGCACGCAGGTGCAGGCCCAGGACGCGACCGTGACGCTCGCGTCCGACGTCCTCTTCGCCACCGACGTCGCCGACCTCACGCCCGAGGCCGCCGCCGCGGTCGACGCCGCCGCCGCCCAGATCGCCGAGGCGGCGCAGGAGGGTGAGGTCGTCGTGACGGGTCACACCGACGACGTGGCCTCCGACGCCTACAACCTCGACCTGTCGAACCGGCGCGCGGCCGCGGTCGCGGAGCGGCTCGGGCAGACGCTCGGCGCCGGCTTCGCGCTGCGCACCGAGGGCAAGGGCGAGAGCGAGCCCGTCGCACCGGGCACCAGCGCCGAGGCGCGCGCGGCGAACCGGCGCGTCGAGGTCCGGTTCACGGTGGCCCGCGCGGGCGAGTCGCTGGAGGTCACGACCGGTGATGTCGCCGCCCCGGAGCCGACCGGCGCCGTCGCGTCGGGATCGGCGCCGGTCGAGGTCGAGGCGGCCGGGGCCACGTGGTCCGTGCGGGCCACCGAGGTCCGGCGCAGCGGACCGTTCCTCGTCGGCTCCCTGGAGGTCGGGCGCGTGTCCGACGGGACGGGTGCCCCGGTCGGGCTGTTCGGCGACTTCGCGGCCGGGCGGCTGCTCTCGCGCGGCATGTCGTCGACCACGCTCACGGCCGGCGCGTACGGCGCGACGCTGCTGGGCACCGGCTCCTACCTGTACCCGGCGGACTACCTGCGCGGCGAGGTCGGCACCGAGGACGCCCGCGGCGTGCTCGCCGACCAGTTCGTGGACGCGCCCGTCGCCCAGGGCCAGTCCGTCGTCGTCACCGTCCTGTGGCCCGACACCGGCCAGGACACCGTCACCGTCGACGCCGAGGGCCGGTTCCGGATCACCGACGTCCCCGTCACGGGCTGACCCGGCCCGGCCGGCGCCCCGCCCCGATCAGAGAGCGAGCACCGCATGTCCTGGACCACGCCGCGACGCGCCGGCAGGCGCGTCGACGCGCGCGGCGTGACGCTGTTCGTCGCGCTCGACCTGCTGACGTTCGCGATCCTCTACTGGCTGCTCCTGCCCGCCTTCTCCGCGTTCCTGCTGGCCATCGAGCCGACCACCGCGCTCGCGATCGGCTGGGTGCTGTCGGCCGTGCGGCTGACGTGCATCGGCGCGGTCGTCGCGCGGTCGTACCGGCGCCGGCGCGGGTTCGAGGAGCGCCGCGAGGTGCTGCCGACGCTCGCCGCCGCGGCGGTCGGCGCGTGGACCCTCCAGCTGCTGCTCGGCGTGGCGGGTGCCCTCGCGACGGGGTCGACGCTGTGGTCGTGGCGGCTCGCGCTCGACCTGGTCACGTGGCTGGTGTTCCCGCTGCTGGCGCTGCTGTTCGTCGCGCCGGGGGAGCCCGAGCGCGTGCCGCTGCGGTTCCGCCGCTCCCTGGCCGACGACCGCGGGGCGACCAACCTGCTCATCGTCCCCGCGGTGGCCGGCCTCGTGGCCGCGGCGGTCCTGGTCATCACCGTCGTGGGCTCCGCCACCTCGGACTCGCGCGGGTCGCGCACCGCCGCGGACGCGGCCGCCCTCGCCGCCGCGGACACGTGGCGCGACGGCGTGCGCGCGGCGTTCGACGCGTCCCGGTGGGCCTCCGACCCCGACGTCTTCTGGGCGTTCGCCGGCACGGACCTGGGCTCCCTGACGAGCGGGCGCATGACCGAAGCGGCGCGGTCGCTCGCGGCGGCCAACGACGCCGAGCTGGTGTCCGTCGACATCGACGTCCTGCGTGCCGAGGTCACGGTGCGGACCCGCAACCTGGACGCCGTGCCCGGGTCCGGTCAGCGGATCGAGTCGGTCTCGACCGCCGAGCTGCGCCTGCTGTCGGGCGTGTGCCGGTCGGGTCGTGCCCTCGGCTACCTCGTGGGCGGCTCGTGCCGGACGGTGGCGCCGGCCCCCGAGCCGACGCCGGAGCCGGAGCCGACGCCGGACGGCGAGCTCGACCCGGACGCGCCGCCCCCGCCCCCGCCCCCGCCGCCGCCGCCCTTCGCACCGCCGGCGGGCATCGGCGCGTTCCTGGCGGAGACCCGGCTGGTGGTGACCCGGTGACCGGGCGCCGTGTGCCGGCACACGCGCACGTCGGGAGGCCGGGCCCGGGCCCGGCGGCCCAGGGCCGACGTGGGTCCACGACGGGTTCCCGGGCCCACGACCGGGCGGTGGACCCGTCGGTAGCGTCCGGCGTGAACCGAGGAGGCATGCGATGAACAAGGGGCACGACGGGCTCCGGCGGGGCGCCGTGCGCGCCGGCGCCGGACGCGACGACGGTGCGGGACTGGTCGAGTACGTCGGCGCCGTGGCCGTCGTCGTGGCGCTGATCGCCGGCATCGTGATGTGGGCGGCGCCCGTGGGCGACACCATCGTCGCCAAGCTGTGCGACGCGTTCGACGCCGACTGCGGCGTCGGTGAGGTCGACTTCGACCGCGAGCCGGAGCGCGAGTGCACGGTCGCCACCGACACCACGACGATGGAGGCGGGCGTCTCGATCGCGTTCGTCGACCTCGGTGCCGAGGGCTCCCTCTCGGTCGACCGGATGAGCGACGGCACGTACCGCGTCACGCTCAACGGCGACGTCTCCGCCAAGGCCGTGGCCAGCGCGGGCGAGGCGCACGGTGGGCTCGAGATCATGGGCTACGGCGGCTCGATCGAGCTGAGCGCCGAGGCGGCCGCCGGGGTGCACGCGGGCGGCGGCGCCGAGTTCACGTTCGACTCGATGGAGGACGTGCAGAAGTTCAACGGCTGGGTGCAGCGCAAGTTCGCGCAGAACGCGATCGCGTCGGTCACCGGGCCGGCGGCGCCGATCGTCGGCATCGGCCTCGAGGGCGCGTCCCAGCTCTGGGACTGGGTCCGGGGCAAGAGCTACACACCGCCGCTGCCGACCGCGGTGTTCGCGGAGGGCGGCACCGTCGGCAACGCGGGGGCTGGTGTCGGGGTCGGCGTGGCGGGCGGCAGCGCCTCCTTCGAGACCTCCAACGCCATCGGCACGAAGATCGACATGAAGACCGGTGACATCACCGTCTACTCGAAGGTCGAGATGACCGCCGAGGCGGCTGCCCAGCTCGGCTTCTCCAGCAGCGACCCGAACTGGGGCCAGGGCGGGGAGGTCAACGGGCACGTGGAGCTCGTGGTCGCGGCCACGGTCGGACCCGACGGCAAGCTCAACCACGTGTCCCTCGACGGTGCGGCGACGTCCGAGGGTGCGTACGCCCTGAGCAACGGCGCCGGATACCCGATCGGGGACGGCTACGGCAAGGGCCTGACGCTGTCCGCGGACTTCCCGGTCACGGACCGCAACCGCGCGCAGATGACCGCCGCCCTCGCGGGGGTCGGCGCGGCCGCCACCGTGGGACAGGCTCCGATGGCCATGACGGCCGCGCTGCCGATGATCTTCGACGAGGCGCGACGCGGCGGTGACATCACCGCCCAGTTCGTCGACGTGAGCTCGCAGGACCTGCTCATGGCGGCGCTGTCGCTGAAGGCCCCCGCGGTCGGTGGCCTAGGGTTCAACGTCGGCGCGTCGACCTCGTCGACCGAGACGACGGACGCGTTCTACATGACGCCGACGGGGTGGAAGAGGTGGAACGGGTGCATGGCATGAGGGTGTGGGGCGCGACGGCCGCGGTGGTCGCGGTGCTGGCGGTGTCGGCCTGCTCGGGCGACGAGCCGGCGGACGGTGCCGCGCCGTCGGCGCAGCCCACCGCGTGGGACATCACGGCCACCGAGGGCGTCGACGGCGCCTCGCGCCAGGTGGTCGACGGCATCGGTGTCGACGTCCCGGCGGACTTCACCGCCGACGAGCGCACCGCGGCCGACGACACGACCCAGCTCGTCCTGCAGCGTGACGGCGCGACCCGCTCCGAGGTCAACGTGACGGTGACGCGCGAGGAGGACGTCGACGACGCCGCGGTCGACGCCGCCGCCGCCACGGCGTTCGCGCAGCTCGGTGCGACCGGCTCGGCGAGCGACCTGGTGCGCGAGACGCTCACCTGGGAGGGCTTCGGCCACGCGGTGGCCGTCCAGGGCGTGCTGACCCTCGAGGACGGCACCGAGCTCGACGTCGAGTACGTGACGACGCGCGACCCGCAGGGCACGCGGCTGGTCGCGGTCTGGACCGAGGCGCCGCGCGGGGAGCTCGACGGGTCCGTCGCGCACGAGGTGCTGCGCACCGTGCGCGTCGACGGCTGAGCCGTGGAGTCCGCCACCGGCGTCCAGATCCTCGGGCCGCAGCAGGTCGCGGTCCTGGTCGGTGTGGGTGCCACGGTGTTCCTCGTGGTCTTCGTCGTCGCCTTCCGGTACGTGTACCGGCGGCACCGCGTGTTCCGCAGCGGGCTGCGGGGCACCGGACGCGTCCTGGAGGTGCGGGGCGCGCGCGTGATGGAGCGCCGCTCCGTCACGGAGCGTCCGACCGACCGCGTCGTGGTGGCCACCGCGGCGGTGCCCGGGGGTGTGCTCACGGACCAGAAGCTCCCGGCGGGGGAGTACCACCCGGGCCAGGAGGTGCCGGTCGTCCAGGACCCGCGCGACCCGCGGCGCCTCTACGTCGACCGGCCGGACCTCGAGCGGCCCGCGTTCATGGTCTACGCCATGGCGGGCGGGCTCGTGATCTTCCCGTTCGTGATCGTGCGCGGGCTCGCCCAGCTGCTGTCCTGACGGACGTCCCGGCCGGGCCCGCCACGGGCCCGGCCGTCGTCGTGCCGCAGGGTGTGACGGTGGTCCCGATGCCCCGGCGCCGGGTCCGTGCCCGGTCCGGTGCCGACTAGGCTGGTCGCGTGACGCAGAGCCCTGAACCCGTGGCGCCCGCCCGGCCCACGACGCACCGTCCGGTCCTGGTCGTCGACTTCGGCGCGCAGTACGCCCAGCTCATCGCGCGGCGCGTGCGCGAGGCGAACGTGTACTCCGAGATCGTGCCGCACACGGCGACGGTCGAGCAGATGCTCGCCAAGGACCCGGCGGCCATCATCCTGTCCGGCGGGCCGTCGTCGGTCTACGCGAACGGTGCGCCGTTCGTCGGCCCCGAGCTGTTCGAGGCCGGCGTCCCCGTGCTGGGCATCTGCTACGGCTTCCAGGCGATGGCCCAGGCGCTGGGCGGCACCGTCGCGCAGACCGGCCAGCGCGAGTACGGCGGCACGGCCGTGGAGGTCACCGAGCAGGGCACGGTCCTGGACGGCAGCCCCGAGCAGCAGACCGTGTGGATGAGCCACGGCGACGCCGTGCACGCCGCACCCGAGGGCTTCGAGGTGCTCGCGACGAGCGCCGGCAGCCCCGTCGCGGCGTTCGAGGACCGCGAGCGGCGCCTGTACGGCGTGCAGTGGCACCCCGAGGTCAAGCACTCGCCGCTCGGGCAGCAGGCGCTCGAGAACTTCCTGTACCGCGGCGCCGGGATCACCCCCGACTGGAACCCGGGCAACGTGGTGGCCGAGCAGGTCGAGCGCATCCGCGCCCAGGTGGGCGACGCGCGCGTGATCTGCGGGCTGTCCGGCGGGGTGGACTCGTCCGTCGCGGCGGCGCTCGTGCAGCGTGCCGTGGGGGACCAGCTCACCTGCGTGTTCGTCGACCACGGGCTGCTGCGCGAGGGCGAGGCCGAGCAGGTCGAGAAGGACTTCGTCGACGCGACGGGCGTGCAGCTCAAGGTCGTCGACGCGCGTGAGCGGTTCCTCACCGCGCTCGCCGGCCACACCGACCCCGAGACCAAGCGCAAGATCATCGGCCGCGAGTTCATCCGCGTGTTCGAGGACGCGGCGCGCGAGGTCGTCGAGGACGCCGGCGCGCACGGCGAGACCGTGAAGTTCCTCGTGCAGGGCACCCTCTACCCGGACGTCGTGGAGTCCGGCGGCGGCGAGGGTGCGGCCAACATCAAGTCGCACCACAACGTCGGCGGCCTGCCGGACGACCTGCAGTTCGAGCTCGTCGAGCCGCTGCGCACGCTGTTCAAGGACGAGGTCCGCGCGGTCGGCCTGGAGCTGGGCGTGCCCGAGGGCATCGTGTGGCGTCAGCCGTTCCCCGGCCCCGGCCTCGGCATCCGCATCGTCGGCGAGGTCACCGCGGAGCGCCTGACGACGCTGCGCGCGGCCGACGCGATCGCGCGCGAGGAGCTCACGCGCGCCGGGCTGGACCGCGAGATCTGGCAGTGCCCCGTCGTGCTGCTGGGCGACGTGCGGTCCGTCGGCGTGCAGGGCGACGGGCGCACCTACGGGCACCCGATCGTGCTGCGGCCCGTCTCCTCCGAGGACGCGATGACGGCGGACTGGACGCGCCTGCCGTACGACGTGCTGGCGACCATCTCCACCCGCATCACCAACGAGGTCCCCGAGGTCAACCGCGTCGTCCTCGACGTGACGAGCAAGCCGCCGGGCACCATCGAGTGGGAGTGAGCGGGCAGGTCGCGTGCGCGGCCGCCCCGAGCCGACGGACGACGAGAGGACGAGCGTGAGCACCGGACCCACGAGCACGCCGACGACGACCCCCGGTGCGCCCGACGCCGCCGCGTGGGCGCGCAAGGCCCGCGGCTCGCTGACCCGCTACCGCGTCATGGCCTGGATCACCGGGTCGATGCTGCTGCTGCTGTGCGTCGAGATGCTGCTCAAGTACGTCTTCCAGGCGGGCGGCGTCGACGCCGAGGGGCACGCGCTGCCCGTGCTCGGCTCGTGGATCGCGTTCGCGCACGGCTGGATCTACGTGGTCTACCTGGTCACCGTCTTCGACCTGTGGTCGACGCTGCGGTGGCGGCTGGGGCGCCTGGTGTCGCTGGCGGCCGCGGGCGTCGTCCCCGTCATGTCGTTCGTGCTCGAGCGCCGCGTGCACGCCGACGCGCAGGCGCGCATCGACGCGACCGCGCCCCAGGGCTGACGGGACGGGCGTGCGGGTCGTCCACGTCTCCGACTGCTTCGCGCCCCGCACCGGGGGCATCGAGACGCAGGTCGGGGACCTCGCCCGGCACCAGGCGCGCACCGGCGACGAGGTGCACGTGCTCACCGCGACGCTCGGCGAGGGTGGTGAGCGCGGCGGCGTCGTCGACGTCGAGGACGGCGTCCACGTGCACCGCCTCGGCGCGCGCCTCCCGTTCGACCTGCCGGTCAACCCGCTGGCGGGCCCCGGCCTGATCCGGCGCGCGCTGCGCGGCGTGCGGCCCGACGCGGTGCACGTCCACGCCGGCGTCGTGTCCCCGTTCGCGTTCGACGGGGTGCGGGTCGCGACCGCGCTCGGCCTGCCCACGGCGATCACGTGGCACTGCATGCTCGACGGCGTCGCGGGCGTCGCCGGCCCGGCGCTGCGCCGCACCCGGTGGGCGCGGCTGCCCGCCGCCCTGAGCGCCGTGAGCGGTGCGGCCGCCGAGCGGGTCCGGACCATGCTCGGCGGTCGCGTCGACGTCGTCCCCAACGGCATCGACACGGCGCTGTGGGCGCCGACCGGTCCGCCGGACCCCGACCTCGACGCCCCGCTGCACCTGGTCGCCACGATGCGGCTGGCGCCGCGCAAGCGTGCCGTACCGCTGGTCGACGTCGTCGCCGCGGCGGCGGGACGGCTGCCGGACGGCGCGCTGCGCCTCACGCTCGTGGGCGACGGGCCGGCGCGCGACGCCGTGCGCGCGCGGGTGGCGAGCGCCGGCCTGCAGGACGTGGTCACCCTGCGCGGTCGTCTGCCACGGTCCGAGGTCCGCGCGACCTACGCCGACGCCGACGTGTTCCTGGCGCCGGCGCGGCTCGAGGCGTTCGGCATCGCCGCGCTCGAGGCGCGCACGGCCGGGCTGGTCGTCCTCGCGCACGACGGCACCGGCGTGGGGGAGTTCGTCACCCCCGGCGTCGACGGGTTCCTCGTCGCGGACGACGCGGCGATGACCGACGCGGTCGTGCGGCTCGCGCAGGACCGGGACCTCCTGGCCACGATGCGGCGCCACGCCGCCACCGTCCCGCCGCCGTTCGACTGGGACCACGTCCTGGCGGCCGCCGCCGCCCAGTACGAGCGGGCGTCCCGGCTCGTCTGACCCGCCCCGTCGCGCGGGGTGCGACGGCCCAGGTCACGTCGCGGCACCGGGCCTTTGGTCCGGGTAGCCTGGTGTGTTCACTCGTCCGGGTGATGGTCGGTGAGGCCGGCGGGACCAGAGTCCCACGGCCACGGCCCTGCCTGGGACGACGCTGTTCACGTGAGCAGATGGCTCACCGGGCCGGACCTCCGGTCCCGTGGGGGAACAGAGACGATCGGGGAGATCGAGATGTCCAACGCAGCAGCAGTCCAGTCGAAGCCCGCCCACATCAAGCTCCTGGCGATCATCGTCATCGCCTTCGGCGCTCTGTTCGCCGTCGCCGGCACCGGCACGTGGATCGCGGTGTCCAGCAACCTGCGCGCCGAGCAGATCACGGTCTCCGAGGACGCGGCCGCCTTCGGTGGCGAGATCGTCGACACGCCGTGGGAGGCCTGGGCCCAGGCCGACATCATCAACAAGCACGCGCTCGCCGGCTCGGACGGCAAGACCTACGCCGAGCTCGACAAGGACGACCCGGCCCGGGCGACCGTCATGAACGGCTCCTTCCTGCGGGCCTCGCTGTTCACCTCGGTCGTGGCCTTCGGCGTCGGCCTGCTGGTCTTCGGCCTCGGTGTCGTCTTCATCATCACCGGTGAGGCCCTGCGCCGCATCGCCGTCCGCGTCGAGGCGCCCGTCGCCGCCACGCCTGCCGTCGAGCGAGTCTGAGCCGCCCGCTCCCTCCACGGGTCGCGCTCCGCGCGGTCCGCTGAGCGGACCGCACGTCCTGACGACTGAGGGCCGGTACCCGTCACGGGTACCGGCCCTCCGTCGTTGCCGGGACCCCGCCCCCTCCGGGCGGGGTCCTTCGTCAGTGCGGGCCCGACCGCCCGCGGCGCAGCGACTGCACCACGGGTCCCACGATCAGTCCCACGCCCGCGGCGATGAGCAGGACGATCGCGGCGAGCTGGACGTCGATCGTGTAGCCGGCGGCGACCAGCAGCACGCCGACGCCGACCAGCACGACGATGAGCCCCCACACCACGCCGCCCACCCGGACCGGGGGTCGGCGCCCCCGCTCCGCGTCCGGTGCCGCGCCCAGTCCCGCGCCCTGTCCCGGGGCGCCCTGTCCCGTGGCGTCGTCGGCGGTGGTCTCGTCGCTCATGATGCGTTCCCCTCGTCGATGATCCGGACCTGCCCGACCCCTCCGTCGATGTCGAGCACCAGGTCCGGGGAGCCCGCGGCCGCGTCGTCGTCCTCGTACATGAGGTCGCCGAGCCCGACGCCGCTCTGCTCGTGCACGTCGTCGTCCATCTCCCAGCGCACCGCGCCGATGCCGTGGTCGACGTGCGCCCGCACGGCGGCCTCCCGCGGGACGATCACGGTCAGCTGCCCGGCGCCCATGTTGATCGGCACCCGCAGCACCTCGTCGGGGTCGATCGGGACGGCCGTGAGGTCGATGCGCGAGCGTCCGCTGTTCACGTCGAACCCGTTCGCCGCGACGGCCCGGCTGGTCACCGTGACGTCCCGTCCCTGGTCCTCCCAGCCGCGGGCGACGTCGGCCCAGTCGGACTGCTGGGCCAGGGCGGCGGGGACCCCCACCAGCAGGCCGACGACGGCGAGGAAGCCGATGAAGCCGCTGCTGCGACCGCGTGCCGCCAGCGAGGCGATCCCCAGCCCGGCGAGCACCAGGGCGATCCCCCCGGCGGTGAGCCAGACGGGTCCGTCGAAGGCGCCGATCCGCTCGGCCAGCAGCAGGACCCCCAGGCCGACCACGCTCAGCCCGACGACCGCGCCGACCGTCGCGCCGTCGGCGCCGCGCCGCCCGGGACGCGGGGCGAGCGGCGGGCCGCCCGCGAACGGGGGGCCCGGCGGGCGGCGGCCCGCGACGGCGTACGGGGGCACGGGTGCCCCCTGCGCGGGCGGGCAGTCCTGCGGGGAGCCCACGGGCAGGGGTGTCGTCGAGGTCTGCGCCCACGCGGTGGCGCCCGGTGTGCCCGCTGCCGCGGCGCCGGGCGGCGTGCCGTAGGGCGTGCCGTAGGGCGCGGTGCCGAAGGGCGCGGTGGACGGGGGTCCCGCGGGCGGGACGGGGCCGCCCGGCCGGCCGTCGCCGTGCTGCCAGGGTGCCGTGCCGCGCTGGTGGCGCTGCACCGCCGTGACCACGAGGGCGACCAGGCCGGCGACGCACGCGAGCCACACGGCCCCGCCGAGCGCGCTGCCGCCGTCCCAGAACCACCACCAGCCGTCGCCGCGGGCGAAGCCGACGACGACGAACGCGAGGGCCCCGAGCAGGGCGCCGTCCGCGTCACCGGCGCCCAGCCGCTCCAGCAGGATGCGGTCGTCGCGGTCGTCCGGCAGCAGCGCCCAGGCCACCCCGTACAGCACGAGACCCAGACCGCCGACGAGGAACGTGACCGCGAACAGGCCGCGCACCACCAGCGGGTCGACGCCGACGCGCTCGGCCAGTCCGCCGGCGACCCCGCCGAGCCAGCGCTCGTCGGAGCGGCGCAGGCCCGTGCGGCGCACACCCGCCCAGAAGCCCGGCTGCGCGGGCGGGGGTGTCGGTCCCGGGTGCGGTCCGGGACCAGGTCCGGGCACCGGGCCCGGCGTGCCGGCGTCGCCGCCGGCGGGAGTCTGCGTGTCCATGGCACCGAGCCTGCCGCGGTGCCGGCCGCCGCCGCATCGGGGACCGTCCCTGACCCGACCCTGGCTCGCACCCCGGATCCGCCGCCCCCGCCCCTGATCCTGTGTCGCGGGTGTGCCGCGAGGGTGCCCCGACGTGTGACGATCGGGGCGTGACCCCACCGCCCGGCGCCCCGCCGCAGACCGCCGCGCCCGCGCGCGTCCGCCTGCCCCTGCGTCGCCCGGAGCAGGGCCGGTGGTTCGCCGGCGTCGCGACCGGGCTGGCCGCGCACCTCGACGTGCCCGTCGCGCTCGTGCGGATCATCCTCGTGGCGCTCGTCCCGGCCGCCGGCGCCGGGCTGGCCGCGTACGTGTTCTGGTGGATCACGGTGCCGGTGGGGGACCCCGCCGCGGTGGCGGCCGCCGCGCGTCCGAGCGCGCTGCAGCGCCTGGCGCGCCGGCAGACCCTGCGGTCCGACGGCCGCCGCGTGCCGTGGGCGGAGCTGGCGCTCGGTGCGCTGCTGGTGCTCGCCGCCGCGGTGATGGTGGCGATGCGGCTCGGCGCCGACATCGACGCGGCGTGGGCCCTGCCCGTGCTGGTGGTGCTGGTGGGCGTCGCGCTCGCGTGGAGCCAGCTCGACGCCGTGCAGCGCGGCCGTCCCGACGGACGGCGGATCAGCGTGCTGCGCCTGATCGGTGGCGGGCTGCTCGCGGCGGCCGGTGTGCTGCTCGTCGCGGGGCAGGCCGTGGGGCAGGGCGTCGAGCCGGTGCTGCTGCTGCAGTCCGGCGTGGCCGCGCTCGCCGTGCTGCTGGGCGTGGGGCTCGTCATGGCGCCCTGGTGGGTGCGCCTGGCGCGGGAGCTGGGGGACGAGCGTGCCGCGCGGGCACGGGAGGCGGAGCGGGCCGACATCGCCGCGCACCTGCACGACTCGGTGCTGCAGACGCTCGCGCTCATCCGGGCACGCGCGGACGAGCCGGCGGAGGTGGCCCGCATGGCCCGAGCCCAGGAGCGTGAGCTGCGCGAGTGGCTCTACGACGACCGTCACGAGCCCGGGACGTCCCTCGTGGCCGCGCTGCGCGCGGTGGTGGCCGAGGTCGAGGACTCGCGGTCCGGTCCGAGCGGGGAGCCCGTGGCGGTCGACGTGGTCGTCGTGGGCGACCGGGTGCCGGACCCGGACACCCTGGCGCTGCTGCAGGCCACGCGCGAGGCGCTGGTGAACGCGGTGGTGCACGGACGTCCGCCCGTCTCGCTGTACCTCGAGGTCGGCCCGGACGCGGTCGAGGTGTTCGTGCGCGACCGCGGCGACGGCTTCGACCTGGAGGACGTCGGGCCCGACAGGTTCGGCGTCCGGGAGTCGATCATGGGGCGGGTGCGGCGCCGCGGTGGCACCGCGCGCGTGACGAGCAGCCCCGCACGGGGCACCGAGGTGCACCTGTGCATGCCCGTCGGTGGCGGCGGGTCCGGCAGGGGCGAGGACGAGGACGAGGAGCACGAGGCGTGAGCGATCCGGTCGACGTGGTGCTGGTCGACGACCACCACATGTTCCGTGCGGGCGTGAAGGCGTCGCTCGACGCCCGCGTGCGCGTGGTGGGGGAGGCGGCCGACGTCGACTCCGCCGTGCAGGTGGTGCACGACGTGCGCCCGCCCGTGGTGCTGCTCGACGTCCACCTGCCGGGCGGCGACGGGGGCGGCGGCGCGGAGGTCGTCCGGCGGTGCGTCGACGTGCCCGGCACGCGGTTCCTCGCGCTGTCGGTGTCGGACGCGGCCGAGGACGTCGTCGCGGTCATCCGCGTGGGCGCACGCGGCTACGTCACCAAGAACATCGACCCGCAGGCGCTGTCCGACGCGGTGCTGCGCGTCGCGGGCGGCGACGCGGTGTTCTCCCCGCGGCTCGCCGGGTTCGTCCTCGACGCCTTCGGTGCGGCGGCGGGGGACGTCGCCACGGGCGACGACGAGCTCGACCGGCTCTCGGCCCGGGAGCGCGAGGTCATGCGGCTCATCGCCCGCGGGTACACGTACCGCGAGGTCGCCGGTGAGCTGTTCATCTCGGTCAAGACGGTGGAGACCCACGTGTCGGCGGTGCTGCGCAAGCTGCAGCTGTCGAACCGCAACGAGCTGACCCGCTGGGCGGCGGCGCGCCGCCTGCTCTGACGCGCGTCGGCCCGCCGCCTGCCTCGATCCGGGTCGTCCGGCGCGGTGGCCGGGCGGCCGTCAGGCCCGGCCGGCGTCGAGCCGTGCGACGACGGACGCGACGATCGCGTCCCACTCGGCGTCCGGGAGCGGCGGCAGGTGCTGCGCCCACAGCGGCATGACGAGGCCGCGCAGCTGGAGCATGCCCTCGGGGCGGGCGAAGAAGAAGACGTGCAGGTGGCCGTTGCCGTCGCCCCAGCGGTGCACGTGCACCCGCCCGACCCCGGGGACGGCGGCCAGCGCGCGCTCGACGCGCACGATCATGCGGCCCAGCGCGCCGGCGGCCTCGTCGTCGAGGTCGCCCAGGTCGCCGTGCGCGCGCGGGTCGAGGATCAGCGTGGGCAGGGTGACCGGTGCGGGGGCGTGGAGCCGCCACGTGTCGTCGGTCCACGTGAAGTCGCCGTCGGGCCGGGCGCAGCGCCGGCAGGTCTCGGCGGCCTCGTCCGAGCGCGGCGGCTCGGGCGTCGTGGGGTCCACCAGGTCGCGCAGCCGCAGGCCCTCCCGCTCGAACGGGAAGGTGTCCCAGCCGACGACGTCCCCGGGGGCGAGGCGGCCGTCCGGTCCGGCCGCGGCACGCGCGCGGGCGACGAGCGCGGGCACGTCGAGCCGGGCGACGTCCGGGCCCTGCGCGGTGTGGTCGGCCGCAGGCGCTCTGCCCGGCCGTGCCTCGCCTGTCATGGCTTCTCCCGGTTCGTCGGACTCCCTGGGCGGGAACCTACTGCACGGGTGACACGTTCCACATGGCGGATGGTGACGAGGCGATATGACAATCTGTCATATCGCCTAGCATGGGCCCATGGACATCGTTCACGGCATCTTCCTGGTCCTGCACCTGCTCGGATGGGCGATGGTCTTCGGCGGTGCTCTCGCCGGCATGAAGACCGGCAAGCTCACGAACGGCGCGTTCCACGGCATCCTGACGGCCCTGGTGACGGGCGTGGTCCTCACGGGTCTGCTCGGTGCCGACGCCAACCACGTCAAGATCGCCGTCAAGCTCGTCATCGCGCTCGTGGTGACGGCGCTGGTCGTGATGGCCCGCCGTCGTCCCGAGAAGGTGACCAACGGCTACCTCGGCGCCATCGCCGGCCTCGTGGTGGTCAACGTCGCGCTCGCCGTCATCTGGTGACGTCGGCCTGACCCCTCGCACAGCACGTCAGGGCCCCGGGGCCTGCACGGTGGACACCTCCGCCGGCGGGTCGTCCGGGGCCCTCGTGCGTGAGGTGTCGGTGCCGGCGCCTAGGCTGGGAGTGCCATGACGTCGTTGTTCGAGAGCCTCGCCCTGCCCGTCCCCGGAGCCCCGGACGCGCGCGCCGCCGTCGCGCGCTCGCACGCCGGTGAGTCGTCCGGTCTGCCGCTCGTCGTGCCCCCGCGGGACGACGAGCAGGACCCCGGCGCCGCCGAGGACCGGGCCCGGCTGAACGCCGCGGCTCGGCACGACGCCGCCGCCGACGAGCGGCGCGCCGCCGCGCTGCTGGACGGGCTGAACCCGCAGCAGCGTGCTGCCGTGCTGCACGCGGGCGGGCCGCTGCTCATCGTCGCGGGCGCCGGCTCGGGCAAGACGCGCGTGCTCACCCACCGCATCGCCCACCTGCTCGCGACCCACCGCGCGCGGGCGGGGGAGATCCTCGCGATCACCTTCACCAACAAGGCCGCTGCCGAGATGCGCGAGCGCGTCGAGCAGCTCGTCGGGCCGTCCGCCCAGCGCATGTGGGTCTCCACGTTCCACTCGGCGTGCGTGCGGATCCTGCGCCGCGAGGCCGCGACGCTCGGGCTCCGCACGAGCTTCTCGATCTACGACCAGGCCGACTCGCAGCGCCTGCTGACGCTGGTGGCGCGCGAGCTCGAGCTCGACCCGAAGAAGTACCCGGCCAAGGCGCTGGGCCACAAGATCTCCGCGCTCAAGGACGAGCTGGTCGACCCCGACGCCTTCGCGGCCAGCAACGGCGGCGGCCGGGCGGACGACTTCGACACCGTCCTCGCGCAGGTCTACACGCGGTACCAGCAGCGGCTGCAGCAGGCCAACGCGCTGGACTTCGACGACCTGATCATGCGCACCGTGCACCTGCTGCAGGCGTTCCCGCAGGTCGCCGAGCACTACCGGCGCCGGTTCCGGCACATCCTGGTCGACGAGTACCAGGACACGAACCACGCGCAGTACGTGCTGGTGCGCGAGCTCGCGGGGGTCGGCGAGCAG
>Ga0233375_1000582_pt1 | contig 18853 bp, 20 predicted proteins | sample ElkDunMinimDraft_10_FD_191539 | JGI IMG/M metagenome (GOLD analysis project Ga0233375, IMG submission 191539) | Fecal eukaryotic communites from dung pellets of Tule Elk in California, USA - Elk Dung E16 | ecosystem: Host-associated > Mammals > Digestive system > Large intestine > Fecal | place... | reverse complement strand
GTCGGCTTCGCGGAGGGACCCGAACGCGGGCTCGCCGTCGTGGAGGCGATCGCCGGGACGCCGTCGCTGGCGTCGTACCCGCAGCTCCCCGCCGTCCGCGCCGACCTGCTCGCACGCCTCGGCCGCACCGACGAGGCGCGGGAGGCGTACGAGCAGGCGGCGGCGCTGTCGGGCAACGGTCGCGAGCGCGGGGTGTACGCCGCGAAGGCCGCGGCGCTTGCCGACTGACGCCTCGCCTCCTCGTCAGGACGCGCGGCCCTCCGCCAGGTACGCCAGCCGGCGCAGCGCCTCGCGGTTGCGTGCCTTCAGCGTCAACGCCTGCACCGGACGGGGGATCAGCGCGGCCGGCCCGCTCACGGCGTGCTCCTCCATCTCCACCCGAGTCGTCTCGCCGTGCGGGTGCAGGGTGAGCCCGACGTACCCCTCGCCTGCGGGCCACGCCCGCACCTGCAGCTCCAGGCACCGACCGGGCTCGCACGCGAGGACGGACGTCGTGTCGTCGATGAGCATCGGCCAGGTGCCGACGGAGTGGTGGATCCGGGCGCCCGGCTCGGGGAAGCGGTCTTCGACCTGGCGGATGCGTGAGGCGCCGACCACCCAGGACGCGTACGTCCACCCGTCGGCGAGGACGGCGAACACGGCGTCGGCCGGGGCGTCGATGTCGCGCGAGACAACGGTCATCGTGGGCTCCTTGTCGAAAGGCGGTGGTGGTTCGACGTCCGCATCCTGGCGACGAGCGGGCGGACACGGCGTACGAGCGCGGGCTCGGCGAGGACCGCGCGAGCGGCGTTGGCGCCAGGTGCTCCGTGGACCCCGCCTCCGGGGTGGGCGGAGGCCGAGGCCAGGAACAGCCCGGGCACCGGCGTCGACGCACGGCCGTTGCCCGGGACGGGACGGAAGACGAGCTGCTGGTGGATCGCGGAGGTCCCGCCGTTGATCGCGCCGCCGACGAGGTTGGCGTCCCGCGCCTCGAGCTCACGCGGACCGAGGGCCCGTCGTGCCACGATGCGGCTCGCCAGGTCGGGCGCGTACGCCTCGAGGCGGTGCTGCATCCGGTCGGCGAAACGCTCGACCTCGTCACGGTCCCACCGCCCCGTGATGCCGTCGCCCGCGTCGTGACGGACCTCCTGCGGCACGTGCGCGTACGCCCACAGGGACTCCGTCCCGGCAGGTGAGCGTGTCCCGTCGGCGGTCGACATCTGCCCGACGATGAGGAACGGCTTGACCGGGACGGTGGACGACGAGACCTGCGCGAGTGCCTGCGTGATCGCGGCGACCGAGTCGGCGAGGTGGACGGTGCCAGGAGCGACCGGGGGTGGCGACGACCAGGGGACAGGCCCGTCGAGCGCCCAGTCCACCTTCACCGTGCCGGGGTCGAGCGTGAACCGGCTCATCCGCCGCCGCAGACGGGCGGGCAGCTCGTCCGGAGGGATCAGCTCGCCGTACAGCGAGGACGCGACCACGTCGGCGACCACGGCGCGCTCCGCTGCGAGGACCCCGCCGTCGGCCAGGCGCACCCCTACGGCGCGTCCGTCCCCGAGGAGCACGCGGTCGACGCGGGCAGACGTCCGGATCTCGCCGCCCAGAGAGGTGAACCGCCGTGCGAGGGCTGCCGCCAGCTCGCCCGCACCGCCGCGCGGAACGGGGAAGCCGACGGTCTGGCCGAGCATCGTCATCAGCAGGCCCATGAGGCCGGACCCGGCGGCGTCGGTGGGGATGTCCGCGTGCCCCGCGTTGCCGGCGATCAGCAGCGCCGCGCCCGGTCCACGGAACCCGTCGCGGCCGAGTGCGCTCGCCGGGGCGAGGAGCCGTCGTACGTAGTCGAGGCCGCCCACCTCGCGAAGCGCCCAGAGCGTACGGGCGCCCGCACGGACCGGGGGGAACGGCGTGGTCAGCGAGTCGACGATCGCGTCGCCGACGTGCCGCCAGTCGTCGACCCACTGCCTCCACACGTCACCGTCGCCTGTGCCGAGGGCGTCGAGGGAGCGGGCGGTCGCCTCCACGTCACGGTGCAGCATCGCCCACGAGCCGTCGGGCAGCGGGTGTCCGAGCACCGCGGGAGCGTGGCTCCACTCGAGCCCGTGCTGCTCCAGATCGAGGCTCCGCATCGTCCCCGACGCCGCGGCGAGCGGGTAGAACGAGCTGAAGGTGTCGTGCACGTAGTCCGGATGGACGTCACGCGCACTGCGGACCGCGCCGCCGATGTCGGGCTGCGCCTCGACGACGACCGTCTCGAGCCCGGCATCGGCGAGCAGGTTGGCGGCGACCAGACCGTTCGGACCCGCGCCGACGACCACCACGTCGTACGCGCTCGTGGGCACATCGACTCCTGGACGCTCGCGGGTGAGGGGGCATCCGGGCGGTACCCCGGGGACGCCCGCCCGAAACACGACTGTCCTGCTGCCCGCGGGGTACCGGGGCGACGACGGAAGGAGCCCGATGCAGTCCTGGTGGCACGATCAGAACACCGCCCGCCCCACGTACGCACCCCTGACCGAAGACCTCTCCTGCGACGTCGCCGTCGTGGGCGCGGGGCTGGTCGGCGCCACGACGGCGCTCGCCCTCGCCCGTGCCGGGTGCTCGGTGGTGGTCCTCGAGGGCCGGACCGTGGCGGCCGGCACGACGGGAGGCACGACCGGGAAGGTCAGCCTCCTCCAGGGGTCGCGTCTCTCGACGATCCGCCGGCACCACCCTGAGCACCTGAAGGGCTACGTCGAGGCGAACCGCGCCGGCCAGGAGTGGATCCAGGCCTTCTGCCAGAGCAGCGGGATCCCGTACGACGTCCGCGACGCCGTCACGTACGCGACGACCACGAAGGGCGAGTCCCAGCTCCGGCAGGAGCACGCGGCGTGCGTCGAGGCCGGCCTCCCGGTGGTGTGGGAGACCGAGCTGGAGCTCCCGTACGAGATCCGGGGAGCGATCCGACTCCCCGGACAGGGCCAGATCGACGCCGTCGCCGTGACCGACCGCATCGCCGCCGACGCGGTGGAGGCCGGGGCGAGGATCTTCGAAGGTACCCGCGTCCTGACCGTGGACGGCGGGAAGCGGCAACGGGTGCGCACAGAGCACGGGACCGTCGACGCGCGACGTGTCGTGCTGGCGACCGGGACCCCGATCCTCGACCGCGGCGGCTTCTTCGCCCGGCTCTCGCCTGAGCGGTCGTACGCCGCGGCCTTCCGGTCCGACGGTCCGTCGGTGCAGGCGATGCACCTGTCGATCGACACGCCGACGCGCTCGCTGCGGACCTCCACGCCCGACGAGTCCGTCCTGCTCGTCGGCGGAAACGGACACACCACCGGCCGCGCCCGCTCCGAGGCGGCCAACGTCGCCGACCTCCTGGCGTGGTCCCGGAGCACGTTCGGCGTGGGGGAGCCCCTCGCGACCTGGTCCGCGCAGGACTACGCGCCGACCTCGGGGCTGCCGTACGTCGGCGGGCTGCTGCCCAACGACTCGCCCGTCCTCGTGGCGACCGGCTTCAACAAGTGGGGGATGGCGATGGGCGCGGCCGCCGGCGTCGCCCTCGCGGGGGACGTGCTGGAGGAGGCGCCGCCCTGGCGGGACGCGGTGCGCGCGTGGCGGCGGCCGGCGGTCCGCGATGCCGCAAAGGCGGTCGCGCTCAACGTGTCGGTCGGGCTCGAGCTCGGCAAGGGATGGGTGGCGTCCGCGATGTCGCGTGACGACGACCCGCCCTCGGTCCGGGGCGTCCCGCCGTGCGCGGACTCCGGTAACGGCGACCGGGTGAGTGGGGTCTGCACGCACCTCGGCGGGATCGTGGAGTGGAACGACGCGGAAGGCACGTGGGACTGTCCGCTGCACGGCTCGCGGTTCGCCGAGGACGGGTCGGTGCTCGAGGGCCCGGCCACGCGTCCGCTGCGCCGCCGCTGAGTTTCGGCACGGCCTCCGGTCCACCGTACGGAGGGGCCCGTCCGTGGTCCCGGAGAGGAATCGCCATGCTCTCGGCATCACCGGCCTTCCAGGGGTTCTCCGTCGACGACGTCGCGAAGGCGCGCGACTTCTACGCCGACGTGCTGGGTCTCGACGTCGAGGAGGAGAACGGCTTGCTCCGGCTCCACCTCGCCGGAGGACGCGACACGCTCGTCTATCCGAAGGGGGAGCGGCACCAGCCCGCCGCGTACACGATCCTCAACTTCCCGGTGCCCGACGTCGAGGCAGCCGTGGACGCGCTGACGGCGCGGGGCGTGCGGTTCGAGCGGTACGCGGGGACACCGATGGCGACCGACGAGAAAGGGGTCTTCCGCGGCGGCGGCCCGTTGATCGCGTGGTTCACCGACCCGGCGGGCAACATCCTGTCCGTCATCCAGGAATAGCCGCGAGCCACTCCTCGCGCGGCGGAGAGTGGCTCGCGGGTACGCGGAGAGTGGCTCGCGGGCGTCAGAGCGGGACGTCGGCGCGGAGATGGTCCTCGTGGTCCGGCACGCGGTGCCCGTCCCGGAACAGGACGCCGTCGCGGAAGCGGCCCTCGACCTGGCCGCCGCCGAACTGCTCGACGTACAGGCGGGAGTAGAGGCCGCCCTTCGCGAGCAGCTCCGCGTGCGTGCCCTGCTCCACGAGCCTTCCCTCCTCCAGGCCGAAGATCACGTCGGCGTTCTGGATGGTCGAGAGCCGGTGCGCGATCGCGATCGTCGTACGCCCGACGGTCGCCCGCTCCAGCGCATCCTGCACCAGCCGCTCCGTCTCCGTGTCCAGCGCCGACGTCGCCTCGTCGAGGATGAGCACCCGCGGGTTCATGAGGAACACCCGGGCGATCGCGATGCGCTGCTTCTCACCGCCCGAGAGCCGGTAGCCCCGCTCGCCGGTGATCGTCTCGTAGCCCTCGGCGAAGCTCATGATCCGGTCGTGGATGTTCGCGTCGCGGGCTGCCTGCTCGACCTCCTCGGGCGTCGCGCCGGCCTTCGCGTACGCGATGTTGGCGAAGATCGTGCCGTGGAAGAGGTACGGCTCCTGCGTCACCATCCCCACCGTCGTCGCGAGCGAGTGCTCGGTCGCGTCCCGGACGTCCACGCCGTCGACGAGGACGGCGCCCTCGGTGACGTCGTAGAAGCGCGGCACGAGGTAGGTCATCGTCGTCTTGCCCGACCCCGACGGCCCGACGATCGCGGCGAGCCGACCCGGCTCGACGGTCAGCGAGACGTCGCGCAGGGTCCAGCGCTCCTCGGTGATCGGGTCCTGGTCGTCGGTGTCGCGGGGAGCGACGCCCACGAGGCGCGGCGGCGGGTAGCGGAACCACACGCCGCGGAACTCGACGTGCCCACCCTGCCCGGTGTCCGGCAGCGGCCGCGCGTCCTCACGCTCGACGATGGCCGGCTCGAGGTCGAGGTACTCGAAGATCCGGCGGAAGAGCGCGAGCGAGGTCTGGACGTCCAGCGTCACCCGCATCAGCTGGATCAGCGGCATCTGCAGGCGTGACTGCAGGGTGGTGAAGGCGACCAGGGTGCCGGCGGTCAGCGCACCGCCGCCCGAGAAGTCCATCCGTCCGGTGAGCATGAACCCGGAGACGAGGTAGATGATCGCCGGCGTGATCGCGAAGAACGTCTGCACCATCGCGAAGAACGTCCGTCCGGTCATGGCCGCCGTCACCTGGAGGTGGGTCTGGCGCTGGTTCTCCTCGCGGTAGCGGAGCGTCTCGCTCTCCGCGCGGTTGAACACCTTCGCCAGGAGGATCCCGGAGACCGAGAGCGCCTCCTCGGTGATGGCCGTCATCTCCGACAGCGACTCCTGGGTCTTGCGCGCCAGCCGCTGCCGCCGCCGTCCCACCCGGACCTGGATGACGACGAACAACGGCATCAGGATGAGCGTGATGATGGTCAGCTGCCACGAGAGGATGACCATCGCGACCAGTGCCGAGCTGACGGTCACGGCGTTCTGGAGGATCGTCGTCGCCGTGTCGGTGAGCACCGTACGGACGCCGCTGACGTCGTTGGCCAGTCGTGACTGGATCGCTCCCGTCTTCGTCGCGGTGAAGAAGCCGAGCTCCATCGTCTGCAGGTGTGCGAACAGCCGGCTGCGCAGGTCGGCCATCGCCGAGTTGCCGATGGTGGACGTGAGGTAGTTCTGCCCGATCCCGATCAGCGCGGCGACGATCGGGATGAGGCAGAGGCCTGCGACGAGCCAGCCGAGGAGGGCGAGGTCGGGACTCCCGCCGTCCACCGGGAACAGCGCGTCGTCGAACACGGCCTTGGTGAGGAAGGGGGCCAGCGAGCTGAGGACCGCGCCGGTCACGACGGCGAGCGCGACCAGCATCATCTTGCGCTTGTACGGCGCGAGGAGCTGCGCGATCCGCGGCAGGACCCGTGACGCATCCTCCCGTGCTTCCGCGCGCCGCGCGGCCCGCGCGGTCTCCTCCATCTGCGACCTCATAGGACGAGCCTAGGTCTGGGTGCAGTACGGGGCGGGGTGTGAGGCTCGCGTGACCGGGTACCTGGTCAGGGCCACCCGCACCCGTACGGAGGGAGCATGATGTCCGACAAGGACCTGAGCGGTCGCCGAGTTCTCGCGATCGTGACCAACTACGGGGTCGAGCAGGACGAGCTCGTCGTCCCCGTGGACCACCTGCGCGAACGCGGCGCAGAGGTGGATGTCGCGGCGGTCACCGACGACCCGATCCAGACGCTGGTCGGCGACAAGGATCCCGGCAAGTCGGTGGATCCGACGACCACCTTGGCCGCGGTCGACGCCTCGACGTACGACCTGCTGCTCGTCCCCGGCGGAACGCTCAACGCCGACTCGTTGCGCCTCGACAGCGATGCTGTGGGGATCGTGAACGCCTTCGCGTCGGGCGGTCGCCCCGTGGCGGCCATCTGCCACGGACCCTGGGCGCTCGTCGAGGCCGGCATCGTGGACGGACGCCGCCTGACCTCGTACGCCTCGCTCGCGACCGACGTCCGCAACGCGGGCGGCTCCTGGGTCGACGAGACCGTCGTCCGCGACGACTCCGGCAGCCCCGTGCTGATCACCTCGCGTACTCCGAAGGACCTTGACGCCTTCCTCGGCGAGGTCGACCGGGCGCTCGCCGGCACCTGACCCCGCGCGGGCCCCGTACGAGACACGCTCACGTACGGGGTCCGCGCGTGGCGGACCGCTCGTGCGAGAAGGTGGGGCGGTGACGTCCACTCTGCCTGCGGCGGCCCTCGCCGCCACGACCGATCCGACCGTCCGCGAAGCCCTGGGACGAGCGCTCGTCTTCGACGGGCACAACGACCTCGCCTGGGAGTCACGCACGCTGGCGTCGTACGAGACCATCGGTCTCGGTTCGGCGGACGCGCACGGACGCTTCCACACCGACGTGCCGCGGCTCAGGCGCGGCGGAGTGGGTGCGCAGTTCTGGTCGGTCTACGTGCCGACGGACCTCGCGGGCGCCGACGCGGTGGAGGCGACGCTGGAGCAGATCGACTTCGTGCACCGGCTCGTCGCGGCGTACCCGGACGACCTCGCGCTCGCCCGTACGGGGGACGACGTCCGCGCGGCGTGGGCCGACGGCAAGATTGCCTCGCTGCTCGGCGCCGAGGGCGGGCACAGCATCGACGGGTCGCTCGCCGTCCTGCGAACCTTCGCGCGGCTCGGCGTCGCGTACATGACGCTCACCCACAACGACAACACCCCGTGGGCCGACTCCGCGACCGACGACGCCGTGCACGGCGGCCTCACGGACACCGGGCGCGACGTCGTCCGCGAGATGAACCGGCTCGGCATGCTCGTCGACCTGTCGCACGTGGCGCCGACGACCATGCACGACGCCCTCGACGTGACCACGGCGCCGGTGATCTTCAGCCACTCCGGCTGCCGTGCCGTGACGGAGCACCCGCGCAACGTCCCCGACGACGTCCTCCTCCGGCTGCGTGACAACGGCGGGGTGCTGATGGTCGCCTTCGTCCCCAGCTTCCTGAGCGAGGAGTGGGCGCAGTGGCGCTACGCCGGCGAGGTCGGCGCTGAGCCGGTCGTCGGGGTCGACGCGGTGGTCGCGCACCTGGAGCACGCCCGCGAGGTGATGGGGGTCGAGCACGTCGGGCTCGGCGGGGACTACGACGGCTTCGCCGTGTTCCCCCGCGGCCTCGAGGACGTCTCGGGCTACCCGCGCATCCTCGAGGCGCTGGCCACGCGTGGCTGGAGTGCCGAGGAGATCGCGGCGGTCGCCGGTGGCAACGCCGTCCGTGTCCTGGACGCGGCCACCGCCGCCGTCACCGACGCCCGCTGAAGACCTCTGCCGCCGACAGGGCCGGGCGCCCGAGCAGGGCCGGCACGTCGCTCGTGACGCGGGCCAGCTCGCCGTCGCGGATCGCCGTGTAGGTGCTGACCCAGGCCTCGACCAGCCACCGGGGCGCTCCGTAGCGGGCGCGCGAGGCGAACGCCTCCTCGAGGGTCTCGTCCACGTACGTGACGGATGTGCCGGTCGCCTCGCTGAGCAGTGCCGCGATCTCGCCGAGCGTCAACGCCTGCGGACCCGTCAGCTCGTAGGCCCGGCCGACGTGGGCCGTCGGGTCCTCGAGGACGTGGGCCGCGACGGCCGCCACGTCGCGCTGGCTCACCGACGCCACCCGGCCCGTGCCCGCGGGGCCGCGGATGACCCCGTCGGTCGCGAAGGAGCGCAGCGCCTCGGTGTAGAGGTTGTCCCGCAGGAAGGTCCACTCCAGCGGCGCGGCCTCGAGGAGGGCTTCGGTCGCGGCGTGGTCACGCGCCAGGAGGAAGGTCGCGTGCGGGCCGGCGCCCGCGAAGGACAGGTAGACGACCTGGCGGACCCCGGCGGCGGCCGCCGCGTCGATCACCGTGCGGTGCTGGGCGACCCGGTCCGCGGACTCCGTCGCGGAGACGAGGAAGAGCGTGTCGACGCCGTCGAAGGCCCTGCGGCACGCGTCCCCGTCCTCGTACGAGGCGACCATGACGTCGGAGCCGGGGAGGGCCGGGGCACGGCTCGCGTCGCGGACGACGAGCCGTGCCGGCATCCCTGCGTCTACGAGGTGGCGGGCGGTCATGGCGCCGATGCGTCCGCTCGCACCGGTGATCGCTCGCAGCGTCGTCATGCGGCGATCGTGCCACGGGCAGTCAGCGCCCGCTGTGCGTCCGGATCGCGTCGAGCTCGGCGCTGATCCGCTGGCGGTCGCGGTTGCCGTTCCCCGTACGGAAGGCCGGGAAGCGGACGGTGTGGACGCTGTTGGCGGTGTGGTGCTTCACGATGTTCCTCATGGCGCTGAGTTTGCCGCAACGCACATCCTGCCAACAGTGGCGGTAAAGCCATTGACCACGTAGATCCTGCCACGTACGGTAAGGGGATGATTCGGACAGTGGCAGCTTTGGTCCTCGACGACGTCGCGACCTTCGAGCTCGGGATCGCGTGCGAGGTCTTCGGGATCGACCGCACCGAGGACGGCGTGCCCTCGTTCGACTTCCGCATCTGCGGCCCCGAGGCCGGGGTGCCGCTGCGTCTTTCGGTCGGCTCGTCGGTCGTGCCCGAGCGTGGGCTCGACGGCCTGCAGGGTGCGGATCTCGTCATCGTCGTCCCGTCGTGGCGGGGCAGCGGTGAGGAGCTCACCGACCTCGACCCGGAGATTCTCCACGCGCTGCGCACCGCCCACGCCGACGGCGCGATCATGCTCAGCCTGTGCAGCGGCGCGTTCATCCTCGCCGCGGCCGGGCTGCTCGACGGGCGCCCGTGCACGACCCACTGGCGGCACGCGGCGACGCTTCGGGAGATGTACCCCGTCGCGAAGGTCGACGAGGACGTCCTCTTCGTCGACGACGGCAGCGTCGTCACGAGCGCCGGCACCGCGGCCGGCATCGACGCGGCGCTGCACCTCGTACGGCGAGAGATCGGCAGCGACGTCGCGAACGCGATCGCCCGCCGCATGGTCGTTCCGCCGCAGCGCGACGGCGGTCAGCGCCAGTTCATCGAGCGCCCGGTGCCGACCTGCAGCGACGACGTGTTCGCCGAGGTCCTCGACTGGATGGTCGAGCACCTCGACGAGCAGCAGCCCGTCGCCCGCCTGGCCGAGCTGGCGGGGATGTCGCCCCGGACGTTCGCGCGGCGCTTCTCCGCCGAGACCGGGACGACGCCCGTCCAGTGGCTCGTCCAGCAGCGGATCTTCGCCGCGCGGACGCTCCTGGAGTCGACCTCGCTCGACGTCGACCACGTGGCGCACCGTTGCGGGTTCTCGTCGGCGACCCTGCTGCGCCACCACTTCCGCCGCCTGGTGGGGGTCACGCCAGGGGAGTACCGCCGCACCTTCGCCACCGTCTGACCCCGCCGCACGCCCGGAGCCCGCCGCACGCCCGGACGTCATACGGAGCGAGGGTCGGAACCCACGATCGGTATGACGTCGTGAGGGGTCAGAGCCGGCGCAGCCGCAGGGAGTTCGTGACCACGAGGACCGAGCTGGCGGCCATGGCGGCGCCGGCGATCAGGGGGTTGAGCAATCCTGCCGCCGCGAGCGGGATCGCGGCGACGTTGTAGCCGAACGCCCAGACGAGGTTCTGCTTGATCGTGCGCAGCGTCGCCCGCGACAGCTCGATCGCCTGCGGCGCCAACCGCAGGTCGCCCCGGACCAGCGTCAGGTCCGAGGCCTCGATCGCCACGTCGGTGCCCGTGCCCATCGCGATGCCGAGGTCGGCCGTCGCGAGCGCGGGTGCGTCGTTGATGCCGTCGCCGACCATCGCGACCGTACGACCCTGTGCCTGCAGGTCCGCGACCACACGCACCTTGTCCTCGGGCATCACCTCGGCGACGACCTCGGTGATCCCGACCTCCGCGGCCACGGCTTCGGCGACCGAGCGGCGGTCACCGGTGAGGAGCACCGGGTCGAGCCCGAGTGCCCGCAGCTCAGCCACCGCCTGTGCGGACGTGGGCTTCACGCGGTCGGCAACCGCGACGACTCCTCGTACGGTCCCGTCGACGGCGACGTGGACCGGAGTCGTCGCGGGATCGACCTCCGGCAGGTCGTCCGGCACCTTCGCCCCCTGCTCCTCGAGCCACGGCAGGCGTCCGACGAGGACCGCGCGGTCATCGACCACGCCGCCGACGCCGAGGCCTGTCGTCGTGACGAAGTCCCGGACCTCCGGGAGGTCGCCGGCCTGTCGCGCCGCCGCGGTGACAGCGCGCGCGAGGGGGTGCTCCGACGCGGCCTCGACCGCACCGGCAAGCCGCAGGACCTCGTCCGGGTCCTCGCCGGGAGCCGCTGTCGTGCCGACGACGTGCATGGCGCCCTCGGTGACGGTGCCGGTCTTGTCGAGCACGATCGTGTCGACCTTGCGGGTCGACTCGAGGATCTCGGGGCCCTTGACCAGGATGCCGCGCTGGGCACCTCGTCCCGTGCCGGCGAGAAGCGCTGTCGGCGTGGCGAGGCCCAGAGCGCAGGGGCAGGCGATGATGAGCACGGCGACCGCAGCCGTGAAGGCCTCGTTCACCGTCCCCCCGGCCAGCAGCCAGCCGGCCCAGGTGCCTACGGCGAGGACGAGGACGATCGGGACGAAGACCGCGGAGATCCTGTCTGCGAGCCGCTGGACAGGCGCCTTGCCGCTCTGCGCGTTCTCGACGAGCCTGGCCATCTGCGCGAGCTGGGTGCGTTCGCCCACGGCGGTCGCGCGGACCACGAGACGACCGCCGTCCGCGACGGTCCCGCCGACGACGCGGTCGCCCGGACCCGTCTCGACAGGGACGCTCTCGCCGGTGAGCATCGACGCATCCACCGTGGCGGTGCCGGAGACGACCTCGCCGTCGGTGGCGACCTTCTCTCCGGGCCGTACGACGAAGAGGTCGCCCACGGTGAGGTCACCGACACCGATCGCGACCTCACGACCGTCGCGCAGCACCGTGACCTCCTTCGCGCCGAGCGACAGGAGCGCGCGGAGGGCCGCTCCCGAGTCACGCTTCGCGCGGTGCTCGAGATAGCGCCCGAGCAGGAGGAACACCGTGACGACGCTCGCGACCTCGAGATAGATCTCGTCCGCACCGGATCCCTGGGCGAACCAGCTGATCTCCATACGCATGCCGGTCATCCCGGCGTCGCCGAAGAACAACGCGTACAGCGACCAGAGGAACGCCGCGGAGACGCCGAGCGAGATGAGCGTGTCCATCGTCGCCGCACCGTGCCGCGCGTTGATCACCGCGGCGCGGTGGAACGGCCAGGCACCCCACACGGCGACGGGCGCGGCGAGGGTGAGCGTGAGCCACTGCCAGTTGTCGAACTGCCAGGCAGGGATCATCGAGAGCACGAGAACCGGTGCGGACAGCAGGGCCGAGACCAGCAGACGCTGGCGCAGCGCTCCGAGCTCCGGGTCGTCGTCGGTGCGACCGGCGGTGCCCTCCGTCGTCTCGGCGGCGGTCCGGACGGGCTCCGCGGTGTAGCCGGTCTTCTCGACCGTGGAGATCAGGTCGGCGAGGTCGACGAAGGCGGGAGCGGCGACGTACGCGCGCTCGGTGGCGAAGTTGACGGACGCCTCGACGCCGTCGAGCTTGTTGAGCTTCTTCTCCACACGAGCCGCGCAGGACGCACAGGTCATGCCGCCGATCTCGAGCTCGTACGGGACGAGGTCGGTCGCGCCCGTGCTCACGACACGACCTGGTAGTTCCCTGCCTCGTCGACCGCGGCCGCGACGGCGGCGTCGTCCAACGGGGCGGTGCTGGTCACGTGGACCGCGGACGTGCCGCCGGCGACGAGATCGACCTCGACGGACTCCACACCGTCGAGCGCGCCGATCTCCTCGGTGACGGCGCCGGCGCAGTGGCCGCAGGTCATCCCGGTGACGGAGTAGGTCTTCTTCATGAGGTGTTCTCCTTCGTTGGAGCCAGGCGAGAGGTACGGTCTGGGTACGGGGAGGGGGTATCGGCTAGGAGCGGACCAGGCGCGCGATCGCCGCGGAGGCCTCGGCGATCTTGGCCTCGGCGCCCTCGCCCGACGCGATCGCGTCGTGGACGCAGTGGGAGAGGTGCTCGTCGAGCAGGCTGAGGGCGACGGACTCCAGCGCCTTGGTGGCGGCAGAGACCTGGGTGAGGACGTCGATGCAGTACGTGTCCTCCTCCACCATGCGCTGCAGCCCACGGACCTGGCCCTCGATGCGTCGGAGCCGCTTGAGGACGGCGTCCTTGTCCGCGCTGTATCCGGGTGCGTGCGTGTCCATACCGCGACCATACCCCTAGGGGGTATCAGGTTCAAGAGTGGCCGGGAGCACAATCGTCGGATGACTCATGCACCCACGTCGGAGCCCGGCCTCGGCGGCGTCCTCGGTCTGTCGTACGACGAGCTGAGCGGCGACCGCGCCGTGATCTCCTGGACCGTCGGCCCGCAGCACCTCCAGCCGTTCGGGATCGTCCACGGTGGCGTCCACTGCGCCGTCCACGAGAGCGCCGCGAGCATGGCGGCGCAGGCGTGGCTCCGCGACAAGGGTGTCGTGGTGGGCGTCAACAACAACACCGACTTCCTGCGGCAGGCGCGGGTCGGAGACACCCTCCGTACCGTCGCGACGCCGATCCACCGTGGCCGCACCTCCCAGCTCTGGGAGATGGCGACCACCAACGCCGAGGGCAAGCTCGTCTCGCGCGGCCAGGTCCGGCTGGCGCACCTCCCCGGCTCGCCGCCGCCCGAGTTCCTCGCGATGCTCGACGGCGCCTGAGTCGCGCCGCAGTCCGCACCACGGGAAGTCGGTCGACGGCGGCGCACCGTCGCCTACACTGAACGGGTCGCGACTGGCGTTCAGGTGGGTCGACCACCAGGGAGCGACACGACATGTACAGACCGCGGGACCGTTCGCCTGGGCCCTGGGTCGACCGCCACCACCCGGTGGGACGACCTGACCAGGAGGACGTTGCTCGTGACGACACAGACGCTCTACACGATGACCGCTGACCTTCCCGTGACCACGCCCCGGCTCGACGACGGCGACATCCGCGTCCTCCTGCTGGAGAACATCCATGCCGACGGCGCCGAGTTCCTCCGCGCCCAGGGCTACCAGGTCGAGACCCGGACGGGCGCACTCGGCGAGGACGAGCTCATCGAGGCCGTGCAGGGCGTCCACCTCCTCGGGATCCGCTCGACGACCTACGTCACGGATCGCGTCCTGGCTCACGCGCCCGACCTGCTCTCCATCGGCGCCTTCTGCATCGGCACGAACCAGATCGACCTCAAGAGCGCCGCCGAGCGCGGTGTCGCGGTCTTCAACGCGCCGTACTCCAACACCCGCTCGGTCGTGGAGCTGGCGATCGGCGAGATCATCTCGCTCGCGCGCCGCCTCAATGAGAAGACGAACGACATGCACGCGGGCATCTGGAACAAGTCCGCCCAGGGCAGCCACGAGATCCGCGGACGCAAGCTCGGGATCGTGGGGTACGGCAACATCGGCAGCCAGCTCTCCGTCATCGCCGAGGCGCTCGGGATGCAGGTCTTCTACTTCGACGTCGCCGACAAGCTGGCGCTCGGCAATGCCAAGCGCTGCGCCTCCCTGGAGGAGCTGCTCGAGACCGTCGATGTCGTGACGCTCCACGTCGACGGCCGCCCGGGCAACGCCGGCCTCTTCGGCGCCGACGAGTTCGCCCGCATGCGCCCGCGCTCGCTGTTCCTCAACCTCTCGCGCGGCATCCTCGTGGACACGAAGGCGTTGCGGGCCCACCTCGAGTCAGGCCACATCGCGGGTGCGGCGGTGGACGTCTTCCCGGTCGAGCCCAAGAAGCAGGGCGACCCGTTCGAGTCCGACCTGCGTGGCCTGCCCAACGTCATCCTCACGCCCCACGTCGGCGGCTCGACCATGGAGGCGCAGCAGGACATCGGTCGCTTCGTCGCCGGCAAGCTCCACACGTACCTCGCCGAGGGGTCGACCGACCTCTCGCCCAACATGCCGCACCAGCAGCTCCCTGCGTACCGCGACCACCACCGGCTCGCGCACCTGCACCACAACGTGCCCGGCGTGCTGTCCGCGATCAACGTGATCCTGGGTGACCACGGCGTCAACATCGAGGGGCAGACGCTGGGGACGCGGGGCGAGATCGGCTACGTGCTCACCGACATCGACAAGCAGCTCGAGCCGGAGACGCTCGCGGCGCTCGGCACGCTGCCCGAGACGATCCGCCTGCGCCAGCTCAGCTGACTCACTCCGCCATCGCGGCGAGTGTCTCCACCGTACGAAGGTTGCGACCGGTGCCGGGCACCCCGGCGAGCCGCCTGAGGCGCGGCGCGGTGACGGCGCTGCGGCCGGAGCCGTCGGCGTACCAGAGGTGCAGCTCGCGCCCGAGCACGCGCAGCCGGTCGTCGCCGAAGTCGTACGCCTCGACCGCCGCAGCGGCCGTGCGCGTGGGCGCCTCGGTGAAGAACCAGATGTGGCACCACTTCGGGTCGTGGATGTCGAACGGGTAGGTGTCCTTCGCCGCCCGCAGCTCTGCCCCCGTACGAGCGACGGCGTCGGTGGTGACGCCCATCCGGTCGGCGATGCCGCGGGTCAGTGCGGCGCCGAAGTCCTCGGCGTCGCCGGGCGGGACGCAGACGAGGTTCCCGCTGTTGACGTACGTCGTGACGTCCTGCGCGCCGAGGTCGGAGGCGAGCGCACGGAGGTCGGCCATCGGCACCCTGTTGCCGCCGACGTTGACGGCACGGAGAAGGTAGGCGACCTTCTCAGAAGTCGAAGCCACCACCGAAGTCGAACCCTCCGCCGTCGCCGCCACCGAAGTCGAAGCCGCCGCCGTCGCCCCCGGCATCTCCGCCGCCGGCATCTCCACCGCCGTCGCCGCCACCCGCATCCCCGCCGCCGTCGCCTCCGCCTTCGGAGCCGTCACCGTAGGTGCCGGGATCGAGCCCTGCGTCGGAGGCGAACATCCCGCCGAGCATCGTGCCCATGAACAGCGCGGGCATGAACGCGAACGCGGAGAAGTAGCCTGCGGCGTACGGGGCGTAGGCCGGACCGGCCTGCCAGTACGGGAGCCGCTGCGGGCCCACCATCACCTTGCGGGTGTCGGGCTCGGCGCCGGCCTTGACGCGCTCGGCGTCGAGTGCGCACGCGGGGACCTCGCGGACGGTGCCGCTGTCGGGGGCGTACTGGACGTCCTCCACGGACAGGCCGTGCCGCGGGTCGAAGAAGCACATCGCCCGCTTCGCGGGAAGCGGGCTGTTGGTCACACGGGCCTCTACGCACGCGATGGCGTAGCGGCCGTCCTCGAGGATCTCGGTGACGTGCCGGACATCCTCTGGGTCCTGCAGCGCGTCGACTGCGGACTTTGCGGACTCGTACGCGTCGAGGGCCCGCTGGTAGTCGGCCTGCGCACCCTCGTCGAGGGGGGCGCCGACAAGATCGGCATCGAGCTTCTGGAGCTCCTCGCCGAGGGCGGTGACGTCCTCGAACGCGGTCTTGCGGACCGCCTGCACCTGGTCAGCGAGCTCGGCCTTCTCGCGTGCCTTGGTCTTGCGACGGTCGCTGACCAGGTACAGGGCGATCGCAGCGATGACGACGAGGATCACGAGCTCCATGTCGTCAGCCTACGGGTTGATTGGTTAGTTGAAGACGCTCACGCCACCGGGGCCGACAAGAAGGCCCACGATGATGAGGACGATGCCCCAGAGCATCTGCCTGCGGACAAGGGCGACAATTCCCGCCACCACGAGGATGACGGCGAGGATCCAGAGCAAGAACGTCATGCTTTACTCCGTTCTCCGGGCGGGGGGCCCGGCTCAAGTGCATACGGTGTGTCACACGTTAGTGACCGTAGTGCAAGGTGCCCCCCTGTAGCGGTTCCAAACACCGCTATCTGCCGATCGCGATAACTGATTGCTTTTCTTTACGGAGATGTTTCACAACAAATCGGATGAATGCGGCGGGAACGGACACACATCCGGCCGTTGCGCCCCGTCCGTTGGCGTGGAGGAAGATGCCCGAACCGCGGTAGCGGACCGCGCCCGGAGGCCGGTTGAAGTCGACGACCACCGACCACACGTACTGCTTGCGGTAGTCGCGGAGCCGCTCGGAGGCGTTGCGGTGCGACGACGGGAGCCACCACCGGAAGCCGCCGGCGCTCTTGCTGCGCAGCGTGTTGTAGTGCGCCGACCGGTTGTCCTGCACCCAGTAGTCCCCACGACGGACCTTCCGGTACGGCAGCTGCGTGCCGCGCGGCTTCGCGCGGATCCCGAACGCCTCGGTCATCGTGAAGGTCCCGAGCGGCGTCGTGCCGGTGGACTGCTTGCGCTTCGAGGCGGCGACCAGCCCGCCGTACCCGATGCGGCCGTCGGTCGACCGGCGCTTCGCGACCCATCGTCCGTCGCGCCGGACCCAGTACGTGACCCGGGCCCGGTACCCACGCGTGCGGTTGACCGTGACGACCTGGGAGGTCCCGGCGCGCAGCCGGACGGTGACACCGTCGAGGCGCACGGTTCCTGCGGCCCGGAGTGCGCCGACCTCGGTAGACGGATCGCCGGCGGTGTCGGCAGCGGCGCCGGAGGGCAGACCGGCGACGAGCGCGGCGGCCGCAAGGAGCGCGACAGGGCGGATCATCACCCCACGATGCGCCCCGTGGGCCGCCCGCGCCACCCCTCTGCCGGACGTGCTGCCAGGACCTGCGCGTCGCCGACCAGACGCCACGGCCCGAACGCGGCGGGGACGACGAACGACTGCCCGCCGCCGACGGGCACGGAGGTGGCGCCCTCGAGGACACCGGTCCCTGAGAGCACGACGAGCACGGCGAACCCGGCGGGCACGTCGGCTGCCTCGTCCGGGGGCGGGGCGAGGAGGTGGAGGCGGAAGAACGGGTCGGCGTCCTCCGGGAGGAGAGGCACGGCGCCGGGCGTGCGTGCCTCGAGGTCGTGGTGGACGCGCAGCCGCAGCAGGTCCTCCGCGGCGAGCGCGGTCGTCGACACGGCGTCCATCGCGACGTCGAACCCCAGGCCGAGGTGCGACTCCTCGCGCGTCGATGTCGTGACCGACCACTCGAGGAGGAGCGAGAGGTCTGTCGGCTCCTGGACCTCGGCGACGAACACGCCCTCGCCGATCGCGTGGGGGACACCGGCCGGTACGAGGAAGCCGTCGCCAGGGCCGACGGGGATGCGGTGGAGGCGGCTCAGCATCCAGGCGCCGTCCTGGACGTCGCGGCGGTGCGCCAGCTCCTCGGGGTCGACGTCGGTGCTCCAGCCGAGGTAGACGGCGGCATCGTCGGAGGCCTCGAGCACCAGCCACGCCTCGGTCTTGCCGTACGGACAGCCGAGGTGTCGTGCGGCGAAGGAACGGTCGGGGTGGACGTGGACCGGGAGGCGCTGGCCGGCGTCGAGCAGCTTGAGCAGGAACCCCGTGTCTCCTTCGATCGAGCCGGGACCGTCGACGGCGGGGCCGCCGAGCCAGCTCTGCGGGTCGGCGGTGACGAGGTCACGGACGAGCGTGCCGCCGGCGGTCCGGGCGAGACCGGTGCCGGGAGAACCTGCACGGGCGACGGTCGCGCCGACCCACTCCTCGGGGCAGCGCTCGACCGCGGGAAGCCCGCGCAGCGCGGCGATGCGCGCCCCGCCGGCGTAGAAGTGGTGGACGAGGTTCGGGGGGAGGAGCTGCGGGGTCGCCGTCACGGCACCGGCTTACCACGTGCGGCGGTCCACAGGGACCACCACTGCTCGCGGGTCATCGCCTCGGCAACCCGCTCCGCATCGGCGCAGGCGCGGATGCGGTGCGGGTCAGTGGTGCCCACGACGGCGACGATCTCGGCGGGGTGCTTCAGGACCCACGCGACGACGACGGCTTCGGGGGTCGCACCGAGCTCCGCGGCGTACCGACGCACCAGCGTCGCCGTCGCCTCGTCCTCCGGTCCGCGCGGACGCCCGGTGAACCGTCCTTGCGCGAGCGCCCCGTAGGCCTGGACGGTGACGGCGTGGTCGGTGCAGTACTCGAGCGT
>Ga0233375_1000581_pt1 | contig 18860 bp, 19 predicted proteins | sample ElkDunMinimDraft_10_FD_191539 | JGI IMG/M metagenome (GOLD analysis project Ga0233375, IMG submission 191539) | Fecal eukaryotic communites from dung pellets of Tule Elk in California, USA - Elk Dung E16 | ecosystem: Host-associated > Mammals > Digestive system > Large intestine > Fecal | place... | reverse complement strand
TGGCGGCCCCGAGCGCGCGGCAGCGTGTCGGGCCCGCTCCCGAGGCTCGTGTGGCAAGATGGCGCCCGTGACACCTCACGCCTCGTACCGCCGCATCATCGCGTAGCGCGTCTGCCCACCCGCAGACGCGCCAACCTCCCGCACCTTCGGGGGGTTTTTTTGTTGTCGCGCACCATCCCGCGCGCGGCCGCCACGCACCATCCTGGAGTGACGCACCGTCCCGGGAGCGGCGCGCGGACCTGACCACCAGGGCCGTGCGCGCCGCCACCCGCCACTCGCCTGGAGAGAGACCACCGTGAGCAGCTTCACCACCGGCCCCGGCCTCCCGTTCCACGTCTACGACACGACGCTGCGCGACGGCGCCCAGCAGGAGGGCATGAACCTCTCGGTCGCCGACAAGCTGGCGATCGCGCCCCTGCTCGACGAGCTGGGCGTGGGCTTCATCGAGGGCGGCTGGCCCGGCGCCATCCCCAAGGACACCGAGTTCTTCGCGCGCGCCGCCAAGGAGCTGACCCTGCGCAACGCCGTGCTGGCCGCGTTCGGGTCCACCCGGAAGGCGGGCGCCGAGGCGTGGCAGGACCCCCAGGTGAGGGCCCTGCTCGACTCCGAGGCCCCGGTGGTGACCCTGGTCGCGAAGAGCGACCTGCGGCACGCCGAGCGCGCCCTGCGCACCACGGGCACGGAGAACCTGGCGATGATCGCGGACACGGTCGCGTTCCTCGCGCGCGAGGGGCGGCGCGTCGTCATCGACGCGGAGCACTTCTTCGACGGGTACCGGGACGACCCGGCCTACTCGCTGTCCGCGGTGCTGGCCGCGTTCGAGGCAGGCGCGGAGGTCGTCGCGCTGTGCGACACCAACGGCGGCATGCTGCCCGACTGGGTCGGCCAGATCGTCGCCGAGGTGCGCGCCGCCGTCGGGCCGGACGCCATCCTGGGCATCCACGCGCACAACGACTCCGGGTGCGCGGTGGCGAACTCGCTCGCGGCCGTGGCCGCCGGGTGCACCCACGTCCAGGGCACCGTCAACGGGTACGGCGAGCGGACGGGCAACGCCGACCTGCTGGCCGTGGTCGCGAACCTCGAGCTCAAGGGCGGGCGGGAGCTGCTCGCCACCGACGGCCCCGAGGCCGGCGGGCTGCGGGAGATGACCCGCATCGCGCACGCGATCAGCGAGATCACCAACATCGCCCCGTTCGCCCGGCAGCCGTACGTCGGCGCCAGCGCGTTCGCGCACAAGGCCGGGATCCACGCCAGCGCGATCAAGGTCGACCCCGATCTGTACCAGCACATCGACCCCGTCGCCGTCGGCAACGACATGCGGATGCTGATCTCCGACATGGCGGGCCGCGCCACCATCGAGCTGAAGGGCCGCGAGCTCGGCTTCGACCTCGCCGGGCAGGCCGAGGTGCTGACCCGGGTGACCCACCGCGTCAAGGACGCCGAGGCGAACGGGTACACCTTCGACGCGGCCGACGCGTCCTTCGAGCTGTTGCTCGTCGAGGAGCTCGAGGGCGCCCGCCCGGGGTACTTCCAGGTCGAGAGCTGGCGCGCGATCGTGGAGCGCGCGGGCAGCCGCGGCACGCCCGCGACGGCCGAGGCCACGGTGAAGATCCGGGCCGGCGGCGAGCGCATCGTCAGCACAGGGGAGGGGAACGGCCCCGTGAACGCGCTCGACCAGGCGCTCCGCCAGGCCCTCGTGCGGGCCTACCCCGAGCTCGAGGCCTTCCAGCTCATCGACTTCAAGGTGCGCATCCTCGACGCCATGCATGGCACCGACGCGGTGACCCGCGTGCTCATCGAGACCACCGACGGGCAGACGTCGTGGAGCACGGTGGGCGTGGGGCCCAATGTCATCGAGGCGTCGTGGGAGGCCCTGACGGACTCGGCGATCTGGGGCCTTCGGCACCACGGGGTCGCCCCGCGCTGAGCGCCTCGGCTCGACCGGCCCGGCGAGGAGTCCTAGGGTCGAAGAGCCCGTCGAGGCAGGGAGCCCCCGGTGTCCGCGAACGTCCCCGAGCAGCACGCGCTGGCTGACGGCGACGCCCCGGCGCCCATGCGCCGCTCGGCACGGCGGTGGCGCTGGGTGGTCGCGGTGCTGGTCCTGCTGGTCGGGGCGGTGCTGCTGGTGCAGGCCTGGGGCGCCGGGGACGGGGGAGCGCCTCCGGGCGTGAGCGACTCGGGCGCGGGACTGGTGAGCCCGGCGCCCTCCGCGCCGCCGACGGCGCCCAGCTTCGACGCGGCTGACCTGGGCACGCTCTTCGTGACCGCCGGCGACCTCGAGGACGCGGTGCCCGCCGCCGCCGACGGGATCGAGGCCCTCACCCTGGGCGACGAGGCGTCCTGGGGCCTGAGCCCTGGCATGTCGGTGTCGCCGGCCGAGTGCCTCGTGGCGGCCACCGTCGTCGCCCAGCCGCCGGTCGAGTACGCGGTGCGCGCGTGGGGCGGCGCGGAGGTCGTGTTCGAGCAGCAGGTGACGTTGCTGGCGTCAGCCGAGGCCGCCGAGGACGCCTTCCGCACCCTGGTCACCGTCGTCGACGCCTGCCCCGAGTACAGCCTGCTCGGGCCCGAGGGCGAGTCCGCGCTGGTGAGCACGTCGCCGGCGATCGAGGACCAGGGCTTCTTCCCGTCGCTCGCGCAGCGGGCCGAGGTGGCCCGCGCCGACGCGAGCACCCAGGCCCAGGTGCGCGGCCACCTGCTGGTGGGCAACGCCATCCTCACCTGGACCGCGAGCACGCCCGCCGACGGCGACGCCGACAAGGCCCGCGAGCGGCTCGGGGCCGAGGCCACGCTCGACGCCATGGTGCAGGCACGGGCCCGGGCTGCCGCGGTCGCCCTGCCGTGAGGGCGGGGCGGCCTCGTCGGGGGCGGGGCGGCCTCGTCGGGGGCGGGGCGGCCTCGTCGGGGGCGAGCCGTAGGCTGAGGCCGTGCATGGTGAGTACAAGGTCCCCGGTGGCAAGCTCGTGGCGGTCGACGTCGAGGCGCGGGACGGCGCCCTGGCGGAGGTGACCGTCAGCGGCGACTTCTTCCTCGAGCCCGACGAGGCCCTCGGGGTGATCGAGCGGTCCCTGGCGGGCCTCCCGGACACGACGCGGGTCACCGAGCTCGTCGCGCGGATCGACGCCGCGCTGGCCGCGGCCGAGGCGGACGGCGAGCTGCCTGGCGGCGCCACGCTGGTCGGCTTCGACGCCGAGTCCGTGGCGATCGCGGTGCGCAGGGCGCTGGGCCACGCGACGGGCTGGCACGACCACACCTTCGAGCTGATCCACGAGGCCCCGCAGACCGCCGCGTTCAACGCGGCCCTCGACCAGGTGCTGACCGAGGAGCTCGCCGCCGGGCGGCGCGGGCCCACCCTGCGGTTCTGGGAGTGGGTGGAGCCCGCCGTGGTGATCGGCTCGTTCCAGTCGCTGCGCAACGAGGTGGACCCCGAGGGCGCCCGCCGCCACGGGGTGACGGTGGTGCGGCGCATCTCCGGCGGCGGCGCGATGTTCATGGAGGCGGGCAACTGCATCACGTTCGCGCTCGTGGTGCCCGCCTCCCTGGTGGACGGGCTCACCTTCGAGCAGTCCTACGCCTTCCTCAACGACTGGGTGCTGGGGGCGTTGGCGGACGTCGGCGTCAAGGCGACGACCTCGGGGCTCAACGACATCGCCTCGCCCGCGGGGAAGCTGGCGGGCTCCGCCCAGAAGCGGCTCGCCGGCGGCGCCGTGCTGCACCACGTGACCATGGCGTACGACATCGACGCGGACAAGATGCTCGAGGTGCTCCGGATCGGGCGGGAGAAGCTCAGCGACAAGGGCACCACGAGCGCCAACAAGCGCGTGGACCCCGTGCGCTCGCAGACCGGGATGCCCCGGGAGCAGGTCATCGAGGCGTTCAAGGAGTCGTTCCGCGCCCGTTACCGCACCGTGGACTCCACGCTCACCCCCGACGAGCTCGAGCGGGCGAGCCACCTCGTCGAGACCAAGTTCGCCGATCCGGAGTGGACCGCGCGCGTCCCCTGACCTGCGACCGCCCACGTCGGGCGGCTCCCGCGCCGGGGTGGGGCGGCGGTCAGCGCCGGGCGGGAACGGCGTCTGGCGCCTAGCGTTGCGCTGTGGACCCTGACGCGCCGGACGCCGGCTCAGCGACGCCGGACCCGGCCGGCGCCGATGGCGCCGAGCCGCCTGGGCGCCGCCTCGCGCCACGCCACGCGTCGTCGCCGGCGCGCCCGCGGTCGACGTCGTGGACGCTCAGCCTGGTGCTGGTCGCCGTCCTGGCGTTCGCCGGGTCGCTCGCGGGGTTCGGGGTGCTGCGGCTGCAGGGCAACGTGCGCACCGTCGGGGACCTGGGAGCGCTGATCGCGCGGGACGACGAGGGGAGCTCGACCGCCACGCCGGACACCGACGCGTGGGAGGGGCGCCCGCTCAACTTCCTGGTGATCGGCTCGGACGACCGCGGAGGCGCCAACGGGGAGATCGGCGGGGTGGTGGGCGGCATGCGCTCGGACACGGCGTTGCTGGTGCACGTCGCCGCCGACCGCAGCCGGGTCGAGGTCGTCTCGATCCCGCGCGACTCCGAGGTGCGGATCCCGGCGTGCCACCTCGACCGCGACCCTGCCGGGCGCATGTCCGAGCCGACGAAGGACAAGTTCAACGCGGCGTTCTCGCTGGGCGGCGCCTCCGGCGATCCAGGATTGGCCGGCCTGTGCACCGCGGCCACGGTGGCGGAGAACACGGGCATCGACGTGGGCGCCGACTTCGCGATCGTGGACTTCGCGGGCTTCGAGGGGATGGTCGACGCGATCGGAGGGGTGCGGCTGTGCGTCCCGGAGGCCATCCGTGACACCCACCGCAACACCGACCTCGACCTGGACGCGGGATGGCACGACCTCACCGGGGGGCAGGCGCTCGACTACGTGCGCGCCCGCTACGTCACCGGCTCCGACAACTCCGACACGCAGCGCATCCCGCGCCAGCAGAAGTTCATCGGGGCGGTCGTGCGCAAGGTGACCTCGTCCGACGTGCTGACCAGCCCGCGCAGCGTGGCGGGCTTCCTCGAGCAGGGGACCCGGGCGCTGACCCTCTCGGGCGAGCTGGCCTCGGTGCGGAGCCTCGCCGGGCTGGGCTGGCGCATGCGCGGGCTGGACCCGGAGCAGGTGACGTTCGTGACCGTTCCCACGGGGCCCAAGCCAGGGTCCGTCGGCCGGGTGCTGTGGACCGACGACGCGGACCTCCTGTGGCAGCGCATCGCCGCGGACGAGCCGGTGGCGCCCGAGCCGACGCCGGGCTCCACATCCACGCCGGCCCCGGACGCGACAGGGGAGCAGGCGCCGGAGGGCGGCACGCCCTCGGCTGGGACGGACGTCCCGCAGCCGGGCCTCACACCGCGGACGGCGGAGGATCCGGACGACGCGCTCTGCGGCTGACGGCGGTGCGTTACCGGTGGGTTTGCTACCGTTCGTCACGCGGATGCTCCGTGCCGGGGGGGAACCGGGAGGAGCCTGGATGTCCCACGTCTCGAACCAGCACCGTGGGGTGCGGGTGTCGGCCCATGTGCTGTGCCTCGACCGCGGGCGGGTCTTGCTGACCCGTCGACGCGGCGGCCAGGGGCTGGCCTGGACGCTGCCCGGCGGAGGGCTGGGGTTCGCCGAGGAGCCCGCCGACGCCGCGCGCCGCGAGGTGCTGCAGTCCACCGGGTTCGTCGTCGAGATCGGGACGCTGCTCGGGGTGGACTCCTCGCGCGGGTCCGGCACCGCGCCGGTCGGCCGGCGCGGCCCCACCGACCTGCACCTGCTGAGGATCGTCTATGCCGCCCGGGTGATGGGCAACCTCGTGGTGGACGACGTCACGGCATGGGGCTCAGGCGCCGAGTGGGTCGACCTCGGCGCGGTGGTGGACGGCCGCCGCGTCGACCTGGTCGACACCGCGCTGGCCTGGGCGTGGAGCGCCGTGCCGGTCTGAGACCCCTCGCAGGTCAGCGTCGCGCCGGCCAGGCCGTCTCGAGGGCGGCACGGTCCCAGCCCGCCAGCTCGGCGGCCGCGTCGTAGGTGCTCCGGTAGAACGCCAGCAGCGCGGCGTCGGGGTCGGGCGACGACCGCACCGCCTCGTAGGGCAGCAGGAACTCGCGCAGGCCGGCGTCGTAGTGCGCGCCCTCCGGGAGCACCGGGCGGTCCGGGTAGCCCGCGGGCTCCGGGTAGGCGTAGGCGTAGAACTGGCCCTCGCCGTCGCCTCCCGGCCAGAAGCCGGCGTTGCTGTTCTCGTGTGACTCGGCCTCGACCATGACCGACGCGGACACGTGCAGCGGGGTCCCCGTCCAGGCGGGCGCCGGGCGCCCGGAGAAGACGGTCACGACCAGGTCGAACCCTCCCCAGAAGAAGTGCACAGGGCTCGCCTTGCCGATGAACGGCGAGCGGAACCGCCGCATCACGCGGTGCGCGGCGACGAGCTGGCGCCAGAACGCCTCGACCGCGCCGGCGTCGTAGGACGCGTGGTGCTCGTCCTGCGGGTAGGGCACCTGGGTCTCGACCTCTTTGGGCACGGGGTCGATGCGCGCGTCGAGCCCGATGCGCCGCAGCGCTGCCAGGGTCTCGTCGTAGAACTGCGCCACCGACTTGGGGGCGAGCGAGACGGAGCTCGCGCGGCCGTCGGTCGAGCGCGCCCGCAGCTCGTGCGCGACGAAGTCGAGCTCGACGTCGACCAGCTCCGACCCGTTCGCGAACGCGGACGTCGTGAGCCCGCGGGCGGTGACGTAGAACGGGGTCTGCCACCAGTGGTTGAGCATGGGCTCCTGCGCGAGGCGCACCTTGCCGACGATCTGCGTCCACAGGTGCAGGGTCTCGCGGGTGTCCGCCCACGCGTCAGACCGCAGCGCCGGCCACGCGCGGTCGGGCGGCGGGGGCGTCCCCTCGGGTGCGGCCATGATCCACCGTCGGCCCCGCGCGGCGGGCTGTCAATCGCTCAGAGCGGGCGTGCCCCGAACACGGCGGAGCCCACCCGGACGATGGTCGCGCCCTCGGCGACGGCCAGCTCCAAGTCGCCGCTCATGCCCATCGACAGCTCGATGGCGCCCGGCTCGCCGCCGTCGCGGACGCGGTCGCGGATCTCCCGCAGCAGCCGGTACCCGGCACGCACCCGCGCGGGGTCCGAGGAGCGCGCGCCCACGGTCATGAAGCCGCGCAGTCGCAGCCCCTCCAGGGCCGCGACGTCGAGGGCTGTGCGGACCGCGGCGTCGGGATGGGCGCCGTGCTTCGTCTCCTCGCCCGACACGTTGACCTGCACCAGGACGTCGAGCACCCGCCCTGACGCGGCGCACCGGGTGGCGAGCCGCTCGGCCAGCGCCACCGAGTCGACGGTCTCGACGCACCCGGCCGCGCCGAGCGCCTGGTTGACCTTGTTGGACTGCAACGGCCCGATCAGGTGCACCTCGGGCGCCAGGTCCACCAGGTGCGGCGCCTTCGCCACCAGCTCCTGGACGCGGTTCTCGCCGACCAGCACCGGAGCCGGGGCGGCGGGGTCGCCGGCCCTCGCCGCGGCGTCGGCGAGCAGGGCCGACCGGACGCCGTCGAGCGGGACGGTCTTCGTGGCCAGGAGCAGGCGCACCGACCCGGGGGCGCGGTCCGCGTCGTGCTCGGCCGCCGCGACCCTGGCCCGTGCGGCCGCGAGGCGTGCGCCGATGTCGTCCAGGTGCTCCGCGCTCATGCCCAGGACCCTAACCCGAGGTGCTGGGGCTCCGGCTCAGGGGCGGTTCAGGGCCCTCCCGGATGTCGCGGCGGCCCGCAGGAGAGGACAGTGGGGGGATGAAGACGCTGCTCAACCTCATCTGGCTGGTCCTCGCGGGCTTCTGGCTCGCGGTGGGGTACGTCGTGGCGGGGGTCATCTGCTGCGTGCTGATCGTGACCATCCCGTTCGGCATCGCCTCGTTCCGGATGGCCAACTACGTGCTGTGGCCGTTCGGCCGCACGGTGGTGGACAAGCCGACCGCGGGCGCCATGTCGACGATCGGCAACGTGATCTGGCTGATCGTGGCGGGCTGGTGGCTCGCCCTCGAGCACATCCTCACCGGCATCGCGCAGTGCGTGACGATCATCGGCATCCCGTTGGGCATCGCGAACTTCAAGATGGTCCCGATCTCGCTGATGCCGCTCGGCAAGGACATCGTCAGCACCGACCGGTCGTTCGCGGGCTACGGCCGCTGACCCCTGTCCTGAGCCGAGCCCGCCTCAGTCCTCGCGGCCGATCTCCGCCACGGTGGCGGAGGTCAGCCGGACCAGGTCGGCGGGGGACAGCTCCACGTCGAGGCCTCGGCGGCCACCGGAGACGAAGACGGTGTCGAAAAGCCACACCGTCTCGTCGACGACCGTCGGGTGGGCGTGGCGCTGGCCCAGCGGGGAGATGCCGCCCACCACGTAGCCGGTGGCGCGCTCGGCGGCGGCCTTGTCCGCCATGACGGCCTTCTTGCCGCCCACGGCGTGGGCCAACGCCTTGAGGTCGAGCTTGCCGGTCACCGGCACGACCGCGACGGTCAGCACGCCGTCCACCGAGGCCATGAGGGTCTTGTAGACCTGCTCGGGCGGGACGCCGAGCACCTGGGCGGCCTCCAGGCCGTACCCCACGTCGCCGGTGGGGTCGTGCTCGTACGGGTGCGCGGTGTGCGCGACGCCCGCCTCGGCGAGCGTCACGAGGGCGGGGGTGCCGGTCGGGCCGTGCTTGGAGCTCTTCGCCACCTGTCCAGCCTAGAGCGGGCCGACCTCCGTGACACGGAGCACGACCTCGCCGGCGGCGTCCGACGCGGGCAGGTCCACCACGGCGTCGATGCGCCAGTCGTGGTCGCCCTCGGGGTCGTCGAGCGTCTGCCGCACCTGCCAGGCGGTGGGGCCGGGAGTGACCTGGAACAGCGCAGGCCCGCGGGCCGCGCCCCCGGTGAGGATCTCGTCGTGGTCGTCGTAGTACGGGTCGAGCGCCTCCGCCCACCGGTCCCGGTCCCAGGGCGCGCCGTCGGCGTCCAGGTCGCCCAGCAGCGCGAGGGCGCCGTACTGCTCGCGCGCGGCCAGGTCGACGCGGCGGAACAGCGCGCCGCGCACCAGGGCGCGGAAGGCGCGCGGGTTCGCCGTGACGGGCGGCGGGGTGTCGTCGTCGACGGCGCCCGGGGCGTCGGCGCCCTCCTCGTCGAGGGGGTTGCGCAGCCGCTCCCACTCGTCGAGCAGGCTCGAGTCGGTGCGCCGCACCAGCTCGCCCAGCCACTCGACGATCTCGTGGAGCTCCTCGGTGCGGGCGTCGTCGGGCACCGTCTGGCGCAGGGCCCGGTACGCGTCGGCCAAGTAGCGCAGCAGCACGCCCTCGGTGCGGTCGAGCGAGTACGCCGAGACGTACTCGGCGAAGGTCATGGCCTTCTCGTGCATCTCCCGGACCACGGACTTGGGGGACAGCTCGTGGTCGGCGATCCACGGGTTGGTCTTGCGGTACGTCATGAAGGCGGCGCCCAGCAGCTCGGCCAGCGGCCGGGGGTAGGTGACCTCCTCGAGCAGCGCCATCCGCTCGTCGTACTCGATGCCGTCGGCCTTCATGGCCCCGATGGCCTCGCCCCGCGCCTTGTTCTGCTGGGCGGCGAGCACCTGGCGCGGGTCGTCGAGGGTCGCCTCGATGATGGACACGACGTCGTGCGCGTAGGACGGGTCCTCGCGGTCCAGCAGGTCCAGCGCCGCGAAGGCGAACGGCGACAGCGGCTGGTTGAGCGCGAAGTTCGCGGGGATGTCGACGGTGAGGCGGACGGTTCGGGGGGTGGGGCGGCGGCCGGAGCCGTCGTCCGGCAGGGCCACCCGCTCCACGACCCCGGCGGTCCGCAGCGACAGGTAGATCGAGATGGCACGGCGGATGTGGCCCGAGCGGTGCGCCTCGGGCTCGTGGTTGTCCGTCAGCAGCCGGGTCATGGCCGCCACCGGGTCCCCCTCGCGGGCCAGCACGTTGAGCACCATCGCGTGGCTCACCGCGAAGCTCGACGTCAACGGCTCGGGCGGGGCGTCGCGCAGCCGCTCGAAGGTCTTGTCCGTCCAGTTGACCGCGCCCTCGGGCGCCTTCTTGCGGACGATCTTCTTGATCTTCTTCGGGTCGTCGCCGGCCTTGGCCAGCAGCTTGCGGTTCTCGATCACGTGGTCGGGGGCCATCACGATGACCTCGCCCACGGTGTCGTACCCCGCGCGGCCCGCCCGCCCGGCGATCTGGTGGAACTCGCGCGCCGACAGGTGGCGCATCCGCACCCCGTCGTACTTCACCAGCGACGTCAGCACCACGGTGCGGATCGGCACGTTGATGCCCACGCCCAGGGTGTCGGTGCCGCACACGACCTTGAGCAGGCCCTTCTGCGTCAGCCGCTCGACGACGCGGCGGTACTTGGGCAGCATCCCCGCGTGGTGGATGCCGATGCCGTGGCGCAGCAGCCGCGACAGCGTCTTGCCGAAGCCGGGGCCGAACCGGAAGGCGCCCAGCTCGGTGGCGATGGCGTCCTTCTGCTCACGCGTCGCGAGGTTCATCGACAGCAGCGACTGCGCGCGCTCGACGGCCTCCTTCTGCGTGAAGTGCACCACGTACACCGGCGCGCGCCTCGTCTGCACCAGCTCCTCGAGCAGCTCGTGCAGCGGCTCGACGGCGTAGTCGAACGTGAGCGGCACCGGGCGCTCGGCGTTCGCGATGACGGCGACCTCGCGGCCCGTGCGCCGCTCGATGTCCTCGGCGAAGAACGCGACGTCGCCGAGAGTCGCGGACATCAGCACGAACTGCGCGCGCGGCAGCTCGAGCAGCGGCACCTGCCACGCCCAGCCGCGCTGCGGGTCGGCGTAGAAGTGGAACTCGTCCATCACGACCTGGCCGACGTCCGCGTCGGGACCCTCGCGCAGGGCGGTGTTGGCCAGGATCTCCGCGGTGCAGCAGATGATCGGCGCGTGCGGGTTCACCGCCGAGTCGCCCGTCATCATGCCGACGTTCTCCGAGCCGAACGCCGCGACCAGGGCGAAGAACTTCTCGCTGACCAGGGCCTTGAGCGGGGCCGTGTAGTACGTGCGACGTCCCTGCGCGAGGGCCACGAAGTGGGCGGCGACCGCCACCAGCGACTTCCCGGACCCGGTGGGCGTGGACACGATGACGTGCGAGCCGCTGACGAGCTCGAGCAGCGCCTCGGCCTGGTGCGGGTAGAGGTCCACGCCCTCGTCGGCCGCCCAGCCCGTGAACGCCTCGTACAGCGCGTCGGGGTCGTGGGGGTCGGCGGGGATCCGCTCGGTGAGGGTCAGACGCGATTCGGGCACCCGTCCAGTGTCCCAGGCCCGGGTGGGCGCGAGGTCCCCGGGCTCCCGGGTCAGGACGACGGCTCGTCCTCGGGGTCTGCGCCCTGCCGGGCGGCTCCACTCGCGCCGCCCCGGTCGGGGCCTGGGCGGTCGGCCGTCGCCCGGCCGCTCGTGGAGGCGACGGCGTCTCCCGCCGTCTCCTGCTCCGGGAGCGCGACGTCCTGGGCTGGAGCCGTGTCGCCGTCGGCGTCCTCCTCCGGCTCGCGTCCGGGGGTGCGCAGGTTCCACCGGGTGATGACGAACCGGAAGAGCGCGTAGTAGACGACCGCGTACCCCAGCCCCACCACGATGAGCAGCAGGGGCCGCTCGGCGATGCGGAAGTTCAGCAGGTAGTCGATCGCCCCGGCCGAGAACCCGAAGCCGTCCCGGATGCCGAGCGCGTTGACGAGCGCGAGCGAGGTGCCGGTGAGCACGGCGTGGATCACGAACAGCGGGTACGCGACGTAGACGAACGCGAACTCGAGCGGCTCGGTGACCCCGGTGACGAACGCGACGAGGGCCGCCGATCCCATGATCCCGGCGATCAGCTTGCGGTTCTTCGCGTGCGAGGTGTGCACGATGGCCAGGGCGGCGGCCGGCAGCGCGAACATCATGATGGGGAAGAACCCGGTCATGAACGCGCCGGCGGTCGGGTCCCCGTGCAGGAACCGCGCGATGTCCCCGTTCCACACCTCGCCATCGGCGTCGGTGTACTCGCCGAACTGGAACCACGGCAGCGAGTTGAGCAGGTGGTGCAGCCCGAACGGGAGCAGCAGGCGGTTCAGCGTGCCGTAGACGAAGGCGCCCAGGATGGTGCTGCCGGTGACCCAGTCGCCCACCGAGGTCAGGGCGCTGCTGAACACCGGGTAGACGAGCGCCCCGACCACCGCGATGCCGATGGCGGCCACCGCGGCGACGATCGGCACGAACCGCCGCCCGCCGAAGAACGCCAGGTAGGGCGGCAGCGCGATGCGGTGGTACCGCTGGTACAGCAGGGCCGTGACCAGGCCGATGACGATGCCACCGAGCACCCCGTAGTTGATGAGCTCCTGGGTCTCGCCCTCGGGCGCCTCACCCAGCACGTACGGCGAGAGGGCGTCCGACACCCCGGAGAAGACCAGGTAGGCGACGAGCGCCGCCAGGCCGGTCGAGCCGTCGGACTTGCGCGCGTACCCGATCGCCACGCCGAGCGCGAAGAGCAGGGCGAGGTTGGCGAACAAGGCGTTGCCCGCGGCGCCGAGGACGTCGGCGACGGGCAGCAGCCACGGCGCGTGCGCCCCGAGCCCGTCCTCGCCCAGCATGTCGGCCTGGCCGAGCCGCAGCAGGAGAGCGGCCGCGGGCAGCGAGGCGATGGGCAGCATGAGCGAGCGGCCGATGCGCTGGAGCTGGGCGAGGCCGGGGACGCCGCGCGAGCGGGCGGCGGCGGGACTGGCGGCGGTGGCAGTCATGGGCGCTCCTGGTGCTGACGTCCGGCGCGATGCGGATGGCGGCGCGCTGGTGCGCGCTCCCGATGCCGATCGGCGGCGTGAGGATCCCGCGCCGACGGGCGGAAACAGCAGGTCTGAGCCAGTTGCGGCCAGATTGGTCTAGACCTCATGATGGTGTCAAGGGGTCATATCCACCAGGCGAGGGGAGGGCGGCTCGCATGGCTGAACCCACCGGGCGGGCGAGCGACCCGGACGCCCCCGCCGCGCACGCCAGCGGGCGCAAGCACGTGGCGGTCCGCGAGTACGTCAGCGACCTCGTGGCCCGCGAGCTCGACGTGGGAGACGCCATCCCGTCCGAGCGCGCCCTGTCCGAGCGCTTCGGCGTGGCCCGCATGACGGTCCGCCAAGCCGTCGACGCCCTGGTGGCAGACGGCCTGCTGGCCCGCGAGCAAGGGCGCGGCACGTTCGTCGCCCCGCGCCGGGTCGACTTCGAGATGCGTCTCACCACGTTCGGCGAGGAGATGCGCCGGCGCGGCATGCGGCCCGACAGCAAGGTGCTCGCGGCCGACAAAGTCCCCGCGCCCGCCGACGTCGCCGAGGCCCTCGGCATCCAGCCGGGCCGCCCCGTGCACTACCTGTGCCGGGTGCGCTACGCCGACGGCACCCCCATGAGCATCGAGCAGACCTGGGTGCCGGTCGCCCTCGTGCCGGACCTCTTCGAGCACGGCGCGCCCGGAAGCGTGTACGAGGCGCTGCGCAGGTTCGGCCTCGACCCCGCGTGGGGCGAGGAGACCCTCACCGCCTCCGAGGCCGACGAGCGCGAGTCCGCGCTGCTCAGCATGCGGAGCCGGCGCGCCGTGATGCGCGCGGAACGCCGCACCTACAGCGAGTCCGGGCCCTGCGCCTACTCGCGGGCCTGCTACCGCGGCGACCGGTACAGCGTCTGGGTCCCGCTGGGCACGCCCACCAAGGTCCTGGTGCCACGCCAGCCCGTCCCGGCCGAGGCGTGAGAGATGCTGTCGACCCGGATGCCGAGGAGGACGAGGTGACGACGATGCACGGACCGCGGAGCCAGCGCGAGCAGGCGGCGGCGATCCTGGCCGCGCTCGGCGGGATCGCCAACATCGACGAGATCGAGCCGTGCACCACCCGGCTGCGGTCCCTGGTCAAGTCGCCCGGCCGCGTGGACGCCGCAGCGCTGCGAGCAGCCGGCGCCTACGGCGTGATGATCTCCGGACGCGTGGTGCAGGTGGTCGTCGGGCCTGGGGTCGACACCCTGGCCTCAGACCTCGAGGACCTGATGTGAGCCGGACGCGGGGGAGCGCCGAGCGAGAGGGAGCGGGACATGACTGAGCCAGTGGCGACCAGCAAGGCGGTGCGGATCGTCGAGGCGCTCGGCGGTGACGCCAACATCCTCGACCTCGAGCCCTGCATCACCCGGCTGCGGGTCGAGGTGGTCGACGGGTCGCGGGTCGACGCGCGCGCACTGCGCGCCGCCGGGGCGATCGCGGTCGTGGCATCCGGCAACGTGGTGCAGGTGGTGGTGGGCCCCGAGGCCGACACGCTCGCCTCGGACATCGAGGACCTGCGCTGATGGCCGTCACGATCCTGGCGCCGCTCTCGGGGACGGTCATGGCGCTCGCGGACGTGGACGACCCCGTCTTCGCCGAGGAGCTCGTCGGGCCCGGGGTGGCGATCAGGCCGGACCTCGCCGGACGCGAGACCGTGGTGGCCCCCGTCGACGGGCGTGTGGTCAAGCTGCACCCGCACGCCTTCGTGGTCCAGGGGGACGCGGGGCACGGCGCCGTCGCGGTGCTCGTCCACCTGGGCATCGACACCGTGCAGCTCGCGGGGGAGGGTTTCGCCCTGCACGTGGCCGAGGGCGACGACGTCACGGCAGGCCAGCCGCTGGTCACGTGGGACCCCGCGGAGGTTGAGCGCGGAGGCCGGTCGTCGGTGTGCCCCGTGGTGGTGCTCGAGGGGAAGCCCGAGTCCGTGGCGCGGCACGTCGATCCGGGCAGCCGGGTCGAGCAGGGGGAGCGCCTCCTCGACTGGTCTTGAGCGCCCGGGCGGCCGAGGGGGACGCCCGGGCGCTCGAGACCCGCAGCCGACCGGGCCTGGACGCGCTCAGCCCTGCCGCGGCGCCGCGGGCGCGGCCACCCCGTCGGGGCGGGGCTCGACGCCGCCCGACACACGGGTCGAGACCTCGTGCAGCACCCGCTCGAGCGGCCCACGGCCCAGCCACGCCCGCCACGCGGTGCACAGCACCACCGTGACCACGATGAACGCCGCCCACGTCGAGGCGCGCGGCTGCCATACCACCGCGCTGCCGAGCACGCCGATCGCCACCACGTGCCCCACGTACGCCGTCAGCGCGAGGGCGCCCGTGGCGGCGACGGGCGCCAGGAGCCGGGGCGCGGCGTCCTGCGCCATGAGGCACAGGCCCAGCACGGCGAGGGAGACCCCTGTGTTCGCGACGACCTCGAAGGTCGTGCTCGCGTGCGGCTCGGTGGTGATCAGCCGGACCAGGTCGCCCGACGGCGCCGCCTGCTGCCACGCCCACGACACGGTGTGCGCGCCCACCGCCAACGCCGCTCCGACCAGGACCAGCAGACGGCGGACGCCGGACTCGCGCAGGTCCATCCGGCCCACGGCCAGCCCGACGAGCAGGTACGCGAACCAGACGCCCACCGGGTAGTAGGGCCCCACCAGCAGGTCGGTGACGGCCTCGCCGCCCACCGGGGCGGCCTCGAGCCGGTCGCGGGCGGCGAAGACCAGGGGAGGGGCCGCCAGCGCCACCACCCCGGCCAGGGCCAGCAGCACCGGCGCGCGAAGCGCCAGGAAGGGCAGGACCAGCACGAACAGCAGCGCGTACTGCAGCAGGATCAGGGCCAGCGGGGCGTTCAGCAGCTCCAGCACCAGGCCGATCGGGACCAGCAGCGCGCCACGGACCGCGATGCGCCGCCGGGCCCGCGCGAGCAGCTCGCCCCGCACGGGCCGCGCGCCACCCGACAGCAACGCCACCGACACCCCGGCGAGCACCACGAACAACGCCGCCGAGCGGCCGTCCGCGACCTGCACGGCGCCCTGCGGCCAGGGGTCCCCGGCACGCCCAGGCGCCAGGTGTGCGGTGAACATGCCCAGCACCGCCAGGCCCCGCGCGACGTCGACCCCCCCGAGACGCTCCACGCTGCGCACGCTACCGGTGGGCGGCACGAGAGGCTCGCGGCCTCACATCTCGACCAGGCGCTCGCAGAGGCCGATGAGGCGCGCGCGTACCTGCTCGGCGCGGCGGGCGAAGTCCCGTTGGCGGGCCACGTACTCGGCCTTGCCCTCGGGGGTCTCGATCGCGACGGCGGGCTCGCCGAGGGACGAGACGTCGTAGGGGGAGGCCTGCATGTCGAGCGTGCGGATGTCGCGGGCGAGCTCGAAGCAGTCGAGCAGCAGGTCGCCGGGCGTCGCGGGACCGAGCTTGAGGGCCCACTTGAGGCAGTCCATGTTGGCGTGCAGGCAGCCGGGCTGCTCGGTCGCCACCTGGGTGTCGCGGCTCAGCAGGTCGCGGTTGCGGGGGACCGCGTCGGGGGTGAAGAAGCGGAACGCGTCGAAGTGGGTGCAGCGCAGCGGGTGGCTCTCCACGACCGCGTCGGTGCCCTCGCGGCCGAGGCGCAGCGGCAGCGAGTGGCGCCGGCGCGTGTCGTCCTGCCGGTAGACCATCGCCCACTCGTGCAGGCCGAAGCACCCGGTGTGGGCGGGGCGGGCGGCGGTGGCCGACAGCAGCTCGCGGATGTGGGCCACCGTGCCGCCGCGGTCGGCGAGGAAGGCCGCGACGTCGAGCGCCACGGCGCCATCGCCGTCGGCCCGGTACCAGCGCCAGGCGGCGTGCTCGGCCGGGCCGTCCTCGGCGGTGGCGAGGACGATGCCGGGCCCGGGGTGCCAGCGGCGCAGCAGCGAGGGCTTGACGGTGTAGTAGTCGTAGAGGAAGTCGTCGATGGGGTGGCGCTCGCCGCTCGCCTTGCGGGCGCGGTGCGCCGCGGTGAGCGCGTCGGCCCGCGCCTGGTGCGCGTCGGCGCGGCGGCGCCACTCGGACGCCGCGAGCTGCTCGGCGTGCACGGGCTGTCTCACGGCTCCAGGGTAGGCGGCGCAGCGCTGCAGCCCGTCCGCCGGCGGTGACCGGTCACGCGCCAGATCTCATCCTTGAAGACGATCAGGTCCAGCGGTTGAAACGGGGGAGCGTGCCCGGATTACAGTGGCGTGTGAGCACCCAGGCCAAGCAAGACGTCTACACCCACGGGCATCACGACAGCGTGCTGCGTTCGCACAGGTGGCGCACCGCGGAGAACTCCGCCGCCTACCTGCTGCCGCACCTCCAGCCCGGCGTCAAGGTGCTCGACGTCGGGTGCGGCCCGGGCACCATCACCATCGACTTCGCCCGCCGTGTGGCGCCCGCCCAGATCATCGGGCTGGACCGGTCGGCCGCCGTCATCGACGCGGCGCGGGAGGCGGCAGCCGAGGCGGGCGTCGAGAACGCCGAGTTCACGGTGGGCGACGTCTACGAGCTGCCGTACGCCGACGGGACCTTCGACGTGGCGCACGCGCACCAGGTGCTGCAGCACCTCACCGACCCCGTCGCCGCGCTGCGCGAGATGAAGCGGGTCACCAAGCCCGGGGGGATCGTCGCCGTGCGGGACGCCGACTACGCCGCCATGACCTGGTACCCGGAGTCGCCCGGGCTCGACGAGTGGCTCGCGCTGTACCACGAGGTCACGCAGGCCAACGGCGCCGAGGCCGACGCGGGGCGGCGCCTGCAGAGCTGGGTCCGGGAGGCGGGGTTCGACCCGGCCGGCATCGAGCCCGGCGCGGGCGTGTGGTGCTACGCCACCCCCGAGGACCGCACGTGGTGGTCCGAGCTGTGGGCCGATCGCGCGGTCGCGTCCAACTTCGCGGCGCAGGCCATCGAGTACGGGCTCGCCGACGACGTGGGCCTCGAGCACCTGGCCGAGGCGTGGCGCGAGTGGGGCCGGGCCGAGGACGGGTGGTTCACCATCCTGCACGGCGAGGTGCTCGCGCGGGTCTGAGCGCCGGTCCCGTGCGCCACTGCGGCGGGGTCCTGATCTAGGGTTGGCTCGTGCGCATCGCGAGGTTCACCACGGGGGACGACCCCCGCTACGCCCTGGTCGACGGAGAGCCCGGCTCGGAGCAGCTGCTGGTCATCACCGGAGACCCCATCTACACCCCGGTCCAGCCGACCGGCGAGCAGATCCCGCTCGACGACGACGGCGTGCGGCTGCTCGCCCCCGTCATCCCGCGGTCCAAGATCGTCGGGGTGGGCCGCAACTACGCCGCCCACGCCGCCGAGATGGGCAACGAGCTGCCCACCGCGCCGCTGCTGTTCCTCAAGCCGAACACCGCGGTGATCGGCCCGGACGACCCCATCGTGCTGCCCGAGTGGACCGAGCACGTCGACCACGAGGCCGAGCTGGCCGTGGTGATCGGCAAGGTCACCAAGAACGTGGCCCCCGAGCACGCGCTCGCGCAGGTGTTCGGGTACACCGTCGCGAACGACGTCTCGGCGCGCGACGCGCAGCGCTCGGACTCGCAGTGGACGCGGGCCAAGGGCTTCGACACGTCGTGCCCGATCGGCCCCTGGATCGTGCCCGGCCTCGACGTCGACGACCTGGCCGTGCGGTCGCGCGTCAACGGCGAGCTCAAGCAGGACGGCCGCACCTCGCAGCTCATCTTCGATGTGGCGTACCTCGTGTCGTACATCTCCGAGGTGTTCACCCTGCTGCCCGGCGACGTGATCCTCACCGGGACGCCCGCTGGGGTCAGCCGGATCGAGGACCGCGACATCGTCGAGGTCGAGGTCGAGGACATCGGCGTGCTGCGCAACCCGGTGCTGCGCCGCGCCTGACGCGTGGTCGAGCCGACCCCCGCGGCGCGTTGCCGCGGGGGTCGCCGGGGCGTCGGGGCGGGCCCGGAGCGCACGCGGATAGGCTGGCGTCGTGACTTCTGCAGCCTCTGACGCCCCCACCGGTTCCGCGATCCGTGTCCGCTTCTGCCCCTCGCCCACGGGCACCCCGCACGTCGGGCTGATCCGCACGGCCCTGTTCAACTGGGCGTACGCGCGGCACACGGGCGGCACG
>Ga0233375_1000579_pt1 | contig 18883 bp, 9 predicted proteins | sample ElkDunMinimDraft_10_FD_191539 | JGI IMG/M metagenome (GOLD analysis project Ga0233375, IMG submission 191539) | Fecal eukaryotic communites from dung pellets of Tule Elk in California, USA - Elk Dung E16 | ecosystem: Host-associated > Mammals > Digestive system > Large intestine > Fecal | place... | reverse complement strand
TTCCACGACGACGACGTGGTGCCCTTCGGCTCCTCGGACGCCGAGCGCGAGAAGATCCTCGACCGCTTCCGCGGCGCGCTGGCCGAGACCGGCATCACGGTCGAGATGGTCACGACCAACACGTTCACGCACCCGATCTTCAAGGACGGCGCGTTCACCTCGAACGACCGCCGCGTGCGTCGCTACGCGCTGCGCAAGATCCTGCGCAACGTCGACCTCGCCGCGTCGCTCGACGCCGACACGTTCGTCATGTGGGGCGGCCGCGAGGGCGCCGAGTACGACTCCGCCAAGGACCTGTACGCCGCGCACCAGGCGTACGCGGACGGCATCGACACCGTCGCCGCGTACATCAAGGAGAAGGGCTACGGCCTGCGCATCGCGATCGAGCCCAAGCCCAACGAGCCCCGCGGCGACATCCTGCTCCCGACGATCGGGCACGCGCTCGGCCTCATCGCCAAGCTCGAGCACGGCGACATCGTCGGCCTCAACCCGGAGACGGGCCACGAGCAGATGGCCGGCCTGAACTACACGACCGGCCTCGCGCAGGCGCTGTGGGCGGACAAGCTCTTCCACATCGACCTCAACGGCCAGCGCGGCATCAAGTACGACCAGGACCTGGTCTTCGGCCACGGCGACCTGTTCTCCGCGTTCGCGACGGTCGACCTCGTCGAGAACGGCTTCCCGGGTGGCGGCCCCAAGTACACGGGCCCGATCCACTTCGACTACAAGCCCTCGCGCACCGAGGACTTCGACGGCGTGTGGGCCTCGGCCGCCGCCAACATGTCGACGTACCTCCTGCTCAAGGAGCGCGCCATCGCGTTCCGTCAGGACCCCGAGGTCCAGGAGGCCCTCGAGGCCGCCGGTGTCTACGAGCTGTCGAAGCCCACGCTGAACGAGGGCGAGACCCTGGCCGACTTCCTCGCGGACCGCTCCGCGTTCGAGGACTTCGACGTCGAGGGTGTCGCGTCGCACGGCTACGGCTTCGTGCGCCTCAACCAGCTCGCGCTCGAGCACGCGCTCGGCGCGCGCGGCTGACCCAGCCCGACCTGACGCCCGGGGAGCCTCGCGCTCCCCGGGCGTCGCCCGTCCCCGGCACCCGACGTCCGAGCGGCCCGGCGCGACCCCCTTCTCGGACACCCCACGCCCGGCAGTCCGGGCACCTCGGCAAGGGAGCACACGCGATGACGCTCGTGGCAGGTGTGGACTCGTCCACGCAGTCGTGCAAGGTGGTCGTGCGCGACGCGCAGACCGGTGAGCTGGTCCGGCAGGGCCGGGCCAGGCACCCGGAGGGCACCGAGGTGCACCCGCACCACTGGTGGGACGCGCTGCAGACCGCCATCGCGGACGCCGGCGGGCTCGACGACGTCGAGGCGATCAGCGTCGGCGGGCAGCAGCACGGCATGGTCGTGCTGGACGCCGACGGCGAGGTGATCCGCGAGGCGCTGCTGTGGAACGACACCCGCTCGGCGCAGGCGGCGCGCGACCTCATCTCCGAGCTGGGCGACGGCGACGAGACCGCCGGCGCGCAGGCGTGGGCCGACGCGATCGGCTCCGTCCCGGTCGCCTCGCTGACCGTGACCAAGCTGCGCTGGCTGCGCGACAACGAGCCGCAGAACGCCGCACGCGTCGCCGCCGTCGCGCTCCCCCACGACTGGCTGACCTGGAAGCTCGCGGGCGGCATGGCCGAGGTCGGGTTCGACGGGCTGATCACCGACCGGTCCGACGCGTCGGGCACCGGCTACTGGTCGCCGTTCACCGAGGACTACCGCACCGACCTGCTCGAGAGGGCGCTCGGCAGCGTGCCGCGCCTGCCGCGCGTGCTCGCGGCCAACGAGGCCGGCCCCGTCGCGCCGGCCTTCGCGCTGCGCCCGGTGCTCGGCCCGGGTGCGGGCGACAACGCCGCTGCCGCGCTCGCGCTGGGGCTGCTGCCGGGCGACGTGGCGGTCTCGCTCGGGACCTCCGGCGTCGTCTCGGCCATCTCGGCCGCGCCCATCGCCGACGGCACCGGTCTGGTCACCGGGTTCGCCGACGCGACCGGCTCCTACCTGCCGCTCGCGGTCACGCTCAACGCGTCGCGCGTGCTCGACGCCGCCTGCCGGATGCTCGGCGTCGACCACCCGAGCCTCTCGGAGCTCGCACTGTCGGCCCCCGCGGGTGCCGACGGCCTCGTGCACATCCCCTACCTCGAGGGCGAGCGCACCCCCAACAAGCCCATGTCCACCGGCGCGCTGCACGGCATGCGTCTGGCCAACACCACGCCCGCGCACGTCGCGCGCGCCGCCGTCGAGGGCATGCTCTGCTCGCTCGCCGACGGCATCGACGCGATGCGCGCCGTGGGCGTGCCGGTCGAGCGCGTGTTCCTCATCGGTGGCGGCGCGCAGTCCGAGGCCGTGCGCCGGATCATCCCGTCGATCATGGGCGTCGACGTGCAGGTGCCGACGCCCGGCGAGTACGTCGCCGACGGTGCCGCGCGCCAGGCCGCGTGGGTCCTGTCGGGCCAGGACGCTCCCCCGGCGTGGTCCGCGTCGACCGGCGCCGAGGTCATGACGGGCACGCCGGAGCCGGTCGTGCGCGAGCAGTACGCCGCCGCACGCGAGCTCACGGTCGACCGCCCGGCCTGACCGAAGCGATCCAGCCCCCTGCACGAGAGGGGGGCTGGATCGCCCTCTCACCCCCACAGGCGGGGACGGCGAAGGGGCCGACACCTTGCGGTGCCGGCCCCTTCGGGGGCGTCGCGTCCCCCCCGAACACGACGCTTGACGTGATGCTCAGTGGGCGTCGTCGTACGCCTTCTTGACCTCGGCGGAGATGCGACCACGCTCGGAGACCTGGTAGCCGTTCGCCTTGGCCCACTCACGGACCTCCTGGGCCTCGTTCGACCGCGCGCTGCGCGACGACGGGGACGTGGAGCGAGCCGAGGCCCGGCCGGCCGAGCGACCGCTGACCTTGCGCGCGCTCGCGACCCACTGCGCGAACGCATCGCGCAGCTTGGCGGCATTCTCCGACGTGAGGTCGATCTCGTACGTCACGCCGTCGAGACCGAACGTCACGGTCTCGTCCGCCGTCCCACCGTCGACGTCGTCGACGAGAAGGACCTGGACCTTCTGTGCCATGGAATGCTCCCGGTCATGGGGATAGTGCTGACGCGCCAACTGTGTCACCAAGGATTGTGCGCGTCAAACGCTGAAGGGCATTCTCAGGGTTTGGCGGCCTCAGGTTTATCGATATCGGCATCCATGCGCGCGAGCGCCTGCCGTTCCGACCGGTCCGCGTTGATGATCGCCCGCATCGCGAACCAGAAGATCACTCCCACGCCGATCGACGGCAGCAACGCCGCGAGCACCGGCCCCCACTCGTTCATGAGTCCTCCACGATTGACTGCCTCAGACCTGCGGCTTCACGAGCGGAAAGGGAATCGTGTCACGGATGCCGTGACCCGTCATCGCGATGAGCAGGCGGTCGACGCCCATTCCCATGCCCCCCGACGGCGGCATCGCGTGCTCCATCGCGGCGAGGAAGTCCTCGTCGATCCGCATCGCCTCGTCGTCGCCCTTGGCCGCGAGCAGGGCCTGCGCCTCGAAGCGCTCGCGCTGCACGACCGGGTCCACCAGCTCGGAGTACGCCGTGGCCAGCTCCATGCCCCGCACGTACAGGTCCCACTTCTCGACCAGGCCGCGCTCGGTGCGGTGGTCCCGCGTCAGCGGCGAGGTCTCCACGGGGAAGTCCCGCACGAACGTCGGCGCCCACAGCGTCGAGCCCACGTGGTGCTCCCACAGCTCCTCGACCATCTTGCCGTGGTTGCGCTGCGCGGGGGCGAGCTCGATCTCGGCGTCCGCCAGCAACGACAGCAGCTTCTCGTCCGACGTGTCGTGCGTGATCTGCTCGCCCAGCGCCTCGGACAGCGACCCGTACATCGTCAGGGACGTCCACTGCCCACCGAGGTCGTACTCGGTGCCGTCGGCCAGGGTCATGACCGTCGTGCCCAGCGCGTCCATCGCCGCCGTCTGCACGAGGTCCTGCGTGAGGGCTGCCATCGTGTCGTAGTCGCCGTAGGCCTCGTACGCCTCGAGCATCGCGAACTCCGGTGAATGCGTCGAGTCCACGCCCTCGTTGCGGAAGTTCCGGTTGATCTCGAAGACCTTCTCGACGCCACCGACGGCCGCCCGCTTGAGGAACAGCTCGGGTGCGATGCGCAGGTAGAGCTCCATGTCGAAAGCATTCATGTGCGTCTCGAACTGGCGCGCCGCAGCGCCCTCCGGACGCACCTGCAGCATCGGCGTCTCGAGCTCGAGGTAGCCGCGCCGATAGAAGTTCTCCCGCAACGACCGGACGACGGCAGACCGAAGCCGCACCATCTCTCGCGCACCCGGACGCACGATCAGGTCGACGTAACGCTGCCGGACCCGCGCCTCCTCGGACATCTCGGTGCCCTCGTACAGGTTGGGCAACGGCCGGATCGACTTGGCCGCCATGCGCCATTCATCGGCCATGACGCTCAGCTCGCCGCGGCGCGAGGAGATGACGCGCCCGTGCACGAAGACGTGGTCGCCCAGGTCGACGTCGGCCTTGAACGCGGCCAGCGCGTCGGCTCCGACCTCCTTCTCGCTGAGCATCGCCTGCAGGCGCGTGCCGCCGCCGTCCTGCAGGGTCGCGAACGCGAGCTTGCCGGTGTTGCGGAGGAACACGACGCGCCCGGCGACACCCACGACGTCGTCGGTCTCGGCGCCCGGCTCCAGGTCGGGGTACGCCGCACGGACCTCGGCGATCGTGTGCGTCCGCGGCACCGAGACCGGGTACGGCGCGACACCCGCGTCGAGGAGCCGCTCACGCTTGGCCCGGCGCACCCGCATCTGCTCGGGCACGTCGTCCACGGCGGGCTCGACGGCGGGCGACGGGGCGGCGGGCTCGGTGCTGGCGGTCACCGGGTGATTCTACGGGCGCGGCGCGTGTTCCCCCGCGGTCGACGACGTGGGCGCGGTCACCGACCGGGGGTCGAGGTCGAGCGCGACGTCGAGGATCGGGGAGGAGTGCGTGAGCGCACCCACGGACAGGTAGTCGACACCCGTCAGTGCGACCGCCCGCGCCCTGTCGAGCGTGAGGTTGCCGGTGGCCTCGAGGTCGACGTGGCCCGTCGTGGCCTCACGCGCGCGCACCCGCGCCACCGTGGCGGCGAGCGTCGCGGTGTCCATGTTGTCGAGCAGCAGGAAGTCGGCGCCCGCGTCGAGCGCCTCGTCGGCCTGCTCGGGCCGGTCGACCTCGACCTGCACCGCGACGTCGGGGAACCGCTCGCGCACCGCGCGCACCGCCGCCGCGACCGAGCCTGCCGCCACCACGTGGTTGTCCTTGACCATCCCCACGTCGTACAACCCCATGCGCTTGTTGGTCCCGCCCCCGCACCGCACGGCGTACTTCTCCACCGCACGCAGCCCGGGCGTCGTCTTGCGGGTGTCGAGCACCTGCGCGCCCGTGCCCGCGAGCGCCGTCGTCCAGCGGTGCGTGTGCGTCGCCACGCCCGACGCGCGGGAGACGAGGTTGAGCAGCGTCCGCTCGGCGACGAGGAGGACGTGCGTCGGACCGTCGACCGTCGCGAGCACCGTGCCCGCGTCGACGGCGGCGCCGTCACGGACGTGCCACGTGACCGTCACGCGCGGCAGCCCGAGCCGGGCGGCGACCTGGTCGAGCACCTCGGGGACAGCGACGAGCCCGGCGACGGTACCGGCCTCCCGCGCCACGACGTCGGCCCGCCCGAGAGCCCGCGCGTCGACCGTCGACTGCGTCGTGACGTCCCGACCGGGGGCCGGGCCGAGGTCCTCGTCGAGCGCGACGGCGACCAGCCGGGCCAGGGCGAGCGGCTCGGGGCCCGGGTCGCCCGGCAGCCCGGGCGCGTCCGGGCGCCGGTCGGTGTCGGGGCGTCCGGGTGCGGTCGCGGCGAGCTGCTGTGCGTCGTTCACGCCGCAACCGTAGCGGGGACCGGCCGACGCCCTGCGGTGGGTCGTGGCGTGCCGGTGTCCCGGCATGGCGGAGCCCCGCCGGCTGTCGGGGGGGATCAGCCGGCGGGGCTCTGCGTGGGCCGGGGTGAGGTGACGTGTCACCCCGGCCTGCTACCGCGGGTCAGCGCCGCAGCAGCGTCTGGCGCACCCCCTCGAGCGTCATCCCGCGGTGCCGCGCCACGACCAGGGCGACGCCGGCGAGGATGACGAGGAGCGCCAGGGCAGCGAGGCCGAGCCCGGTACCGGTGACGGCCAGGCCGGAGCCCGTGCCGGATCCGGTCGCGCCGGGTGCGGCCGCGAGGACCTGCAGCGTCGTGTCGGCGACGACGACGCCGTCGAGCGAGGCGACCAGCAGGTAGGTGCCCGCCGTGGTCGAGGTCGGGATCGTCGCGTCGAGGACGGCGGTCCCTGTGCCTCCGATCGTGACCGAGGCGATCTGTGCGGTGCCCGCAGGGGCTGCGGCCGCCGAGCCGACACCGGCGCCTCGACCACCCGTCGCGGTCATGCCTGCCCCGAGGGCGAGCACGACGCGGTCACCGGGCTCGAAGCCCTCGAGCCGCACCACCACCGAGCCGCCTGCACGGACCTGGGTCGCACCGAGCTGCACCCGAGCGGACGGGCGAGGGTTCGGGGGCGTCGGTCCGGCCGTCGGGCTCGCCGTCGGTCCGGCCGTCGGGCTCGCCGTCGGTCCGGCCGTCGGGCTCGCCGTCGGTCCGGCCGTCGGGCTCGCCGTCGGAGTCACCGTCGGGGTGGGGGTCGGCTCCGGGTCCGGGTCGAGGAGCTCCCCGAGCATCCCCACGCCCCACCGGGCGGTCGACTGGTAGCCGGCACCGGTCGGGTCGGCCCAGTTGGTGATGCCGATCCGCGAGCCACCGGTCGCGTCGTTCACCTGGAAGTCCAGGCCGTGGAACGAGCCCGCCGTCCCCTCGTCCAGGAGGTCGATCGACGCCTCCACGAGGTACCCGGTGGCCGTGCGTGACGTCGCCGACGTCACGCGTGCCCGCTGGGTGGCCTCGTCGCCGGTCCCGAACGACACGGCGTTGTCCGCGCTGACGCGCACCTGCATGTCCTCCGGCCGGAACGCGCCGTTCTTGTGGTTGCCGGCATCGACGTAGAGCTCGACCGAGTCCTGGATCCACGGGTCCGACCCGGTGACGTCGACGTCGGGGTCCGTGACCTCGGCGAGGATGAAGATCCGGTTCGTGTCCCACATGGTGCGCACCTCGGCCGTGGCCGTGTTCGTCCCCGAGACCTGCTTGCCCGTGACGACCGCGCGCACACCCTCCCAGACCTCGTCGATCTCGCCGTCGACGTCCGGGATGTCGGCACCTGTGTACGCGACCTCGAGGTACGACAGCTCCTCGACGAGGGTCAGCGTGCCGGTCGCGCCGGCGTTCGCCCACCCCGTGACCTCGTCGCCGTCGACGATGCGCAGGTCGAACGGCAGGGTGCCGCCGACCGCTGCACCGTCGAGCGGGACGTGGACCACGGCGCGCCAACCGCCGGGCACGTCGCCGACGACGCCGTCGACGTCACCCGCGCCGTCACGGCCGAACGCGTAGGACGTGTCCCCGACCTGCACCTGCAGGCCGTCGGCGTCACCTGCGACGTCCGCGAGCACGGTCAGCGTGTCGGGCGCCCAGCGCAGCTGGAACCCGCCCGCCTCGCCCACGGTGTTCAGCCGGAGCTGCTGCCACTCGACCACCGACGTGGCGTCCTCGTCGAGCGCGACCTCACCGGCGAACACGTTCGCGGTGCGGACGCGGTCCGGCAGGTCCTGGTCCGCCGCACCGAAGTACGCCGGCTTGGCCTGCATGCCGTCGTCGAACAGCAGCGGGGCGCCGTTGTCGGCACGCCAGCTGCGGCCGTCGGTCAGACCCCACACCGTGACCGAGTACAGCGAGTCGGCGTGCGCCCGGAAGATGTCGAACGCCTCGTCGTAGTAGTAGCCCTGGTCGATGAGCTTGGCGTCGGTCACCGGGGTGCCGGTGGTGACGTCGAGCTCGGTGACGGCCTGGATGACATCCAGGTCCTCGAACCGCACGATCGCACCCTCGAGCGAGGAGACGGGCATCGAGAGGTTGACGTGGAACTGGTGACCCACGCCGTCGACCGGCACTCCCCGGTCGAGCAGGCGCTCGACGAGGTCGTAGTAGCGGTCCTGCTTGCCGGACTGCTCGGTGTTGTAGTCGTTGATGAACAGCGCGACCGGACGGTCCGTGCCGGGTGCCGCGTACTCCTCGTTGAAGGCCTCGTCGGCGTACTGGAACGCCAGGTCGATGAAGTCCTCACCCAGGATGCGGAACCACTCGGAGCGTCGCAGCCCGTCGGGGTTCTCGGCCCCGTCGGACACGACCTCGTTGACGACGTCCCACGCGACGAGCGGGTTCGTGTCCGACCCGAACTCGCCGTAGGTGCCCGCCAGGTCCTCCGCGATGGCGAAGACGTGCGTGCGCAGACGCTCGGTCAGCTCGGCCCTGCCCGCGGCGTCGGCGGGCAGCGGCTCCCCGTCGTCGTCCTGGAAGAACCACTCGGGCGTCTGGCTGTGCCACACGAGGACGTGGCCGTACACCCGCTGGTCGAGGGCGACCGCGTTGTCCATGATGGCCGTGGCCTCGGGGTGGGTGCGGAAGCTCCACGGAGCGTCGTACCAGGCCTCGGGCTTCATGTGGTTCTCGCCCGTGACCTGGTTGAAGTGCAGGTCCGTCAGCTTGCCCGGGTCGCCCTGCGTCTCACGGCTGTCGATCGCGACGCCCATGGGGAACGGCACGGTGTCCTTCAGCGGCGTGAGGTCCTCGATCACCACGGGCCCCGGCGTGCGGAACACGATGTCGTCCACGAGGAACGTCGAGGTGTTGCCCGCGTTGCCGCTGTCCCACTGGGTCTCGAAGTAGACGTCGGCCGCCGTCTCGTACGCGGGCAGCGAGAACGTGCCGGACACCCGGGTCCACTCCTGCGTCACCCCGGTGATGGACACCAGGTTGCCGTAGCTGCTGGTCCCGCCGGTCTCGGTACGGGCCGAGAGCGTCATGTCCCCCGGCTCGCCGTCGAACCTGAGCCACGCCTCGAACTCGTAGGTCGTGCCCGCGGCCAGCAGCCCGGTGACGTCGTACTGCAGGCCCTGACCCTGGTGGACGCGGTCGGAGACCTGCGCGGCGTGCGCGGACTCGTGCCCGCCCTCCTCGGTCACCGCGACCGTGGGCGCGCCCTCCTCGGTGGAGCGCGGCCCCCAGCCCTGCAGCGTGCCGTCCTCGAAGTCGAACGACAGGTCGACACCGGCCTCGTCGGCGCCGCCCTGCGGCAGGGTGAACGTCCAGCCCGCGGCCAGGCGCTCGCTGACGACGGTCCTCGTCGCGGCGATCGAGCCGGAACGGTCACCGCCGCCGTCGTGCACGAGCGCGATCCGGCCCGGCACCATGGCGGCGCGCAGGTTCGCGGTCAGGATCTCCTCGTCCTGGGTCTCCCAGTCGGAGATGGTGTTGCTCACCGCGAGCGGCTGCATGCCGAGCGCGACGGCGACGGGGATCGTCTGCCCCCACGAGCCGTTCGGTGCGCGGAAGTACGGCACCTTGGCGTTCGGGTCACCGAGCGCGTCACGGATGATCGCGAGGTTCGCCTTGAGGTCGGCCTCGACCGCGGCCTTGCTCATGCCGCCCATGTCCGCCCAGCCGGAGCTGTGGTTGCACAGCGTGTGCCCCTCGGACACGATCCGGCGCAGCAGGTCCGCCCCGCCGGGCGCGGTGACCTGCGAGCCGATGACGCAGAACGTCGCCGGCACGTCGTTCTCCGCGAGGAAGTCCAGCAGCTCGGCGGTGTCCTCGCCGTTGGGGCCGTCGTCGAAGGTCAGCGCGGCCACGTCACCGGTGCCGCGCGCGGCGCCGACCGGGGTCGTGGTGGGGTTCACGGCTCCGCCGAGGACGAAGCCCTCGAGGTCCGGCTCCCAGTCGTCGGTGACCGTCCTGCCGGTGATGACGACGTCGTCGACGAGGAAGCTCGTCGTGGCGCCGGCAGCCTCGAAGTAGAGGTCACCACCCGTCACGGCGTCGCCGCGCGTGTACGTCCCGGTGAGCTCGACCCACTCCTGGTCCGTCACGGCGACGGCGGGTGCGACCTGGGTGTACGCCTCGGGGACCTCGGCGACCGTCATCTTCATGGTCGAGGCTGCCTCGCCCGGGGCGAGCTTCACCCACGCGGACACCGTGTACGTCGAGCCCGTGGCGAACAGCGACGCGATCGGCGTCGCGGCACCGTGCCAGTCCGACGTGCGGCCACTGACCAACATGCCGGCGGCGCCGGAGCGGAAGTCGTCGGTCGTCCGGGCGACCGCGGCGGCGCCGCGGCCCACCCACGGCGCGACGCCGTCCTCGAAGTCGCTGCTCAGCACCGTCTCGGGTGCGCTGGTGTCGGCGGGGGCCGTCACGGTCAGGTCGTCGACGAGGTAGGTGTAGGGCTCGGACACGCCGTCGTCACCCGGTGCGGGGGACGTCGAGAGCGGGGACGTGCCGAGGTACACCGTGCGCGGGCCGTCCTCCGCGGGGGTGTACGCGCCGGTCACCGTGGTCCACCCGTCGGCGTCGATCGTGGTGTTGCCGATCCACGTGTACTCGGGCTTCGCGACGAAGCGCAGGTCGGCCGTGCCGTCGGTGCCGTCCGCCAGCTTCGCGCGCAGCGAGAAGGTGTAGGTGACGCCGGCCTCGGCCGCGAACTCGGGCGACTGGATGCCCTGGAAGTCCAGCGTGCGGTCGGCGACCTCGAGCGCCTTGCCCCCGTCGACGTCGACGTACCCCAGGGACATGCCGTCGCCGCTGGGGAGCCAGGCGCCGGTCGTCTCGTCGTCGAAGTCGATGCTGTACAGCACCTCCGGCTCCGCGGCGTCGGCGGAGCCGCCGATCACCACGAGCGGGGCCGCGACGAGGGCGACCGCAGCCGCCCCCACCCCGAAAGTTTCGAACACCTTGCGGTGCCGTGTCCGACTCATGGACGCTCCTTTGCGCACTGAAGTCCGATATCGCCTCCCACCGTATGCAACAAACTGGGCACTTGACCAGGCGGGGGCGCCGATCACCCTCGGATGGATGCCGAACCGATATCGAAAACTATCGCCGTCACCGCTTTCGAGTGACGGCGGTGCCACGCGGGACCCCCGGGCGCGACGAAGCCCCACCGGCTGCCAGGGGGTGCAGCCGGTGGGGCTTCGTGAGGTCACGCGTCACGTGACCTCGTGGGCCGTCGCGTCAGCGCCGCGACGCGCGACCCACGTCCTGCGCGAGCTGACCACGACGGCGGGCGACGAGCAGCACCGCACCCGTCAGCACGGCCAGCAGCGCGAGCAGCCCCAGGCCGAGACCCGCGCCGGTCGTGGCCAGGGCGCCACCGCCGGCCACCGCCGGGCCGGGCGCCGGCGCGGTCGGCCCGGGCGTCGGTGGGGCCGGGGCCGCCGCCAGGACCGTGAGCACGCCCTCGGCCAGGACCTCGGCGCCCACCGCCGCGACGATGCGGTACGTCCCCGCGGCCGTCGACGCGGGGATGACCACCGTGAGCGACGCCGTGCCGTCCCCGGCCACGACGGTCGATCCCAGCAGCGTGGTCCCCGCCGGCGCCACGGCCGCGGCACCGACACCGCCGGGGCCACCCGTGGCCGTCACCCCCGCGCCCATGGCGATCCCCACGGTGCCACCCGGTGTGAAGCCGGCCAGGTCGACCGTCACCGAGCCCCCCGCCGTGATGGCCGGCAACGACAGGGACAGCTGCGGCTCCTCGCCCTCGGCGGGCGGCGTCAGCGCGGACACGAGCCGGGCCACACCCCACCGCTGCGGGCTCTGGTGGCCCAGCCCGGTCGGGTCCGCCCACGTGCGCACCGAGGTGCGCGTGCCGGCGGCACCGTCGTTCACCTGGAAGTCCAGGCCGTGGTAGGTGCCCACGCCGACGTACTGGTCGAGCATGTCGACCGCCGCCTCCACGCGGTACCCGGTCGCCGTCGCGACGACGTCCGCCTCGACGCGTGCCAGGTGGAAGCCCGCGTCCCCCCGGCCCAGGGTCACGTCCCCCGTCGCGTCGATCCGCACGTGGAGGTCGTCGTACCGGAAGGTCGTGTTCTTCACGTTCCCCGCGTCGAGGAAGATCTCGACCGAGTCCTTCTCGTGGCTCGCGGTCGCGGACGTGTCGGGCGTCGCGTCGACCACGTCGGCCAGGACGAACAGCGTCCTGTCCCGCCACAGCGTCCGCACGGTGGCGGTCGCACCGGGTGCGCCGTCGACCTGCCGGCCCGTGGCGACCGTGGCCGCCTGCGCCCACTGCGCGTCCACCTCGCCGTCGATGGTCGGCGCGGACGCCACCTTCGCGACCTCGACGGTGGACAGCGGGTCGACCAGCGTCAGCTCACCGAGGTGACCCGGCGTGTTCCAGCCGGCCACGGTGTCACCGCTGACGACCCGGACGTCGACCGCCAGGACGTCACCCAGCTCGGCCGACACCGGCACGTGGACCACGGCGGCCCACCCGGCGGCCGTGTCGGACACGACCCCGTCGACGTCACCGGCCCCGGTGCGCGAGAACGTGGACGTCTCGTCACCGACCTGGACCTCGAGGGTGTCGTAGCCGTCCTGCACGGCGGCGTACACCGTCAGGTGGTCGGGCGCCCAGCGGGTCTGGAACCCGGCCCCGCCCTCGATGTCGCGCAGCGGCAGCTGCTGCCACGCGACGTCCGTGGTGGCGTCGGCGTCGAGCGCCACGTCACCGGCGAACGAGGCGGCCGCGCGGACCCGCGGCGGCAGGTCGTCGCCGACGATGCCGTGGTACGCGGGCTTGGCCTGCATCTGCCCGTCGAAGACCAGCGGCCCGCCGTCGGCGCTGCGCCACGACCGGGCGTCGTGCAGGCCCCACACGGTGATCGAGAACAGCTCCTCCTCGTACCGGCTGAAGGCCTCGAACGCGTCCCGGTAGTAGTAGCCCTGGTCGACGAACAGCGCGTCCGTCGTCGGGGTCCCCGTGGTGACGTCGAACTCCGTGACCGCCTGCAGCAGCCCCAGGCCGGAGAACCGCTCCAGGGTCTTCTCGAGGTCCGCCACGGGCAGCGCCAGCGAGACGTGGAACTGGTGGCCCACGCCGTCGATCGGCACGTCGCGCGCCAGCAGCCGCTGGACCAGCGCGTGGTACCGGTCCTGCTTGCTCTTCAGCTCGCTGTTGTAGTCGTTGATGAACAGCGGTGTCCGCGGCGTCCCCGGTGCGTGGTAGACGTCGTTGACGTACTTGTCGGCGTACTCGAACGCGCGGTCGACGAACTGCTCGCCCAGGTACCGGTGCCAGTCGCTGTCCCGCATGCCGCCCACGGGGTCCTGGTCCGAGATCACCTCGTTGACGACGTCCCAGCCGACGACCGGGTTGGTCGACGAGCCGAACGCGCCGTACTCGTCGTTGATCCACCTCGCGACGTTCTTGATGTGGGTCTCCATGCGCGCCCGGACGATCTCGGCGCTCGCCTCGTCCACCGGCAGCGGGTCGCCCTCGTCGTCCTGGAAGAACCAGGCCGGCGTCTGCGCGTGCCACACGAGCACGTGCCCGTACACCCGCAGGTCGTTGGCGACGGCGAAGTCCATGACGGCCTCGGTGTCCGCGCTCGGCGTGAACGTGCGCCCGACGTACCAGTTCTCGGGCTTCATGGAGTTCTCGGCCGTGACCTGCTCGAAGTGCCGGGTCAGGAGCTGCCCCGCCGACCGCTGCGTGTCACGCCCGTCGACGGCCACACCGAGCGGCACGTCCACCGAGCCGTACAGGGCCGCGAGGTCCTGGACCACCGGGTCCGGCAGCTTCTCGAAGGTGATGTCGTCGACGAGGAACGTCGAGGTGTTGCCGGCCTCGCCGTTCGCCCACCTCGTCTCGAAGTAGACCTCCGCCGCCGTGGTGTAGCTCGGCATGGTGAACGTGCCGGAGGCCCGCACCCAGTCGTTCGACATGCCGGTCAGCGACACGAGGTTCGTGTACGTCGAGGTACCGGCGGCGGCGTGCGCGCTCAGGGTGGCGTCACCCGGGGCGCCCTCGAACTTGAGCCACGCCGAGAACTCGTACGTCGCACCGGCCTCGAAGATGCCGGCCACGTCGTGCTGCAGACCCTGGCCCTGGCTGATGCGGCCCGAGACGCGGGCCGCGTACTGCGAGGCGTGGCCGGGCGCGACGACCTCGACCGTGGGCGGACCGCTGCCGTTGTCGCGCCCGGTCCAGCCCTGGAGGGTGTTGTCCTCGAAGTCCGCGTCGATGCTGCCCGACGGGACGTACGGGCCGCCCGCGCCACCGGCAGGCAGCGTGAACACCCAGCCGGCCGCGAGCCGCTCGGCGATCACGGTCTTGGCAGCGGCGATCGAGCCGGCGCGCGCGCCGGGAGCGCCGCCGCCGCCGTCGTGCACCAGCACGATCTCGCCGTTCTTCATGGCGGCCCGCAGGTTGGTGGTCAGCGTCGCCTCGTCCTGGGTCGCCCAGTCGTCGATCGTGTTCACCACGGCGAGCGGCTGCATGCCGAGCGCGACGGCCACGGGCGCCGTCTGGCCCCACGCGCCGTTGGGCGCCCGGAAGAACGGCACCGGGGCGTTCGGGTCGCCCAGTGCGGTGCGGATGAGGGCGAGGTTGGCCTTGAGGTCGGTCTCGACCTGCGCCTTGGTCATGCCCCCCATGTCCGCGTACGACGTGCCGTGGTTGCACAGCGTGTGCCCCTCGGACACGATCCGCTGCAGCATCGCGGCACCGCCGGGGGCCGTGACGTTCTCGCCGATGACGCAGAAGGTGGCCACCACGTCGTTGGCCGCGAGGAAGTCGAGCAGCTCGGCCGTCTCGGCACCGTTGGGGCCGTCGTCGAACGTCAGGGCGGCGGTGCTCGTCGCACCGTCGGCCGTGCGTGCCGTGGTGACGGGCGTGACGGTCGCGCCGACCGCACCTGCGGGGACGAAGCCGTCGAGGTCCGGGACCCAGCCGTCGCCGGGGGTGGAGCCGACCGGCGGACCGACGATGGTCACGTCGTCGACGAGGAAGACCGTCGAGACGCCGGCGGCCTCGAAGTACAGGTCACCACCGGTGACGCCTGCCGCGCGGGTGTACGAGCCGGTGACCTGGACCCAGGCGGCATCCGTCACGTCGACGGGCGCCGCAGCCTCGGGGTACGCGGCGGGTGTCTCCGCGACCGTCATCTTCACGGTCGTGGGAGCCTCGCCCGGGGCCAGCCGGACCCAGGCCGTGATCGCGTACGTGCCGCCCTCGACGAACAGGGGCGCGATGGACGTCTGCGCGCCGTGCCAGTCCTGCGTGCGGCCGGCCACGAGCATCGCGCCCGTGCCGCCGTGCGCCGCGGTCGTCGTGTGCACCGCGGTGCCGCCGCGACCCGCCCACGGCTCGATCCCGGTCTCGAAGTCCGAGGACAGGACGGTGACGGGGTCGGGCGGGTCGACGGGGGCGGGACCGCCCGGCCGCGTCACCAGGACGTCGTCGAGCAGGTAGTCCGGCATCGAGCCCGCCCAGGAGCCGGCCTCGACGACGAACTTCACGGTGGCGGGGTCCACTCCGCCGGGGAGCGTGTAGGTCCCCGTGACGGTCGTCCAGGCCGACGTGCTCACGGCCGTCGCGCCGACGGGCGTGTACGCCCCGTCGTACAGCGTGAAGCGACCGACGGCGTCGGGATCGGCGTCGAGGAGCCGCACCCGTGCGCTGAACGTGTACTCCACGTCCGCCGCGAAGATGCCGGTGGCGGACTCCACCGTGTGCCAGGTCTGGCCGCGGTCCGCGACGCTCAGGGCCGTGCCGGTGCCCTCGGCGACGTACGTGAGGGCCGGGCTGCCGCTCTGGCGCAGCCCACCCAGCGTGCTGTCCTCGAAGTCGGCCGCGACGACCGTCGTCACCGCCGGGGGCGCGACCGCGCCCGGGCGGGTGACCAGCACGTCGTCGAGCAGGTAGTCGGGGAAGGTCGCGGCGGGGTCCGGACCCCACGTGCCGGCCTCGACCGCGAACTTCAGCGCGGCGAGGTCGACGGTGGTTGACGGCGTGTAGGTGCCGGTGACCGTGGTCCAGCCGTCCGCGCCGACCGCGGTCGCGCCGACGGGCGCGTAGCTGCCGTCGTCCATCGTGAAGCGACCCACGGCACCGGGGTCCGCGTCCGCGAGCCTGATGCGGGCGCTGAGCGTGTACTCCACACCGGCCTCGAACAGACCCGTCGCCGACTGCACGGTGTGCCACGTCGCGGTCCGGCCCGTCACGGACAGCGCCTTGCCGCCGCCCTCGTCGACGTACGTGAGCGTCGGGCTGCCGCTGGGCTGCAGACCGCCCAGCGTGCTGTCGTCGAAGTTCGCCGCGAGGACGACGACGGGCCCGGGAGCGGCACTCGCGGACGACAGCGTCGTGCCGACCAGGGGGGCAGTGACGAGGGCCAGGACCGCAGCACCGACACCGACAGTTTCGAACGCCTTTCGGCGCGGCCTGCTTCGCATGACGCTCCCTTGCGCACCTACGACACGCCCCGGAGCCGGGGCGTAGTCGCTCAGTGTGGGAGCGAACGGTCGTGGCGAACAGAGTTGGTCACCCGTTCAGATGCGGCCCCGCTCCTTGAAAGTTTCGACCTGGGAGCGTGGTCATCGGACTAACCGACGGGAAAGTGCCCGATATCGACGGATCCGTCCGTCCGGGACTTCACCCCCACGCGCACCCGCCACGCGTCCACCGTGCGGGTATGGTCCGCCCTCGCATGGCCCCCTCGGGACTCCTCACGCACCAGCGCCGCGAGCGCCAGCACCGAGGCCACCTGGTGCACGTTCGTGGTCTCCCACTCCGCGAGCTGCGGCTCGCCCAGCGGGCGGCCGTCGTCGCGGCGCTCGTGCGCGTCCGTCGGGATCGCCGCCAGCGTCGCCAGCGCCCGCCGCAGCCCGTCGCCCGAGCGCAGCACGCCGGGACCGTCCGTCGCCGCCCGCTGGACCCGCGCCCGCGACGCCGCCGCGACGAGGGCCCGCGCACCCGGCCGCGGGACCGGCTCGACCCGCGGCAGGAACCCGCCCTCGATGCGCGCCGCGACGTCCCGGGCCGCCCGGTGCGCGAACACCAGCCCCTCCAGCAGCGAGTTCGACGCGAGCCGGTTGGCGCCGTGCACGCCCGTGCACGCGACCTCGCCCACCGCGTACAGGCCCGTCAACGACGACCGCCCGTCGAGGTCCGTCACCACGCCGCCCGAGTGGTAGTGCTGCGCCGGTGCGACCGGCACGAGGTCCGTCGCCGGGTCGATGCCGTGCTCGGCGAGGCGCTCGTGGATCGTCGGGAACCGCCGCCGGAAGAAGTCGCCCCCCAGGTGGCGCGCGTCGAGCCACACGTGGTCGGAGCCCGTCGCCGCCATGCGCCGCACGATCGCGTGCGCGACGACGTCCCGCGGCGCGAGCTCCGCCAGCGGGTGCACGTCCGGCATGAACCGCACACCGTCGGTGTCCAGGAGCAGCGCACCCTCACCACGCACCGCCTCGCTGACGAGCGTCAGCTGACCCTTCACGCCCGTGCCCAGCCACAGCACGGTCGGGTGGAACTGCACGAACTCCAGGTCGCCCAGCAGCGCACCGGCCCGCAGCGCCGCCGCGATCCCGTCACCCGTCGCCTGCGCCGGGTTGGTCGACGACCGGAACACCTGCCCGATCCCACCCGTGGCCAGCACCACCGCCGGCGCGAGCGCCGCACCGACCCCGTCGCGCGACCCCTCGCCGATCACGTGCAACGTCACCCCGGCCACCGCGCCCGGTGCACCGTCGGGCCCCGGCGCCCCGGTCAGCACGTCGAGCACCAGCGCGTGCTCGACGACCTCGATGCCCGGGTCGTCCCGCACGGCCTCGATCTGCGCGACGAGCGCGCGGGAGATCTCGGCGCCCGTCGCGTCGCCGCCCGCGTGCGCGATGCGGTCCGTGAGGTGCCCGCCCTCACGCGTCAGGCTGATCTCACCGTCGGGCGTGGTGTCGAACACCGCCCCGCGCGCGACGAGCTCGTGCACGCGGCGTGGGCCCTCGGTGACCAGCGTCTCGACGGCGCGCGGGTCGCACAGCCCGACCCCCGCGACGAGCGTGTCGTGCAGGTGCGCGGCCGGGGAGTCGTCGGGGTCGAGCGCCGCGGCGATGCCGCCCTGCGCCCACACGGTGGAGCCCGAGGACAGCACACCCTTGGTGACCAGCAGCACGCGGCCCACGCGCGTGCGCAGCTCGAGCGCGGCCGTCAGGCCCGCGATCCCCGAGCCGACCACGACGGCGTCCGCGTGGACCGTCCAGCCGGGCTCCGGTGCCGCGAGGCGGGTGGCGAGGCGGACGGGAGGCAGGTCGGGCGTCACGAGCACGCAGCGGACACTAGCGGCACGCGGTCAGGTCGCGGCGCCGTCGACCGCCTCGCGTCCCCGTGCCAGCGGCAGCCCCGAACCCACGAGGCCCGTGGCCGCCGTCCACTCCTCGGGGACCTGGCCCGGGTCGTCGCCCGTGTCGACGATGCGGTTGTCCGAGTCCACGAGCACGACGTGCGGCGAGTACGTCCGGGCCTCGGCGTCGGACATCGTGCCGTAGGCGATGACGATGACGACGTCGCCCGGGTGCACCAGGTGGGCGGCCGCGCCGTTGACGCACACCTGCCCGTCACCGGGCTCGCCCGCGATCGCGTACGTGGTCAGGCGCGCGCCGTTGGTCACGTCGACGACGTCGACCTGCTGCCCGGGCAGCACGTCGGCCGCCGCCAGCAGGTCGGCGTCGATCGTGATGGAGCCGACGTAGTGCAGGTCGGCCGCGGTGACGGTCGCGCGGTGCACCTTGCCCGTCATCATCGTGCGCTGCAGCGACGTCATGCGGCACCCCCGTCGCGGCGGCCGGCGGCGCGTCCCGCGTCGGCGAGACCCGCGCGCAGCGTCAGCG
>Ga0233375_1000577_pt1 | contig 18973 bp, 18 predicted proteins | sample ElkDunMinimDraft_10_FD_191539 | JGI IMG/M metagenome (GOLD analysis project Ga0233375, IMG submission 191539) | Fecal eukaryotic communites from dung pellets of Tule Elk in California, USA - Elk Dung E16 | ecosystem: Host-associated > Mammals > Digestive system > Large intestine > Fecal | place... | reverse complement strand
GTCGGCGGTGCTGGTCGCGCGGTCGCCGACCGCGTCGTACGTCCAGGTCTGCTGTGCGGGGGTGAGCAGGTCCAGGTTCCGAACGGACGCGGAGGTGAGCTGTCCGGCGGCGTCGTAGCGGTAGGTGGCGCTGCCGGTGCTCAATCCGCCGATGGTCTTCGTGGAGGTGATACGGCCGTCGGCGTCTCGCCCGATGGTGACACCGGAGCTCGTGAGCCCGACGCGCTGGTTCCACCTGGCGAGGTCACCCGCGCCGTCGTAGGCGTAGGTGCGGTACTGCCCGCCGGGCAGATCCTCGCGGACCACGAGGCCGTCCGCATCGAGCTGCCAGGAAGCCGTGCCCCAGCCCGCACGGCTCTGCGACGTCAGTCGGCCCGCCGCGTCGTAGGTCGCCGTGGTGACGGCGCCGTCCACCGCGGTGGTCTGCACGGGGCGCCCCGCGGCGTCGTACGTCCACCGCTGGACGCCGCCGTCGGGGGCCGTGGTGGTGGTGAGCCGGCCGAGCGCGTCCCGCTCATAGGTGGTCGTGCCGCGGGAGTCAGTCATCGAGATGCGGTTGCCTGCGGCGTCCCACTCCGAGACGGTGCTGCTGCCGTCCCCGTAGCCGATGGCGGTGATCCGCCCCGCCGGGTCCCCGGGTCGTAGGTCGTGGTGCGAGACCGCCCGGTCGGGTCCGTGACCGAGGTGAGCTGGCCAGCCGCGTCGTAGGCGTAGGTGGTCGCGTGCCCGGAGCGGTCGATGACGGAGGTCACGCGCCCGGCCAGGTCGTAGTCGCGGTGTTCGGTGGCCCCCGTTGCGTCGGTGACGTCCGTCATCGTCGACCAAACCTAGACGGTTGACCAAGACAATCGTCCAAGTCGTGTTGGAGGAAAGCAACAAAAAAACTCCTGAATCTTTGTTCGGTGTTCACCCGCAACATTGGCGAACCGCTGTCATGGTCATCGATGACGGCAGTTACGGGGGTCAAGGGGGGCAAGTCAAAACGATGTCAAGGGGACAGCTTGACGTTTCGACGCTGATCCCGTTCGTGCCCACCCGGCGTTCCGAGATCGAGCCGTTCGCGGAGCTGGTCAGGGCAGGACGGTCGGGCCGACTGTGGCAGGGCCAGGCGACGCGCGTCGAGACGTTCCAGGCGTTCGCGAACGTGCTGGGCTCGGGCGAGCGGTTCGCCGCCGGCACGGGCGTGACGCTGATGCCGCTGCGGCACCCGTACGAGGCCGCGATCCAGGCGCGCAGCCTCGCGATCCTCAGCGGTGAGCCGGTGATCGCCGGCTTCGGCCCCGGGTCGGTCCAGTTCCAGCAGTCGCTGCTCGGCGAGCCCTACGCGAAGCCCCTCGTCGCAGCCCGCGAGTACCTCCAGGTCGTCACGCAGCTCCTCCGGGAGGGGACGGCCGACCTGGACGGGCAGTACTTCCGCGTGCACGCCACCCTGCCGTTGATGGTCGCCCCGCGCGTGGACGTCGGCCTTGGCGTCCTGCGGCCCGGGATGGCCCGGCTGGCGGGCCGGGTGGCGGACGCGGCGATCACCTGGCTCACACCGGCGTCCTACCTGCGGGACGTCGTCGGGCCGGCCCTCCAGGAGGGCGCCGCCGACGCAGGACGGACCGTTCCCCGCCAGGTCGCCATGGTGCCGTTCGCCCTCCTCGAGCCCGGTCGGGACATCGAGGAGATCGTGCTCGCGAGCAACGAGGGACACCTCGCGCAGCCCCACTACCTCGACATGCTCGCGACGTCGGGGATCGACGTCGCGACGAGCGACCCGGGCTCCCAGGCGCGTGCGCTGGTCAAGGGAGGTGCGTTCCTCCTCGGCACGCCGGCGGAGATCGCCGAGCAGCTGGACGCCTACCGTGCCGCCGGGGTGGGCGAGGTCGTGCTCAACGCCACCGGGGTCGCGCGCACGCTCGGTGCCCGCCACGCGCTCGCCGACCTCGAGGCCGTCATCGACGAGTGGCGGGGGCCGTCGCCCGCGCTGGTGAACGGCCGCCGCTCGACGACGGCCCGCCGCGATGCGTCCGACGAGCGACCGGCACCGACGATGCGTGCGGTCGGCGCGCGGCTGCTGTCCTGGGCGGCCGGCGAGGCCCCCGACGCCGGGACGCCCGCCGGGCGGGTGGTCGTGCTGGCCGACGCCGCCCACCTCGAGCCGCTCCTCGACGGTGAGCTGGTCGACCCCACCACGCTCGTGCTCGCGCCGCGCACACCGGGTGCACCCGCCGTCTCGGGTGCCGTGGTGCGCTACACGGGCCGGCTGGACCTGCCCTCGACGACGTGCGCGGTCATCGGGAGCGAAACCTACCTCGACGTCACGACGTACTCGAGCACGCGCCCGCTGGCCGAAGGACCGCGGCTGGTCCGGTTCGTCGACGACGCGGACGTCCACCAGCTCGTCGGCGACGTCGGGGCGGCGCGCGAGACCGGCACCTTCCCCGCGCTGCTCCTGCACGGCGCCGTGCACCTCACCGACCTGCCGGCGCTCGGCGTCCCCACCTCGCGCGGGGGCCCCGCGCACCGGCTCTTCGTGGCCGCCGACGGGTCGTGCGCGGTCGCGCCGGGCGCGCCCGTCCTCGGAGCCGTGACCGACCCGCTCTCCGCTCTGGAGTCGCAGTGGTCGGCGTCGACGGGGCCGGCCGACGGTCCGCGGCCGACCGCAGGTGCCGGCACCGCCTGGGCTGCGCTGGCCGACGCGGTGGCAGCCGACCCCTGGCTGCCCCGGTACGTCCAGGCGGTGCGGCTGCTGCGCACGCTCGCCGTCCGCGGGATCCGCGACGTCCACGTCTCCGGCTTCGGTGCGCACCTCGCCGACGGGGTCGGCGCCGAGGTGGCGCCGCTCCCGACAGATCCGCTGGTCAGCTGGAACGACCGGTCCGCCTACCTGGGGGACCCGGTGACCGGTCGGTCGTTCGCCGTCGGCACCGGGGTGGCGCGGATCGTCGACGCCCTCGTGCGCTTCGGACCGGACTGCGTCGGGACGCTCGTGCGCCCCGAGCACGCCCAGCAGGTACGAGAACGTCTTGACGGTCTCGGGGTGACCCTGCGCCTGCACTGACGCCGCCCCGCCCACCGCACACCCGACAGCCACGAGGACAGGACACACATGCGTTCCGAGCAGACGGCCCGCCTCCAGGAGAGGCTCATGTCCTGGGCGACCGCCCGGACGTCGGCGACGCGCCCCGGGGGAGCGCCGGGCGTCGCGACGATCGTCGCGGAGGACCCCGACCACGTCGAGGCGCTCCTGGCGGGCGACTGCGTGGACGACGACTCCGTGATCCTGTCGCCCGACGAGCACCCGGACCCTCGCGTGGTGCGGTACCGCGGGTCCCTCACGGTCCCCGGTGACGAGGGCTCCATCAACGACGAGGTCTTCCTGCAGACGCAGGAGTACCGGTCGTGCCCGTACGTGTCCGTCCTCGGCCCCACCTTCGTCCGCATCACGCACCCGACCGACCTGGACGTGTTCTTGCGGGACGCCGACGCGGCACGGGCGACCGGGCAGATCGCCGACTACCTCCTGGAGCCCGCTCTGCGGGTCGCGGACGGGTGCGCGCTGGGCGAGTCCGCAGGCGGCGCCGGGCCGCGCTCGCGCCTGGTGGTCCGGGGCGGCGGCGAGGTCTCCACCTCGCCCACCGGAACCGCGCTCGGTGCGGTCGGCGACGGCCTCGCGGAGCTGGTCCGCCGCCACGACGAGATCAACGACGCCGCGACGCAGCCGTGCGCGGTGAGCCTGGGCGCGGTCGTCGACGACCAGGTGCGCACGCAGGCGCTGGACAGCCGCCCGTGGCTCGGGCGGTACCTGGCGGGAGTCGACGCGATCAAGGCGCTGCGGGCCCGCGGGGGCACGGGGCTGCACCTCTCGGGGTTCGGCCACCGGCTGTCCTCGGCCGTCGAGGGCATCGACGCCCGCGACGAGACCAGTCCGCTCCTGCTGCTGTGGTCGGACGACGCGGCCTACGTGGTCGAGCCGGCCACCCGGCGGACCGTGCGCATCGCGCTGCGCACAGGTGCGTTGGTCGAGGCGATCCTGGTGGCCGGGTCCGTCGAGGCGGCGGCCGCCGTGGTGGACCCCACCGCTGTCGCCGAGGTCGGCCGGACGCTCTCCGCCGCGGGGTTCCCGGTGCCGTCGGGCGTGCTCGCATGAGCGCTCTCCTCGACCTGCCGCTGCGCGCGGACGGTGCCGCGCTCGCGGCGTTGCGCGAGCTCGACGGCGTGGCCACCGTCCACGACGTCTACGACGTCGTCGGCTCCGCGATCTACGACGACCTGGCCCAGCTGGACCGGCACGAGGTCCCCGAGCTGACCCGGGCGCTGCGGCACGTGCGGGGGCCGGTGCTGGAGCTGGCCGCCGGGTCGGGCCGGCTGACGCTGCCGCTCTTGGCCCTCGGGCTCGAGGTCCACGCCCTGGACCTGTCGGCGAGCATGCTGGACCTGCTGGGCGAGCGGCTCGAGACCGTGCCGCAGCGCATGCGGGAGCGGTGCCGCCCGGTGCAGGGCGACATGGCCGCGTTCGAGCTGCCGCAGACGTTCGACGCGGTCGTCCTGGGCACCACGTCGGTGTCGCTGCTCGAGCCGGCGGCCCGCCGATCGATGCTGCGCTGCGTCGCCCGGCACCTCGCCCCGGACGGCGTCTTCCTGCTCTCGACGGTCGCGCGCACCCGGTCCGACGCGTCCGAGCCGGACGTGCTGCGCGGTGCGAGCGGGCGCACGTACCGGCTGTTCGAGGAGTGGCCGGACAGTACCGACGCGTGCACGATCGTCATCGTCCCGGACCCCGACCCGGCGGGAGCCGTCCAGGTCTGCACGTCGGTGGTCAACGTCGTCGACACCGCGGTGCTCGGGGCCGAGCTGCAGGAGGCCGGTCTCGTCGTGACCGCCGTGCACCCGCTGGCGCCGGCCGGAGCCGGTCGCACCGCGACGCTGCTCGAGACGAGGGCGGCACGGTGAGCGCGATGCACCCGCTGTGGCCCTTCTTCGTGCCCCCGCACGAGCAGGACGACCCGCAGATCCGGCTCGAGTCGGCGCACGGGGTCCGGGTCCGGCTCACGGACGGCAGCACGCTGCTCGACGGCACGAGCGGTCTGTGGAACACCAACCTCGGGTACGGGAACGCCGCCATCGCGCGGGCGTGCGCCGAGGCCCTGCAGACGGCCTCGTACCTGAGTACCTTCCGGTTCGAGAGCGTGCACGCGCGCCGGGCTGCGCAGGCGCTGGTCGACGTGACGGGTGACGTGTACGCGCGGGTCCTCTTCTCGACGTCCGGCAGCGCCGCGAACGACCTGGTCATGAAGCTGGCCCGGCACTACCAGGTGCTCGGCGGCCAGCCGCGACGGCAGCTCGTCGTCGGCCTGCGCGACAGCTACCACGGGCTCACCTACGGCAGCTTCTCGCTCACGGGCGAGGACCTGGGCCAGGCGCTCTACGGGGTGGACCGCCGCCTCGTGCGGCACACCGCCCCGAACGACCTGGACGAGCTGTCCACCCTCCTGGCGCACCAGGGCCACCTCGTCGCGGCCGTCGTCGTCGAGCCCATGCTGGGTACGGGGGCCGTGCCGCTCACGGACGAGTTCGTCCGCGCGCTGCTGGCCGCCCGTGACGAGCACGGCTTCCTGCTGGTGGCCGACGAGGTCGCGACCGGCTTCGGGCGCACCGGGTCCCTGTTCGCCAGCGACCGGTGGCCCGCACGACCCGACGTGCTCCTCACCTCCAAAGCGCTGACCAACGGCACGTCCGCGACGTCGGCGGTGCTCGTCTCGGAGGACGTCGCACGCCGGTTCCACGACAGCGGTGCCGTCTTCGTGCACGGCGAGACGCAGGCCGGCTCGCCGGTCGCCGCGGCCGCCGTCGTGGCCACGCTGGAGGAGATGGAGCGGCTCGACGCGGTGGCGTTGGGGCACCAGGTGTCCGCCGGGCTCGACGTCGGGATCGCCGCGCTGCAGCGGTCCGACCAGCGCGTGACCGAGACGCGCGGCGTGGGGTGCTTCCGGGCGGTGGACGTCCTCGACGACGACGGCGAGCCGCTCGACCCGCACGCCGTCGGCGCCCTGGTCCGTGCGGTCCGGCGGGCCGGCGCCATCGTCCACCCGGGCGTCGGCGGCATCCAGGTGGTGCCCGCGCTCACCTCGACACCCGCGGACGTCGCCGAGCTGTTCGACCGCGTGTCCGAGGGCCTGGCCGAGCTCACGGCCTCCTCCGCTCTCACGGTGGCCACCACGCCACCGTGAGCCGATCGTCTGCGCCGACGGCGCAGGTGCAGTTCCCGACGAGACGAGGAAGGGAGGAATGGAAATGGACACGATGTCAGACGCGCACGTGCGGGAGCTTCTCGCGCCGCTGGAGCTCGACATGCAGGAGCTCGAGCCGATGGACGCCCCGGGTTTCTGGAGCGTCTCCGGGTACATCAGTGGCGCTGTCGTGGGCAGTGCCGCCAGCTACGTGGTGGTCACGGTCTCGATCTCGACGATCACGATCACGTGAGATGTGCCCTCTCATCTCTCACCGAGACAACGAACGGAGGTGCTTGATGAACGCAAACGACGGGATCGACCTCCTGGCGCCGCTGGAGCTCGAGATGCAGGAGCTCGAGCCGATGGACGCGCCGGGTTTCTGGTCGAACTTCAAGGACGGCGTCCTGGTGTCGCTCGCCGTGTCCGCCATCTACGGCGGTGTGGCCAGCGCTGTCGTCACCTGACGCGGTGAGTGACCCGCGCTGAGCGGGCGCACGACGACGTCCCGGCTCGAGGGCGAGTGAAGCGCCCTCGAGCCGGGGCACCGCACCTCCTAGTAAAACAACTGACGGAGAAGATTCGAATGCCCGATCACCTGCCCTGGTACCGCAACAACCGGACCCTGACGCTGCTGCTGCCCTTCGTCATCATCGCGGCCGCGATCAGCCAGCTCTCCCTCACCGGTCGTGCCAAGGATCTCGGACTGATCCTGTCGATCGTCCTGCTGCTGGGGTTCGTCGTCCTGGTGTCGACGAACGTGGCCAAGGGCCGACGATGAGCTCGGCTCCGGCCGTCCTGTTCGACGGCGTCTGCAAGTCGTTCGGCTCGCGTGTCGCCGTCCAGGACGTCTCCTTCCAGGTCGATCCCGGACGCATCGTCGCGCTGCTGGGCCCCAACGGCGCCGGGAAGACCACGAGCCTGCGCATCGCGCTCGGCCTGGTCACCCCGACGTCGGGACGCGCGACCGTGCTGGGGCACGACTTCGCGAGCCTGCCCGACGCCGGCCGGCGCGTAGGACTGGCGATGGACGGGATCGGCGCCGTGCGCGGCGCGACGGGCCGCCGCGAGCTGGAGATCTGGGCGCGGGCCACCGGGGTGTCACGCCGGCGGGTCGACGACGTGCTCGGCCTCGTCGAGCTCACCGACGCGGCACGCCGGCGGGTCGCCAAGTACTCCACCGGGATGAAGCAGCGGCTCGCCCTGGCGACCGCCCTGCTCGCCGACCCCGAGGTGCTGGTGCTGGACGAGCCGACCAACGGGCTCGACCCCGAGGGCATCCGCTGGCTGCGCGGGCTCCTGCGCGGCTTCGCGGACGAGGGCCGCACCGTGCTCATCTCGACCCACATCCTGTCCGAGCTGAGCCAGCACATCGACGACGTCGTCGTGCTGGACACCACGCTCCGGTTCGACGGCACCCTCGACGAGTTCACGTCGTCCGGTGCCGTCTCCGTCGAGGACCGCTACTTCGAGCTCGTGTCGACCCGTCGGCCGGAGGGAAGCCACCATGCGTGACATCGTCGGCGCCGCACGGATGCGCGCCCTCACCGGACGCAGCTGGTGGCTGCTCGCCACCGGAGGGATCGGCGTGTGCGTGCTGGCTGCGGCCGGCTACGCGACGACCGTCACGGACCTGCCGCCGCAGGAGGCGACCGACGGGCTCGTGCGGCTCTGGTTCACGCTGCTGCTGTTCTCCGCGCTCTTCGCCGGGAACGTCACCGCGCGGGACCACGCGACGGGAACCATCGCCCGGACCGTCCTCACCGCCGGCGGCCGCGACCGCGCGCTCGCGGCCGGGCTGCGGGTGTCGGTCGAGATCGGCGTGGTGTACGGCCTTGTCGCCGCTGCTCTGGGAGCCGCGACGCCGTGGGTGCTGCTGCCCGCCGCGGGTGTCGACGTCGCCTGGACCGACTCCACCTGGGCCGTGGTGCTGGGGGTGTTCGTCGTGACCGCGGTCGCCGCGCCGTGGGGCGCGCTGCTGGGGTGGCTCGTGCGCAGCCAGGTGGCCACGATCGGCATCCTCGTCGTCCAGATGCTGCTCACCGACGAGCTCGTGCAGCGCCTGGCGCCCGGAGTCGGCAAGTTCGGGCTCAGCATGGCGATGGCGTCGATCTACGGGGACGGCCGGGTCGACCTGCTCGCCGTGCCCGCGGCCGCCGCCGTGATCGCCGTGTGGCTCGCCGTCGCGGCGGTGGGCGCCGTGCTCCTGGTGCGTCGCAGGGACGTGCTGTGAGCCGGCCGGACCGCTCGGCGCCCGTCGCCGTCGCCGAGCCGCCGACCGAGCTCCCCCGCACGCTCCGACTCGCCGAGGGGGCGGAGCTGCTCGAGCGCGACACCGAGGACGCGGTGTGCGTCGCCCGGGCGCCCGACGGCAGGTACGTCCGCGTGGCGGCCGACATGGAGCGTCTGCTGCGTGCCCTCGACGGCCGCCGCACGGCGGCCGACCTGGCACGCGAGCTCGGACCGCGGTGGACGGTGGAGGCGGTCGAGGCGGCGTTGTTCCGTCTGATCGCGATGCGGCTGCTCGAGACCGGTGCCAAGCCTCCCCGCCCCCGGGGCAGCAAGCTGGTCACGTTCGTCCCGCCGCTCACGGTCCAGCTCACGGTCCTGCGCCCGGAGCGGCTCTTCGCCCGGCTCCGGCCGGTCATCGCGGTGCTGCTGAGCCGGTACGCCGTCGCCGCCGCGCTCGTCGTCGTGCTCGGCGGTCTGGTCGCGCTCGTCGTGCAGGGCGCACGGGTGCACGACGCGCTGGGCCACCCGCTGCCCGTGGCTGTGCTCCTGGCCGTCGCGGCGGCGTCGTTCGTGACCAGCGCGCTGCACGAGTTCGGGCACGGTGCCGCGCTCGCGCACCACGGCGGTCGCCCGAGCCGGCTGGGCATGATGCTCTTCTACCTGTCGCCCGCGTTCTTCTGCGACGTCACGGACGGCTGGCGGCTCGGCGACCGGACCGTCCGCGTCCGCGTCGCCCTGGCGGGGATCCTGGTCCAGCTCGTCGTGGCGGCGGTGGCCGCTCTGGCTGCCCTGGCCGTCCCGGGACCGTGGGGCTCGGCCCTGCTCGTCCTCGCGGTGACCACCACGGTGACCGGGCTGATGAACCTGATCCCGTTCGTGAAGCTCGACGGGTACATCGCCCTGATGAGCCACGTGGACGTCCCGTTCCTGCGCGAACGGTCCATGACGGACGCGCGGCGGTCGGTCGCCCGGGTGCTCTACGGCGGGCGGTACGAGCGCGAGCTCCCGCAGGTCACCTGGGCGGTGCCGTTCGGGTTGGCCAGCCTGGTGTTCCCGGCGGTGCTCGTCCTGGCGGCGCTGCGGATCTGGTTCCCCATCATCCTCGGCCTCGGCATCCTGGGCGCGGCCGTCGTCATCTCCGGCCTCGCCGTGGCTGCGCGGTTCGCCGTCCGGGCGACCGGGCGGCTGCTCGCGGAGGCGCGCGCGGCGGGGACCTCGGCGCTCCGGCGGCGCGTCGTCACGACGCTCGTGGTCGTCCTGGGGTGCGCGACGCTGCTGGTCCCGGTGCCCTACACCATGGCCGGCGGGTTCGAGCAGGACGACGGGCACCTGTCGTTCGTCGTCGCCCAGTCGGCCGACCTCGACGCCCTGGCCCCCGGGACGCCCGTGACGCTCGCCCGCCGCGGGGTCGTCACGAGCACGGAGCTCGGGACCACCGCGGTGGGCAGCGAGGCCCCCCGCGACGGGACCGCGCCGCTGGCCGCGCTGCTGCCGGTCGCCGCGTCGGCCGCTCAGGTCCCCGTCGTGCTGGTCCCGCTGGAGCCGGAGATCGAGACCGGGGAGAGCGTCGGGTCGGCGGTCGCCGACCTCGGGACGCGCCCCCTGGGCACCTGGCTCTACCTCAACTACTTCGCCCAGCTGTGGCGATGACCCTGTCCTGACCGAGGAGACGAACCGTGGACGCTCCACTGCACCTGCGCTACTGCCGGCCGGACACGCCGTTCTTCGACGCGCCGGCGGCCGACCCGACGGCGACGGGGTACCTCGACGAGTGCCCGGCCCCGGCCGACGGGTGGCAGGTGACGGGCAACCGCGACTGGACGAGCCTGACGCCTCCCGACGCGGAGCTGCCGGCCCAGGGCTGGAAGGTGCACGTCTCGACGGTGCCCGACGACGCCTCGGAGGCGCTCGCGCGGACGTGGGACTACTGCGTCGGTCGCGGCGTGCCGTTCAAGTTCCTGCGGTCGCGCGACGTCCTGGTGCAGCGCAGCTCCAAGTACGGCGACCGGTCGGCCAGCGGCAAGTTCATCACCCTCTACCCGCGCGACGAGGACGAGCTCGCCTCCGTCCTCGACGAGCTCGGGGAGCGGCTGGACGGGCTGCGCGGGCCGTACATCCTGAGCGACCTCCGCTGGGGTGCCGGTCCGCTGTACGTGCGGTACGGCGGGTTCAAGTCGATCACCCGGCGCAACGACTCGGGCGCGGTGGAGTACCTCATCACCGACCCGCACGGCCGGCTGGTGGAGGACCGTCGCGGCCCCAGCTTCCGGCCCCCCGAGTGGGTGACGATCCCCGAGTGCCTGCACCCGGCGATCGTCGAGCGGAGCGCGGGACGTCTCACGGACTTCCCGTACAAGGTCACCAGGGCGTTGCACTTCTCCAACGGAGGTGGCGTGTACCGCGCCACCGACACCCGGACCGGGCGCGAGGTGCTGCTGCGGGAGGCGCGGCCCCTGGCAGGGCTGGACGGCCGGGGCGACGACTCGCTGACCCGGCTCGAGCGGGAGCGGTGGGCACTGTCCGAGCTGGCCGGCGTCCGTGGCGTGCCGGAGCTGCTCGACTACCGGCGCGGCAACGAGCACTACTTCCTCGTCCGGGACTACGTCGAGGGCGCACCCCTGTCGCGGGAGTGCCTGCGGCGCAACCCGCTGCTGCGCGGCGACTCGTCGCCGGAGGCGGTCGAGGAGTTCACGCGGTGGGCGCTCCACGTGCTGGCGCAGGTGACCGAGGCGGTCCGGGAGATGCACGACAGGGGAGTGGTGTTCGGTGACCTGCACCCCGGGAACGTGCTGGTGGACGAGTCCGGCACCGTCACGCTGATCGACTTCGAGACCGCCACGACGACCGCGCAGGACGCGCCGCAGGCCATCGGCGCGGTCGGCTTCACGGCGCCGTCGGGCTACATCGGCGCAGCGGTCGACCGGTACGCCCTCGGGGTGCTGCGGCTCGCGGTGTTCCTCCCCTTCGGGGCGACCCTCACGTGGGGCCTCGACAAGCTCGACACGGTGCTGGAGCTGGTCCGGTCGACGTTCCCGGTGGGCGACGGGTTCGAGAACGAGGTGCGCGTCGACCTCGGGCCCGCGCCGCACGAGGGTCCGACGATCCTGCGCCCCGACCCGGACGCGCCCGCCCGCACCGGCGCACCCGGCCCTGCCGAGCGGGTCCAGGGCTTGGTCGACGGGGTGCTCCGGTACGCCGACCTCACGCGCGACGACCGGCTCTACCCGGGAGACGCGGAGCAGTTCTTCCGGCCGGAGGGCGGGGTCGACCTGGCGACGGGAGCCGCCGGGGTCGTCTGGTCCCTGACCCGCGCCGGCGTGCAGGTCCCCGCCACCCACCTCGACTGGCTCGAGGCTGCGGCCGACCGGGTCCTCGGCTCGCCCCACCCCGTCGCGCCGGGGTGCTACGACGGTCTGAGCGGCATCGCGCTGAGCCTCGCCGCGGCCGGTCGCCCCGACCGCGTCGCGGACCTCATGGCGCGGGTGGACACCACCCCGGTCGACGACGTCGGCACGGGTCTGCACGGGGGGCTCGCGGGGATCGGGCTGGTCCACCTCGCGCTGGACCGGCCGGACGCGGCGGAGGCGCTCGCCGCGGCGACCGCGATCGGCACGGTCCTCGCGGAGCGGACGGACACGCCGCGCGCGCCCGGCCAGGAACGACCGGGCCTGCTGCGCGGCGCGACCGGTGCCGCGCTCTTCTGGCTGCGGCTGTTCGAGCGGACGGCCGACGAGGATCACCTGGACCGGGCGGAGGCGGCGCTCCGGGCGGACTTGCGCGCGTTCGGCTGGGCGCAGGCCGGCGACGACACCGAGGACGTGTTCGCGCGCCTGCCGTTCCTGGCGCACGGGGTCGCCGGCGCCGGGATGGTGCTGCACGACCTCCTCCGGCACCGGCGGCCCGCCGATCTCGTCGCTGCGCGGGACCGGGTCCTGGAGGTCGTCTCCTCGGCGTTCGCCGTCCAGGCCGGGCTGTTCAACGGAGCCGCGGGGCTCCTGCTCGCCCTGACGCACCTCGACGATCCCACCGACGGCGACGCACGGGTTGCTCGGCTGCGGGCGGCCCTGGAGCGCCAGGTGGTCGACGCCTCCGGGGTGCCCGTCATGCTCGGCCGGGAGGCGCTGCGCCTCTCGACCGACCTGTCGACCGGGTCCGCCGGGGTGGTGCTGGCCTGCCGTGGCGCGACGCTGCCGTTCTTCGGGGGCACCCCGTGAGGTCCCGCGTGCGGGTCTCCGTGGTCTGCCCGACGTACAACCGGTCGCAGGCCATCCGCAGCACGCTGGCCTCGGTGGCCCGTCAGGCGTTCCCCGACTGGGAGCTGCTCGTCGCGTCGGACGGCAGCACCGACGACACCGACGACGTCGTGCGCGCGGTCTCGGCCGACGAGCCGCGCATTCGGCTGATCCGGACCGAGCCGCACGGTGATCCCAGCGAGCCCCGCAACATCGCGCTCGCCCAGGCGTCCGGCGACATCGTGGCGTACCTCGACCACGACGACCGGTTCCGGCCCGACCACCTGCAACGCGTCGTCGACCTGGTCGACGGGGGTGCGGATCTCGTCGCGATGGGCAACGTGTACCGGGACGGCCACGGCATCGAGAAGCGGCGCTCGTCGTCCTTCGCCATGTGCTGGCACCCCGAGTTGCAGCTGCTCAGCGCGATGTTCGAGACCTCGCGGGTCTCGCACCGGCGCGAGCTGGTGGACGAGGCGGGAGGCTGGCGCGTGGTGCCCGGCTTCGAGGACTGGGACCTGTGGCAGCGGATGGCGGATCACGGGCACCGGTTCACCACCGTCAACGAGCACACGGTCCGCATGCTCGCCCGGGACGGGTCGCGTCGGCACACCATCCCGTCGCGGTACCGGCTCCCGCTGGTCGTGTTCGACGAGCCCGACCAGGCGCGCCTCGCCCTGAGCGAGCTGGAGTCGGACCGGCACACGCAGCGCCTGCGGGCGGCCAGCATCGTCGACATGCGCGCGTGGCTCGCGCGGCTGATGGAGTCGCCCGACTTCGTCCGGCCGAACGGGTGGTCCGGCGACCCGGTGCGGCATCACGTCCAGCGGGTGACGAAGGCCCACGCCCCCGTCGCGGGCCTGGTGGTCAGCCGGCACGCGGACGGGTGGGCGCTCGCCCAGCCGCTGCACTGCCCGACCGCCGACCACGCCGACCGGATCGTCGCCGCCGCCCACCGCGACCGGCCGACGCTCCTCGGCGAGGTCCAGGCCATCACGGCACCGTTCGGGGCGCGGTTCCCGCACGTGCGACCGGTGCGGACGAGCGGGCTCGCCGACCTGCAGACCACCACGAGAGGGACGTCATGACGCCACAGCCCGAGGTCTCCCCGGTGGAGCAGGTCGCACGACGGATGAACGCCTGGGTGCGCGGCGACGCCGGTGCGGGTCGGACGATCGTGACGGAGAACCCGGGGTCGCTGGCGTGGCTCGCCGACCCGGCGACGGGCCTGGTCGACGACACGACGGTGGTCGTCAGCGCGGGGCCGCGCCGCCAGTCCGTCGAGCTGCCGGACGCTCCGGGGCTGTGGGTCCGCGCGATCGGCGCCGTCGCCGCACCCGGCGACGACCTCGCGCTCGGCTCGGACTTCTACCTCGAGACGCTCTCCTACGCCGAGCTCCCCGCACAGGGCGTGGCCGGGCCGACGGCCGTGCGGCTCACGACCGCGGCCGACGCCCTGCTGCTCGCGGCCGACGCGTCCGCCGCCGCCGAGTCCGGTCTGCTGCCGCCCGCGCTGCTCAACCCGTCCGTCGAGCTCGCCGACCAGTGCGCGGTGGTCGGTGACCCCACGTGCGGGGGACGCCGGCTCGAACGCCTCGCGATCGACCGCGACGGGGTGGTGCGCGCCGCCCCGGGGGGACGTCCGCTGGGGCGTGCGGGAGACGATCCCGCGGCGCTGGCGGCCGCGGCCGCGGGAGACGACCCGTGCGTCGCGCCGGAGGTCCGCGACGCGCTCGCGACGGTCGACGGCACCGCGCTCGCGCACCTGGTCTCCGCGCTGCGCGTGGTGCGTCGGCTGTCCCGCTCCCAGCCGTCCGCGTGGCGCGTGGTGGCCGGCGACACCGCACTGCTGGAGCCCGCGCGGTCGCGCCCCGTGCGGCCGGACCGCCTGCTGCTCACCGACGGTGCGGGGTACGTCGTCAGCGACGGCTGGGGCGAACGGGCCTTCCGGGTGAGCCGCGGTGTCGCGGAGGTGGTCGAGGCGGTGCTGGCGACGGCGACCGCCGACGAGGCGGCGGCGCTCGTCCGCGCGCACGGCACGGCGTCCGCGTCGGCCGACGACATCGAGCGGTTCGTCGAGTCGTGCCGCGCCCGGGGGATGGACCTGGCCCGTGCCGACGCCTGACCACCCCGCCTCGGTGCTCCGCTGGGGCGGCGGCGCCACGTGGTGGGCCGGCACCGGAGCTCTCGAGGCCGCCCTGCCGAGCGCCGTGCGCGACCAGCGGGTCCGGGTCCTCCTGGACGCGAACGTCGCCGCGACACCCGCGGGGGCCGCGCTGCGAGCGCGGATCGACCAGGTCGCCGTCCGCTCCGGCGCGTCCGTGACCTACCAGGCGCACGACCCCGCGCAGCCCGCGACCGCCCGGCTCGTCGACGAGGTGGCGCAGGAGTGGGAGCAGGACCCCGTCGGCGCGTTGCTGCTGGTCGGCGGCGGGTCGACGATCGACCTCGGCGTGCTCTCGCTGCTCCCCGCCGACGAGCGCGCGCTGCTGCGCGCAGGCGGTCGCAGCGGGCTGGTGCTGCTCCCGGAGACGCCGCGGGACGTGGGTCGACCGACGTGCGTGGCGATCCCGACGACGCTGGGGACCGGCGCCGAGACCAGCGCCGTGGCGTGCGTGGACCACGGCGGCAAGCGGCTCGTCGTCGGTGCGTGGTTGCGGCCCGACGTCTCGATCTGCGACGAGGCGGCCACCGACGGGCTGCCCGAGCGGCTGGTCCGTGAGGCCGTCGTCGAGATCATGGCTCGGCTCGTGGTGCCGTTCGCGGCGACCTCGCACGGGGTCGCGGCGCACCCGTTGTCGACCGCGCTCGGCGACGAGGTCCTGCTGGCCGACCTGCGGGTCCTGCTGCGCGCCGCGGACCAGCTGCGCACCTCGCCGACGTCCGACGCCCTCCTGCGGATGACGATCGCCGCGGTCAGCGCCCACACGCACGGCGGCTGGGCGAACGTCGGGAGGGCGTCGTTCTCCAGCCCGGTCTGGTTCGTGGGCACCGAGCTGTCGCACGTCCTGGACGTCTCGAAGGCGACCGCCACCGCGCTGCTCCTGCCGACCTGGGCCGAGCTCGTCCTGGCCGGTCGTCCCGGCTGGGGCGACGCGGACCGGCTGCGGCAGCTCGCCGCCACGCTCGACCCGGGCGCGGACCCGGCGGACGTGGTCCGGCGCACGTGCGCGCTGGTGGTGCCGCCGGCGCCGCTCGACGCGCACCGGCTCGACGACGAGGACGTCGTCGGGGACGTCGCCGACCGGTGCATGCGCCGGTGGGGCGGGGGCCTGCCCATGCTCGCGGGGCTGGTGCGGGCGGACGTCGAGGCACTCGTCGGCGGCGCGCTGTCGCGGACACGTCGGGAAGGAGCTGTGCTGTGCTCGATCTGATGGCAGCACTGGGCACCGAGCGCGGGGTCGCGCGGGCGTCGGCGGTGCGGCGACCGGACGACCTGCCGCTGTGGCTGGTGGGTGTGGACGTGGGGCTCTCCGACGCACGGGAGGCCGCCGGCGGCGTGCGGACGCCGTTCGACGCGGTCGGCGCGTACGGCTGGACCCGGACGGACGCGATGCGGCGAGGCGTCGGCGAGGCGGTCGAGCGGTACAGCCTCATCGCGCCGGTGGACGACCCGCTGGTGGCTGCCGACCCCTCGCCGTCCGACGCCGACGAGACGGTGGACGCGCTCGTCGGTGCGAACGTGCTGGGCCCGGGCACTCCCCGCGATGGGCTCCGGTGGGGCCGCGCGGTGGAGCTGACGCCGGACGGGCCGGTCGACCGGGCGCTGCCGACCGCGCTCCTCACCGACCCGCTGCCGGAGGTGCCCTGGGCGGACGGCTCGCCGTCGGGTGCCGCGGCCGGCCCCGGCTGGGCGTTCGCCGCCGAGCGTGCCCTGCGGGAGTCGGTCGAGCGCGACGCGTCGATCTGCGCGTGGGCCCTGCGGCCGCGGCTCCCGTTCGTCGACACGCTGGACGCGGTGCGCCTGACCGGTGCCCTCGATGCGGACGCGCTGCTCGACGCCGCGGAATACCTCGAGCGGCACACCGTGCGCGCGGTGACGGTGGTGGTGCCCACGGACGTCCACCCGGTGGTGTCCGCGCTGACGTTCGTGATCGGTCGGGCCGGGACGATCCCTGTCGTCGCGACCGGTGCCCGGGCGTCGACGGAGGTCGCCGAGTGCATCGCGGTCTCGCTGCGCGAGGCGCTGCAGGTGCACGCGTCGCTGCTGCCGCTGCCGGAGATGGGCCGTCCGGCGCCGCCCGGTGCGCCGGCCGTGGACGAGCCGACCCGCGCCTGGGCCTGCATGTCCGCCGACGCCGTGGAGCACGTCGAGGGGTGGATCGCCAAGGCGGGAGTCGTCCCGGCGCGCGACCTGGACCTGCGGCCGGGCGGGGGACCGCTGCGGGTCGACCAGCTGGCGGCAGCCCTCCGAGGCGCCGGGTTGCGGCCCCTCGTCGCCGACCTGTCGCCGAGGCTGCCCGACCCGTTCCGGGCCGACGGCTGGGCGTCGGTCCGCGCCCTCGTCCTCGGCCATCAGCAGTACCGGATGGACGACACGAAGCTGTGGAGCTGGTGCCCGCAGCGCCTGGAGCGGTGGGCGTCGTGGCTGCACGACGTCGACGCCGTGGACCCGACGATGCTCTCCCACTCACTCATCTAGAACCCTGGAGGCGACCGACATGGCCGGATCGAACGACGTCGAGGCTGCGATCTACGACGCACTGCTCGCGCTCGCGGAGGAGGCGCGGACCCAGAAGGGCATGATCCGGTCCACCATGGTCCGCGACGCGGCCATGGCGCACTGGTTCCTGCGCACGGGTGCCACCCCGAGCGACGCCGCGTTCCCGCTCGATCCCCGCACACCACGGTGAGGGCGACGGTGACGATCGGCTGAGGTCGAGAGCGTCGGAAGGTCGGCGCGCGTCCGACCGAGACGGAGGACGTTCGGCCCGCGACGGCGAACGTGTTCTGCGCGACCGTGGTCCCATAACAGCACTCCTCGTCTTCGAGTCGATGGACGGAAGCACCGCTGCGGTCGCCGAGGCTGTCGCGGCCGGGCTGGCCGAGCTGCGGATCCCGGTCACGGTCTGCGAGGTGGGGGTCGCGCAGATCCCGACGTCCTCCACCCGCCCGGACCTGCTCGTCGTGGGCGCGCCGACGCACCAGCGTGGCCTGTCCACCACGCGCACCCGGGAGGCGGCGCGCGGGACCGTCGCCACGACCGTCTCGCGCGGGATACGCCAAATCCAGCGCGTTGACGCCAGCGAGGAAGTCCAGGACGTCGACCGGCTGGTGATCGCGGGGATGGAACGGTTGGTATGGCCGCGACGGCGGACGTGCCCCCCTCGATGTCTGCCAGGCGTGCAGGAACGCCGCCGCCTGCCAGTGCGGATGTGCGATGCCCACCGAGGTGTCGGGTGTGTCCTCAAAGTCGAGGTACAGCCAGACCGGGATGTCACCGGGCGTGGGTACCGCTGGCCAAGTTCCCGACGATGCCGGCGACGGCGATCGTGGAGCGGCTGGACCGGCCGTTGACGATCTTGAGGGACCGGATGCGGGTGCTGCGGCTGTTGTTCGTCGGGGTGGACCCGGGTGGCGGGGGTCGAGCAGGCCCGACATAGCGTGCGCGGCAACACGGCGGTCAGTCAGTTCGAGTCGAGCGCCGGCGTCCGAGAGCGGCGGCACGGATTTGGCTGCCGCCCCTCGAGGCGTGCCCGGTCGTCGGTCGTGCGCCGGAGCGCCCGGCCCGGGCGAGGCCGTGGGTGACGCTCGTGTGGTACGCGGTCGACCAGTCCGTGCCCCGCGGGTAGCCGTCCTTGTCGCACTTGCGGCCGAGCGGGGTGTTCACGTACTCGGCGACCAGGTCGCCCAGGGTGCGGGCCTGGGGGTCGGCGCGGCCGGCCAGGCGGGCGTCGAGCGCCTGGGCGCGGTTCCAGGCGGTCCGGGCGGAGCGGCTGCCCGAGACGTGGTGGCGTCGGCCCGTCTCGTCGAGATAGACGAGGCGGTAGTACGGCCGGGCGGCGGTGGGCTCGTGCAGGGTGACCCGGCCGGTGCCGCCGATGGGCAGCCCGGGGCGGCGGGGGCTCATGCCGCCACCGCCCGGGCGGTGCGGACGGCCGCGATCGCGGCCAGGGCGTCGTCCTCGCCCGCGACGTACCGCGGCGGAGCGGCTGCCGTCGTGGGCCGGGCGGGCGCCGGTGCGGCGGGTGCGGGTGCCGGGGCAGGCGCCGGAGCGGGACCCGCGATGGCCGCGGTTCCGGCGGCGACGAGGTCGAGGATCTGCTCGCGGAGCCAGTACAGCCGGGCGGTGCG
>Ga0233375_1000575_pt1 | contig 18987 bp, 13 predicted proteins | sample ElkDunMinimDraft_10_FD_191539 | JGI IMG/M metagenome (GOLD analysis project Ga0233375, IMG submission 191539) | Fecal eukaryotic communites from dung pellets of Tule Elk in California, USA - Elk Dung E16 | ecosystem: Host-associated > Mammals > Digestive system > Large intestine > Fecal | place... | reverse complement strand
AGCTGCAGGTCCGGCACCTCGACGGTCTGGCCGAGGAACTTGACCTGCTGCTTCTTGCCGTCGGCGCCGATCTGGGTGACCTTGCCGACGCCGACCTCGACGTCGAGGCCGGACACCGAGATGAGGGCCGAGACGACCTGCCCGTCGATCTCGAGGAAGAAGTTCTGGGAGACGATCGGGTCGGCGCTGAACAGGCCGGTGCCGCTGCTTGCCATGGGGTGCTCCTGTGGTGGTGGGGGGCGGGCTCGGGCCGTCAGGCCGCGCTCTGCTTGTTCTGGCTGATGCGGAAGACGACGAACTCCGCGGGCTTGACGGGCGCGAGCCCGACCTCGACGACGAGGCGGCCGGCGTCGATCGACTCCGGGGTGTTGGTGGTCTCGTCGCAGCGGACGAAGAACGCCTGCTCGGCGGTGGACCCGAACAGCGCACCGGACTGCCACAGGCCGTGCAGGTAGCCGGTGAGGGTCCGCTTGACGCCCTCCCACAGGGTCACGTCGTTCGGCTCGAAGACGGCCCACTGGGTGCCCTCGAGGATCGTCGACTCGACCATGTTGAACAGGCGGCGCACGTTGACGTACTGCCAGTCCGTGTCCGAGGCGAGGGTGCGGGCGCCCCAGATGCGGATGCCGCGCGTGCCGAACGGGCGGATCGCGTTGACGCCGATCGGGTTGAGGAAGCCCTGCTCGTTCTGCGACACGGTGCGCTCGACGTCCAGGACGCCGCGGATCGTGTCGTTGGCCGGGGCCTTCCACACGCCGCGCGTCTCGTCCGTGCGGGCCCACACGCCGGCGACGTGCCCCGACGGCGGGACCACGATCTCGGCCGACGCACCCGAGCCGAGGGGGTTCTCGACCTTGATCCACGGGTAGTACATGGCCGCGAACGCCGAGTCGTACTGCGCGACCTCGGAGCGCCACTCCTTGACCTGCTGCGGCGTCATCCCGGGGGGCGCGTCGAGCAGCGCCATGCGGTTGGCGTGCTGCTCGCAGTGCGCGATGAGGGCCGTCTGCACGGCCTTCCACAGCCCGAGGTCCAGCGTGCCGTCCTCGCGCGTGGCGGCGGTGACCAGGTCGGGGACCGCCACGATCGTGACGTCCTCGGCGATCGCCAGGCCGTTGATGCCCGTGCGGGCGGCCTCCGAGCCGGCGAACTTGCGGCCCGTGACCGGCACCTTGACGGGCTCGGCCTGCTGCAGGTCGTAGGTGCCGGGGCGCAGCAGCTCGAGCTGGCTGGACAGGTCGGTCGCCTCGTCGAGGCGGATCTCCAGCTTCACCTTCGTGGACGTCTTGTTGACGACCGTCGCGGCGTCGCGCGGCCCGCCCAGGCTGAGGCCCGGGTGCTCCTCGACGACCTCGCCGCCGTCGAGGACGGTCAGCGTGAACGTCGTCGGGCCCTCGAGGTCCTCGGGGGCGTCGTCGCTGCGCACCGCGACGGACAGCTGCGCGTCGGGCTCGACCGACTCGACGGCGACGGGCAGGCCCAGCGCGCGGTCCGCCGCGGGCAGCTCGAGCGTCGCCGGCTTGCCCGACGGCTCCGCGTTGGGGACGCGGACGATGTACGCCTGCGTGCCGCCGTTGAGGAAGTAGCCGTACACCGACAGGGGCAGCATCGCGCCCTCGACGAACCCGCCGTACAGCGCCTCGTACTGCGTCCAGCTGGTCACCAGGCGCGGGGCCAGACCCTGCGGGTCGGCCGGGTCGTCGGTGGGTGCCGACGCGGTGAAGCCCACGAAGGCCGTCACGGCGGTGGGCGCTGAGGTCAGCACCTTCTGGGACGAGGGGATCTCCTCGACGTACACGCCGGGCGCGGTGTAGGTGGGCACAGGTGGGTCCTTCTCTCGGTGGTGGGTCGCCGCCGCTCGGGTGGTCGGGGCCGGCGTCGCGGGTCGTCGTGAGGCTAGGCAGCGCGGTCCGGTGCGGACATCGGTAATCGCTACCGAAGGTTGCGCGGACACCCTCCGAGGGGCCGTCCGGGTGAGCCACGAACGGGTGAACTCCGTGTCCGACCAGGGGTTTCGGCACGCCTTCGTCGCACTTGCCCGGCTCGCCCACCGCAACGGGCCTCACCCCCGCGCCACGCGCACGCGACCTTCACCCCAGGCACGAAGTCTCCGGAGGCGCTATGACCACGTCCGACGCAGGCACCAGCGCGGTCCGAGGACGGTCCACCTTCGCCGGTGTCCCCGCCCCGCGCGGGGGCCCGTCCCGCGCGCCCGCGCACGTCCTGCGCCCGGACGCCGTGGAGCACGTCACGTCGTCGCTGGGGACGGGGCGCAGCGTCCTCGTCGTCGGGGACGCGGGCACGGGCAAGACGCAGGTGGTCGCACGCGCGATCGAGCGGCTGCGCGCCGAGCAGGGCGACGTGCGCGTCGTCCTCATCAGCGGCGCCGGCACGCACGACGCGCTGCCGCTGGCGGCGCTCGAGCCGCTGCTCGAGGACGCGGGGGCCGCGTTCGGCGACCTCGCGGCGACGTTGCGCTCGCTGACCGCCGGCCTGGACCGGCTGCGCGGCGACGGCCGCCTGGTGCTGCGCATCGAGGACGCGCACCGCCTCGACGACGCCTCGGCCCGCGCGCTCGACTGGCTGGTCCGGCAGGACACGGTCCAGGTGGTCGCGACGCTGCGGCTGAGCTGGGCGTCCCGCACGCCGTGGGCCGCGCTGTGGAAGGACGACCTGGTCGAGCGCGTCGACATCGCCCCGCTCACGCGCGACGACGCCGAGCGGTGGCTCGCGGCCGAGCTCGGTGGGCCGGTGACGGCCCAGGCGGCGCACCACCTGTGGCGCGCGTCGAACGGCAGCGCGACGCTCCTGCGGGAGACCGTCAAGGACGCGCTGGCCTCCGGCGCGCTGACCCGGCGCCACGGCGCGTGGATGTGGCAGGGCGGCCCGCCGTCGCCCGCGCGCATGGAGGACCTGGCCGAGCTCGACCTGCAGGGAGCGAGCCGGCAGGCCCGCGCCGCGCTCGAGGTGTGCGCCGTGGTGTGCCCGATCCCGCTCGACGCGCTGCTCGACCTCGTCCCGGCCGCCGCGCTCGACGAGCTGGTGCTCGCCGGTGCCGTCGCCACGACGACGGCACCCACGCCGTCGGGCGGGACGGCCCGGGTCGTGGACCTGGCGGCGCCGGCGTACGCGGACGTCGCGCGCGCGTGGCTCCCCGCCTCGCGGCAGCGCGACCTGCTGCAGCGCGCGCTCGACGCGCCCGTGGTGCGCGGGGTCGCGGCCGGCTCGCTGGTCCGCTCGGTGGCCCTCGCGATCGACCTGGGGATGAGCGTCCCGCCGACGCGGCTGCGGGAGGCGTTCGACGGGGCGTTCGCGATCCACCAGTACGACGCGGCCGTGCGACTCGCGACCGGTGCGCTCGCGTCCTGCCCGCCGGAGCGGGCGGCGGAGCTGTACGCGTTGCGTGCGGCCGCCCGCGTGATGCTCGGCGAGATGGCCGAGACCTTGCGTGACCTGGCCCACGCCGCCGAGCTGCTGGCCGCCGGCCCGCTCGACGCCGAGGCCGCCGGCCTGCTGCTGCACGTCGGCGACATGACGGCGCACGTCGTCCACGCGCAGCTGGGCGACGTCGACCGGGCGCTCGCCCGTCTCGACGACGTCGTCGCGCCGCTGCGCGCTGCCGACCCGGAGGGGCGCCTGCGACGCTGGCGCGACGAGGTGGAGGTCACGCGGCTGACGCGGCTGGGGTACGCCGGCCGGTTCGGCGAGTGCCTGGACGCCGCCCTCGTCGCCGTCGACGGCGACACGCACCCGGCCCGTCGCGTGTCGCTGGCCCCACCGACCGCCCTCGCCCTGGGCGAGCGCGGCGAGCTGCGGCGCGCGCTCGCACTGTGCCTGCAGTTCGGCGCCGTCGCCGCCGCGCACGGCGACGAGCACCGCTGGGGCAGCGGCGAGGTCATGGTGGCGACGTTCTTCACGCTCCTGTGGTCGGGCGAGGTCGACGCCGTGCGCGACGCGCTGGGCCCCCCGGGGGGTGATCTGCCGTTCGCGGTGGAGTGGTCGTCCATGCACAGCGCGCTCGGTCTCATGGCCGTCGCCGCGGGGTCCTGGAGCGAGGCGCGCACGCAGCTGGCGACCGCGCGCGCCCGGTCCGGCCCCGCCGACCTCAGCGGCTTCCTGCGCTCGAGCCTCACGGCCGAGGCCGTGGCGGCGGCCGCCTGCGGCGACGCCGCGGCGGCGCGCGACCTGCTCGAGCAGGCCGAGCACGCGGCGGTCGGGTCGAGCGGGGCCCTCGAGGGCGACCTGCGGGTGCGTCGGCTCGACGCGCTCGGCTGGATGCGCAGCCCCGAGGTCGTCGCCGAGGCACGCGCCGTCGCCCGCTGGGCGCACGAGCGGGGCGCCGCGCGCGTCGAGCTCGAGGCGCTGCACCGGTGGGTCGACGCGACCCGGCGCGGCGGCGGCACCCTCGACCCGGCGGTCGTCGCGCGGGTCCGGGACCTGGGGCGGGTGTGCGACGGCGCGCGGTGCGCCGCCCTCGTCGCGCACGTCGAGGCCCTCGCGGCGGGCGACGCGGACCTGGTCCGCATCGCCGAGCGGGAGCTCAACCGCCGCGGGCTGTGGCTGCCGCCGCTCGAGGCACCGGTGTCGCTGACGTCCCGCGAGCGGGAGATCGCGTCGCTGGCCGCCGGGGGCATGACCAGCCGGGCCATCGCCCAGCGCCTCGTCCTGTCCACCCGCACGGTCGACTCGCACCTGTCGCGCGTGTTCGCCAAGCTCGGCGTCCACTCGCGCGAGGAGCTGGGGAACGTCCTGCGATGACCGCGGACCGCGGACCGCCGACCCGGTCCGTGGAACCACGACCACGGCCCGGGCGTTCTGCTCAGCACGACCGGTCGTTCCGGTACCGTGACCAGCGCCGTCACCGTCGGACGGCAGCCGCGCCACCAGCGCCTCCAGGAGGACCGCCGATGACCGAGCCCACCCCCCTGCAGCCGCCCGCGCCCGGCGCGGCGTTCGCGCTCGAGGCACCGGCACCCGTGGCGCCCGTCGCCTCGCACGACGCCCCGGCGATGGCCCCCCGGGTCGACCCCGCCGCGCTGCCCGGTCTCGACGCCAAGGTCGGGGCGTACCTGGCGAGCCTCGACAGCGCGCAGGCCGGCTCCCCGGAGTTCGCCGCCAAGGCCGACGACGTGCGCCTCATGGGCGACGCCGACATCCGGCAGGCCGCGGACACGTCGAACCGGCTGCTGCAGGTGCCCGTGCGCGAGCTGCGCGAGGGCGGCGTCTCCGGCACGTCGCAGGTGTCGAGGTCCCTGCTGGACCTGCGCCGCACGGTCGAGGACCTGGACCCGTCGGAGAAGTCCGTGGGCCGCAAGTTCCTGGGCATCCTGCCGTTCGGCGACTCCGTCACCGACTACTTCCGCCGGTACGAGAGCTCGCAGAAGCAGATCGACGCGATCGTCAAGGCGCTGTACCGGGGCCAGGACGAGCTGCGCAAGGACAACGCCGCGCTCAACCTGGAGAAGCAGAACCTGTGGGACACCATGGGCCGGCTCAACCAGTACATCTACGTCGCGAGCGCGCTGGACACCCAGCTGTCCGCCAAGATCGCCCAGCTCGACGTCGCCGACCCCGAGCGCGCGCGGGCGCTGCGCGAGGACGTCCTGTTCTACGTCCGGCAGAAGCACCAGGACCTGCTGACGCAGCTCGCGGTGTCGATCCAGGGCTACCTGGCGATCGACATCATCATCAAGAACAACCTCGAGCTCATCAAGGGCGTCGACCGGGCGACGACGACCACGGTCTCGGCGCTGCGCACCGCCGTGCTCGTCGCGCAGGCGCTGAACAACCAGAAGCTCGTGCTCGACCAGATCACGGCGCTGAACTCGACGACGTCGAACATGATCGCGTCGACGTCCAAGCTGCTGCGCGAGCAGTCGGTCACCATCCAGCAGCAGGCGGCGAGCGCGACGATCGGGCTGCCGCAGCTGCAGCAGTCGTTCGCGGACATCTTCACGGCGATGGACTCGATCGACACGTTCAAGGTGCAGGCGCTGGACTCGATGGCGCAGACCGTCGGGGTGCTGGAGACGGAGACGGCGAAGGCCAAGCAGTACCTGGACCGCGTCTCGCGCTCGGACCGCACCGACGTCGCCGGCGGGTCGCTCGACCTGGGTCTGCGCTGATCGCCACGACCGGGGAGGTGAGCAGGTGAGCGCCCTGGGTGACCTCGTCGCGCGCCTCCTCGGTCGCGCCCCGCGTCACGTCGTCCGGATCGAGGAGGACCCGGTCCCGACGGCCGAGCAGATCGCGACCTCCGTGCGTGACGTCGAGGCGTCCATCGAGGGCCGCGTGCCGGCGGCCGTCACCGCCCGCGTGCACCGCATCACCGGCACGGTCGAGGACATGGTGCCGCGCCTCGACCGCTTCGGCGTCGGGGACCGGCAGGCGTACACGGTGGTCGCGACCGCCACGAGCTACCTGCCCGAGGCCGTCGACGGGTACCTGCGCCTGCCGCGCGACTTCGCCGACCGGCGCGTCGTCTCCCGCGGCAAGACGTCGCTCATGCTGCTGTGCGACCAGCTGGACCTGCTGGCCATGACGCTGGAGAAGATCTCCGACGCCGTGTACCGCGCCGACGCGCAGGCCCTCGTGGCGCACGGGCAGTTCCTCGCCGAGAAGTTCGGCCGGTCGTCGCTGGACGTGCCCGGTGCGGGCGGGACGGAGGCCCCGTGACGGGCACGACGCCGGGTCTGCCGGGCGCGCTGGACGCGCTCGTCGCCGCGGGCCGCGCGGCCGGGCTGGACCCGTCGGCGGTGCGCGACGAGGGCGAGCGCCTGGCCGCCGCCGTGGCGGAGTCCGTCACGGGCGCCGGGCCGGCGTGGCTCGCGGCCGTGGGGCGCGGGGACGACCTGACGGAGTTCTTCCGTGCGGCCGGGTCGGCCCGGCGCTGGCGGCACGCTCCCACGGACCTGCTGACGTCGTTGGTCGACGCGGGCTCGTCGCACGCCGCCGCGTACGCCGACGCGCTCGCGCACGTCGCGTCGGCGGCCTGCGACCTGGGCGAGCCGAGCCTGCAGCTCGTCGCGGCCGCGTCGGTCACCGCTGCCGTCCAGCGCGCCGCCGCACCGGAGCGTCCCCCCGCCCGGGTTCTCCCGGGGCCGGATCGCCCTCTCGCGCACCCCGGGGCGGCTCCGGGGCCGGATCGCCCTCTCGCGCCTCAGGGGGTCCCCCCGGGCGCGAGCGGTCGTCCCAGCGACACCGCGGCGGTGCCCGAGAAGACGTTCGACGAGCTGCTCGCCGAGCTCGACGCGCTGGTCGGGCTCGACGGCGTGAAGCGGGAGATCCGCCAGCAGGCGCAGGTGCTGCGCGTGGAGCGGCTGCGCGCCGACGCCGGCCTGACCAGCCCGTCGCTGACCCGCCACCTGGTGTTCGTCGGCAACCCCGGCACCGGCAAGACGACTGTCGCGCGGCTCGTCGCCGGGCTGTACCGCGCGCTGGGCCTGCTGAGCAGCGGGCACCTGGTCGAGGTCGACCGCTCCGAGCTGGTCGCCGGCTACCTGGGGCAGACCGCGACCAAGACCACCGAGGTCGTGGCCAGGGCCCTCGGTGGTGTCCTGTTCATCGACGAGGCGTACTCCCTCGCGGAGGACCAGTACGGCGCCGAGGCCGTGAACACCCTGGTCAAGGACATGGAGGACCACCGCGACGAGCTCGTGGTCATCGTGGCCGGCTACCCGCTGCCGATGGCCCGGTTCCTCGCCACCAACCCGGGGCTCGAGAGCCGGTTCGCCACCACGATCGGGTTCGACGACTACACGGACGCGCAGCTGCGGGAGATCTTCGCGCTCGCGGCCCGCAAGGCCGACTTCGTGCCGTCCCCCGAGGCGCTCGACCTGGTCGAGCAGATCGTCGCCGCCCAGCCGCGGCACGAGGGCTTCGGCAACGGCCGGTTCGCGCGCAACCTGCTGGACCGCGCCGTGCTGCGCCACGCCTGGCGGCTGCGGGACGTCGAGCAGCCGACGGTCGAGCAGCTGCGCACGCTGCTCCCCGAGGACCTCGCGACCGACGTCGAGGACGTCGCCCCCGACCTGCCGGCACCCGACGCCGACGTGTCCGCCCCCGTGACCCCGGCTCTCGACCTGCCCGCGCCCGACCTGACCGCCCCCCGCACCCCGGCCCAGCCCTCCGAGGAGCCCGCGTGACCACGACCGTCGTGCCCCCCACCTCGAGCCCGCCGGCCGCGCCGGGCACGGCGCCCGCGCCGGGCACGGCGCCCGCGCCGGACCTCCCCACCAGCGGGGTGCGGTCCACCCCGGGCGGGCTGCGCCTGTGGGGTGCGCTCGCCGCCGTCGTCACCGCCCTGACGGGGCTGGTCGCGCTGGGTGTCACGACGAGCCAGCAGGCCGCCGTCGCCCAGGTGCGCGACGCCGCCGCCCAGCTCGTCGGGCTGCAGGACGCCCGCAACCAGCTCGTGGCGGCCGACGCCGCGGCGACCACCGCGTTCCTCGTCGGCGGGCTGGAGCCCACCGACCTGCGTCGGTCGTACGACGCGTCGCTCGACGCCGGCGCGCAGGCCCTCACGCTGCTGGCCGCCAGCGGGACGCACGGCGCCGACACGCTGGCGCAGGTCTCGGCGGACCTCACCACGTACACCGGCCTGGTCGAGCAGGCGCGGGCCAACAACCGGCAGGGCTTCCCCGTCGCCTCGGCGTACCTGGAGGAGGCCTCGACGGTGCTGCGCGAGGACATCGTCCCCGCGCTCGACCAGCTCGTGGCGGCCGAGCAGGACCGCGTCGACGCCGAGCTCTCGACCGTCCGCACGTCCGCTCCCCTGCTGATCGGGGTGGTGGTGCTCGCGCTGCTCGCCCTGGTCGCGGTGCAGGTGTGGGTCGCCCGCCGCACGCGCCGCACGTTCAACCCCGGCCTGGTCGGCGCGACCGTGGCCGTGCTGGTCGTGGGCGTGGTCGGCGGTACCACCCTGGGCGGGACGTCCGCGGCGGCGGTGCGCACCGCCGACGGCCCGTACGCGGCGACCGTCGCGGCCTCGCAGGCGTTCGCGCTGGCCAACGACGCGCGGTCCATGGAGGCGTTCACGCTGATCCGCCGCGGGTCCGGCGCGGCCTACGAGGAGTCGTTCGTGGAGAACGTCGACCGGGCGCGCGCGGCGCTGCAGGGCGACGGCGGCCGGCTCGACCGGCTGCTGGTCGAGCGCCTCGACGCCTGGGTCGCGGGCCACGAGCAGGTCCGTGCGCTGGACGACGCGGGCGACTGGGACGGTGCCGTCGCGCTGGTCACCAGCGACGACCCGGCCGCACCGCCGGCGCTGTTCGACGAGCTCTCCGGCGCGCTGGACACCGCGGTCGACGCCGGCAGCGCCGACGTCGCCGACGGCCTCGGTGGCGGGGCCGGCTGGGTGGGGTGGCTGCTGGCCGTCCTCGGCGTGGGCGGTGCGGTCGCCGCGTGGACCGGGCTGCGCGCCCGACGGGAGGAGTACCGATGAGCACACGTGCCACCGCCCCCACGGGTGCGCGCCGGGGCACGCCCGGCACCCGGCGCCGCGGTGCGCTGGTCGCGGCGGCCGCGCTCGTCGTCGCGCTCGTCGGCGGCTGCGCGGGGCAGTCCCCGCCCGGCGGCACCGCGGTGGTCCCCGCGGACGCGGGGGCCGTCCCCGCCGCCGTCGTCCCCGCGGCCGACGGCTGCACGGACGCGACGACGTCCTACGCCCCGGACGCCGGCACCGAGATCGCGGCCGGCTCCACGATGGACGCGATCCGCTCGCGCGGGTACCTGCTCGTCGGCGTCTCGGCGGACACCCTGCGCATGGGCGCCCGCAACCCGTTCACGGGGCGGATCGAGGGCTTCGACGTCGACGTCGCGCGGCAGGTCGCGCAGGCGGTCCTCGGTGACCCGGACGCGATCCGGTTCCGCGTCATCACGGCGGGCGACCGGATCCCCGTGCTGGTCGACCACGAGGTCGACCTGGTCGCGCGCGCGTTCACCATGAACTGCGAGCGCTGGGCCGACATCGCGTTCTCCGCCGAGTACTTCACGGCCGGGCAGAAGGTGCTGGTCAGCACCGAGTCCGACGCGACCGGCATCGAGGACCTCGCCGGGCAGCGGGTGTGCGCACCCGAGGGCACGACGACGCTCGAGCGGCTGGACGAGTACGACGTCGAGCCCGTGGGCGCCCGCACCCACTCCGCGTGCCTGGCGCTGTTCCAGCAGGGCCGCGTGGACGCGATCACCGGTGACGACACCGTGCTGGCGGGGTTCGTGGCGCAGGACCCGTACGCGCGGGTCGTCGGCGACGCCTTCAGCGCCGAGCCGTACGGTCTGGGCGTGCCGGCCGACCAGGTGGACATGGTCCGGTTCGTCAACGCGGTGCTCGACGGCATGAAGGCCGACGGCACCTGGGCGCAGCTGTACGACCGCTGGCTGGGCGAGGCCCTCGGCCCGGCGCCCGCGCCGCCCGCGTCCGTGTACGGACGGTCGTGACGGCGACCGCCATGGCTGCCGCGTCCGCCGACGTCGTCGCGCCCGTCGCCCCGGGGCGGCTGGGCGAGGCGATCCCTGCGCGCGACCTCATGACGTACCTCGACGGGCTGCTGACGTGGCTCGACGACCGGCGCACGCGGCTCGACGCGCTGGACACGGCGGCCCAGGCGACGGCGGAGTCCGAGCGGTACACCCCGGACGTGGTGCTGGCGCTGTCGGTCTGGCAGTCGGTGCGGACCCGCGCCGACGAGCTGCTGGCGGTGTGGGACGGCGGGCGGGTCACGGAGGTCGAGCGCGAGCGCATGTCGCAGCTGCTGTGGGGCCGCGTCGACACGCGCGCCGGCGCCCCGGTGTCCCTGCCGGAGGCGCTGACGCTGTGCGACGCGATGGTCTCGGCCCTGCGCACCCGCCTGGCGTTCGACCCGGACACCGCGGACGTCGTGGCGCGCCTGCGCGGCGTGCGCGCCGCGCTCGTGCGCGCCGAGGACCTGGCCGGCTCCGACGCGGCCGCCCACGAGCGGGTCGCCGCCCTGCGGGAGCGGGAGCAGCGCCTGTCCGCGCAGGCCGCCCGCGGCGGTGACGTCGCCGGTCCGCTCGCCGAGCTCGAGACCCGCACCGCCCACGCCGAGCGCGACCTCATGGTCGCCGTGTCGCAGCGCCGCTCGGTGGCGCGTGCCCGCGCGGACGCGCAGGCCACGGCGGCCGCGCTGGAGGCCCGCGAGCCCGCGCTGCACGCGCTGGCTGAGCGGTGCCGCCAGGAGGTCACGCACCCGCCGCGGCTCGCGGTGCCCGACGTGTCACGGCTGGGCCCCGTGCCCGAGCAGCGTGAGGCGCTGGACGCCTACGTCGCCCGCCTCGACGCGGTGCGCCGGGCCCTGGACGCCGCGCAGGACGCGTACAGCAGCCCGCTGCGCGAGCGCGCCGAGCTGCGCTACCGCCTCGGACGCGCCACGGCGACCGCGGCGTCGAACGGCCGCGACGCGTCCCCCACGGTGCGCGCCGGGCACGACGAGGCCCGTACCGCCGTGGAGACGACCCCCTGCGACGTGGCGCTCGCCCGCGCCCTCGTCGAGCAGTACGAGCACCTCGTCCGGCCGCTGCCGGGCGGACCGGGAGGAGCCCGATGACCAGCGCGACCGCCTGCCGCGAGCCCGGCTGCACGGGGACGTACGAGGACGGCTGGTGCGACCTGTGCGGGTCGCCGGCCCCCGCCGGTGCGACGTCCACGGTGACCGGGACGACGACACCGCCGCCGGCCGCCGGCGCGAACGGCGCGACCGCGGCCCGCACCCCGTCGTCGATGCTGGGCACCGGCATCGCACCCGGCGTCCCGACCCCCGGGGCCGGTGACGACGGTGCGGCCGAGCGGTCCACCCGCACCGGGCGCACCAGCTCGACCCGGCTGGCGTCGGCCGCCCTCGGCTCGGCACGCACGGCGGCCACGGGCTCGCGCGCGACGCGCCGGCTCGGCACGTCCTCGACGCGGCTGCGGCGTGCCCGGCTGGGCGCCGGGCTGACGACCGTGCCGCCCGCGCCGGTGGCGGACCCGCTGCAGGCCGTCATGGCCGACCCGCAGGTGCCGGAGCGCAAGCGGTTCTGCGCGGCGTGCGGCGAGCCCGTCGGGCGTGGCCGCGAGGGCGTCCCCGCCCGCACCCAGGGGTTCTGCCCCTCGTGCGGCGCCCGCTTCGACTTCGACCCGCGCCTGGCACCCGGCACGCTCGTGGGCGGGCAGTACGAGGTCGCGGGGTGCCTCGCGCACGGCGGCATGGGCTGGATCTACCTGGCACGGGACCGCAACGTGTCGGGCCGCTGGGTGGTGCTCAAGGGCCTGCTCAACAGCGGCGACCCCGACGCCGTGGCGGCCGCGATCTCCGAGCGGCAGTTCCTCGCACGCGTCGAGCACCCGCTGATCGTCGAGATCTACAACTTCGTGCAGCACGACGGCGACGGGTACACCGTCATGGAGTTCGTCGGCGGACGCTCCCTGAAGGAGCTGCTGACCGACCGCCGCGAGGCCGCCGGCCACGTCGACCCGCTGCCGGTCGACCAGGCCCTCGCGTTCGTCCTCGAGGTGCTGCCCGCGTTCGCGTACCTGCACGACCTGGGCCTGCTGTACTGCGACTTCAAGCCCGACAACGTCATCCAGGCCGGTGACGCGCTCAAGCTCATCGACATGGGCGGTGTGCGCCGCATCGACGACGACGACTCCGCGATCTACGGCACGGTGGGCTACCAGGCCCCCGAGGTGCCGGTCGACGGGCCGTCGGTCGCGTCCGACGTCTACACGATCGGCCGGACGCTGGCGACGCTGGTGCTGGACTTCCGCGGCAACACGACCACCTACGTGGCGGCGCTGCCCCCGGTCGACCAGACCCCCGTGTTCGCGCGGTACGACTCCTTCTACCGGCTGCTCGCCAAGGCGTGCGCCCCCGACCCCTCCGACCGCTTCGGGTCGGTCGACGAGATGCGCGCGCAGGTGCTGGGCGTGCTGCGCGAGGTCGTCGCGGCCGACCGCGGGGCGGGCGACCCGCCGCTGACGAGCGTCGCGTCGGTGCTCTTCGAGCCGCCCGTCACGGACCACGCGCAGCGCCCGCTGACGTGGGACGAGCTGCCCGCCCTCAAGGTCGACCCCGACGACCCGGCGGCCGGGTGGCTCGCCGGCGTGAACGTGGTGGACCCGGAGCAGCGCCTCGCCGCCCTCGCGGGCGCCCCGGAGGACACGGTCGAGGTCCGTCTGCTGCGGGCGACCACGGCCATCGAGGCCGGACGCCCGGACCTCGTCGCGGCGGCCGTCGAGGCGATCCTCGCCGACGACCCGTGGGAGTGGCGCGCCGTGTGGACCCAGGGGCTGGCGCAGCTCGCGGCGGGCGACCCGGTCGCCGCGCGCGCCTCGTTCAACGCGGTGTACGGGCAGGTGCCGGGCGAGCTGGCGCCCAAGCTGGCGCTGGCCGTGGCCTGCGAGCTGTCGGGTGAGCCCGGCATCGCCGAGCAGCTCTACGCCACCTGCGCGTACGCGGACGCGAACTACACGGCCCCGGCCGCGTTCGGCCTGGCGCGGCTGCGGATCGCGTCCCTGCACCTCGACGACGCGCTGGCCGCGCTCGACCTGGTCACGCCCACCCGCAGCTCCTACCCGCAGGCGCGGCTCATGCGGGCACGGGTGCTGGCCCGCTCGCGGGACGACCTGCCCGCCCTCGCCGCCGCCCTCGACTCCGTGCGCTCCGTGCCGCTCGAGCCCGCCGAGCGCACGGCCCTGCGGGTGGACGTGCTGTCGACCGCGCTGGCCACGGTGCGCCGCGGTGCGACGGCGCCCGGCGTGACCCTCGACGGCGCACCGGCCACCGAGGACGGTGTGACCGACGCCCTCGAGGCGGCCTACCGTGAGCAGGCCGCTCTCACGGCCGACCACGCCGCGCGCGTCGCCCTGGTGGACCGCGCCAACCGGGTGCGTCGGTGGACGGCGTGGTGAGCGGCACGGGGACGGCCGTCGTGTGCCCCGCGTGCGGTGAGGCCGCCGGCGACGGTGCGCGGTTCTGCGAGGCGTGCGGTGCACCGCTCGCGGCCGCGCACGGCACCGGCCCGGACGGTGCCGACAGCGCCGACCCCAGCAGCGCCGTCCCCGGCAGCACGGACCCCGGTCCCGCACCCGGCGACCCCGCGTCGTCCGGTGCTGCGTCGCCCGACCCCGCGCAATCCGGTGCTGCGTCGCCCGGCGGCTCGCCGGAGGGCACTCCCCCGGCCGGCACCGCCGTGGACGGTGCGTCACCGTGCCCGGCGTGCGGCGGCGACGTCGCCGACGACGGGTACTGCGCGCAGTGCGGTGCCCGCGCCCCCGTGGAGCGCGACCACCGCGAGGAGCGGGCCGCACCGCACGTCGCGGGCGTCAGCGACGTCGGCGTGCGCCGGCGTCGCAACGAGGACGCGCTCGCGCTCGGCGCCGTCCCGGGTCCCGACCCGGGCGCGACCGGCGGGCAGGCCGCGGGCTCGTCGCCGGGCGAGGACGTGAGCGTGCTGGTGGTGTGCGACGGCGTGTCCTCGGCACCCGACTCCGACGTCGCCAGCCAGGCCGCGGCGACCGCGGCCCGGGACACCCTGGTGGCCGGTGCCGCGCACGTCCCCGCCGACGACGCCGCCGCCTGGTCGCGCCTGCTGGTGGCCGCGGGCCACGCCGCGGACGACGCCGCGCGGGCCGCCGTCGACGACGCGACCGCCCGGCAGGACCCGCCGTCGTGCACGTTCGCCGCCGCCGTGGCCGGGCCGGGGCTGCTGGTCGCGGGCTGGCTCGGCGACTCCCGGGTGTACTGGCTCCCCGACGCGGGCACACCGGAGCAGCTGACGGAGGACGACTCGGTGGCCGCCGAGCTGATGGCCGACGGCATGTCCCGCGCCGCGGCCGAGCGCTCCCCGCAGGCGCACGCGATCACCCGCTGGCTCGGCGCGGACGCCGAGGACACCACGGCCCGCACCGTCGCCACCCGCCCCGGCGGGCCCGGCTGGGTGCTCGCCTGCTCGGACGGGCTGTGGAACTACGCGTCCGCGCCCGAGGCCGTCGCGGACCTGCTGCGCGACGCCGTGGCCCGGGTGGGCGACGACCCGCTGGCCCTGTCCCGTGACCTGGTCGCGTGGGCCAACGCGAGCGGTGGGCACGACAACGTGACCGTGGCCCTCGCGCGCGTCCCCGGCACCGCCGCCGCGGGCGGCGGCCCCGCCGACCCGCAGGACGACCCGCACGACGACGCGGGCACCGCCCCGACCGTCCGGCGCCGACCGCCCGGTAGCCTCCCCGGAGAGCCGCCCACCGACACCGGACCCTCCGCACCCTGAACCGCCCGCACCACCCGTCCGACGCCCCACCGCACCACCGAGGAGCCAGCGTGGCCACGTTCCGTGCCGAGGTCTTCCAGAACGAGTTCCTGCCCGACGGCGGCACGGACGTGCACGCGATCGTCACGGTGAGCGCCTCGGGCGTCGGCGGGGCGGGGACCAGCGGTGCCGGTGTCGCGGAGATCGTCATGATCGACACGTCGGGCTCGATGACGGGCCCGATGCTCGCGGCGGCGAAGCACGCGGCGCAGGTGGCGCTCGACCACATCCCGGACGGGACCTGGTTCGCGATCGTCAGCGGCAGCCACGTCGCCCAGCGCGTGTTCCCGTACCCGAACGCGCCCGTCGCGATCGTGCAGATGGAGCCGGCGGCGCGGGCGGAGGCCAAGCGGGCGGTCGCGCGCCTGTCGGCGCAGGGCGGCACGGCGATGAGCACGTGGCTGCGGCTGGCGGACCAGATCTTCGCCACCCAGCCCGCGGTGACGCAGCGGCACGCGATCCTGCTCACCGACGGCAAGAACGAGTCCGAGCCCCGTGACCAGCTCACCGCGGCCGTCACGGCCGTCACCGGCCGGTTCCAGTGCGACGCGCGCGGCGTCGGCGAGCGCTGGCAGGTCGACGAGCTGCGGGAGATCGCGACGGCACTGCTGGGGACGGTCGAGCTCATCGCGAACCCGGCGGACATCGCCGAGGACTTCCGCTCCCTGCTGGCGGCGTCGCTGTCCCGCGGCGTCTCCGACGCCCAGCTGCGGGTGTGGACGCCGCAGGGCGGGCAGGTGCTGTTCGTCCGGCAGGTGGCGCCCACGGTCGAGGACCTGACGGCGCGCCGCACCACGGTCACGCCGCTGGTCGGCGCGTACCCCACGGGAGCCTGGGCCGACGAGTCCCGCGACTACCACGTGGCCGTCCGCCTGCCGTCCAAGCCGCTGGGCGCCGAGCAGCTCGCGGCGCGCGTGCAGGTCGCGGTCGGCGGCGAGGTCGTCGCCGCGGGGCTGGTCAAGGCCGCGTGGTCGGACGACGCCTCGCTCACCGCACGCATCAGCCCGGAGGTCGCGCACTACACGGGCCAGGCCGAGCTGGCGTCGGCGATCCAGGAGGGCCTGGCGGCCAAGGCCGCGGGTGACGAGGCGACCGCCACCGTCAAGCTGGGCCGCGCGGTGCAGCTGGCGGCCGAGACGGGCAACGAGGAGGCGACGTCGAAGCTGCGTCGCGTCGTGGAGATCGACGACGAGGAGCACGGCACGGTGCGACTGAAGCGCGGCGCGTCCCGCCTGGACGAGATGGCCCTCGACACCGCGTCGACCAAGACCTCGCGGGTGCGGCGGTGAGCGCCACCTGCCCCGAGGGGCACGTCAGCGCGTCGACCGACTACTGCGACGTCTGCGGTGCGCCCATCGCGCCGGCGGGCGCCGGCCCCGCACCGTCCGCGCCCACGCCCGCGGTGGCCGCCCCGTCGACGTGCCCGCACTGCGGGTCGCCCGCGGCGTCCGGCGCGCTGTTCTGCGAGAACTGCGGCTACGACTTCACCACCGGCGTGACGCCCGTGGCGCCCGCCGCACCCGCGCCGACGCCCGCGGCGTCGACCGGGGCGGTCGTGACGCCCGCACCGGCCGCCGCGGGCGAGGGCCAGGGTGCGGCGACGGGTCCGGGTCCGGCCGCACCCGGTGCCGGAGCCGAGGCCGCTGCGTCGCCGGCCCTGCCCGACCCCGACCCTGCGCCGCTCGCGCCCCTCGCCCCGTCGGCACCCGACGGCGACGCGTGGGTCGCCGAGCTGTGGGTCGACCCCGACTGGTACGCCGCCCAGCAGGCGGAGGACCCCATGCCGTCCGTGGGCCTGCCCGTGCTGGTGCCGCTGCGCGAGCGCAGCGTGCTGGTGGGGCGGCCGTCGGCGTCGCGCAACATCCGCCCGCAGGTCGACGCGGGCGCCGACAGCGGCGTCTCGCGGCGGCACTGCCAGCTCAACACCGACGGTCAGCGCTGGTGGGTGGAGGACCTGCAGTCGTCCAACGGCACCTTCGTGGCGCGGGTCGGCGAGCCCTTGCCCGAGGAGCCGATCCGGCCCGGCCAGCGCCACGAGCTCCAGGACGGCGACCGCCTCTACCTGGGCTCATGGACCCGGCTCGTCGTGCGCAGGGCGCTGCCGGGCGAGGCCTGAGGGCGTCGCGACGTCCACCGCGTGAGCGGACGCGGGCGGTCGCCCGGACCGGCGCCCGCGGCACCTCCCCGGGGGCCGATCGGGCGATTCCTCGCGTGTCACACCGTGTGCACGGCCCCGACCGTCCGACCCTGCGCAGATGATGGCGCAGCACCCGCCCCTCCCCGTCCCCGACGAACGGACCTCGACATGCGCCCCGGCCACCGCCCGACCAGGGGACGCACGCCCCGTCGACCGCACGGCGCACTCGCCGCGGCGCTCGTGCTCGCCGTCGTCACCGTGACCGCGACCGGCGCGCGGGCCGACGCCCCCGCCATCACCGCGATGTGGGTGTGGGACAACTCGCTCGACCGCGCGGTCGACGCCCGCGGCACCGGGTACACCCCGGCGGACCCCGCGACGCTCGCAGCGTTCGTCCGTGAGCAGCGGCTGACGACGGTCCAGGTGTCGGTGCCGTGGGCCTCGGACGAGGGACCGGTCGCGGCCTGGGTCACCGAGGCCGTCGCGGCCGTCCGCGCCGAGGGGGCGACCGTCGGCGTCCTGGGCGGTGACCCGCCGTGGCTCGAGCAGCCGGGGCTGGGCGTGCAGTGGATGCGCGCGGCGACCCACGGCCGCACGGTCGACCACGTGCAGCTCAACGTGGAGCCGTGGACGCAGCCCACCTGGTTCACCGACCGCGCGGGTGCGGTGACCCGGTGGCTCACGCTGCTCGACGAGGTCCGTGCGCAGCTCCCCCCGGGCGTGGGGCTCGGGGTCGACGTGCCGTACTGGCTGGCGTGGGAGCCGTGGGGCGCGGGCACCGTCGCCGACGCCGCGATGGCGCGCGCCGACCGCGTCGAGGTCGTCGCGTTCGTCGACCACGCGCACGGCCCCGACGGCATCCTCGCCCTGTCCGCCGACGCGGTGGCGGCCGCCGTCGCCGCGGGCGTGCCGTTCACGGTGGGCGTCGAGACGGACACCCCCGCCGTCGCGGGTGGCGCCGAGTGGACGTTCGGCGACGACGGCGTCGACGCCCTGCTCGCCGAGACGGCCCTCGTGCGCGACGCGCTCGCCGGCACCCCCGGCTACGAGGGCGTCGCGGTGCAGCACTACCGCACGTGGCGCACCCTCCAGGACGCCGCCACCACCCCCTGACGCACCTGCCGGCGTCACCCGTCGTAGGGTCGGCCCATGGCACGCAGCATCGCGACGACGACGTCGGTCGACCTCCCCACGCTCCTGGACTTCGTGCGTCCCCGGCACCACCTGCTGCTGGCGACGACGCGCGCGGACGGGCGGTCGCAGCTCTCGCCGGTCAGCGGCGGCGTCGACGACGCGGGTCGCATCGTGATCTCGACCTACCCAGACCGGGCGAAGACCCGCAACGCCGAGCGCGACCCGCGGGTGAGCGTGTGCGTCCTCTCCGACGAGTGGGACGGCCCCTGGGTGCAGGTCGACGGCACCGCCGAGGTGCTGCACATGCCGCAGGCCGAGGACGCCCTCGTGGACTACTACCGCTGCATCGCGGGCGAGCACCCCGACTGGGACGAGTACCGCGCCGCGATGCGGCTGCAGGGCAAGAGCCTGATCCG
>Ga0233375_1000571_pt1 | contig 19024 bp, 17 predicted proteins | sample ElkDunMinimDraft_10_FD_191539 | JGI IMG/M metagenome (GOLD analysis project Ga0233375, IMG submission 191539) | Fecal eukaryotic communites from dung pellets of Tule Elk in California, USA - Elk Dung E16 | ecosystem: Host-associated > Mammals > Digestive system > Large intestine > Fecal | place... | reverse complement strand
GCACGGCCATGACCCGCCACTCGGTGATCGCCAGGCCGAAGCGCCGGTGGTACTCGCTGGAGATCGCGTTGCTCACGCGGTTGGAGAGCACGCTGAGGCGATAGGGCAGGAAGCGCTCCAGATCGAGAATCGCATGTTCCTGTGAGACGGCTTGTTCGGACATGATGCGGTGCACCTTGCGGTTGGTTGCGCCTGAAACTGTAAGATGGGCGACCGACACAGGCCCTGGTGCCCTCCCCCGCGAGAGGATTATCACAATGACAGCGCAGTCACAAACCGTTCCGGCCCAGCCGGGGATGCAGGTGGCCACCTTCGACAACCCGATGGGCATCGATGGTTTCGAGTTCGTCGAGTATGCCGCGCCGGCCGGCCAGGCCGGGCACCTGCACGATTACTTCCGCAAGCTGGGCTTCGTCCAGGTCGCACGCCACCGCAGCCGCCCCATCACCACCTACCGCCAGGGCGACTGCACCTTCCTGATCAACGAGGATCCGGATTCGTTCGCCGCGCGCTTCGCCGCCGAGCATGGCCCCAGCGCCTGCGGCTTCGCCATCCGTTTCAGCAAGCTCGCCGAGTGGGTGCGGGTGCAGGCACTGAGGAACGGCGCCGAGGAGTTCGACCTCGCCGACGAGTTGAGCAAGGCCGTGGCCGCGCCCGTGATCAAGGGCATCGGCGGCTGCATGCTGTACCTGGTGGACCGCTACGACGACAAGGGCACGATCCACGATCCGGACTACGAGATCCTGCCCGGCGCCGACCTGATGCCCGAGGGCTTCGGCCTGACCTTCATCGACCATCTGACCCATAACCTCTACCAGGGGAACATGGCCAAGTGGTCGGACTACTACGAGCGCCTGTTCAACTTCCGCGAGATCCGCTACTTCGACATCAAGGGCGCCAAGACCGGCCTGCTGTCCAAGGCCATGACCGCCCCAGACGGCATGGTGCGCATCCCGCTCAACGAGTCGAGCGACCCCAAGTCGCAGATCAACGAATACCTGGACACCTATCGCGGCGAAGGCATCCAGCACATCGCCTGCTTCACCGACGACATCTACGAGACGGTGGAGAAGATGCGCGCGCAGGGCATCGAGTTCCTGGACACGCCCGACACCTACTTCGAGGTGATCGACCAGCGCATCCCGGACCATGGCGAGGACGTGGAGCGGCTGGCGCGCAACAAGATCCTGATCGACGCCGACCTCGAGACCGGGCGCCGCAAGCTGCTGCAGATCTTCACCACCAACGCGCTGGGCCCGATCTTCTTCGAGATCATCCAGCGCAAGGGCAACGAAGGTTTCGGCGAAGGCAACTTCCAGGCGCTGTTCGAGAGCATCGAACGCGACCAGATGAAGCGCGGGGTCCTGTAGCCTTCCGGGAGCCCCGCCGGGAGCGGGGCGCGAGCGAGAGAGCCATGGCGACCAGCAACTACATGTCCGGCTTCGGCAACGAGTTCGCGACCGAGGCGATCCCCGGCACCTTGCCGGTCGGTCGCAACTCGCCGCAGAAGGTGGCCCACGGCCTGTATGCCGAACAGCTGACCGGCACCGCGTTCACCGCCCCGCGCGGCGAGAACCGGCGCAGCTGGCTGTACCGCATCCGGCCGGCGGCCATGCACGGCCGCTTCGAGCCGTTCGCGCAGCCGCGGTTCCACGACCGCTTCGGCGAGGCGCCGGTGTCCCCGGACCAGATGCGCTGGAATCCGCTGCCGCTGCCGCAGGCGCCCACCGACTTCGTCGAGGGGCTGTACACGGTCGCCGGCAACGGCGGCAGCGATGCCCATGCCGGCGTCGGCATCCACCTGTACGCGGCCAACACGGCGATGCGCGGGCGCTACTTCTACAGCGCCGACGGCGAACTGCTGATCGTGCCGCAGCAGGGCCGGCTGCATATCGCCACCGAGCTGGGACTGCTCGAGGTCGAGCCGCAGGAGATCGCGGTGGTCCCCCGCGGCGTGCGCTTCCGCGTGGAACTGCCCGACGGTCCCTCGCGCGGCTATGTCTGCGAGAACTTCGGTGCGCTGCTGCGGCTCCCGGGCCTCGGGCCGATCGGTTCCAACGGCCTGGCCAACCCGCGCGACTTCCTCACCCCGGTGGCGCGCTACGAGGACCTGGAGGGCGGGTTCGAGCTGATCGCCAAGTTCAATGGCCACCTGTGGCATGCGCCGATCGGGCACTCGCCGCTGGACGTGGTGGGCTGGCACGGCAACTACGCGCCGTACAAGTACGACCTGCGCCGCTTCAACGCCATCGGCTCGATCAGCTTCGACCATCCCGACCCGAGCATCTTCCTGGTGCTGACCTCGCCCACCGACACCCCCGGCGTGGGCAACCTGGACCTGGCCATTTTCCCGCCGCGCTGGCTGGTGCAGCAGGACACGTTCCGCCCGCCATGGTTCCACCGCAACGTCGCCAGCGAGTTCATGGGGCTGATCCACGGCGTCTACGACGCCAAGGCCGAGGGATTCGCGCCCGGCGGGTGCTCGCTGCACAACTGCATGACCGGGCATGGCCCGGATGCGGCGACCTTCGAGAAGGCTTCCAGCGCCGACCTGTCCAGGCCCGACGTGATCCAGGACACGATGGCCTTCATGTTCGAGACGCGCGCGGTGCTCAAGCCGACGCGGCAGGCGGCCGAGGCCGGCCACCGCCAGCGCGACTACCAGGCCTGCTGGGCAGGCCTGGCCAAGCACTTCGCGCCACCGCGCTGAGGCGAGCCGAGTGCCGCGTGCGCCATGGCGCCGGCGCGCCGGCACCATGGGTCAAGCACCCGGCGCCCGCTCCGCGACCGCGCCGTCCGCAGCCCGCCCGCACGGAGGGCTGCGGGCCCCGGCCCCGCGGGCGCGGCGGTGTCGCCGCGACGATCACGGCCGCGGTGACATGCTGCCGGTCCACCCAGATCGGATCCGGAGTCCGCATGCGCCTGCAGACCACCCTGCTTGCCCTCGCCGTCGCGGCGCTCTGCGCCTGCGACGCCTCGCGCGACCGGGCATCCGACGCCCCCGCGTCGTCGGCCGGGAACGCGGCCCCAGCCGAGGGGGCGCCGGACCGGTCCGCGGCGGATGCGGCGGGCGCAGGCGCGGCTGGAGGGGCCGCGACGCCGGGCGATGCAGCGGGTCCGGGCACGGACCAGGTCAGCTTCGAGGGCTTCGGTGCGGCACGGTTGGGCGACAGCGCCGATGCGGTCCGCCAGGCCTGGGGTGGCGATCTGGGCGATGCGCAGCCTGCCGAGCCGGCCGGCTGCCATTACCTGATCCCGCAGCCGCTGGGCGCCGAGGGATACCGCATCGCCTTCATGATCGAGGGCGACCGGCTGGTGCGCATCGACGTGCGCGACGCCGCGGTCGCCGCGCCCGGCGGCGCCCGCCTGGGCATGGCGGGCGACGCGGTCCGGGCCCTGTACCAGGGGCGGGTGGAGGAGCAGCCCCACAAATACGATCCGCAGGGCAGGGTGCTGCGGGTGACCGCGCCAGACGGCGGGCCCGGCGTGCTGGTGTTCGAACTCGACGCCGACGGCCGCGTGGACGAGTGGCGCCTGGGGCTGCCGCCGCAGGTGGACTACGTGGAAGGCTGTTCCTGACGGCGCAGGACGCTCCTGCATAATCGCGACACCTACCCGGAGGCGCATGACCATGGCCGCTGCGCTGTTCTACTTCGTGGCAGGCATCGCCCTGCTGGCGCTGGGCGGCGACTCGCTGGTCAAGGCCGCGGCCGGACTCGCGCGCCGCAGCGGGATGTCGCCGTTCGCCAGCGGCCTGGTGCTGGTGGCCTTCGCCACCTCGATCCCCGAACTGGCCGTCAACCTGCGCGCGATGGCGGTCGGCGACCATGCCCTGGCGCTGGGCAACGCGGTCGGCAGCAACATCGCGAACTTCGGCCTGACCCTGGGCGCGGCGGCGCTGTGCGCGCCGCTGCTGATCCGCTGGAAGGCCTTGCCCCCGCTGCTGGTCTGCCTGGTGGTGGCGACGCTGGCCACGATCCTGCTGGGCCAGGACGGGCGCCTGACCCGGCTCGACGGCGCGGTACTGGTGGCCGCCTTCGTCGCGGTGACCGGCTTCGCCTGGGCGTTCGGCCGGCGCCAGCCGGAACTGCGCAGCGAGTTCGCCGGCTTCGCCGAGACGCGCATGCCGCCGGCGCTGAACCTGGTGCGCCTGCTGGTGGCGGTGGCCCTGCTGTGGTTCGGCGCCAAATGGGTGCTGCAGGGGGCGCTCGCGCTGCGTCCGGTCCTGGGCATGGAGTCGCTGCTGGTCGGGCTGCTGCCGGTGGCCATCGGCACCGCCCTGCCGGAGATGGCCGCCGCGATCGCCGCGGCGCGGCGCGGCCAGGGCGACATCGTCGCCGGCCACGTGATCGGCTCGAGCCTGGTCAACCTGCTGCTGGTGGTGGGCGGCATGGCGCTGGTGCGCGACGTGCCGGTGCCGGACTCGTTCCTGCGCTTCGAACTGCCTGCGGCGCTGGTGTTCGCGGCGCTGCTGCTGCCGATGCTGCGTGGCGGCCTGCAGGTCAGCCGCGCCGAGGGCGCGGTGCTCCTGCTGGCCTTCCTGGCCTGGCTGGGATTCGAACTGCTGATGGCCTGAGCGGCGGCCTCAGCCGTCGTCGCGCCCTTCCTCCCGTTCGCGGGCCTTGCGCTCGGCGCGCTCGTCGGCGTCGTCGCGGATGTGTCCTTCCGGCTCGCTGGGCACGGACGGGTCGTGCGGGCGGTTGTCCATCAGCGAAAGCGCCGCCCGCGACATCAGGTGGGCGGCCACCGGCGCGGTGAGGAAGAGGAACACGCTGATCAGGATCTCGCGTGGATGCAGCCCGGTGCCGTGGATCGAGCGGTGCAGGATCGAGGCGACCAGGATGCAGCCCACGCCCAGCGTGCTGGACTTGGTCGGACCGTGCACGCGGTGGAAGAAGCTGCTCAGCTTGACCAGCGAGAAGCTGCCCAGGAACACGAAGAAGCAGCCCACGCCCAGCAGCAGCACGGTCAGGATGTCGATCGCCAGCCTCATTCGACGATGTCCCGGCGGATCACGTACTTGCTCAGCACCACCGTGCCGAAGAACCCGAGCATGGCGATGACCAGCGCGATCTCGAAGTAGGTCTCGGTCTCCTCCAGCATGCCCAGCAGCACCACTTCGGCGATGGTGCTGACATAGAGCGTGTCGAGGGCGAGGATGCGGTCGGGGGCGGTCGGGCCGCGGACAAGGCGCCACAGCGCCAGCAGCATCGAGGCCCCCACCACGACCATGGTGGCGGAGATGGCCATGTCGATCATGGGAAGATCCTCCGCAGCGGCGCCTCGTAGCGCGCCTTGATTTCGTCGATCATCGCCTGCGGGTCGGTCACATGCAGGCAGTGCACCAGCAGGTACCGGCGGTCCTGCGACAGCTCGGCGGTGAGCGTGCCCGGGGTCAGCGTGATCACGCTGGTGAGGGCCGAGATCCCGTGGATGTTGGTCAGGTCCAGCGGTACCCAGATGAAGCCCGGGCGCAGGTTGGACTCGCGCCCCAGCACCTGCCCGGCCACGGTGATGTTGGCGGCCACGATGTCGCGCAGCAGCATCAGTCCGAAGGGCACCAGCACCCACACCGCGCCCAGCCTGGCGAACTCGCGCTCCAGCCGCGCCGCCAGCTGCGGCATCAGCCAGGCCAGGAACGCCGCGAACAGCAGCGTGCCCGCGTTCGCCTCCTCCACCAGCAGCAGCCAGAACACGAAGACCGTGATGCTCTGCGGGATCGAGGGGAAGATTCTCTTCATGCTCGCCTCCTCACGGCTCGCGCATCCGTGGCGTGGTGCCGCGCACTTCCTGCACGTAGTCGCCGGGCGAGAGCAGCTGCGCGGCGGTCGCCGTCGTGTAGCGCAGGATCGGGCCTGCGGCCAGGGTCATGGCGATACCGTAGCCGATCAGCAGCCCGGTCGCGGCGAACTCCAGGCGGCCCACCTTCGCCGCGACGGCGGCCGGTGCCGGCTGCCCGCCCTCGTCCTCGTTCTCGTCCTCCTCGGTGCGCCAGAACAGCCGCGTGCCGGTGCGGGTCAGGCCGATCAGCGCCAGCAGGCTGCTGCCCAGCACGGTCGCATAGACCAGGGCGGTGTCCTGCGCCGGAACGGCGGCCAGCAGCAGGAACTTGCCGATGAAGCCCGACAGCGGCGGCAGGCCGATCAGCGACACCGCCACCAGCAGGTAGAGGAAGCCGGTCAGGCAGGGCATCGGCGGCGCCATCGGCTGCACGCGGTCGCCGACCGCGGCGCGCTCGCGCTGCACGATGTGGGCGATCAGGAACATCGCCGCCGCGCCGAAACAGCTGTGCGGCAGGTAGTACAGGCCCGCGGCGATCGAACCGGGCAGGGCCAGTCCGAAGGCGATGAACAGCATTCCCGACGACATCAGCACCAGATAGGCCGCGCTGATGCGCAGGCGCAGCGCACCCACCACGCCCAGGCTGGCCTGCAGCATGGTCACCAGGCCGAAGGCCAGCATCGCCTCGCGCCCGAAGCCGGCCAGCGGCCCGGCCTCCTCGCCGAACATCAGCGTGCCCGTGCGCAGCACCGCGTACAGGCCCACCTTGGTCAGGATCACGAACAGCGCGGCAACCGCGGCGGGCGCGCGCGCGTAGGTCTCCGGCAGCCACAGGTACATCGGCAGCAGCGCGGCCTTGGCGCAGAACACCACCAGCAGCAGGCCGCAGGCCGCCCGCACCAGGGCCACGTCCTCCGGCGCCACCTCGCGCAGGCGCACGGCCAGTTCGGCCATGTTGAGCGTGCCCAGCAGGCCGTAGATGAGGCCGAGCGCGATCAGGAACAGCGTGGACGCGGCGATGTTGAACACCACGTAGTGCATGCCCGCGCTGATGCGCTCGCCGCGGGCGCCCGACAGCAGCAGCCCGTACGAGGCGATCAGCATCACCTCGAAGAACACGAACAGGTTGAAGATGTCGCCGGTCAGGAAGGCGCCGTTGAGCCCGGCCAGCTGGAACTGGAACAGGGCATGGAAATGCAGCGCGCGCCGGTCCCAGCCCGCGCTCGCGTACATCAGCGCCGGGATGGCCAGCAGCGTGGTGGTGGTGACCATCAGCGCGCTGAGGCGGTCGAACATCAGCACGATGCCCAGCCGCGACGGCCAGTCGCCCAGCAGGTAGACCTCGATCCCGCCGTCGGCCGCGCGCGCGAGCAGGGTCAGCGTGGCCGCGAGCAACAGCAGCAGCGACACCCCCGAGGCGACGCGCAGGACCCGCACCTTGTGGCGGCGCTCGAGCAGCAGCAGGATCGCGCCGCTGAGCAGCGGCAGCACGATCGGCACCAGCAGCAGGTGCTGCATCATGCGCGCGGGCTCCCGTCGGCGTCGGCGTCGGTGTGCGCATCGGGCGGCGGACGCCCCGGTTCATGGCCGTCGACGTGGTCGCTGCGCATGTCGGCATGGTTGCGCATCGCCACCACCACGACCACGGCCGTCATCGCGAACGCGATCACGATCGCGGTCAGCACCAGCGCCTGCGGCAGGGGATCGGTGTAGTTCTCCGCAAGCGCGGGCAGGCCCTCGCGCAGCACCGGCGGCATGCCCACCACCGCGCGGCCGGAGGAGAAGATCAGCAGGTTGGTGGCGTACGAGAGCAGCGTCAGCCCCAGGATGACGTCGAAGGTGCGCGCCCGCAGCAGCAGGTACACGCCGCCGGCGACCAGCACGCCGACGGCGCTGGCGATCGCGAATTCCATCAGTCGTTCTCCTCCTGCTCCAGCCTGCGCTGCTTGACCGTGCCCATCGTCGAGAGGATCAGCAGCGCCCCGGCGAAGACCACGATGTACACGCCGGTGTCGAAGACCATCGCGCTGGCCAGCGGCAGGTGGCCCACCACCGGCAGTTCGAGGTCGATGTGGCCGCTGGTCAGGAACGGCAGCCCGAAGACGAGCGAGCCCAGCCCGCCGATCGTGGCCACGATCAGGCCCAGGGCGATGCCGCGCACGTAGTCGAAGCCGAAGGTGGCCTCGACCGCACGCGCGCCCTGCAGCACGTACTTGATCAGCACCGGCACGGCGATCGCCAGGCCGGCGATGAAGCCGCCGCCGGGCGCGTTGTGGCCGCGCAGGAACAGGTACAGCGAGACCGTCAGCGCCAGCGGGAACAGCAGCTGGGTGAGGTCGGCGGGGATGGGCAGCTGCGCCGGCGGCCCGGCCATCACCTCGTCCGGCCGCAGCCGCGCCCAGCGCAGCATCGCATGCACCACCAGCGCCGCCACCGCGAACACGGTGATCTCGCCGAAGGTATCGAAGCCGCGGAAGTCGACCAGGATCACGTTGACCACGTTCGCGCCGTAGGCCTCGGGCAATGCGCGCGCCAGCATCTCGCCCGACACCGTGCTGCCCGGCCGCAGCAGCATCGCGTAGGCCAGTCCGGCGCAGCCCACGCCCGCGGCGACCGAGATCGCCGCGTCGCGCCAGCGGCGGAACGGCGTGCGCGCCTGCTTGGACTGCTTGGGCAGGTAGTTGAGCGCCATCATCATCAGCGCCACGGTCACCATCTCCACCATCAGCTGGGTCAGCGCCAGGTCGGGCGCCGACAGCAGGGCGAATGCCACGCTCACCATCAGCCCCACCGCGCCGATCACGATCAGGGCGGTCAGGCGGGTCCCGTGCAGGACCACCGTGGCGATGGTGGAGGCCACCAGCACGGCCCACAGGATCCAGCCCAGCAGCGGCATCGGCGTGGGCTCGGGCACGTTCGACAGCAGCGATGCGTCCGGGCCCAGGAACGGCAGCGCACCGACCACCAGCACCACCACGATCATCCAGAACAGGCTGCGGCGGATGCCGCCTTCGGCCACGCGGTTGGTGAACCTGCCGGCGATGGAGAACAGGGCCTCGATGTTGACGTGGAACAGCTGCCGGCCCCAGGTGCGCAGCATGGCGTCATGCAGCGCATACAGCCGGCGCAGGGCGAAATAGAACACGCAACCGCCGAGCACGCCGGCGATGCTCATCGCCAGCGGCAGGTTCCAGCCATGCCAGACCGAGAGATTGAACTGCGGCGTGGCGGCGCCCAGAATGCCGCGCACCGCCGTCTTGAGCGCCGGCTCGACGGTCAGCCCCGGCAGGATGCCGACCGCCAGGCACAGCACCACCAGCACGGCCACCGGCACCTGCATCCAGACCGGCGGCTCGTGCGGCTCCACGGGCAGCGCCCGCGGGCCGCGCCCGAAGAAGGCGTCGTGGACGAAGCGCAGGCTGTAGGCGACGCCGAACACGCCGTACAGCAGCGCCGCGATGCTGATCGCGTGGCGGAAGTCGAGGTCGTCGCCGGCCTCCAGCGCCTGCGCGAAGAACATTTCCTTCGACAGGAAGCCGTTGAGCAGCGGGATGCCCGCCATCGCCAGCGAGGCCACGATCGCCAGCGCCGCGGTATAGGGCATGTAGCGGCGCAGGTTGCCGAGCCGGCGCAGGTCGCGCGTGCCGCATTCGTGGTCGATGATGCCCGCCGCCATGAACAGCGAGGCCTTGAACGTGGCGTGGTTGATGATGTGGAACACGCCGGCGACCACCGCCATCGGCGTGGACAGCCCGAACAGCAGCGTGATCAGGCCGAGGTGGGAGATGGTCGAGTACGCCAGCAGGCCCTTGAGGTCGTGCTGGAAGATCGCGTACCAGGCGCCGACCAGCAGGGTGATCGCACCGACCGTGGAGACCACGTAGAAGAACAGGTCGGTGCCGGCCAGGGCAGGGTGCAGGCGGGCGAGCAGGAACACGCCGGCCTTCACCATCGTCGCCGAGTGCAGGTAGGCCGAGACCGGGGTCGGCGCGGCCATCGCCTGCGGCAGCCAGAAATGCACCGGGAACTGCGCGCTCTTGGTGAACACGCCGGCCAGCACCAGGGCCAGGATCGCCGGATACTCGGCGCTGGCGCGGATCGCGTCGCCCGCGGCCAGCACCACGTCCAGCTCGTAGCTGCCGACCACCCGCCCGATCAGCAGCACGCCGCCCAGCAGGGCCAGGCCGCCCAGGCCGGTGATGGTCAGCGCCATGCGCGCGCCCTGGCGCGCGTCCTGGCGCGAGGTCCAGAAGCCGATCAGCAGGAACGAGCTGATGCTGGTCAATTCCCAGAACACCACCAGCAACAGCAGATTGTTGGCCAGGACCATGCCGAGCATGGCGCCCATGAAGAGCATCAGGCTGCCGAAGAAGCGCGGGGCGCTGTCTTCCTCCGACAGGTAGTAGTGCGCGTACAGCACGATCAGCGCGCCGATGCCCAGCACCAGCCAGGCGAACATCCAGGCCAGGCCATCCAGGTGCAGCGACAGCGCCAGGCCCGCCTCGGGCACCCATGGCATGCTCCAGCGCGGTACGGTCCCGTCCATCACCTGCGGCGAGTACCAGGCGAGGATGGCGACGCCCAGCAGCGGCGCGGCGGCCGCCAGCCAGGCGATCGTGCGCCGGGATGCGCGGCGGGCCATGGCGATGGCCAGCGCCGCCGCGAAAGGCAGGGCCAGGAGCAACAGCAGCATCGAGAATCCGGTGTGGGCGGAACGAACCGCGCTGTCGTGGCGCGGGTCGGTCGTCGAGTTTAACCGACCCTCCCGGCGAGTCGCTCCCCGCTGCCCGAGGTGCCGTGCGGCGACGATCGGGCCGGCTGCGATGCGCTGCCTTGCCTGCGGTCGCCCGGCGCCGGTGCGGTCGCGCAGCCGGGGCCGTCCGCGTGTCGCCATGTGCGGGCGCCGGCGCGCCATGCCACCAGCAGGGGCAGCGCCGGTCCGTGCGGGCACCGTATCCTGCCGCCATGGCAGATCCTGTTGACCTCCCGACTCCTTCCCGCCCGCCCGTGCGCGGTCCGGCGCCGCGCGCGCTGGTGTTCGGCGGCAGCGGCCAGATCGGGCGCGCGCTGCTGGCGCGGCTGTCGGCAGGGGGCTGGGAGGTACTGGCGGTGTCGCGGCGGCCACAGCCGGGCCTGCCCGGGGTGCAGTGGCAATGCGGCGAACTGGCCGCGCCCGGACGCCTGCCGGCGGCGGTGGATGCGATCTTCAGTTGCGGACCGCTCGACGGCTTCGCGCAATGGTTCGCCCGCCAGGCGCCCGCCTGCGGCCGCGTGATCGCCTTCGGCTCGACCAGCCTGGAGGTCAAACGCGATTCGATGGACGCCGCCGAGCGCGATGTCGCGGCGCGCCTGCAGGCGGCCGAGACCGGTCTGTTCGAGGCCGCGGCTGCGCGCGATGCCGCGGCCACCGTGCTGCGGCCGACGCTGATCTATGGCGCCGGCCGCGATGCCACCCTGACCCGCATCGCCACGCTGGCCGGGCGCCTGCACGGCTTTGTCCTGCCGAGCGATGCACGGGGCCTGCGCCAGCCGGTGCACGTGGACGACCTGGCCGAGGCCGCGCTGGCCTGCCTGCAGGCGCCGGCCACGCACGGACGGGCCTACGCGGTGCCCGGCGGCGAGACCCTGGCCTATCGCGAGATGGTGGCGCGCGTGCTGGCGGCGCTGCCCGGGCGCCCGCGCCTGTGGCTGCTGCCCGCGCCGCTGTTCCGGGCGCTGCTCGCGCCGGCGCGGCTGGCCGGCCTGGCATCGGACTTCGGCGATGCGGCGCTGGCGCGGATGCGCCAGGACCTGGTGTTCGATGCCGGGCCCGCGCGCCGCGACCTGGGCTACGCGCCGCGCGCTTTCGCGCCGACCGCGGCGATGTTCACACCTCCGGCGTGATCTCCGCGATCGGCGGGCGCGCCTTCTGCAGGTTGCGGATCGCGATCACCAGCACCCCGCCCAGCACCATCGCCCCGCCGATCCACAGCGCCGGTCCTGGTCGGTCGCCCCAGAACACGATGCCCAGCAGCACCGCGAACACCGGCGTCATCAGCAGATAGGGCGTCACCTGCGCGACCGGGTGGCGCTGCACCAGCCAGAAGAACACGCCGTGGCCCAGCACCGAGGCGAACACCGCCGCGTACAGCGCGCCGCCCCAGCCCACCCAGGTCGCCTGGCGCAGCGCGCCCAGGCCGCCGGGCTCGAACAGCAGGCTGATCGCCAGCAGCGGCAGCACGCTCAGCGCGGCGGTCCAGCCCTGCTGGTCGACCATGCCCACGCCGCTCAGGCGCCGCATCAGCACCGTGCCGATGGCCACCATCAGCGAGGAGAACAGCATCACCACCAGCGCCAGCGGCCGGTCCAGCACCAGCGGGTCGAAGCCCAGCACAAGCACCCCGGCGAAGCTCACCGCGATGCCCAGCGCGGTGCGCCAGGCGAAGCGTTCGCCCAGCCACCACCACGCCAGCAGCACGGCCATGGGCACGTAGGTCTGGGTCACGATGGCGGGCGAGGACAGGTTGCCGGCCAGCTTCAGCGCCAGGAAGCTGGTGCCGAAGTGCAGGACCCCGGTGAACATCGCGATCCCGGTCAGCAGCAGCCACTGCGAGCGCGGCGGCGGGCGCATGAAGGCGGCCAGCAGGGCCAGCACGATGGCCATGCGCAGCGCGCTGAACAGGAACGGCGGGATTTCCTGCAGCGCGTAGGCCGAGGTCAGGAAGTTCACCGCCCAGAACAGGCAGATCAGCAGCGCGAGCACGAGGTCGCGCCCGTGCAGGCCCGCGGTCATCGGATCACCAGCGCAGGCCGAGCTTGCGATAGAGCTTGGACAGCACCCAGGCCGGGCCGACCAGCAGGTAGCGCAGGTCGGTGAGGAAGCTCGGCTTCCTGCCTTCGAACAGCCTGCTGTGGCCGACGAACTGCGCGATCCAGGCCAGGACGAACACCGCCACCGCCAGCCACAGCAGGAATAGCGTGCCCTGCATCCGCTCGATCCAGAAGCACAGCCACAGCATCGCCACGAACACCGCGAGCATGCCGAAGCCGAGCGGCCGCGAGGCGCGGAAATAGAACATCCACGCCGCGAAACAGGCCAGCCCCGCCCACAGGCCCGCGCGGAAGCCGCTGTCGGCCGGCACCGGGATGCACCACAGCAGCGCGATCACGCTCCACAGGATCAGCGGCACCGCGAACACGTGGATCCACTGGTTGGCGTCGTTGCGGTGATCGGCCGAATAGCTGGCGAACCACTGGTCGATGGGGCGGGGGGAGCCAGCTTCTGGGGGCGCATTCACGGCGGCAGCTTCGATAGGGCGAGCTTGGGCAGGATAGCGCGGACCATCCCTGGGCTTGTTCTGCCGCGGTTTCCGATGCCCCGCGCCTGCTCTCTCTCTTCTGTGGGGGGGTGTCAGCTAGGCTGGCATGTCAGCAAAACTGTCGCATATTGTCCAAGGTGACTGACAGCGCTGTCGCAGGACCGGAAGTTGGCGTGGTCATGCGCGGTGATGTCAGCGATTCTGACGCTGCGCGGGCGTGACCCGTGCTTGCATTCCGATGTTCCCAGACGAGATGGTTGGCAGCAGCACAGGGGGTGCAGGGAATGTCTGCAGAGTTGTTTCGCAGGGAAGTGCTGGACGCAAAGCGCACAGGTTGGCTGGGAGGGATTTCGCTGGCCCAGCCGACGCGGCTGTGGATGCTGACTTCCGCCGCAGCGGCTTGTGGGCTAGTGGTCGCCCTGTTCCTGACACTGGGTACTTACACGCGGCGCTCGACGGTCACTGGCCAACTGGTCCCGGCCAAGGGGCTTGCAAGCGTGCTTGCGCCATCGACCGGGGTCGTGACGATGCTGGACGTGGCCGAGGGCACCCGGGTACGCGAGGGCCAGCGACTGGCGGTCGTCACCGTGCCGCGTGCCACCGTCGCTGGCGGCGACACGCTCGCTGCACTGGAGGAGCGGCTCAAGCAGCGCCTCGAGGGGCTAGCCGAGGGACGGGGTGCGCAGCGGGAGCTGCTGGACGTGCAGGCGTCCGGTTACGGCGCGCAACTGGCGGTCGCACGCCGCGAGCTGGGTCAGATCGAAGCGGAAATCGACACGCGCCGCGAGCAGATCCGCATCGCCGACGAGACCCTGCAGCGTCTGCGCCAGCTGGAGGATGAACGTTACGTCAGCCTGTTGCAGATCAATCAGCAGGAATCGAATGCGCTGTCCTGGCGAGGGGAGATGCAGGGCCTGGAGCGGCAAGCCATCAGCGTGCGCAGGACGATCGCCCAGCTCCAGCATGCGCTGCGCGAGCTGCCCGGCCAGGCCCGCGCGACCGAAGCGGGTCACGTGCGCGATCTGGCCATGCTGGAACAGGAGCGGCTCGAAACGCAGTCGCGCGGCGCGCTGGCCATTACCTCCCCGGTCGACGGGGTGGTGTCATCGCTCCTGGTGAAGCATGGCCAGGCTATCCAAGCCGGCCAGAGCCTGCTCAGCGTGCTGCCCGGCGACGAGGGGCTTGAGGCCGAGCTGCTGGTGCCGAGCAGGGCGATTGGCTTCATCGAGCCGGGCGATCGCGTGCTTCTGCGCTACCAGGCCTATCCGTACCAGAAATTCGGACATCACGAGGGCGAAGTCGCGCGGATCAGTCGCAGCGCACTGAATCCGTCCGAACTCGGTGCGCTGCGCGGCAATGCGCAGGCCGGTGAACCGCTGTACCGCATCACGGTCACGCTGGCGCGGCAAGCAGTGACCGCATACGGGAATGAAGAACTGTTGAAGCCCGGCATGCTGGTCGACGCCGACATCATGGGGGAGCGGCGACGGCTGATCGAGTGGATCTTCGAGCCCCTGTATTCACTCAAGGGCCGGGTGGGCGCCTGACCGGCGAGCGAAGGCAGGCAAGGGAGAGCGAGACATGGCAGAAGAGAAGAATGGCGAACGCGTGCTCGGACGCACCCCGGGCGTCGAGGTGACCAAATCGTCAGCGGGGCCGTGACGTCCGGGCGATGACGGGCAGACCAGCCCCCAGGCCGACGCCGGGAGGGGTGTAGGCGCGGACAGCGGTCCCGGCACTCATTTTTGTTGATGCTGCAGTGAACCGATCACACGCGTGACGTGCGTATTCAGCATGTCAACGTAGACAGTGGTGATTCAACAGAATGGCGCCCATGGATGGGCGCATCAGTAAACTTCGTGCACAGGCCAAAAAGGACAGCGTGCGTGCATAAACTCCGGGTTGTCCCGGAAATAGCGGCGCAGAAGCGCCATCTCTTATTTGAAACGGAGTATTCGAGTATGCGTGAACTTGCAGCCAACGAGATCGATTTCGTCAACGGAGCAGGCTTCGGGGAGTTCGTTGAGGGGGCCGTGACTGCAGTAGGGGGTATCAGCGCAATCGGTGCAGGAATGAGCGCTGGCGGTGCTGCTGCAGCGGCAACTGGCGCAACCGCCGCAGCGCTCGCGCTGGGCGGGGTTCTACTCGTCGCGGGAGGCGCAGGACTGGTGATGTATGGCGTCTATCAGATGGCCCAGTAAGGACAAGGAGAACTCTAGTGCGTGATATCACTGTTGATGAAATCGAAATGGTAGACGGGGGCATCGATACCGCCGCTACCGGCCTGGGTGGAGCGGTCCTTATGGGCGGCGCCTTCGCGTCGGTTGGCGCGGCGGGTACTGCGGGTATGGCGGTGGGCGCAGTAGGAATGGCAGCGGTCACTCCAGTCGCCTTGGTGGCAATCGGTGGCCTGGCAGTGGGCTATGCTCTGTACGAGATCTTTGCGCAGTAGATGGCTCCCGCGGAGGCCGACTTAGTCGGCCTCCGCTTTATTAGGTGAGGTGTGAGGTGAATCGATATATTGCAATCGTCGCTGCGTCGCTGGTGCCTTGGGCAGGCTGGTTGATTCTCGACATGCTTGGACGCGGCGAGCGCTTCCAAGGACTCGCTTTCGTATTCGCTGCGGTCGCTACGTCCCAGGTTGTGCTCATGGGAACACGTGACCCCGACTGCGATGCGTTCAAAGCGCTGCTGATGACGCAAGCGCTACTCAACTTTCTGGTTTTGTGTGCATTCGTCGTGGGGTTGGAGGCGAGTACCGTTCTTGCGATCCAGATGTACGGCACGATTGGCCAGCTTGCGGTGACTTACACCGTTGCCTTGCGGCGTCGCAGGATGCCCCGGTGATCATGTGGGGCGACGTGCTGTGATAATCCAATCCGAGGCCGCCGAATGCGGCCTCGCTTCGCTGGCGATGGTCGCTGACGCGCATAACCTGCATATCGGCCTTCCGGAGCTTCGTCGTCGCTTCTCGCTGTCTCTCAAAGGCGCCAAGCTCAGCCAGCTGATCCACATCGCGCAACAGTTGGGCTTCCAGACGCGCCCGCTGCGGCTGGACATGGGAGATCTGGGCAAGCTGAAGCTGCCCTGCATCCTGCACTGGGACCTTAGCCATTTTGTCGTGCTGGCGAAGGTGGGGCGAAGCGGGGTGACCATTCTGGATCCGGCATCTGGCGAGCGGCGGATGCCGTTGTCCGAGGTGTCGGACCATTTCACCGGGGTGGCGCTGGAGCTCACGCCTGGTCACGAATTCCGGCCGCAGAAGGCGTCGCCCGCGGTGTCAGTGCGCCAGCTGACGGGCCCGGTGCAGGGTCTGTGGCCGGCACTGGCCCAGATCCTGTTGCTGTCCGTGGCGCTGCAGATCTTCGTGGTCATCGCGCCGTTCTACATGCAGTGGGTGGTGGACCAAGTGCTGGTCTCCGCCGACCGGGACCTGCTGGCCGTGCTCGGCCTGGGGTTTGGCCTAGCGCTCCTTCTGCAGGTGGCGATCGGCCTGCTGCGCGGCTGGTCGGTGGTGTACCTGTCCTCGCGGCTCGGGCTGCAATGGATGGGCAATGTGTTCGCCCACCTGCTGCGGCTGCCGCTGGACTTCTTCGAGAAGCGCCACCTGGGCGACGTGACTTCGCGCATGTCGTCTGTCCAGGCGATCCAGCGCACCCTGACCACCAGCTTCGTCGAGGCGATCATCGACGGCCTGATGGCCGTGGTCACGCTCGGTCTGATGCTGATCTACAGCTGGAGGCTGGCGCTGGTGACGCTACTGGCAGTCGCCCTGTATCTGGGCATCCGCTGGCTTGCCTATCGCCCGGTCCGGGACGGAACCGAGCGCCAGCTGGTGGCCGCCGCGAAGCAGCAGACGCACCTGCTCGAGTCGCTGCGCGGCATGCAGAGCCTGAAGGTGGCGGGTGAAGAGGCCACGCGGCGCTCGACCTACGACAACCTGATGGTCGAGACGGTGAACCAGGAGGTCCGCCTGGCGCGGCTGGGATTGGGGTTCAACGGGGCGAGCCAACTGGTGTTCGGCGTCGAGCGCATCGCCGTGATCTGGATCGGGGCGGTACTGGCCCTGCAGAACGTGTTCTCGGTGGGCATGCTGATCGCCTACCTGGCCTACAAGGACCAGTTTGCCGGGCGCATGGCCGCGCTGATCGACAAGTGGGTGGAGTTCAGGATGCTGCGCCTGCACGGCGAGCGCCTGTCCGACATCGTCCTGAGCCCGCCCGACGAACTGGACGGGCAGGTCGAATCCATGCCGCCTTCCGATACCCGCATCGAGGTGGAGAACCTGTCGTTCCGGTACGCGGACGGCGAGCCGTGGGTATTGAAGGACTGCAGCTTCACCGTCGAGCCCGGCGAGTCGGTGGCCCTGGTGGGAAGCTCGGGCTGTGGCAAGACCACCCTGGTCAAGCTGATGCTGGGGCTTCTGGCGCCGACCTCGGGGACCATCAGGATCGGCGGCCAGGACCTGCGCAAGACCGGACCGCGCAATGTGCGCACCATCGTCGGCGCCGTGATGCAGGACGACCAGCTGTTCGCCGGCAGCGTGGCGGACAACATCTCGTTCTTCGATCCAGACCATGACCAGGCCAGGATCGAGGCAGCTGCGCGGCTGGCGGCGGTGCACGACGAGATCGCCGCGATGCCGATGGGCTACCACAGTCTGATCGGCGACATGGGCAGCTCACTGTCGGGTGGCCAGAAGCAGCGGGTGATCCTGGCGCGGGCGCTGTATCGCAACCCCAGGCTGCTGTTCCTGGACGAGGCCACCAGCCATCTGGACGTGGTGAACGAGCGCGCGGTGAACGAGGCGGTGAAGCAGCTGTCGCTGACCAAGGTGATCGTGGCGCACCGTCCCGAAACCATCGCCAGCGTGGATCGCGTGCTACTGGTGCAGGGTGGCCGCATCGTCCACGAGATGCGGCCGCAGGAGGCCCCACAGGCATCATCCCGGCCCGAAGCGGAGCCCGAGCCGGCCGAGGCGGGCTAAATCTCGCCTCAGTCGACCGAAATCCCCGCCAGCTTCTGCAGCGCGTCGGCGTAGCGCGCGCGGGTGCGGTCGATCACTTCCGGCGGCAGGCGCGGACCGGGGGCGGTCTTGTCCCAGTCCAGGGTTTCCAGGTAGTCGCGCACGATCTGCTTGTCGTAGCTCGGTGGGCTGGTGCCGACCTCGTACTCGTCGGCGGGCCAGTAGCGCGAGGAGTCGGGCGTGAGCATCTCGTCCATCACGTACAGGCGGCCGTCGGCATCGGTGCCGAACTCGAACTTGGTGTCGGCCAGCAGGATGCCGCGCTCGGCGGCATAGGCGGCGGCGTACTTGTACAGGCGCAGGGTCGCGTCGCGCACCTGTTCGGCCAGGTCCGCGCCGGCCAGTTTCACGGCGGTGTCGAAGTCGATGTTCTCGTCGTGGTCGCCCACGGCGGCCTTGGTGGACGGGGTGAAGATCGGCTCCGGCAGCTTCTCGGCCTGGCGCAGGCCGTCGGGCAGGCGGATGCCGCTCACCCGGCCGGTGCGCTGGTAGTCCTTCCAGCCGCTGCCGATGATGTAGCCGCGCGCGATCGCCTCGATCGGCACCGGCCTGAGCTTCTTGGTCACCACCGCGCGGCGCGCGTACAGCGCCGGGTCCACGCCTTCGGGCAGGACCGTGGCCACGTCGATGCCGGTCAGGTGGTTGGGCACCAGGGCCGCGGTCTGCTCGAACCAGAAATTGCTGATCTGGCAGAGCATCTCGCCCTTGCCCGGGATCGGGTCGGGGAGCACCACGTCGAAGGCGCTGAGCCGGTCGGTGGCCACCATCAGGAGGCGGTCGTTGCCCAGGTCGAATACGTCGCGCACCTTGCCGCGGTGGCGCAGGGTCAGGCCGGGCAGTTCGCTGTGCAGGAGGGTCGTCGCCAAGGAGGCAGCCTTCGGGCGGGCCGGCAAGTGTAGTGCCATTTTCCCCGCCGATG
>Ga0233375_1000569_pt1 | contig 19077 bp, 17 predicted proteins | sample ElkDunMinimDraft_10_FD_191539 | JGI IMG/M metagenome (GOLD analysis project Ga0233375, IMG submission 191539) | Fecal eukaryotic communites from dung pellets of Tule Elk in California, USA - Elk Dung E16 | ecosystem: Host-associated > Mammals > Digestive system > Large intestine > Fecal | place... | reverse complement strand
ATCTTCGCGCCGGGCAGGAAGTTGAGGGAGACGTCGTCGAGGATGACCTTGTCGCCGTGCGCCTTGCGCGCCTTGTACATGGTGTAGATGAACTCAGCCACTGAGTGCTCGTCCGCTCCTCGTAGGTCTGGTGGTGCCGCGGGCCGGGGCGCGCGCTCCCCTGCCGCACCGAGGTGCGGACAAGGGGTCGCGCTGTCACCGCCCGGCCGCCGGCGCCGGATGCCGATCCACCAGCCTAGGCGATCACCCGCGTGCGGCGAGCGCCGGAGCGTCCACCCCGGCCCGGGCGCTCCCGCCGCCCGCGCCGGACCCGTCGTGCTCGCCCGGTCCGGACTCGTCCCCGTCGGGCGCGTCCGCCGGCTGCGTCCCGTCCGCGGCGGACGCCCACGGGTCGTCCGGGAACACACCCTCCGACCCCGTGACCTCGGGCAGACCGGTCGGGTCCGGCTCGGTGCCGTCACCCGGCAGGTCGTCCCGGCCGCGGCGCCCGCCCGCCATGGTGCGGCGGAACTGCGCCGTGCCGTACGCCAGGTCGTGGCCGACCGCCAGCGCCTCCAGCACCAGCTCCGTGCGCCCCGCGCCGTCCTGCGCGACCCACTCCGACTGCCCGAGCCGCCCCACCACCAGGACCGGGTCGCTCTTGCGCAGCGACGCCGCGAGGTTGACGGCGACGGTGCGCCAGGCCTTCACCGTGAACCACAGCGTCGGGCCGTCACGGAAGGCGCCGGTCTCCCGATCGAGCACCCGCCGGGTCGAGGCCAGCCGGAACTGCGCGTACGGGACGCCACCGACCCCGTCGAGGTGGTAGCTGCGCAGGTCGGATCCGACCCAGCCGACGACCGTCACGTCCTGCGTGTGCGTTCCCATCGCGGTCCCCTGTCTGCCGTGGCCCCGCGGAGCGCGGGGCGTCGAGCAGCCATCGTGCGGCGCGCGCGAACGGCGCGGCACCGGGCCTCCGCCACCGGTGGACCGTCACGACGCGGACGGGGCTGTGGACGGCTCGGGCCGGCCGGGGCCCGTCGAACAGGGCGTCAGTCCGTCGCGAGGGCCCGCGTGGCCAGCTCCCGCGCGTGCCGGTGCTCTGCGAGCACGTCCTGCGTGGGGGTCAGCAGCCGCCCCCGGGCGGCCGCCTCGATCGCGGCACGACCGTCCGCGACGACACGTTCACCCCGCGTGCGGGCGGCACGCCCCCGCACGAGCAGCGACGCCACCAGGAGCACGAGCGCCAGCGCGAGCACGCCGGCCACCACCGCACCCGGCGGCGCCCAGGGCAGCGCCGCGCCCTGCGCGTCGGCGACGAGCAGCCCGGCCCCGACGAGGCCGGCCAGCCCCGCCAGCGCGGCCAGCACGAGCAGCACGGCGGCGCCGCGGGACCGGCGCGCCGCCACCGGCACGTGCGCGAGCGCGTCCGTCACGGCCAGCCGCAGCTCGACGGTGGTGGCGACCCGGTCGCGCAGGTCCGCCGCCCAGCGCTGCGGCAGCCCCTGCGTCGCGCCGGAGAGCCAGGACGCACGGGCCAGCCCCACGCCGTCGGCGTGCACGTCGCCCAGGCGGGGCGCACGGCCCGACCCGCCGCGCACGGCCGCCGCGACGGCCGCGCCGACGGCCGTCAGCCCGGCGGCCGCGGCCAGCCGGTCGACGACGACCCCGAGCGCCAGCGCGTTCGGCGCGGGCTCGCGCGGCGCGACCTGCGTCAGCACCGCGCGCGCGGCGTCGGCGAGCTCGGCGTCGGCGTGCGCGGCCGCCACGGACCGGCGTGCCACCGCCGCGGCGAGCACGTCGCGCAGCTCGCGGACCCCGTCACCGGTGACGGCCGACACGGCGTGCACGGCGACGTCGGGCAGGCCGTCCTCGACGAGCAGCCTCCGCACGTCCGCCGCGAGGTCGGCACGCACGTCGGCCGGCACGGTGTCCACCTGGTTCAGCACCAGGAGCATCGAGGCGTCGCGGCCCGTCATGCGCCGCAGGTAGCCGGAGTGCAACGCGTCGTCGGCGTACTTCTGCGGGTCGACCACCCACACGAGCAGGTCGACCTGGGGCAGCACGCGGTCGACGACGTCGCGGTGCTCCGGCGCGACGGAGTCGTGGTCGGGCAGGTCGAGCAGCACCAGCCCGCGCAGCGACGCCTCCCGGTCCCCGTCCAGCAGGCTCTCGCGCTCGATGCGGTGCTCGGGCTCCACGCCGATCCAGTCGAGCAGCGGGTCGCCGTCGCCGCCCCAGACGCACGCCGTGACGCGTGAGGTCGTGGGCCGCCGCACCCCGACGTCCGCGAACTGCAGGCCGCTGACGGCGTTGAACAGGCTGGACTTGCCGGACCCGGTGCCACCCGCCAGGGCGACGACCGTGTGGTCGACCCCGAGCGCCAGCCGCTCGCTCACCCGGTCGATGGTGTCGCCGACCTTCGCCACGACCTCGGGGGCGAAGCGGGTGCCACCGACGGCCAGCGCGCCGTCGAGAGCGTCGACGCGATCCTCCAGCGCGGCGGTCGTCGCCCCGCGGACGGCCCCGCCGGGCGGCGTCGGCACCACGATCCGGTGTGCGTCACCGTCCGGGACGAGAGGCACCGTCGACGTGCTGGTGGGGTCGTCGCTCACGTCAGGCCCTTCAGGACGGCGAGGCGGAGCCGCAGCCGCGACGACGCGTCGGCCGCGAGGTCGGGGTCGTCGAGCGCGCGGCCGGCGATGGTGCGCTCGAGGTCGACCTGCGCACGGGCCCGCCGCTCCAGGTCGTCGCGCAGCGTCGCGACGAGGTCGTCGCCTGCGGGCCCGAGCAGCGTGCGGGTCGCCTCGGCGGCCTCGTCCACACCGCTCGCGGCAGCCAGCGCGAGGGCGGCCAGCGCGTCCTCCCCGACGGCCTTGGCGACCTGCGCGCGACGCCGGGCGTCCGCGCCGCTGCCCGCCAGGGTCGCGCGCGCGGCACGCGAGCCCTCACCGACCCAGGCCCGCGCGGCACGCTCGGCGGCGGACACGCGGGAGGCCTCACCGTCCGGCCAGCGCTCGAGGACCGACGTCGCGCCGGCGGGCGCACCCGGCCCCGTGAGCGCGGCCCGCAGCGCCGCGTCGCCACGCTGACCGACCGCCGTGAGGACCGCGGTCGTGGACGTCGTCAGGTCGGTGAGCAGCGGCGCGACGGCCGCCGCCCGGCCGCGGCCGGTGCGGGCGGTGCCGCGCACGCGGCCGGACCGGCCGACGAGCCGGGCGAACGGCGCGCGCTGCGCGGCGAGCTCGGCCCAGCGGGCCCGCACCGCGCCGTCCGCGACGGCCCCGGCACGGATCGTCTCCACCGCCGCGTCGCGGGGCGCCGCCGTGGCCTCGTCGAGCACCTGCGCCACGTGCTGCGCGGCATCGGCCTGGTCCTGCACGGCCTCGGCCAGCTCGTCGACCCAGGGCCGCAGCGCGCCGAGCGCACCCCGCAGCGTGCGTGCGACCACGGTGCGCGCCCGGTCGGGTCCCGCGAGCATCGTCAGCCACCGCAGGACGGGTGCCACCACGGCGCCCGACAGCGGGCCGGAGTGGGGCCCGACGTCGGGGATGACGAACAGCGGGGAGCCGGCCAGCCCGTGGGTGCGCAGCCGGTCGAGCAGGTCACCCCGGACCGTCGGGAGCGACGCCGCCGGCACCCGGTTGAGGACCATCGCCACCGACGTGCTGCGCTCGACGGCCGCCTCCAGCACCCGCCACGGCAGCGCGTCGCCGTAACGGGCCGCGGTGGTGACGAAGAGCCACAGGTCCGCCGCCTCGAGGAGCCGGTGCGCGGTGTCACGGTTGGAGTCGAGGACCGAGTCGAGGTCGGGGGCGTCGAGGATCGCGATGCCGCGGGGCACCGTGTCCGCCGCCACGGCCCGCACCTCGTCGAGCACCGGGTGGTGCGACAGCAGGTCGGTGTCGAGCGGGTGGTGCACCAGCACGGGCTCGCGCGTGGTCGGGCGCAGCACGCCGGCGGCGGTGACCTCCCGCCCCACGAGCGAGTTGACGAGGGTGGACTTGCCCGCGCCCGTCGAGCCGGCCACGACCACGACCGCCGGCGCCGACAGCTCGGTCAGACGCGGCACCAGGTGCTCGTCGAGCTGGTCCACCAGGCGCGCCCGGGACGCCCGCGCGGTCTCGACGCCGGGGATCTCCAGCGGGAAGCTGGTGGCCCCCACGTCACGTCGCAGGTCCCGTACCGCGTCCAGCAGGGACGTCTGGGCCAGCGGCCTGGCCAGCATCTCCGCGGTGTCCGTGGGCACCACCGAGCGACCCGGCGCAGACGTGGACGGCTGCGCAGGCACGGTTCCGGGCTGCGCGCTCACGGGACCATTGTCGGTGCCACACCTGACCAGGCCAAACGCGGCGCGCGGGTGACAGGTCACAGGTCTGCGCGTCGGCGTCACGTCGCACGTCCACGCGGGGCCGTCGCGCGCACGCCACTACGCTGGTCCGCACTGGCCCCCGTAGCTCAATGGATAGAGCAACGGCCTTCTAATCCGTCGGTTGCAGGTTCGAGTCCTGCCGGGGGCGCCGGGCGACTCAGCCCACGACGGCGCGCGCCACCTCGTACCCGTCCTGCACGTGCACGACCTCGAACGGGACGCCCGGGTGCAGCAGCTCGGCCACCTGCAGGACGTCCCCCCACTCCTGCGGGACGCCGCCCGACTGCCGGTCGACCAGCAGGTACTCCGGCACGGGGTTGCGGTTGCCGAGGTAGTACACGTCGGTGCGGTCGACGAGGTACGACATGAGGCCGACGTCCGTCTCGACGACCGCGCCGTCCGGGATCGTGGCCAGCGTGTCCCGCGCAGCCTGGGCGCGGGGCGCACCGAAGTGCAGGCCGGGGTTCGTCAGCTGCCACAGGGGCAGCTGGGGCAGCAGCATGAGGCACGCCGTCAGTCCCACGACCGGCGCGTACCGGCTGTAGTGCCGCAGCCACCGCACGCGGCCGCGCCGGGCACGGTCGACGCCGTCCAGCATCGCCATGAAGGCGATCGGCATGAGCACGGCGCTGTAGTGCCACGTGGGGCCCCAGTACCCCGGCTCCGGCGACAGGAACCGCCACGCCAGCGTGGGACCGGCGACGAGCACGAACGGCGAGCGCAGCGCGATGCCGCCCGTGACGACCACCAGCAGCCACAGCGTGTGGCCCTTGGCGGGGTCGTAGAGGGCGAGGGGATCCGCGAGCGCGGCGGCCAGGTCGAGGCGCGACCCGTAGGCCCACTCCCCGTCGGGGTTCAGCAGCGGCAGCACCACACGCGTGGCCAGCAGGAAGCCGCCGACGCCCCACGCGGTGAGCAGCAGCAGCGCGGGACGTCGTGCGCGCCACGCCAGCACGACCCCCAGGACGGCGGTCGTCAGACCGAGGTCCTCCTTGACGAGCACGAGCAGCGCCCCGGCGACGGCCGCGGTGCGCCACCGCTCGCGCAGCGCCGCGGCCAGCGACACCGCGAGCAGCGGGACGGCGAACGCGATCTCGTGGAACTGCGCCTCCACCGCGCTCTGCAGACCCCAGCTCAGGCCCGCGGCCACGCCGACGAGGCTGCCGGTGACACGGCCCAGGATCGGCACGGCCGCCCACGCGATCACGGCGGCGGTCACACCGAAGAGCACGTTCTGCACCACGAGCAGCGTGAACGCGTGCGGGAACGCGGCGTACACCGGCCCCAGCAGCACCAGCAGCGGGTGGAAGTGGTCGCCCAGCAGGTTGTACTCCGGCCCCTTGATGTGGACGACCGGCGCGTCGAGGGCCGCGTACCGCGCCGCCAGCTGCGTGAAGATCCCCAGGTCCCACGAGCGCACGACGAACGCCTGCCACTGCGCGACGGAGTACGCCGTGAACACCAGCGCGACGGCGAGCCCCGCGCCGGCGGGCAGCACCCAGCCGCGGGCGGTCGCCGAGGCTCGCGCGCGGGCGGTGCCGGTGGCCGGAGCCTCAGCGGCGTCGGTGGCCGGTGCGGGTGCCGGGTCGTGCCGGCGCTCGTCCACGGGCGCGGGGCCGTCCGGCCCGGTCGACGGCCCGACGGCGCGGCCGGTCGCGGCGGCAGGGTGTCGGGACGACACGACACCTCCCGCTCCCCGCACCGGCGCCGACCCGCCGGTGGACCTCGCAGATCCTCCCACGGGCCACCCGGCGCCGGAAATGTCGTGACGCCGACGAGCGCGCTCTGGTCCAGTGGAGCATCCCGTCCACCACGAGGCACACCCCGCCGGGGGTGCGCCACCGCACGCCCTCAGGAGCCGTCATGCATCCCTTCACCACCTACGACGTCCACCGCCAGGAGCACCTCGAGCGCCTGCGCCGCCGGGCGCTGGCACGCGCGAACGACGAGGCGCTGTCCACCCGGGCGGACGCCCGCGGTCGCCCACCGGACCCGGCCCGCTCCCCCGCCGCGACCCGCCGTCCGGCGCCTGCTCGGCGGTCCACCTCGCGCACCTCGCACGTGGCACCATGACCCCGTGCTCACGCCCGCCCGCAGCCACCCCGCCGCCGGCGGGCGTCGCGCGTGATGGGGCGGCACGACGGCCGCCGGTCGGCACCCCCCACGCCCTGGTACCGCCGTGCGGGGCTGATCGCCCTGCGGTGGCTCGGCCGGCTCGCCCTCGGCGCCCTGGCCGGCGGGGTCGTGCTCGGGGCGACGCTGTGGGCGGGCACGTCCTGGCAGTCGGCGCAGCTGCTGGGCGCCGCCGCCGGCGTCCTCGTCGTGGCGGCGGCCGCCGCGGCAGCGACCCTGCCGGGCCCCGTGGTCCCTGCGGCACCGCCGTCACCCACCCGGCCGGGCGACCCGTCGCCCCCTCGTGACGCGACGCGCGGCGGCCCGTGAGGCACGGGCGTCCTAGTCTGTCGACGTGACCAGCACCGCCGACGACGCACCGACCACGACCACCGCCCCCGCGACGGGCGCCCACACCAGTGCCGACCGCATCGTGTGGGTGGACTGCGAGATGACGGGGCTCGACCTGGGCCGCGACGCCCTCGTCGAGATCGCCGCGGTGGTCACGGACTCCGAGCTCAACGTCCTGGGGGAGGGCGTCGACGTCGTCGTCGCGCCGCCGCCGGACGCCCTGGCGCAGATGGGCGACTTCGTCCGGACGATGCACACCACGTCCGGGCTGCTCCCCGAGCTGGAGCACGGCACGACCCTGGCGGACGCCCAGGCGCAGGTGCTCGAGTACGTGCGCACGTGGGTGCCCGAGCCGGGCAGGGCGCCGCTCGCCGGCAACTCGGTGGGCACGGACAAGGCGTTCCTCGACCGCGACATGCCCGAGCTGGTCGCGCACCTGCACTACCGGATCATCGACGTGTCCTCGATCAAGGAGCTGGCGCGTCGCTGGTACCCCCGCGTCTACTTCGCCGCACCGGAGAAGAAGGGCGGGCACCGGGCGCTGGCCGACATCCTCGAGAGCATCGACGAGCTGCGCTACTACCGGGCCGCGCTGCTGCCCGCCGCACCGGGCCCGGACTCGGCCCAGGCCCGCCGCATCGCCGCGGAGGTCGTCGCCACGAGCGTCAAGCGCGGGGTGCTGCCCGACGCGTGACCCCGGGAACGCCGCAGGGCGCCGACCGGAGTCGGCGCCCTGCGCACGTGGGGTGGCTAACGGGACTTGAACCCGCGACCCCCTGGACCACAACCAGGTGCTCTACCTACTGAGCTATAGCCACCGCGGTGCCGGTCCGGCCGTTCCCCGGAGGGAGCGGTCCTGCGGCACCTGGTCCGACGCGAGCGCCGGGCCGACGACGAGTGTAGCGGGTACCGGGGCTGTGGTCGTCACGCGACGCCGCGGTGGACCGCGGGACGCGTGACGGACGCGTCACAGTCGGGCGCGCACCGCGTCCGCGAACCGCTCCACGGCCCCCGGGGCGTGCTCGAAGAACAGGGACGGCTCGGCGAGCTCGACCTCGAGGACGACCGGCTGGTTCTCGTCGTCGGGGATGAGGTCGACGCGGGTGTAGAGCAGGGGCGCACGGTCGGGGAAGATCTTGCCCAGCTCCGAGACGACCATGTCGGCCACGGCACGCTCCTGCTCGGTGGCGTCGCGGGCGGCCAGGACCCGCTCGCGGAACAGGACGCCCTCCTTCTCCCCCGCCCGGTACGGACCCTCGAGCAGCGGCTCCTTGCGCACGCAGTGGCTGAACTCGCCGTCCACGTACACCAGCGCGCTCTCACCCTGGGTGTCGACCTGCGTGAGGTAGCGCTGCAGCATGACGCGCCGGCCCACGGCGAGCAGGTTCTTGGCGTGCGTGATGGCCAGCGAGCGCGACGGTGTGACCCCCGCGTCGTACCGGCCCGTGTCGCGCGAGCCCGCGCTGACGGTGGGCTTGATCACGAAGTCACCGAACGCCGGGAACCGCGTGTGGATGGCGCGCGCGTTGAGGTTGCGCTCCGGGTCGAGCCAGATGGTGGGGACGATCGGGACGCCGCGCTGCTCCAGGTCCCGCAGGTACGCCTTGTCGATGTTCCAGGCGACGACGTCCGCCGGGTTGAACAGCGTGGAGGTGCGCTCCACGCGCCGCGTCCAGTCGGCGAACTGGGCGGGGCGGTCCGTGTAGTCCCACGTCGAGCGGATGAGGACGTGCGGGTAGGCGGCCCAGTCGACCGTCGGGTCGTCCCACACCACGACGTCCGTGGGGACGCCCCGCGCAGCGAGCGCGTCGCGCAGCGGCAGGTCGTCCGGGTCGAGGTCCGGCAGCTGGGCGCAGGTCGCGAGGGCGAGGCGTGCGGTGGATTCGCTCACGTCCGCACTGTACCCACGCCGTGTGACGCGCACGCGCCGGGCGTGTGACCGTCCGGGGACGTCGCGACGGGCGCGTCGGCGCACGGCCCCGCACCGGCTCAGGCCTCGGCGTCCTCCCGTGCGGTCAGCCGGTGCAGCGCCCGCACGACGCTGCCCGGCGAGGTGGTGCCCACCGCGCGGCCGTCGGCGTCGAGCACGTCCAGCCGGCCGCCGTCCGCGGCGTCGGCGACGTCGGTCAGGGCGGCGACGACGTCCCCGAGCTCGGCGCCCAGCCGCACCGTGGGCCGCACCCGCGGCCCCGCAGCTCCCTGCCCCGTGCCCTCCGGCGCGCCCTCCTCGTCCAGGTCGGTGGCCTCGAGCCGGCCGAGAGCCAGCAGGCGCGCGGTCCGGCCGCGGCCCACCAGGTCCGCGACGGCCGGGGACGCCGGCCGGGCGACGACGTCGAGCGGGGGCGCGAGCTGCTCGACGCGCGCACCGCGGCTGAGGACGACGACGCGGTCCGCCATGCGCACCGCCTCGTCGATGTCGTGCGTGACCATCATCACGGTGGTCCCCAGCTCCCGCTGGAGCCGGGCGAACTCCTGCTGCAGCCGCGCCCGGCCGACGGGGTCGACCGCACCGAACGGCTCGTCCATCAGCAGCACGGGCGGGTCGGTGGCCAGGGCGCGGGCGACGCCGACGCGCTGCCGCTCACCGCCGGACAGCTCGTGCGGCCAGCGCCGCGCGTACCGCTGCGGGTCGAGCCCCACGAGGGTCAGCAGCTCGTCGACCCGCTCGCGCGCGCGCCGCCGGTCCCACCCGAGGAGCCTCGGCACGGTCGCGACGTTCTGCGCCACCGTGCGGTGCGGGAAGAGCCCGACGTTCTGGATGACGTACCCGATGCGGCGGCGCAGCGCGACGGGGTCCACGTCGGTGACGTCCTCCCCGCCCAGCACGATGCGTCCGGAGGTGGGCTCCACCAGGCGGTTCGCCATCCGCAGCGTCGTGGACTTCCCGCAGCCCGACGGCCCGACGAGCACGAGCAGCTCACCCTCGCGCACCTCGAGGGTGAGGTCGTCGACGGCGACGGACCCCGCGTACTCCTTGCGGACGGCGTCGAACCGGATGGCGGCGTCCGGCGACGCGGCGGGCACGGCCGGCCCGCGGGTCGGCCCGGTACGCGCGGACGTGGTCACGGGCAGCGACGCTAGCGGCACGCACCGACACCCGCGAGCCGCCGGACCGCCCGCTCGCGGGTGTCGGAGGTCGTCAGTAGGTTCGGGCCCATGCCGACCGCGCAGGTGCTGGCGACCGCCACCAACCCGTGGTTCTCGTGGGAGTACCTCGAGCGCAACGGGAGCGACGTGCTGCGCTACACCCAGCAGCACGCGTCGCTGACCGCCGAGGCCGTGCTCATCGCCCTGGTCGTGGCGCTGCCGCTCGCCGCGCTCGCCCACCTGCGCCCCCGCCTGGCCGGACCCGTGCTGGCGACCACCGGCGTGCTCTACACGGTCCCGTCGCTCGCGCTGTTCGCCCTGCTCGCGCCGGCCACGGGCATCGGGCGCACCACCGTGCTCATCGGGCTGGTCGTGTACGCGCTGCTCGTGCTGGTCCGCAACGTGCTGGTCGGGCTGCAGGGCGTCGACCCGGCCGTCCGGGACGCCGCCCGCGGCATGGGCTACGGGCGGGTGCGGCTGCTCCTGACGGTCGAGCTGCCGCAGGCCGTGCCGGCCGTCGTGACGGGCCTGCGGCTCGCGACCGTCAGCACGGTCGCGCTGGTCACCGTCGGCGTCGTGGTCGGCTACGGCGGGCTCGGCCAGCTGATGTTCCGCGGCTTCCGCAGCGGCTACCACGCCGAGATCATGACGGCCACGGTCCTGTGCCTGGTGCTGGCCCTCGTCGCCGACCTCGCCCTGGCGCTGCTGGGCCGTGTGCTGACGCCGTGGCGGCGCGGCTCGCGCACCCGCCCCGTCGCACGCGACGCCGTCGGCTCGCAGGAGGCCGCATGGACGTCCTGACCGAGGCGCTGCGGTGGCTCAACGACCCGCTCAACTGGACCGGCCGCCAGGGGGTGCTCGCCCTCGCGGGCACGCACCTGGCCATCTCCGGGGTCGCCGTGGCGATCGCCCTGGTGGTGGCCCTGCCCGTGGGGCTGTGGCTCGGCCACCGGGGCCGGGGCGCGACCGTCGGCGTCGTGGTCGCCAACACGACACGTGCGCTGCCCACGCTCGCGCTGCTGACCCTGCTCGCCGCCGCGGGGTGGTTCGGCGGCCCGGCGACTGCCATCGCGTGCGCGGTCTTCGCCGTCCCCCCGATCCTGGCGAACGCCGTCACCGGCGTCGGCGGCGTCGACCCCGACGTGCGGGACGCGGCGCGGGGCCTGGGCATGTCGGGCGTCCGCGCGCTGTGGACCGTCGAGGTGCCGCTCGCCCTGCCGCTGCTCGCCGCCGGCATCCGTACGGGCACCGTGCAGGTGCTCGCGACGGTGCCGCTGGCCGCCCTCGTGGGTGGCACGAGCCTGGGGACGATCGTGGTGAGCGGCTTCGCCACCCAGCGGTACGGCAAGGCACTGGCCGGCGGCATCCTCGTGGCGGCGCTGTGCCTGGTCGTCGAGGGCCTGCTGGCCCTGGTCGAGCGCGCGGTCACCCCGCGCGGCCTGCGCGGGCGGGGCCGCGCCGCGACCGCGGACGAGCGAGCCGACGTCCGCCCGCGCCGCCACCGCGTACCCGCCGCAGCGGGCGCAATGCCCGGGGCCCGCCCAGCCCCCTGATCCCGCCGACCGACCGCCCGAGGTCGGCCGCTCCCCCGACCGCCGCACCCCGGTGCCCACCCCCTCGACAGGAGACCTCCGATGCGCACCAGCCCGCGCTCCCGCACCCTCGGCGTCCTCGCCGCGCTGACCCTGACGCTCAGCGCCTGCGGCGCACCCGGCTCCGGCGGCGGTCAGGCCGAGACGTCCGCCGCCGGCTCCGACCTGCCCGCCTGCGCGCCCGTCGCGGGCGAGAGCCTGGTCGTGCTCGAGGACGACAAGGGCCTGCAGAACGCCGACAACATCATCCCGGCGGTCAACGCCCAGGTCGCCGCCGACCACCCGGAGGTCGTCGAGCTCCTCGACACCGTCTCGGCCGCGCTCGACACCGACCGGCTCATCGGTCTCAACAAGGCCGTCGACGTCGACCGGCGCACCTCCAGCGAGGTCGCCACGGAGTTCGTCGCCGAGGAGGGCCTGGCGGCGGACGACACGAGCGCCGGCACGGGGACGACGCTGACGGTCGGCGCGGCGAACTTCTCCGAGAGCATCACGCTGGCCGAGATCTACGCCGAGGTGCTGCGCAGCGCCGGCTTCGACGCCCGGGCCCAGACCATCGGTGCCCGCGAGACGTACCTGCCCGCACTGCAGTCCGGTGAGCTCGCCGCGGTCCCGGAGTACGCCGCCACGCTGGCGACGTTCCTCAACGCGCAGGTCAACGGCGCGGACGCACCGACCGTGGCCTCCAGCGACGTGGACGAGACCGTGACCGCCCTGACGCCCCTGGCGGAGGAGAGCGGGATCGTCGTCGGCGAGGCGTCGGCCGCGCAGGACCAGAACGCGTTCGCCGTCACCGGGGAGTTCGCCCAGGAGCACGACCTGCAGACGCTGTCCGACCTCGCCGCCACGTGCGGCGACGTGGTGCTCGCCGGTCCGCCGGAGTGCCCCGAGCGCCCGTTCTGCCAGGTGGGCCTCGAGGAGACGTACGACCTGTCGGTCGGCGAGTTCAAGTCCTACGACTTCGCGCTCATCGGTCAGGCGGTGCGCCAGGGCGATGCGGCGGTGGGGCTCGTGACCTCCTCCGACGGCTCGCTGGCCGCCTCGGACGACTGACGGACCGCCGGAGGCGGCGGGTCAGCGACCCGCCGCCTCCAGCAGCCGCAGCCACACCTCGCTGAGGGTCGGGTACGAGGGCACCGCGTGCCACAGCCGCGCGAGCGGCACCTCCCCGACGACCGCCACGGTCGCCGCGTGCAGCATGTCGGCGACGTCCGGGCCGACGAACGTCGCCCCCACCACCACGTCGTGCGCGCGGTCCACGACGAGCTGCGCCCGACCCGCGTAGTCGGCCGCCGTGACGGTGGCACCGGCGAGGTCGCCCAGCTCGTAGGACAGGACCTCGACGTCCAGCCCGTCCTCGCGCGCCCGCGCCTCGGTCCGCCCGACCCACGCCACCTGGGGCCGGGTGAAGACGACCTGCGGCACCGCCGCCACGTCGGCGGTCGCGCGGTACCGGCTCCACGGCACGGCGGCGGCCTCGGCGGCCCGGGACAGCCCCGCCGGGTCGCCCGCGACCTCGTCCGCACCCCGCGGGTCGAACCGGGCGGCCACGACGTCCCCCACGACCCGGGCGTCGTACTTGCCCTGGTGCGTGGTCGCCGTACGGCCCGTGACGTCGCCCGCCGCGAACAGCCAGCCGCCCTCGACCGCCGTCACCTGCAGCCGGTCGTCCACGGCCAGCGGGTCTCCAGGTCGCAGACCGAGCACCTCGAGCCCCAGGTCGTCGGTGGCCGGCCGGCGACCCGTGGCGACCAGCACCTCGTCGACCGTGAGGACGTCGGTGGCACCCGCCGCGCCGTCGGCGCTCCCGTCCACGGTCAGGTGCACCCCCTCCTCGTCGCGGGACGCGGCCGTCACCGACGCGCCGAACGCGACGCGGACGCCGCGGTCCTGGAGGCTGCGCGCCACGGCGTCGCCGGCGAACGGCTCGGCCGCCGGCAGCAGCCGCCGGCCGCGGACCAGGACGGTGACCTCGCTGCCGAGGTCCGCGAAGGCGGTGGCCATCTCGGTGGCCACGACGCCCCCGCCGACGACGGCGAGCCGCGGGGGCACCCGGTGCGCGGACGTGGCCTCACGGCTGGTCCACGCCCGCACGCCCGCGAACACGTCGGGCACGACGGCCGTCGACCCGGTGGCCACGACCGCCGCGTGGCGGGCGCGCAGGGGGCGGGTGGTCCCGTCTGCCCTCTCGACCGTGAGCGTGCGCGGACCCGTGAACCGCGCGTGCCCCCGCACCAGCGTCAGTCCGGCGCCCTCGACCCACGCGACCTGCCCGGCGTCGTCCCAGTGGGCGGCGACCTCGTCGCGGCGGGCCAGCACGGCCGCGACGTCGAGGACGCCGCTCACCGCGGTGTCCGCGCCGGGCACCGCGCGGGCCGCTGCGAGCGCGTCGCCGGGCCGCAGCAGTGCCTTGGAGGGCATGCAGGCCCAGTAGGAGCACTCCCCGCCGACCAGCGCGGGTTCCACGACGGCGACGCGCAGCCCCGTGCGCGACGCGCGGTCCGCGACGTTCTCCCCCACCGCCCCGGCCCCGAGGACGACCACGTCGAACTCGTCGTCGGAGCCGGCAGGGTAGGAGCCGGCAGGGTAGGAGCCGGCAGGGCGGTCCGCGCCCCCGCCGCCCTGCGGACCGGGGCCTGCGGCCCGTCCGGCCTCGCCCGTGCCGTCCTGCTCCGGGGTCCCGCTCCGCTCGTCGGCCATCACCGCTCCGTCCTCGACAGGTGAGGACATGGTGACGCGCCGGGACGCGACGTGCCCGCCGGGACGCGTCGCCGGGGGTGCGAGCTGCGCCGGGGTCGGGTGTCCGCCCTGGTCCGGGAACGACGCAGCCCCGTCAGGCGGACCTGACGGGGCTGCGTGGCTGGTACGCCCCCTGGGACTCGAACCCAGAACCCGCTGATTAAGAGTCAGCTGCTCTGCCAGTTGAGCTAGAGGCGCGCGGCTGGATGAGATTAGCAGGATCCGGGGGCGGTGGTCGAACCGGAAGGCCCCTGCGGGCCTGCTGTGACCACCCTCACGCGCCGGAGGGCGCGCCGCCGTCCGCGCTCCACCACTCGTCCTCGGGCAGCCCCTCGGCCACGAGCAGCTCCTCGGACGTCTGGCCCGTCGGTGCGAGCAGGTCGACGAGCAGCGTCAGCGGCACGTGCTCGGCCAGCAGCTCCTGGGCGTGCTGCGCCGCGTCGAGCCCAGGGTGCACGACGTTCTCGTCAGGTGCGGGCACGGACCCCTCCGTGCCGGCACCGACCTCGTGGGTCCGGCCCGGGTCGTCCGCCGGGATGCGCTCGTCCATGGTCCTCCTCGTCGCACGCGCGACAGTCGCGGTCCCCCGACCTTCACCCGGACCCTACGACGCGAACCCGGCCGTCACGAAGACACGACGGCGGGTGCGCACGACACGCCGGTCACAGGTACAGGCCGGTGCCCTCACCGGTCGCCCGCGGCTCCGCCACGCCGTGCACGTCCTTCTCCCGCAGCAGCAGGTACGTGCTGCCGGACACCTCCACCTCGGCGCGGTCCTCCGGGTCGAACAGCACACGGTCGCCGACCTTGACCTGACGCACGTGCTCACCGGCCGCCACCACGCTGGCCCACGCCAGGCGCTTGCCCATGGCGGCCGTCGGCGGGATGAGGATCCCGGCGCCCGTGCGACGCTCGGCGGCGTCGGAGTCGAGCTCGACCAGCAGCCGGTCGTTGAGCATGCGCAGGGGCAGGTCACGGCCGGCGCCCTCGCGGGGCGTCTCGTTCGGTGCACTCACGTCGCCGACGCTACCCCGCCGCGATCTAGGCTGGCGTCCGTCGTCCCGCCCCCACGACCCGCAGGAGTGACCGTGCCCCGCCTCGCCGTCGGCGACACCGCCCCCGACCTGACCCTCCCCAGCAGCACCGGCGAGGAGGTGTCGCTGCAGGACCTGCGGGGCCGCTCGGTCGTCGTCTACTTCTACCCCGCGGCCGGCACCCCGGGCTGCACGACGCAGGCCTGCGACTTCCGCGACTCGCTGGCCTCGCTCACCGCCGCCGGGTACGCCGTCCTCGGCGTCTCGCCCGACTCGCCCGAGAAGCTGGCGCGGTTCGCGCAGGACGAGGCGCTGACGTACCCCCTGCTGGCGGACCCCGAGCACCGCGCGCTCGAGGCCTGGGGCGCGTGGGGCGAGAAGACCAGCTACGGACGCACGTCGACCGGCGTCATCCGGTCGACCGTGGTGGTGGACCCCGAGGGCAAGGTCGCGCTCGCGCAGTACAACGTGCGCGCCAAGGGCCACGTCGCCAAGCTGCGGCGGGACCTCGGCATCGACTGACCACCGAGCTGCCCGGGGTCGGCACGTGTCAGACTCTGGGCGCACGCGGGAGTGGTGAAACGGCAGCCACGCCAGGTTTAGGTCCTGGTGCCCGCAAGGGCGTGCGGGTTCGACTCCCGCCTCCCGCACCACGGCGGGGCCGGGGTGTGCGCCCCGGCCCCGCCGCCGGCGTCAGCGGAACGGCAGCCCGATCACGGAGCCCTCGGTCGCCACGGTCGACGGCCCGCTCCCGATGGCGTTCCACAGCGCCACCCGGACGGTGCCGCCGCGCAGGTCGCCCAGCACGCCGGTCGCGCGGTCCAGGCCGACGGCCTGGGTGTAGCGCTCACCGCCGGGCAGCGGGTCGGTCGCGAGGTACCGGTAGACCTCGACCCGGTCCCAGGTCCCGTCTCCCGTCAGGTCGTACTGCACCGACAGGCGGGTGCCGTTGCCCACGTGGGCGCCGGCGTCGACCATCAGGTCGAACGTCGTCGTCCCGCCCGTGGCCCGGGCGGTCAGGCCGGTGGCCTGCAGCACGAGGGCCCCCGGCGGCTCGGCCACGGTGTCGATCCCGCGTGCGGCGGGCACCTGGAGCGAGCCCGCCGGACCCGGGGTCCCGACGAGCGCACCGTCCCGGCCGAGCGCGAACGTCAGGCCGGTGCCCGGGGTGGGCGTCGGGCTCGCGGTCGGACGCGGGGTCCGCGTCGGCGTCGGGCTCGCGGTCGGACGCGGGGTCCGCGTCGGCGTCGGGCTCACCGTCGGACGCGGGGTCCGCGTCGGCGTCGGGCTCACCGTCGGACGCGGGGTCCGCGTCGGCGTCGGGCTCGCCGTCGGACCGGTCGTCGGACCGGCCGTCGGACCGCCCACGGCACCCCCGCCCGACCACGTCCGCGCCCCCGTCGCCACCGTCTTCCCGGCGGGCACGGACACCCGTGTCCCGTCGCTGAACGTCACCGTCCGCGGTGCCGACGTCACGTTGGCGGCGACGTAGGTGCGGGCACCGTCCTTCACGAACACCGCGGACAGCGGGGTGTCCCCGTGCACCGTGGTGTCGAGCGTCCCCAGCGCCGCGAGGTTGGCGATCCAGTGGAACGTGTGCGCCCGCGACTCCCCCTCCTCCACGGGGTAGCCGGGGTTCGCCTGCAGCAGGCGCAGCGCCTCGTCGGGGTCGCCCAGCGCCAGATAGCTCCACAGGATGTCCTGCCAGACCGTGGGCGGGCCACCGTTGGCCTTCACCAGCTCGGCGTAGTTGGACCGGACGTCGTCCGGTCGTGTGCCGAGGTACAGGTGCGAGCCGGTGATGGGCAGCGTGTTGATCCCCTGGATCATCTCGGCCTCGCCGGAGAACCACGTGGAGTACGTGCCGCCGTCGCCCCAGACCATGCCGAGGGTCGAGTGGCCGAACCCGTCCGGGATCGCCTCCGCCCGGTCGAACCAGTACTCCTGGATCGCCGCGGCCTGCGTGGCGTACAGGTACGCGCCCGCGTCCCGCACGGCCGTGTCCCCGGTGGCCTCGCCCCACTGCACGAGGGCTCCGGCGAAGTTCATGCCCTCGGAGCTCGACTCCTGGTTGTTGCCCGCGACGAACGCCCCGTGGCCCGACGCCCAGTCGTGGCCGGCGTACACGTCGAAGTCGCGCAGGTACGGGAACCGGGTCTCGGACCGGTCGTACCCGTTGGCGTCACGGATCAGCAGGTCCACCATGCCGCCGTACTGCCCGTCCGACGCCCACTGCGGGTCGAACCGGGCCAGGGTCGCGGCCGCGGCGACGAAGTACCCGTAGTGGAAGTGGTGGTCGTTCAGCTCGGTGTCCGAGCCGTACGACGCGGGGTACCCGATGAGGGTGCCCCACCGCTCGTCGTAGGCGAAGACCTGCCCGGTCTTGCCGGGCGTGGCCGTGAACCAGTCGGTGAGCGTCGCGCGGACGCGCGCGAGGGTCTCGTCCCGCAGCTGCGTCTCGCCCAGCTGGTCGGCGATCTCGACGATGCGCGTCGCACGCCCCAGGGCCTTGCCGGTCCAGTAGGTGTCGGCCCGCAGGATCGGCAGCGGGTCGGCGGCCACCTCGGCCAGCAGCCGGTCCAGCGTCGCGCGGGCCGCGCCGGTCGACGTGGCGACGGCCGGCACCTCGGGCAGGACGCCCGTGAACGGCGTGGCGGTGGTGAAGGAGGTGGTGCCCGCGTAGGCCGTCATGGCCCCGCGCGGGCTGGGGTAGGTGGCGTCGAGCTCGTCACCGTCGACGGCCGTGACGTACCGCTGCTGGTGGGGGTACAGCGCCACGAGCGCGCCCGTCGCGCCGGCCTCCAGCGGTGTGGTCTCCAGCCGGTAGGTGGTCCGGACCACGCCGGCGGCGGCGTCGTAGGTGTACGAGGCCGTGGTGCCGGTGACCTCGGCCAGGGCGGACGCGTCCACCGCGGCGAGCGCGGCGGCACGGTCGGCGTCGGTCGCGTCGGCGGTCGTGGCCAGCGCGGTCACCGCCAGGTACCCCTTGCCGCCCAGCGACGAGCGGAGCGTGGTGCCGGCGACGTCCCACGTCGCGCCGGTCGGGGCGTGCACCGCGTAGTCGTGACCGTTGGCCGTGAAGCCGAGCGTCGCGCCGTCCTGCGCCCACACACGGACGTCGTGGGTGGACGACAGCACGGCGTCGCCGCCCTCGACGTGGTACCAGGAGGTGGGCAGCCCGTGCCCGATCGTCGCGCGCAGGCTGCGTGTGCCGTCCGACCAGGAGGGCGTGACCGTCCAGTCCGTCCAGCCCGCGACCTGCACCGTCGGGGCCTCGAGCCCGGCGACGCCGACCACGACGTCCTGCACGAACTGGAAGTGGAACTCACCGATGCCGCCGGGCGTCCCGGACAGCGTCGCCTCCCGCGGCGTCGACAGCCCGAGGCCCCCGGGCGTCGGCTGGTACGACACCGGGTGGGCGTGCAGCGGCTCGCTCAGCCGGCAGTCGAGCCGCTTGTACAGCAGCGACGACCACCAGTCGTTGGTGGGCAGCGCACCGGACGGTGCGTCGTCGGTCAGGGCGGAGCGCGGGTCCGCCTCGACCGAGTCGCACCCCTCGGGCGTGGGCCCGACCGGTGCGGCGGCGTACCCGCCCGCGCCCACGTCGACGATCCCCTCGGCGGCGACGGCGGCGTCCCGCGGGACGACGACGAGGGCCGCGGCGCCGGCCAGTGCGAGCGCCGCCGTCATGGCGAGACCGCGTCGCCACCACGGCACCGTGACCGTGTCCAGGGCATGCTGGGATGAGGACCCCCGTGGGGTCCGTGCTGTTGGTTGCATGGTGTGAAGCCCCCAAGGCGACCCCGTCGCG
>Ga0233375_1000565_pt1 | contig 19325 bp, 20 predicted proteins | sample ElkDunMinimDraft_10_FD_191539 | JGI IMG/M metagenome (GOLD analysis project Ga0233375, IMG submission 191539) | Fecal eukaryotic communites from dung pellets of Tule Elk in California, USA - Elk Dung E16 | ecosystem: Host-associated > Mammals > Digestive system > Large intestine > Fecal | place... | reverse complement strand
GGGGCTGGCGCTGCCGGACCGTCCCGCCGTGGCCCGGCTCGAGGCGGCCGACGTCGCCGCGCTGTGGCCGCTGCCCGGCCGTGACGCGCACAAGTACGTGCGCGGCGTGCTCGGCGTGGTCGCCGGGTCGGCCCGGTACCCCGGTGCCGCGGTGCTGCAGGCGGCCGGTGCGGTGCGCGCGGGCGTGGGCATGGTGCGCTACCTCGGGTCCGCCGGACCGCAGGTGCTGGCCGCGCACCCGGAGGTCGTCGTCGGGGAGGGGCGCGTGCAGGCGTGGGTGGTGGGCTCCGGCGTCGCGCCGGACGACCACGAGCAGCGCGCCCGCGTGCGCGACGCGCTGACCCACGCGCTCGCGCACGACGAGCCGGCCGTGGTCGACGCCGGCGCGCTCGAGCTCCTGCCCGACCGGGTGCCGCCCCACGTCGTCCTCACGCCGCACGCGGGGGAGCTCGCCGCCCTGCTCACCGCGCGCGGTGCGCACACCGCCCGCGTCGACGTCGAGGCCGCCCCGCTGACCCACGCGCGCCACGCGCACGAGCTGACGGGTGCCACCGTGCTGCTCAAGGGCGGCACCACGGTCGTCGTCGGGCCCCACGGCGCGGCGTACGCGCAGGCGGACGGCCCCTCGTGGCTCGCGACCGCCGGCGCCGGCGACGTCCTGGGCGGTGTGCTCGGGGCCCTGCTGGCCGGCCGGGCGCCCGACGCGGCGGGTGACCCGACCCTGCCGGCGGCGCTGGCGGCGGCCGCGGCGCTCGTCCACGGGCGCGCCGCGCACCACGCCAACCCCGGCGGGCCGGTGTCCGCCACGGACGTGGCCGACGCGCTGCCCGCCGTCGTCGCCGGGCTGCTCCGCACGTGACGGGGCGACCTCCCGCACCCGGCCCGGCCCCCGCGGACCACGCCGTCGTGCCGCTCGCGCCGGCGCTGGAGCAGCGGCTGCACGCGCTGCTGGCCGCCGGCGGCCGGCGCGTGCTCGGCATCGCCGGGGCCCCGGGCGCCGGCAAGTCCACGCTGGCGGCGCAGGTGGCCGCGACCCTCGGCGACGCGTGCGTCGTCGTGCCGATGGACGGGTTCCACCTCGCGCAGTCCGAGCTGGAGCGCATCGGCCGCGCCGACCGCAAGGGGGCGCCCGACACGTTCGACGCCGACGGCTACGTCGCGCTGCTGCGCCGGCTGCGGGACCCGGCGCCCGGGCACGTCGTGTACGCCCCCGAGTACCGCCGCGACCTGCGGAACCCCGTGGCCGGGGCGGTCGCGGTGCCCGCCGACGTGCCGCTCGTCGTCACCGAGGGCAACTACCTGCTGCTCGACGACCACGGGTTCGGGCCCGTCGCCGGGCTGCTGGACGAGTCGTGGTTCGTGGCGCCCCCGGACGACCTGCGTCTCGCGCGGCTCGTCGCGCGGCACGAGCGCTACGGCAAGCCGCCCGCCGCGGCGCTGGCGTGGTCCACGGGCCCGGACGCCGCCAACGCCCGCCTGGTCGCGCCGACGGCCGCGCGCGCGGACGTCGTGGTCGGCCCGGACCTGCTGGGCTGAGCGGCGCGGCCGCCCGCGCGCCCGGCGGACCGACGGGACGGACGACCGGCAGGGCGTCACGGGGTGGGACACCGCGGTGAGAGACTGGCGGGCGTGAACGACTTCCCGGCACGTGCGGTGGTCGACCTGGGCGCCGTGCGCGGCAACGTCCGTGCCCTGGTGGCCCACGCACCGAACGCGCAGGTCATGGCCGTCGTGAAGGGCGACGCGTACGGGCACGGGCTGGTGCCCGCCGCGCTCGCCGCCCTCGAGGGCGGTGCCACGTGGCTCGGCACCGCGCAGGTCGCCGAGGCGCTGCACCTGCGACGCGCCGGGGTCACCGGCGCCCGGATCCTCACGTGGCTGTACGCGCCCGGTGCACCGCTGCGCGAGGCCGTGGACGCGGACGTCGACCTGTCCGTCGCGTCGCGCTGGGCGCTGGACGAGGTCGTCGCGGCGGCCCGCACGGCGGGGCGCACCGCGCGCGTGCACCTCAAGGTCGACACGGGGCTGGGCCGTAACGGGCTGCTGCCCGGCGAGCTGCCCGACGTGCTCGCGGCCGCGCTCGCGGCCGAGGCGGAGGGGCTGGTGCGCGTCGTCGGCGTGTGGTCGCACCTCGCGTTCGCGGACGACCCGGGCCACCCGGTGGTGCGGCAGCAGGCCGCGGTGTTCGCCGACGCGGTCGCGCTCGTCGAGGCCGCCGGTGCGCGGCTCGAGGTCCGCCACCTGGCCAACTCCGCGGCCACGCTCACCGCACCCGCGCTGCACTGGGACCTCGTGCGGCCCGGGATCGCGGTCTACGGGCTCTCGCCCGTGCCGCAGGTCGGCTCGCACGAGCGGTTCGGGCTGGTGCCCGCCATGACGCTCGAGGCGGAGCTGGTGACGGTCAAGCACGTCCCCGCCGGGTCCGGGGTGTCCTACGGCCACGAGTACGTCGTGCCGCACGACACGGTGCTCGGCGTCGTGCCCCTCGGCTACGCCGACGGCATCCCGCGCCACGCGTCGGGGACCCGTGACCGCTGGGGTGGCCCCGTGCAGGTCGGCGGGCGGCGCCTGGGCGTCGCCGGGCGCGTGTGCATGGACCAGGTCGTCCTCGACCTCGGACCGGGCGCGCAGGACGCCGCGGGCGACCGCGTCGTGCTGTGGGGCGACGGTCGCGACGGCGGGCCGACGGCCCAGGACTGGGCCGAGGTCGCGGGCACCATCTCCTACGAGGTGGTCACCCGCCTCGGTGCGCGCGTGCCGCGCACCTACGTCGACAGCGAGCGCGGCGAGACCGCGGTGGCCGCGCTCACCACGAGCACCGGAGGTGCCGCATGACCACGCAGGTGCGCCTGCCGGACGCCGAGGCGACGCGTGCCTGGGGCCGCGCGCTCGCGGGCGTCCTGAAGCCCGGTGACCTGCTCGTCCTCACCGGTGACCTCGGTGCCGGCAAGACGACCCTGACGCAGGGGCTCGGCGAGGGGCTGGGCGTGCGCGGGCAGGTCGCGTCGCCGACGTTCGTCATCGCGCGCGAGCACCCGCCGCTGCCGCGGCCGGACGGCACGCGCGGCCCGGCGCTCGTGCACGTGGACGCGTACCGGCTGGGGTCGCTCGACGAGATCGAGGCGCTGGACCTGGACTCGGCGCTCGACGAGTCGGTGACGGTCGTGGAGTGGGGCGGCGGCTGGGTCGAGGGGCTGAGCGAGGACCGGCTGGAGCTGGACCTGCAGCGTCCGCACGGCGGCGTGGGCGCCGACGTGGAGGACGCCGCGGCGGGCGAGCGGGTGCTGACGGTCCGCGCCGTGGGGGAGCGCTGGTCGGGTGTGGCGCTGCCGGACGGCGTGGCCGGGGCGCCGCAGGACGAGGAGGACGCATGAAGAGGTACCTGGGGATCGACACGTCGGGAGCCGTCTCGGCGGCCCTGGTGACGGTCGACGGCGACCACGTCCACGCACGCTCCGAGACGTTCGAGGAGCCGCGGCGGCACGCCGAGCGGCTCGCGCCGATCATCGAGCGCGCGCTCGAGCTCGAGGGGGCGGACCGCGCCGAGGTGCGCGGCATCGCCGTGGGCACCGGTCCCGCGCCGTTCACGGGGCTGCGCGCGGGCCTCGTCACCGCCCGGGTCCTGGGACTGGCGCTGGGGGTCCCGGTCTGGGGCGTGCCCGGCCCGGACGCGATCGCGGCCGCAGCGGCGGCGCACGGCCGCATCCCCGGTGGGGACGTCCCTGCACCGGGCGCGCTGCCCGACGGCACGCCCGTGCTCGTCGTCACCGACGCGCGCCGCCGCGAGGTCTACTGGGCACGGTACGAGGTCCGCGGCAGCGAGGCGGTGCGCGTCGCGCCACCCTCGGTCGGGGCACCGGCCGACGTGCCGCGCACACCGGACGACGTCGTGCTGGGCACCGGGTGCGAGCTCTACCCCGAGGTCTTCGGTCCGCCGGACGAGCGGTTCGTCGGGGCGCCGCAGCTGCGGCACCCCGATCCGTTCCGGCTGGTCCTGGTCGCCCTGGCCCGCGACGCCGCGGGTGAGCCGCAGCCCACGGAGCCGCTCTACCTGCGCCGGCCCGACGCGGTCCCGCCGGCGGGCGCCAAGCGGGTCCTGGCGTGAGCGCACCGCCCGTCGACGTGCGGGTCCGGCCCCTGGTGGCGGGTGACCTGTCCACGCTCGACCGGATGGAGCGCGCCCTGTTCGGGGTCAGCGCGTGGTCGCGGCAGATGCTCGCCGACGAGCTCGTCGGCCCGGGACGCACCTACGTCGGTGCGGAGCTCCCGGGCGGCTCGCTCGTCGGCTACGCGGGCATGTGGTTCGACGGTCGGGACGTGCAGATCATGACGGTCGCGACCGACCCCGGGTACCAGGGGCGGGGCGTGGGGCGGCGCATGCTCACGACCTTGCTGGACCGGGCGCGCGAGCTGCGCGCCGAGTCGGTGCTGCTCGAGGTGCGGGTCGACAACGCCCCCGCGATCCACCTCTACGAGTCCCTGGGGTTCACGCAGCTCGGCCGCCGACGCGGGTACTACCAGCCCGAGAACGTCGACGCGTGGACGATGCAGCTGCTGCTGCCGGGTGCGGGGGCGGAGGCGTCGTGACGGCCGCGACCGACGACGTGCGCCGTCGCGTGCTGGTCGACGTCGACGAGCTCGCCCGCCTGCTGGCCGACGACGAGCCGCCCGTGCTGCTCGACGTGCGGTGGGCGCTGGGGCGCGACGACGGGCACGAGCGCTACCTCGCCGCGCACGTGCCGGGCGCGGTGTACGTCGACCTCGACACCGAGCTCGCCGCGCCCGCGTCACCGGCCGCCGGCCGTCACCCGTTGCCCGACGTGGCGGACCTCGAGCGCGCTGCCCGGCGCTGGGGCGTGCGCGAGGGTGCCGCTGTCGTCGTGTACGACGAGACGGGAGGCACCGCCGCGGCGCGGGCCTGGTGGCTGCTGCGCTGGGCGGGCGTGCGGGACGTGCGCCTGCTCGACGGCGGGCTGCCCGCGTGGGTGGCCGCCGGGTACGGCGTCGAGCCGGGCGAGGTGACGCCCGAGCCGGGTGACGTCGTGCTGGTGCCCGGTGCGCTGCCCACCGTCGACGCCGACGGCGCCGCGGCGCTCGCGGCCGACGGGGTGCTGCTCGACGCCCGCGCGGCCGAGCGGTACGCCGGCCGCGTCGAGCCGGTCGACCCGCGCGCCGGGCACGTCCCCGGGGCGGTGAGCGCCCCGACGGCCGCGAACCTGGACCCCGACGGGCGGTTCCTGCCCGCGGACGCGCTGCGGGCGAGGTTCGCCGGGCTGGGCGTCACGCCCGGTGCCGGCGTGCCCGTGGGCGTCTACTGCGGGTCGGGCGTCACCGCGGCGCACGAGGTCGCGGCTCTCGCGTCGATCGGCGTGGTGTCCGTCCTCTACCCGGGTTCGTGGTCGCAGTGGTCGAACGACCCGGCCCGCCCGGTCGCCACCGACTGAGCGGGGACGCCCGCCGGCCCGAGGGCGCGGTGGGGCCCCCGCGCGGCGACGTCAGACCTCGCGGGCGACCTGGTCCCAGGCCAGACGCGGGGCGCGCGGCCGGTCCGTGCCGGTGCCGTCGGGCCACCCGACGTTGAGCACGGACAACGTCCGCCACGAGGTGCCGGCGAGCAGGTCGGCGTCGATGGCGGCGGCGTCGATGCCCGTCATCGGGCCGACACCGAGGCCGGCGGCGCGCAGGCCGACGACGAGGTAGCCGGTCTGCAGCCACGCGTTGTCGCGTGCCATGCGCTCGCGCACGTCGGGCACGCCCGCGAGGCGCTCGCCCGACGTGGGCGCGTGCGGCACCAGGGTCGGGAAGTGGTGGTGGAAGTCGGTGTCCGCGGCGACGACGAGCGTCAGCGGTGCCGCGAGGACGCGCGCCCGGTTGAACTCGGCCACGTGCGCCGCCAGACGCTCGCGGGACTCGGGGCTGCGGACCACGAGCAGCCGCAGCGGCGTCGCGTTGTTGGCCGTGGGACCCCAGCGGACGGCGTCGTGGACGTCGCGCAGCAGGTCGTCGGGCACGGGCTCGTCGCGGAACCGGCTCACGGTGCGCGCGTCGCGGAACAGCGCCTCGACGGCCGGGGGGACCGGCGTGGTGGCGTCCGGGTCCGCGGGTCCCGTGAGGGCGGTCGGGTCGAGGGTCGGGTCGTCGATGACGTCGCTGGTGCTCACGGTGCCTCGAACAGTCCATGCGGACGCATCGATACCCCGGGGCAACCATGAGGTCCGTCACGTCGGCGGCACGCCTATCCTGGACGTCGTGACTGCACCCCTCGTCCTCGGGATCGAGACCTCCTGCGACGAGACCGGCGTCGGTCTCGTGCGCGGCTACGACCTGCTCGTCGACGCCGTCGCCAGCTCGGTGGACGAGCACGCGCGGTTCGGCGGGATCATCCCCGAGATCGCCTCGCGCGCCCACCTCGAGGCGATGGTCCCGACGATCGAGCGCGCGCTCGCCACGGCGGACGTCACGCTCGACGACGTCGACGCGGTCGCCGTCACCGCGGGCCCGGGCCTCGTCGGGCCGCTGACCATCGGCGCCGCGGCGGCCAAGGCGCTCGCGGTCGGCCTGGGCAAGCCGCTGTACGGCGTCAACCACGTCATCGGGCACGCCGTCGTCGACGAGCTGGTGGACGGCGCGTTCCCCGAGCGCGTCATGGCGCTCGTCGTCTCGGGCGGGCACTCGTCGCTGCTGATGATCGACGACACGGTGAACGTCACCGAGCTCGGCTCGACGCTCGACGACGCGGCGGGGGAGGCGTTCGACAAGGTCGGGCGCCTGCTCGGGCTGCCGTACCCCGGCGGCCCGCACATCGACCGCCTGGCACGCGAGGGCGACCCGGAGGCGATCCGGTTCCCCCGCGGGCTCACCGCCCCCAAGGACCAGGCGAAGCACGCCACGGACTTCTCGTTCTCCGGCCTCAAGACCGCGGTCGCGCGGTGGGTCGAGGCCCGTCGTGACGCGGGCGAGGAGATCCCGCTGCCCGACGTCGCGGCGTCGTTCGCGGCCGCGGTGGCCGACGTGCTCACGGCCAAGACGATCGCCGCGTGCCGCCGCGAGGGCGTGTCGACGCTCGTCGTCGGGGGCGGGTTCTCCGCCAACTCGCAGCTGCGCGACATGGCGGCGGCGCGCTGCGCGGAGGCGGGCATCGAGCTGCGCATCCCGCCGATCCGCTACTGCACCGACAACGGCGCGATGATCGCGGCGCTCGGGTCCGCGGTCGTGCGGCGGGGGATGCCGCCGTCGCCGCTCGACCTCCCCGTCGACTCGACGATGCCGCTCACCCAGGTGCTCGTCTGACGCACCGGTCGGAGCGACCCGCCGAGGTCGACGCCGGTCTCGGCCGTGCCGTGATCCCGCCCGGCCCTCGAGCCGCGGGCCAGGGCGCGCAGGGGCACGGCCCGCTCGGCGCCGAGCGCGCCGGGTCAGGCCCCGCGCAGCCGCCAGACGCGCGAGCCCAGGGCGAAGGTGACCAGGACGAGCCCGGCGGACAGCAGCAGGCCGCCCCAGCCCACCGACGTCTGCATCGCGATGGTGTCCTCGGTGTGCGTGAGGGTCACCGGCGTCCCCAGCCAGCTCGTCTCCACGACGCCGCCGCCCATCGCCTCGATCGCGTTCAGGGCGCCGAGCTGCCAGGCGAGCCACAGGTGGACGGGCAGCACGAGGCCGACGAGCCCGGCGAGGACCGCGCCGTCCGTCCACCGGGGACGCTCGCGGTCGAGCTCGGCGAAGTACGCGGCGGCGAGCCGGCGCGGGCTGCCGACGCCCCGCAGGGCCTCGTCGAGCCCGACGGCCGCGGCCTCGTCGCGCAGGGAGGCGCGCAGCTCGCGGCGGATCCGCCGGGCCTCGCGGGCCGGGTAGTCCTGCATCGCCGTCTCGAGGCGGAGCAGCCACCACCACAGGCGGATGCGCTCGTGGCGTGCGAGCCGGTGCTGTGCCGGGGCGACGTCGGGGACGGTCGTCATGAGGGGTCCTCTGCGGGTCTCGAGGGTCCCGCCCCCGCGGGCGGGGGTGCGGTGGTGGTGTCGGCGGGCGGGGTGTCCAGCACGCGCGTGACCGTGCCGACGAGGTCGGACCACGCCCGGCGCCGGTCTGCGAGCGTGCGCAGGCCGGCGGCGCTGGCCCGGTAGTACCGGCGGGCCGGTCCGCTGGGTGAGGCGACCAGGTGCGAGGTGAGCAGGTCCTCGCGCTCGAGGCGGGCCAGCACGGGGTAGAGCGTGCCGGTCGAGAGGTCCTCGAGCCCGGCCTCCCGCAGCACCGTGACGAGCTGGTACCCGTAGCTCTCCCCGCGGGCCAGGACCGCGAGCGTGAGCATCGGCAGCACGCCCTTGAGCAGCTGGGGGTCGCGGGCTCCGGTCACTGGAGCACGGTAAGGCCAGGTAGCCGGTATAGCAAGGTAGTTGCCCGGGTCGTCCGGCCCCCGGTGCGTCAAGGTCCGGCGGCCGGGTGCCGAGATCCTGGGTGTGCCCGCTCCGTCCCACGTCCTCCTGATCGTCCTCGCCCTGGCCGTGGTGTGGACGCTCGTCAGCACGATCGGACCCGTGGCCCGCTGGCGGCTGCGCCGACGGATGATCGGCATGCTCGACCCCCGCCTGCCGCCCGCCGAGCGCGCCGCAGCCGTGCGGCGCATCCGGGAGCAGGTGCCGGTGGCCCGGGCGCCGCAGGGCTTCGCGCCCCTCCCGCCGGGTGCCGACCCGACCGTGCCCACCGTGCCCGTGCGCGTCGCGCCGCTCGGTGACGGCCGCCCGGGCGAGGCGTTCCTCGCGCCCGGCCCCGGCGACCCCCGCGCGGGCGTGCTGGGCGACGACGGCAACCGGACGGACGCGGTCGTCGGGCTGGGCAGCGGGCGTGCGCTGCTCGTCGTGTGCCTCGGCCGCGTGGGCCGGGTCGTACGCGGTGAGCTGCTCCCCGCCGCCCCCGACAGGCCGGTGCAGGCACGTGCCGTCGGGGACCGGCTGAGCCGCGCCGTGGGGGAGGTCGAGCACGCCGTGACGGCGGCCGGGCCGGCGTGGCGCACGTCGGCGGTCGTCGGCACCCGGCGCGTCACGGACACCCACCTCGACCGCGACGGCTGGGCGTTCGTCGTCGGCGTGCTGCGCGCGGACGGGGACGACGGCCTGGACCCGCTCGTGGACGCCGTGCTCGCCACCTGGCAGTGGCTGCCCGACGACCCCGACGCGCCGCCGCACCCGCCCGCCCCCGCGCTGCCCGACGACCCGTGCGCCGCGGCCGTGCCGGTCGTCGTGCAGGACCCCGGCGGCCAGGGGGTCGCCACCTGCCGGCTCCCGGCGCCGCCGACCGCCGCGGGCGTCCCGTCCGCCGACGGCACCTGGACGCACCTGTACGTCCGGCTCACGCGCGGTGCCTCGCTGGTCGTCACCTCGGCGCCGCAGGAGCCCGGGCGCGACGCCCGCACGGCACTCGGGACACCAGCCGTGCACGACTACGGTCCGGTGGTGCAGCCCACCGGACCCGTGGCCGCCCGGACGACGCCGGCCGGCCCGGTGCTCGTCCGCACCTTCACGGTGGGGGAGAACCTGCTGCGCACCGAGGTGCGGACCGACCGCGACGGGCGCACGTGGGCGTGGACGCTGACGCGCACCACGCGCGACGACGGTGTCGCGCCGGCGCTCGACGGGCTGCTCGGGTCCTGGCGGTGGCTCTGAGGGTGGACGATCCGGCGGCCGTGCTCAGAGCGGCCGGCCGGCCGCCAGCTCCGCGACCAGCGCCCGCACCACCGGCTCGAGCTCGCCCGCGTGCCGCCGGGCCACGGCGCGCTGGCGCTGGTACGACGCACCCCGGCGCAGGATGGTGCGCACCTGCTCCAGCTCCTGCCGGCACCCCAGACGCTCCGCGACCGGCGCGAGCTCGACCAGCCAGCGGCCCACGGAGTCGGTGACGAGCTCCTCGTTGCCCGCGGCGTCGGTGATGACGATCGCGTCCATGCCGTAGCGCGCCGAGCGCCACTTGTTCTCCTGCGCGAACCACGGCGGCAGCGTCGGCAGGGGCTCGCCGGCGTCGATCATCGACGAGAAGTGCTCCACGAGGCAGTGCGTGAAGGCGCTGATCGCCGTGACCTCGAGCAGGCTGGCGGCGCCGTCCGCGATCCGCATCTCCAGGGTGCCGAACCGGGGGGAGGGGCGGATGTCCCACCGCACCTCGTCCACGAGGTCGATCACGCCCGTGTGGATCATGTCGCCGACGTACTGCTCGAGCTGCTCCCACCGCTCGAACTGCGGGGGCAGCCCGGCCGTCGGCAGCTGCTGGAACAGCAGCGCGCGGTTCGAGGCGTAGCCCGTGTCCTCGCCGCCCCAGAACGGCGAGGACGCCGACAGCGACTGGATGTGCGGGAACACCGTCAGCATCGCGCGGCTCAGCGGCAGGACCTTGTCGCGGTCCTCGATGCCCACGTGCACGTGCACGCCGTAGATGAGCATCTGCCGGCCCCACCACTGGGTGCGGTCGATGAGCGTGGCGTACCGCTGCTTGTCGGTGACCCGCTGCGTGGCCCAGCTGGCGAACGGGTGCGTGCCCGCGCCCATGAGCTCGATCCGCAGGGGCCGGGCCGCCGCGGCGACCTCGTCCAGCGCCCGCTGCAGGTCCGCGCCGGCCTCGCCCACCGTGCGGCACTTGCCGGAGGACACCTCCACGGTGTTGAGCAGCAGCTCGGAGGTGATGTGCGGGTGGTCCGTGCCGTCGGCGGGACGCACGGCCTCGAAGATCGCCTGGGCGGCCTGGCGCAGGTCGCCGGAGTCGGCGTCGACCAGCGCCACCTCCCACTCGATGCCGACCGTCGAGCGCTCCGACAGCGCGAACGGCAGGGTGACGGGCGCCGCCATCAGACCGGCTCCACGACGAGGACCCGCTGCTGCCCGGCGACGCGCGTCAGCACGACCGTGCCCTCGGCGTCGCCCCGCAGGTCGAGCTGGCGCCGCAGCGTCTCGGGCACGACCGCGGTCCCGCGCTTCTTGATGGTCAGGCGGCCCACGCCCCGCTCGCGCAGGTACGTGCGCAGGCGCTTGAGGCCGAACGGCAGGTCGTCCAGCACGCGGTACCCGGTGGCCAGCGGGTGCCACGCGGTGCGGTCGGCGAGGGCGTCGGAGGTCACGTAGGCGATGGTGGGGTCGATCAGCCGCCCGCGCACGCGGTGCGCGACGGTGCCGACCAGACCGGCGCGGATGACGGCGCCGTCCGGCTCGTACAGGTAGCCGCCGACCGGGCCGACGGGCGGTGCGTCGTCGTCGCCGTCGGGGTCCGCGCGCAGCGTGTGCGCGGCGCCGTCCCGCAGGACGAGCGCCGAGCGCCCGGGCCCGTCGGGTGCGAGAGGGCCGAACCACAGCCCGAGCTCGACCACCTCACCGTCCGCCGACACCCACTGCGCCTCGGCGTCCACCGGCAGGTCCCGGTGCGCCAGCCCGGGGCCGAGCTTGAGCCCGAGCGCCGGCACCGTGCCGCGCACGGCGAGCACCTCGTCCAGCGGCGGGGAGTACGCCCGCGGGTCGAAGACGCGTCGCCCGGTGCCCGTGCGGCGCGCGGGGTCGGCGTACACGCCGTCGACGCCCTCGGCCGCCAGGTCCAGCGCGAGGCCGTCGCCCAGGCGCACCTGCACCTCGGGGAACGCCCGCAGGTTGACGGTCGCCAGCGCCGCGGTCGTCTCGTCGACGTCCGTGGCCAGCACGCGCAGCCCGATGCCGGCCATCGCGAGCGCGTCGGCGCCCAGACCGCAGGTGAGGTCGGCGACGTACGTGCAGCCCGCGTCGCGGTAGCGGCGGGCGTGGTGCGCCGCGACCTCCAGACGGGTCGCCTGCTCGAGCCCGTGCACCGTGAACAGCATGCCGTCGGCGAACTCGCCGAGCTTGCCGCGGGCCCGCAGGCGCAGCCGTGACTGCGTGAGCGCGGCGGCCACGAGGGCGGGGTCGAGCCCCTCCTTCTGCAGGCGCTCCGCGATCGGCAGCGCGAGCCGCTCGTCGTACGGGGGCAGGGCCTGCAGCAGCGCCCAGCCGTCGGGACTGAGGAGCTTGACCAGTCCGGCGTCGTCCACGGCCCCACCTTCCCACGCCCCCGCCCCGCCGGGCACCACAGGTGTCCGCGCAGCGTCCGACGACGTGCACCGCGGGTCACCCGGGTGGTCGTCCTGTTGGCACTCGGGTTGACCGAGTGCTAACGCGTTCCTAGAGTGAGGAACTGGCACTCTCCCTGGGAGGGTGCCAACCGCTCCGGTGGCCCCGGCACCCGCGACGACGGCGGCGACGGTGCGGCGCAGACCCTGCCTGAACTACTCAACATGCGAAGGGGAGGTCCGCTGTGTCGGTCTCCATCAAGCCCCTCGAGGACCGGATCGTCGTCAAGGCCCTCGAGGCCGAGACGACGACCGCGTCGGGTCTCGTCATCCCGGACAGCGCCAAGGAGAAGCCCCAGGAGGGCGAGGTCCTGGCGGTGGGCCCGGGTCGTATCGACGACAACGGCAACCGCGTCCCGCTGGACGTGGCTGTCGGCGACAAGGTCATCTACTCGAAGTACGGCGGCACCGAGGTGAAGTACGCCGGCGAGGAGTACCTGATCCTCTCCGCGCGCGACATCCTCGCGGTCGTCGCCTGACGACAGCCCGCAGCACGACGCCCGACGACGGCCCGCCACCACGGCGGGCCGTCCACGGCACGACGAAGGCCCCCTCCCGCGGGAGGGGGCCTTCGTCGTCGGTGCTCGCCGGGTCCGGGCGGGAGCGGGGCCGGACCCCGGTGGTCTGGCCGGACGTCCGTCACGCGCTGACGCCCCGTCGGCGGTGACGGATCAGCGGTGACGGACGCCGTGCGGCGGAGGTCAGGCGGTGACGCGGCGTCCGGCGCGCTCGGCGAGGACCGCCGCGCGCTCCTCCTCGGACAGGCCGCCCCACACGCCGTAGGGCTCGCGGACCGCCAGCGACTGCTCGCGGCACTCGTTCAGCACGGGGCACGTGGCGCAGATGGCCTTGGCGGCCTCCGCGCGTCGGCGGCGGGCCGAGCCTCGCTCGCCCTCCGGGTGGAAGAACAGGTCCTGGTCGGCGTCGCGGCACGCGCCGTCGAACTGCCACTCCCACAGGTCCATCACCGGTCCGGGCAGACGCGAGATCTCGGCCATGTGCTCCTCCTTGGCTCCTGCGTTGACGTCCAGCGGCGACGCCGGGACGAAAGTCGGTGGTCGTCCGCGGTTTCCCGGGGTCGACGTGCCGCAACCGTACAACCGCGCCAGAAGTTGTTCAAGACCCCTTTCGACGCGATCTCCTGGCGCGGTTCGCTGGCGCGATCTGGACGCCGGTGCAGGACGCACGTCCGTCACCCGCAGCGGCTCCGGGAGCCCGCCACCCGTATCGCGCCACAGGCCTGGCACAATCGCGTCATGGTCCCCGCAGGAGACGACAGCGCCGACGCGCCGGCGCTCACTGTCGCCGCCGTCGCGCGCCGCCTGGGCGTGGCCCCCGCGACGCTGCGCACGTGGGACCGGCGCTACGGCCTGGGCCCCTCCGAGCACTCCGCGGGCGCGCACCGCCGCTACACCGCGCAGGACCTCGAGCGCCTGCTCGTGATGCGGCGCCTCACGATCGACGGCGTCGCCCCGGCGGAGGCTGCGCGGCTCGCGCAGGCGCCCGACACGGTGGTGCCGCCGACGGCGGCCAGCGACGACCTGACCGGCCGGCTGCCCGTGGGGGTCCCCGAGGTGCCCGCCCTCCTCGGCGTCCCCACGCCCGCCGGCGTCCCCGGTCGCGCCGCCCCCGGCGCCGGAGGTGTCGTCGCACTCGTCGACGCCGCGCTGACGGGCCGCGCGGACCGGTGCACCGCCCTGCTGGACACCGCCGGCACCGACCTCACGGCCTGGTGGTCCGACCTGGTGCAGCCCGCCCTCGCGGCGCTGGCACGACGCACCGTGGTCGAGCGCCCCGGGGTCGACGCCCGCGAGACCCTGCTCGGTGCCGTGCTCGCGGCGCTGCGCGCCCGGACCGCGACCCCGCCGCCGACCGGTGCGCCGGTCGTCCTGCTGCTGCCCGTGCCGGGGGAGGTGCGCCCCGTCCTGGCGCACGTCCTGGCCGCCGCGCTCGTCGACGGCGGCGTGGACGCGCGGCTCGTCGCCGGGCCGGTGTCCACCCGGCACGCCGGCGAGCTCGCGCTCATGACCCGTGCCCGCGCCGTGGTCACGCTCTCCGAGTCACCCGCGCCGGACCTCTCCGTCGTGGCACGGCTGGCGGGGGAGCGCACGGACCTGCCGCAGTTCGTCATGGTGGCGGAGGGTGCCGAGGACCGGGTGCCGCTCGACCGCTCCGTGCACCGCGCGCGCACCCTGCCGGGCCTGCTGCACGAGGCGCTGGCGGCCGTCGCGCAGTCGTCGGTGCCGTGACCGGGTGCCGTCGGGGCCGCGACGGATGACCCGTTCGCGTGACGACATAGCACGTGGGGCCCCACAACCGGGAGAAAACGGCACATGAGATTCTCCTCCGTGGGCCTCGGAGGCTAACGTGACCCACCGGTAACGCCGATGCAGGCATGGACCCGTGCACGCATGTGGTAACCGGGATCGGCGCGAGGAGGAACCCCATGGCTGGAGTCGTGGTCTGCCACGGCTCGGCGACCGTGCGTGAGCGGCTCGTCGTGACATCGATCGGTGTGCCGTCGCTGGCACCCGTGCGAGCCGCCGCAACAGCGGACGAGCTGATCGCCCTGGCGCGACGCATCGCCCCCACCGTCGTGCTGCTGGACGCGCACCTGCCCGGGGCCGGCCCCGCCGAGGCGATCCGTCGCCTGCGTGCGGTCGCGCCCTCCGCGGCGGTCGTCCTGCTGGCGGGCCCCGAGGACGGGGAGGCGCTGGACCGGGCGCTGGCGCTCGGTGCGCGGGGCTTCCTCGCCCCCGACGTCGGCCGCGCGGAGCTCGCGGCCGTCGCCGCCCACGTGCAGGCGAGCCCCGTGACGTCGGTGCCGGGCGGCCAGCAGGCCGTGCCGCACCCGGCGTCGCCCCTGCAGGAGTCGCACGCGGCGCGCAGCGACGCCGGTGTCGCGGTCCGCGCCGCCGAGCCCGTCCCCGTGCTGACCAAGCGTGAGATCGAGGTGCTCGTCGGCATGAGCCACGGTCGGTCGAACGCCCAGATCGGCCAGGAGCTGTTCCTGTCCGAGGACACGGTCAAGACGCACGCGCGGCGGCTGTTCCGCAAGCTCGGTGCGTCCGACCGGGCGCAGGCCGTCGCGATCGGCCTGCGGCGCGGGATCATCGACTGACCGCACGCCCCCGCGACCCCGCGGGCCACGTATCCTGAGGGGATGACGGCGCCCGACTCCTCCACGTCTCCCGCGGACCCGTTCGCGCGGGTCGGACTCACGTACGACGACGTCCTGCTGCTGCCCGGCGAGACGGACGTCATCCCGTCCGAGGTCGACACGTCCTCGCGGCTCACGCGCGAGATCTCGGTGCGCGTGCCCCTGGTGTCGGCGGCGATGGACACCGTCACCGAGTCCCGGATGGCCGTGGCGATGGCCCGCCAGGGTGGCGTCGGGATCCTGCACCGCAACCTCTCGATCCAGGACCAGGCGCACCAGGTGGACCTGGTCAAGCGGTCCGAGTCCGGCATGGTGTCCGACCCGGTGACGGTGGGGCCGGACGCGACGCTGGCCGAGCTCGACGCGCTGTGCGGCACGTACCGGGTGTCCGGCCTGCCCGTGGTCGACGCCGACGGGCGCCTCGTGGGCATCATCACCAACCGCGACCTGCGCTTCGTGCCGCCCGCCGAGTTCGCGACCCGGCGGGTGCGCGACGAGATGACGTCGATGCCGCTGGTGACCGCGCACGTGGGGATCGCGCGCGCCGACGCCGCCGCCCTGCTGGCCAAGCACAAGGTCGAGAAGCTGCCCCTCGTCGACGAGCACGGCAAGCTCGCGGGCCTCATCACCGTCAAGGACTTCGTCAAGTCCGAGCAGTACCCGCACGCCACCAAGGACGCCGAGGGCCGGCTGGTCGTCGGCGCCGCGATCGGGTTCTTCGGCGACGCGTGGGAGCGGGCGACGGCCCTGGTCGAGGCGGCCGTCGACGTGCTCGTCGTCGACACGGCCAACGGTCACGCCCGGCTCATGCTCGACATGGTGCGGCGCCTGAAGTCCGACCCGGCCACCCGGCACGTGCAGGTCATCGGCGGCAACGTCGCGACCCGTGCCGGCGCGCAGGCGCTGGTCGAGGCGGGCGTCGACGCCGTCAAGGTGGGCGTCGGGCCGGGGTCCATCTGCACCACCCGCGTCGTGGCCGGCGTCGGGGTGCCGCAGGTCACGGCCATCCACGACGCCGCGCAGGTCTGCAAGCCGGCCGGGGTGCCGGTGATCGGCGACGGCGGCCTGCAGTACTCGGGCGACATCGCGAAGGCGCTGGTCGCCGGGGCCGACACCGTCATGCTCGGCTCGCTGCTCGCGGGCTGCGACGAGTCGCCGGGCGACCTCGTGTTCGTCAACGGCAAGCAGTTCAAGCACTACCGCGGCATGGGGTCGCTGGGGGCGATGGCCTCGCGCGGCCGGGTCTCGTACTCCAAGGACCGGTACTTCCAGGCGGACGTGACGACCGACGAGAAGATCGTGCCCGAGGGCATCGAGGGGCAGGTCCCGTACCGCGGCCCGCTGTCCGCCGTCGCGCACCAGCTCGTCGGCGGGCTGCACCAGTCGATGTTCTACGTCGGGGCGCACACCATCCCCGAGCTGCAGCAGCGCGGCCAGTTCATCCGGATCACGCCCGCGGGGCTCAAGGAGTCGCACCCGCACGACATCCAGATGACGGTCGAGGCGCCCAACTACACGGGCCGCTGACGGGTCCGCGGGCGGGGTCCCCGGTGGGCGCCGGTATCCTCGTCGGGTGACCAGCGACATCGAGATCGGGCGGGGCAAGCGGGGACGCCGGGCGTACTCCTTCGACGACATCGCGGTGGTGCCCTCGCGGCGCACGCGCGACCCGGAGGAGGTGTCGGTCGGCTGGCAGATCGACGCCTACCACTTCGACCTGCCCGTCCTGGCCGCGCCGATGGACTCCGTGATGAGCCCCGCGACCGCCGTCGCCCTCGGGCGTGCCGGCGGCCTGGGCGTCCTGGACCTCGAGGGCCTGTGGACGCGGTACGAGGACCCGAGCGGGCTGCTCGAGGAGATCGCGTCGCTCGACGCGGCGCACGCCACCGCCCGCATGCAGGAGGTCTACGCCGCGCCCATCCGGCCCGAGCTGATCCGTGCGCGGCTGCAGGAGATCCGGGACGCGGGGGTCGTCGTCGCCGGGGCACTGAGCCCGCAGCGCACGCAGGAGCACTGGCGCACCGTCGTCGACGCGGGCGTGGACCTGTTCGTCATCCGCGGCACCACCGTGTCCGCCGAGCACGTGTCGGGCCGCGCCGAGCCGCTCAACCTCAAGCGCTTCATCTACGAGCTCGACGTCCCCGTGATCGTGGGCGGCGCGTCGACGTACACGGCGGCGCTGCACCTCATGCGCACCGGTGCGGCCGGCGTCCTGGTCGGCTTCGGCGGGGGTGCCGCGCACACCACGCGCGTGTCCCTCGGCATCCACGCGCCCATGGCGTCGGCGGTCGCGGACGTCGCCGCCGCGCGGCGCGACTACCTCGACGAGTCGGGCGGCCGGTACGTGCACGTCATCGCCGACGGTGGCGTGGGGCGCTCCGGGGACCTCGTGAAGGCCATCGCCTGCGGCGCCGACGCCGTCATGCTGGGTGCGGCGCTGGCGCGGGCCAGCGACGCCCCCGGTCGCGGCTTCCACTGGGGGCCCGAGGCGCACCACCCGCAGCTGCCCCGCGGCGAGCGCGTCGAGGTCGGCACGGTCGGCACGCTCGACCAGATCCTGTTCGGTCCCGGCCGGACCGCCGACGGCACGCTCAACCTCATCGGCGCGCTGCGCCGCGCGATGGCCACGACCGGCTACTCCGACCTCAAGGAGTTCCAGCGCATCGAGGTCGTCGTCTCGCCGTACCAGCCGTTCTGAACCAGCCGTCCCGAACCAGCCGTCCTGAACCGGCCGTCCTGAACCGGCCGACCTGAACCGGTCGACCTGATCCGGTCGACCTGATCCGGCCGGCCCCGCCGCCTCACCGGCGGCGGTGCCGGCCCGGTCGCCGCACGGGCAGGCGCGGGCGCGACGGTGCGGGTCCGCGGGGCCGCGGCGCACGGTCGGCGGCGGCCGCCGCGGCACCGAGCGTCACCGTGCCCGCCAGCCACCGCGCCGTCGCGGCGTAGGCCTCCCGACGCACGGCGGGCGGGGACAGCACCACGTCGTGCAGGGCGTCCGCGATGCGCGTGATCGTCACGTGCCGGCCCAGGTCGGCCGCCCGGCGGGCCACGCCGTCGACGTCGAGCGCGACGTCCGCCCGCGTCATCGACGGGTCCCAGCGGGGCAGCAGCGCGCTGCGGGTCGAGAGCAGCACGAGGGCCGGCACCTGCAGGTCCAGACCGCGGGCGAGCCGGTCCTGCCCGGCGAGGATCGCGGCGAGCCACCCGGAGGTGACGCGGAACCCGCGCTCCGGACGCCACGTGAGGTCGTAGTGCCACTCGCCGCCGTAGGTGTCGGACAGGACGCGGGTGTAGTAGCCGCGGTCGACCACCGGCAGCCGGTGGGCGGGCCGCAGCCACGCGTCGGCCAGCAGCACGGGCTCGAGCAGCGCGCGTCCGACCTCACGGAGCTGGAGCTCGAGCCAGGGGGAGTTCAGCACGAGCGCGGCCGCCTCGCCCGGGTGGCGCGCCGCCCACAGGCTGAGGGTGAGCCCACCGGTCGAGTGGCCCATGACCACGAGCCGCCGCGGCCGGTCCGGTGGCACGTCCTGCGCCATCACCGCGCGGGCGGCGGCGACGTCCTCGTCGTAGGTCGCCAGGTCCGTCACGAACCCCGGGATCTGGCCCGGTCGCAGGCTACGGCCGTAGCGGCGCAGGTCGAGCGCGAAGAACCGGGCGCCCTGGGTGGCCCAGAAGTCGGCCAGCTCGGTCTGGAAGAAGTAGTCCGACCACCCGTGGACGTACAGGACGTCCAGCCCCAGGTCGGGGTCGTCCGCGGCCGGGACCCGGCGGACGAGGGTGGCGACCACGGGTCCGGCGTCGTCCGGCGGCAGCGGCAGCGTGTGCTGCTCGTAGCCGGGGCCGAGCACGTCCGGGCGCCACCCGGGCACCGGGTCGGCAGCGTCGTCGCCGGACGTCATCACCTCACGGTACGGGCTGGGCCGCCGGGCGCTCGGCGGGCGGCACGCGGGGGCCGTCGTCGGACGGCTGCGCTGCCCGGCCCGTGCGGTGCCGGCCGAGGGGCAGCACGAGGGGGCAGCCGCTGACCGGGTCGGGCACGACGCGCGCGGCCAT
>Ga0233375_1000564_pt1 | contig 19379 bp, 14 predicted proteins | sample ElkDunMinimDraft_10_FD_191539 | JGI IMG/M metagenome (GOLD analysis project Ga0233375, IMG submission 191539) | Fecal eukaryotic communites from dung pellets of Tule Elk in California, USA - Elk Dung E16 | ecosystem: Host-associated > Mammals > Digestive system > Large intestine > Fecal | place... | reverse complement strand
AGGTGGACTACGCACGCACGAGGTGGACGTCCGTCAGCGACGCAGGCTGCGCCGGTCCGCCCAGATCGCCAGGGCTCCCGCGACGAGCGTCGTCAGCGTGGTGGTCCCCAGGACGACGACCGTGAGGTAGACCCCGGGCTTGAGGACGCCCCGCGACTCGGGGGACCCCCACCACACGATCCCGACGACGAGGCCCAGGACGATGCCGACCAGCGCGCCGGTCAGGAAGAACGCCTTGTACCTGGGTGCGCGCCGGACCGTCGTCGGGTCGACGACCGACTCGATCTCGACCTCGTCGCCGCGGACGCCGCCGTCGGACTCGTTCACGTCGGGGGTGGGGGTGCTGGGGCTCACGCGCCGACAGTACCTCTTCCGGCTGAGAATCCCCTGGGCCGCTCCCCTGCTCGCGGGGCGCGAGACGCCGTCGGGCCTGCTCCCCCGGAGGAGAACAGGCCCGACGGCGTGCTGCGGCTCAGGCGATCACGTCACCCGCACGTGACGGCCGGGTAGGCCACCGTGTAGGTGTGCGTGAGCTGACCACCCTTCGCGGTCGAGGCCACGACCTCGACCGTGCCCGCCGGGACGGACGTGGCACGCGTGTTGAACGACTGCGACGCGATCTTCCCGGCCTTCAGGTTCGGGAAGGTCTTGGAACCGAACGGCGTCGTGAACTTCACGTCGATCGGGCCGGACTCGCCGTTCACACCCTTGACCGCCAGGTGCACGCGGCCGCCCACGCACTGCCCCTTCGCGCTCAGGTCGTCCACGACCACGTCGGGCACGTCGACGGCCTCGACCGTCAGGGGCAGCCGAGTGACCGTCCCGCTCGGGGCCGCGACGACGTACAGGCCGTACTCGCCGCCCGCCGTCTGCGCCGGGATGCTCACGTCGAGGCGCGCGGCCCCGTCCGTGACCGGGCCCGTCGCCACGGCGGTGCCCGGGTTCGCCGGGTCGAACGCCGTGCCCGCCGGCACCAGGTATGCGGAGACACCGGTGTTGGCGGGGCTGCCCAGCGACGTCAGGTTCAGCCGCGAGACCGTGGCGGTGACGGTGCCACCCGCGGTGACCGTGCCCGCGGCGTCCGCGACCACGCCACGACGGGCGAAGTCGGGGGCGAGGCCCGGGTGGGCCTGCAGGTAGGAGATCCACGCGTCACGGTCGATCAGACCCGAGTCGCGCGGGTCGGTGCCCTGCGAGAACACCCGGAAGTTGTCCCCGCCGGTCGCGAGGAACGAGAACGTCGCGACCCGGTAGACCTTCGCCGGGTCGAGCGGCTCACCGTTGATGAGGACCGACGTGATGTTGTCCCCCGGGGTGGCGTTCACGTCAGCGGTCCTCGCGGTGTAGCTGACGTTGTCCGACAGGCCCAGCGCCAGGTACGGGCGCGAGGGACGCGTGCCGTCCGCGTTGGTCTGCCACTGCTGCTCGAGCATCGTCTCGACCTGCGCGCCCGTGAGGGACACGGTCCACAGGTTGTTGACGAACGGCAGGACCGCGTTGGCCTCGGCGTACGTGATCACGCCGTCCGCGCCGACGTAGAGCTCGTTGCGGAGCCCGCCCGGGTTGACGACGCCGATGTCGGCGCCCCCGCGGGCCGGGTCCGCGAGCGTGTCGCGCAGCGAGTTCGCGACGAGGTTGCCGAGCGTCGACTCCGACGCGCGGTCGTCACGCCCCGTGGAGGGCAGCGGGCCGGAGCCCGTGTACTTCCCGTCCACGTACGAGCCGCCCAGGTAGGCGGTCGTGATGTCGCCGGTGACCGAGCCGACCGGCTGGGCGCCGATGACCTCGGCCTGGGCGAGCGCCGCGTCGACGACCGTCTTGACCTGCGCCACGCGGGGGTACGCCGCGACGAGCTCGGTCGCGGGCGTCGTGGTGCGCTTGACGTTCTCGACCGAGTAGTCGGTGACGAGGTCGGTCGCGGTGTCGAACGTCAGGCTCACGTGCCCGACGTTCTCGCCGTAGCTCCCGGTCTGCAGGACGGGACGGGTCCGGTCCGTGCCGGGGACGGGGGCCTCCCACGCGTACTGCTTGTGCGTGTGGCCCGTGAAGATCGCCGAGACGCCGGCGTCCGTGTCGTTGACGATCCGCTCGAACGCGCCCTGGTGGGCGAGCTCCTGCTCGAGCGTCGAGCCGTCGGGCGTGCCCGCGCTCGCACCCTCGTGGTAGAGCGCGACCAGCAGGTCGGCCTCGCCGTTCGCGTCGTCGCCGTCGCGCAGCTGCACCGCGACACGGTTCACCGCCTCGACGGGGTCGCCGAAGTCGAGGTCCGCGACGCCGGACGGCGTCACGAGCGTGGGGGTCTCCTCGGTCACGGCGCCGATCACGCCGACCCGGACACCGTCGACGTCGATCACCGCGTACTCGGGCAGGGCCGGGTTCGTGGTGCCCTTGGTGTAGACGTTGGCCCCCAGGTAGGACCAGTCGGCCGCGTCGGCGACGCGCCCCGTGAGGTCCGCGAAGCCCTTGTCGAACTCGTGGTTGCCCACCGCGGAGGCGGACAGCTCGAGAGCGTTCAGGACGTCGATCGTGGGCTGGTCGTCCTGCAGGGCGGACGCGAAGAGCGAGGCGCCGATGTTGTCGCCGACCGAGAGGAACGCGGTGCCCGCCGGGTTGGCGGCGCGCAGCTGCTCGACGGTCCCGGCGAACGCGACCGTGTTCGCGTCGATCCGGCCGTGGAAGTCGTTGATGGCGAGCAGGTCGATCTCCTTGACCCCGCCCGGCTCCTCACCGCCCAGCTCGAGGCCGACCACGATCGGGTCGTGGTCGGACGAGCGGAACGCCGTGGTGTCGTACAGGTTCGACACGTTGTTGTTGTAGCGGCTGTACTCGTTGGCGATGGGCTCGACCGAGTTGATGTTCCAGATGTCGGTGTCCGTGACCGCGGCAGCGGCACCCGGCGAGGCGAGCACGTGGTCGAGCGAGCCGACCAGGCCGTCGAACAGGTACGTCTCCTTGCCCGTGGTGGGGCCGAGGTCGACGTAGCCCGCGTCCGTGAGGACCTTGATGGGGTCCTCCTGCGCGTAGGCGTTGAAGTCGCCCGCGAGCAGGACCTTGTCCGTGCCCGCGGCCGTCGAGACCTGGTCGGCGAAGGTCACGAGGGCCGTGGCCTGCTTGACGCGCGAGGCGTTCGAGGCGCCCTGACCGTCGCCCTGGTCGGCGTCGGCCCCCGAGCCCGACCCCTTGGACTTGAAGTGGTTCGCGACCACCACGAAGTCCGTCGAGGCGTCCGCGCCGGCCACCCGGAAGGTCTGGGCGAGCGGCTCACGAGCGTTGTCGAAGGCGGGGACGTCGTGGATGACGGAGTCCCCCACGGGCTCGACGGCGGCGGGGCGGTAGATGTACGCCGTGCGGATGACGTCCTCCGACGCGGGCAGCGTGGCCGGGGAGGGCACGAACGCCCAGGTCCCGGCGCCGGCCGCGGCGTTGAGGCGATCCGTCAGCGTCGAGAGCGCCGCGTCACGGTCCTTGCCGAACGTGGCCGAGTTCTCGATCTCCTCGAGGGAGACGACGTCCGCGTCCAGGGCGTTGATCGCCGCGACGATCTTCGTCTCCTGGCGCTGCAGGTTCGCCGCGTTCGCCGCGCCCCGGGCGTCGCAGCCCGTGCGCACCGTGACGGGGTTGCCCTCGCGGTCCGTGTAGAACTGGCAGCCGCTGACCTGGTCGCCCGTCGTCGTGAAGTAGTTCAGGACGTTGAACGTCGCCACGGTGACGTCGCCGCCCACGGCCTCCGGGGCGTCCGTGCGCGTGTTCGCGAACGTCGCGGGCTGCACCGCAGGCGCGTTGGCCGGGGTCAGCTCGGTGACGGGCTGGAAGTTCCAGCCGTCGAACCGGTAGTCGAGGACCACGGGCGACGTGAACGTCGTGAGGGCGCCGACGCGCACGGGGGCGCCGCCGGTGAGGTAGGGCAGGGGCTTGGCCTTGTTCGCGGCCGTGTTGAAGTTGGTCGTCGCCCCGTCGTCGAGCGTCACGCGCCGGGCGTTCGCGTCGGCGACCGCGGCCGCAGCCTCGGCGCTGCCCGGGCGGCCCACGGCGGTCGGCTGGCGCAGCGGCTCGGTGCCGCTCGCCAGGACGACCGCACCGTAGTAGTTCGTGTCGTAGTTGTCGGCGACGACGTAGTCGCCGGCGGGCTGGACGAGCATGCCCTCGAGCTTCTCGCGGTCCGCGGCGGTCGCGGGGTACGCGACGTTCGCGGGCTTGGCGACCTCGGCCGGTTCCGTCAGGACCTTCCAGCCGGTCGCCGCGGGCGTGACCTGCGTCAGCCCGAAGTACTCCGAGACCACGCCCGTGACCTCGACGTGCTGACCCACCTGCAGCGCCGTCGCCGCGGCCTTCGAGTACACGAAGAGGCCGTCGGAGGCGGTGTGCGTCGCGAGGTCCACGTCGCCGCCCGAGCCGGCGGTCTGGATGTACAGACCGTCGAAACCGCCCGTGGGATAGGTCGCGGTCACGACGCCGCGCGTCGTGACCGTCTTGCCCACGAGAGGGCTCGCGTCGCCCGTGCCCTGGATCTCGGCGATGGTCCTGGCCGTGCCCGGCTCGGGCTCGGGCTCCGGGTCCGGTCCGGGCCCGGAGCCACCGCCGCTGCTGCGGGGCGTGACCGTGCCCGCGACCGTGAAGTCCTTCGAGTTGTCGTCGGTGTCGACGCCGCCTGCGGCGCGGTTCAGCGAGCCGGGCACCGTGTTGGCCGTGCCGGCGGGGGCCGCAGCGGTCTCGAAGGTGTTGGACGTGCCGTACCCGAGCAGGTCCACGACCTGGGGGTTGCCCACGAGCGAGCCCGGCGTGAGGGTGACCGCCGAGGCAGACCTGACCAGGGCGAGCGTCCCGTTCTGCCCCTGCGGCGCGATGCTGCCCGTCGCGTCGGGTGCCGGGAGCGCAGCCCCGCTGGCGCCGTTCGAGGCCCCCTGGACCAGGTAGTAGCCGCCCGCCTTGATGGTGCCCGTGAGCGGGACCACGCCGTTCGAGGCGCCCGTGCCCGTCGCGGAGCGGTACTGGACGGACCAGCCCGTGAGGTCGATGTCCGCAGCCGTGGGGTTGTAGAGCTCGACGAACTTGTGGGTGTACGGGGCGTTGGCGCTCCCACCGTTGAGGTACGCCTCGTTGATGACGACGGACGAGCCGTCGACCGCAGCCGATGCCGCCCCCGCGGCCACCGTGCTGAGCGCCGCCGTGGCGACGAGCGACGCCGACAGGGTGGCCGCGACCACGCCTCTCCTGCGTCGGGACTGATGGTGACTACCGATCACGCTGACTCCTTCGTGTGGTGGCCGGGTTCCCGGCGCGCCCACGCCGGCGCGGGTGGCGCGGGTGCAGGCTCTGGAATCCAACAGCAGGCTGATGAACACGTGGTGTCCGGCCGGTCTCCACCGGTCGAACGCCCGCGTCCCCCCGGACGAACGGCACCCTGTGGCCGGGAGGCGCGACGTCGTCGTGCGCAGTCCGGTCGTCGGGCACCGTCACCCGTTCGACTGGAACGCTATCTCACGATGCAGACACTGCGAACCCGGTCGGCCGTCGGGCGGCTAGAGGTCGCGGCGGCGGGCCGCCTGCAGCGGCAGCAGTGCCGAGATGTCGGCACGCTCCCCCGAGGCGCTGATCCGGCCGTCCGCGACGGCGTCGGCCCACCCGACCCTCCCGGTGACCAGGCCGAGCCAGGTCTCCGGGTCGGTCTCGACGACGTTGGGCGGGGTGCCGCGCGTGTGCTTGGGTCCCTCGACCGCCTGGACCGCGCCGTACGGGGGAACCCGGACCTCGACGGCGTGGCCCGGAGCGACCTCGGCCAGCTCCTCGAGCGTGAAACGGACGGCGGTCGTGACCTCGGGCCGTCCGGCGGCACCGTCCTGCCAGGCGGCGAGAGCGGTACGGCCGACGGCCGGGTCGGTGCGGCGACGAGGAGGCATGGGTCCATCCTCGCGCGCCCAGGGGCTCGTCGTCTCAGGCGAGCTCGAAAGCCACGAGGCGACGCTCGACCGACGCGTCGCGCAGCCGCACCCTGACCGGGTCCCCCAGCGGCAGGTCCGCCCCCTCGACGCGTGCCCGGATCGCGGGCTCGGCGATCACGACCTGGCCGCGCACGAGGGTCTCGTCGACGCGAGGCGCGGCGGGAGCCGTCCCCGGCGTCCCCGGGTCGGCGGGGGCGTCCTTCGCCGCCCGCCGCGCACGCTCGTCATCGTTCTCGACGTCGACGACGACGGCGTCGAACACGTCGCCGACGCTGCCCGCGAGCAGGGCCGCCTCCACGATGTCGATGCTCGCCCGCTCGTACGCCCCGGCCCGCTGACCGGTCCTGGCCATGGTGCGCGGCAGCCCCGGAAGCGCGTCCCGCACCCAGCGGGGGACCTCCTCGCCCGCGCACAGCGCCAGGCAGACCTCGGTCCCGTACCGGTCGACCAGGCGTCGCAGGGGCGCGGTGACGTGCGCGTACTCGGCCGCGATGGCGGCGTGCGCGGCGTCGTCGGGCACGCCGTCCGGCTGCCCCGTCCCTCCGAACGGCGCGTACGAGGCGCCACGGAAGAGCGACGTCGCCTCGTTGAGGAACGCCGCGTGCCGCGGGACCCCCGAGTCGAGCGTCGCGAGGAGGTCGCCGTACGACGCGTCCTGCGGCCAGTCGATGCCGAGCGCGGCCGCGGTGCGGCGCAGGCGGGCCAGGTCGCGCGGGTCCGCCGCCGGGAGGGTCCGGAAGATCCCGATCCCGCCGGCCCGCATGATCCGGGCCGCCGCGATCCCCGTCAGCAGCGAGACCTGCGCGTTCCACCCCTCGACGGGCAGCGTCGAACGGAACTCGAGCCCGAACGTCCCGTCCTGGTGGACGACCACCTCCTGCTCGGGCACGTCGAGCGAGACCCCTCCACGCTCACGCTCGCGCGCCTCGCGCAGCAGGCCGACCTCGCGCAGCAGGTCGAGCATCTCGCCCGCGTGTCCCGCGTCGAGCCGGGCCTGGACCTCCTCGTACGTCAGGCGCGCGGTGCTGCGCACGACGGCGCGCCCCACCTGGGCGCCGAGGATCTCGCCCCGCTCGTCGAGCTCGATCTGCCAGACGGCAGCGGCACGGTCCTCGTCCGGCAGGAGGCTCGCAGCGGCTTCCGACAGCACCGCAGGGTGCAGCGGCGTGCGCTCGTCCGGGCCGTAGAGCGTCATGCCGCGCTCGTTGACCTCGGCGTCGAGCGCGCCGCCCGGGGTCACGAACTCCGCGAGGTCGGCGATCGCGTACCGGACGAGGTAGCCGCCGGCCGAGCGCTCGAGGTGGACGGCCTGGTCGAGGTCCATCGAACCCGGCGGGTCGATCGTCACGAACGGCACCTGACGCAGGTCGTCGCGCCCTGGCGCACGCGGACGTCGAGCCGCTTCGGCCGCTTCGTCGACGACCGCCGGGGGGAAGTCCGCAGGGATCTCCATCTCGTCCCGCAGCGTCGCGAACGCCGTCAGGACCGGGTCGACGACGGGCGGAGCAGGAGGGGCGGGGGGCACGACGCGCAGGTTCCAGAAGGGCACGCCCTCGACTGTAGGCGGTCGTACCGGCTGCGGACAGGGGCCTCGCGCACGACGAGACCGTCCGCAGGCGGCGCCACCGCGCGCGGGCCGCCGAGGCGGCCGGCCCGCGGTCCACCGACGAGGCCGGTCCGCGGCCGGCCGAGCAGGCTGGACCGGGCCGCTACGACGGAGCGACGGTCCCGGGTCGTGGACCCGAGACCGCCGCTCTCCGTCGGTCGCCTGCTCGCGCCGACACCGCTCGCCGCGGCCTCCTTCAGAGGTCGGCCGTGCCGAAACGGTCGCGCACCGCGGCGGCATCCCCCGGGGCTGCTGCCGATGATGCGAGCTCCTGGCGCACCTCTTCGCGCAGCCTGCCCTGGTTCTTCGGGTTGGGCGCCGCTGCGAGGAGGAGCTTGGTGTAGTCGTGCTGAGGATTCAGGATCACGTCGTCCGACGGGCCCCGCTCCACGATGTTGCCGCGGAACATCACGATGATCTCGTCGGAGAAGTGACGAGCCGTCGCGAGGTCGTGGGTGATGTAGAGCACCCCCAGGTTCTCCTCGCGCTGCAGCCGCGCCAGCAGGTTGAGCACGCCGAGGCGGATCGACACGTCGAGCATGGACACGGGCTCGTCCGCGATGAGGAACCGCGCGCCCGGCGCGAGCGCGCGCGCGATGGCCACGCGCTGACGCTGGCCTCCCGACATCTCGTGCGGACGCTTCTCGGCGAACGCCGCAGCGGGGGTGAGGTTCACCCGGGTCAGGAGCGCCTCGACCGCGGCGTCCATGTCCGCCTGCGACCTGGCGACCTGGTGGATGCGCAGCGGGCGCTCCAGGTGGTGGCGCACGGAGTGGAAGGGGTTGAGCGAGGCGAACGGGTCCTGGAAGACCATCTGGACGTCGTGGCGGTACTTCGCCAACGATGCGCCGCGGTGCGCGCTGGGCGCCCCGTCCAGCAGGATCTCGCCCGACGACGGCGTCTCGAGCTTGGCGATCATGCGCGCGACGGTCGACTTGCCGGACCCGGACTCGCCCACGATCGCGATCGTCCGGCCGGGCTCGAGCGTGAAGGAGATGTCGTTGGCCGCGCGCAGCCTGGTCTTCTTCAGCCCGCTGCGGACGGTGAAGTCCTTGGTCAGGTTCCGGACCTCGAGCGTGCTCATCAGGCCACCTCTCCCGTGTCGTCGCCGGTGCCCGACCCGGTCCGGACGAACGAGCCACGCTCACCGGTGAGGCTCGGGAACGAGGCGAGGAGCTTGCGTGTGTACTCGTGCTGCGGGGCCTCGTAGATGTTCTCCGAGGAGTTCAGCTCGACGATCTCTCCGCGGAGCATGACGGCGATCCGGTCGCTGATCTCCAGGAGCATCGGCAGGTCGTGCGTGATGAAGACGACCGCGAAGTCGAGCTGTTCGCGCAGGCGCATGATCTCGCGGATGATGCCGCGCTGGACCACCACGTCGAGGGCGGTCGTGGGCTCGTCCATGATCATGACCTGGGGGTTGAGCGCCAGGGCCATGGCGATCATGACGCGTTGGCGCATGCCGCCGGACAGCTCGTGCGCAAAGCTGTTCAGACGGTTCGGGTCCACGCCGACGAGCTCGAGGAGCTCGCGGCTGCGCGCCAGCTTCTCCTTCTTCGACATCCCGGGGCGGTGCGTGTCGAAGACGTCGAACAGCTGCGCCTTGACGGTGATCACCGGGTTGAGGGAGTTCATGGCCCCCTGGAACACCATCGAGATCTTGTCCCAGCGGAAGGCACGCAGCCGCTCGCCCGACAGTGCCGCCACGTCGATGTCGTGGCCGTCCTTGTCGTGCAGGACGATCTCCCCGGACGTCCGCAGCGCAGGTGGCTTGAGGAGCTGGTTGAGCCCGTAGGCCAGCGTCGTCTTGCCGCAGCCGGACTCGCCGGCGAGCCCGAGGATCTCGCCCCGGTGGAGCGTCAGCGACACGTCCTTGACGGCCTTGACCACGGGGTCGACCTGGTACTCGATCGAGACGTTGCGCGCGGTCAGGACGGGGACCGCCCCGGGCGCGACGCCCGCGTCACCCGCGGGCTTCGTGGGCACGGCACTCATGCGTTCACCTTCTCGTCGTCGCGGGTCGATGCGTCGAGCGACGGCCTCGTGGAGGCCGTGGGACCAGCGGGCTTGCCCGCCCGCCGGTTCTTGCGCGCGACCCGCACGCTCTTGACCGCGGCGGGCGCGGTGCGCAGCCGGGGGTTGATGATCTCGTCGATGCTGAAGTTCAGCAGGGCCAGGCCGCACCCGAAGAGGGCGATGAGGAGACCCGGCGGGACGTACCACCACCAGCTGCCGTCGAGGAACGCGTTCTGGGCACGAGCCTCGCTGAGCATGGTTCCCCAGGTGATCGAGCCCGAGGGGCCGAGGCCCAGGTAGGACAGCCCGGCCTCTCCGAGGATGGCCAGCAGGACCGCCCCGAGGAACTGCGCGGTCAGGAGCGGCAGCAGGTTCGGCAGGATCTCGACCAGGATGATCCGGCCGGACTTCTCGCCCGCCACGCGGGCGGCCGAGACGTAGTCCCTGGAGCGCAGCGACTTCGCCTGCGAGCGGAGCACCACGGCGCCGCCGGCCCACCCCGTCAGACCGAGGACGAGAGCGATGACGACGAGCGAGCGGCTCTCGAGGTAGGCCGAGATCACGATGATCAGCGGCAGGCCCGGGATCACCAGCATGACGTTCGTGACGAACGACAGGAGGTCGTTGGTCCAGCCGCCGGTGTAGCCCGAGACGACCCCGAAGAACAGGGACAGGACGACGGCGATGATCCCGGCGAGCAGACCCACCATGAGCGAGCCCAGACCGCCGTGCGCCAGCTGGGCGAAGATGTCGGCGCCGCTCGCGGTGGTCCCGAGGAGGTGCTCGGAGCTCGGAGGGAGTCTCGAGGCGTTCTTGAGGTAGCGGGGGTCCTGGCTCAGCAGCGGCGCCAGGACGGCGAACAGCAGGATGCCGAGCGTCAGGATCAGGCCGATGAGCAGCTTGCCCGAGAAGGGCGGGAGCATCGCGCGCAGACCGCGCTTGGGGGCCGGCCCGGCGGCCACGACGTGGTCGGGAGTCGTGATCGGTACGTCCGGCACGATGCCCTGGGTGTGGTTCTGGGGCGGCAGACCGTCGACCACGACCGACGCCGACGGAGCGGCATCGACTGCGGGGGTCACGGTCTCGGCGTCGCGGATGTCGTCAGGCATTGTGGCGCGTCCTCGGGTCGATGAAGCCGTAGATCATGTCCATGATGAAGTTGGCTGCCAGGACGGCGACCGTGATCACCAGGAACACTCCCTGCATGAGCGCGTAGTCGTTCTCCCGGACGGCGTCGAACAACAGCTTGCCGAGACCGGGGTAGGAGAAGACCTCCTCCATGACCACGGAGCCGGCGACCACGAAGCCGAGGGAGATGCCGAACCCGGCGATCGACGGGAGGGCCGCGTTGCGGGTGGCGTAGGTCCTGGCGATCCGCATGGGGCGCAACCCCTTGGCCTCGGCCGTCGTGATGTAGTCCTCGGAGAGCGTCGCGACCATCATGTTGCGCATGCCCAGGAGCCAGCCACCCACCGAGGAGATGATGATCGTCATCGCCGGCAGGGTGCCGTGGTAGATCACGCTCCCGACGAACGACCACGACCACTCGGGCCCGTAGTCGTAGCTGAAGATGTCGTAGCCCCCGATGACCGGGAACCACTGCAGGGTCACCGCGAACGTGGAGATCAGGATGAGCGCGAGCCAGAAGTAGGGCAGAGCCTGGAGCAGGGTCGAGGCCGGGATGACGTGGTCGACCCAGGTCCCTCGCTTCCAGCCGACCCAGGCGCCGCCCGCGATGCCGAGGACGAACGAGATGATGGTGGCGATACCCATCAGTCCGAGCGTCCACGGCAGCGCGGCGGCGATGAGCTCCGTCACGGGCTTGGGGAAGAAGGTCGTCGAGACGCCCAGGTTCCCGTGAAAGATGTTGTTCAGGTAGGACACGTACTGGTCCCACAGACTGCTGTCGTCCTCACCGAAGAGGAGGTCGATGCTCTTCTGCATCCCGGGGGTGATCTCGATGCCCTTCCGCATCAGCTTCTCCATGAAGAGCTGTTTCGGATCGCCAGGCATCATCTTCGGGATGGCGAAGTTCAGGGAGATGGCGGCCCACAGGGTGATCAGGTAGAACGTGATCCGCCGCGCGAAGAACCTCATCGTGCAATCTCCTCGTTCATCGACTCTCCTCCTCGGCGAGACGGCATCAGCTGGCGGCCGGCTCGAGCTTCGAGAGGACGACGCCGAGCGAGACCGTGCTCCACGACGGCGGGAAGGCGTAGAGGTTGTCCTCGGTCGGCCAGCCCGCGAAGTCCTTGGTGTCCATGAACGTCTGGCTCGCGTTCACGACGATCGGGATGTACGGCAGGTCGCGGGCGATCTCCGTCTGGATCGTGGCGTAGGCGGCCTTCTTGGCGTCCTCGTCGTTCGTGGCCGCGGCCTCGGCGACGGCGGCGTCGAGCACCGGGTTGGAGTAGCGCGCGAAGTTGAAGTCACCGGACTCGAGCGCGGTGCCGACGGCCTGCGTGTAGTCCGTGGAGAGCCACTGACGGTAGATCTGGAACGGGTCGTCGAGCGAGGGGCCCGTGATGCCGCCGACCATGAGCTGGAAGCTGCCCGCGACACGCATGTCGGACATCTCCTGCTGCGTCACCTGCTCGTGCGTCACCTTGATGCCGGCGTCGCCGGCTGCGGAGGCCACGAGGTCTCCGACCGTGTTGTAGTCGGTCCAGCCTGCGACCGTGATGAGGGTCAGCTCGACCTTCTGGCCGGCCTTCTCGTAGATACCGTCGGCACCCTTGGTGTAGCCGGCGCCCTCGAGCACCTTGGCGGCTGCCGCGGGGTCGGCCGTCTGCGGGCTCTCGGCCTCGACGTCGGGCGAGATCCAGCGGTCGTCACGACCGAGCAGCGCGAAGGTCGGCGAAGCCGGTGCGGCCTGTCCCGCGAACGCCTTCTCGTTGATCTCGGTGCGGTCCACGAGGAGGTCGAGCGCCTGGCGGACGGCGATGTCGGTCTGCGGACCGGTGCAGCCCTGCGAGGCCGTGGAGCAGGTGTAGAGCACCGTGGGGTCCTGCGGCGTGTTGATCATCGAGAGGCGGCCGGGGCCCGTGATGCGCTCGGGGTCCGGCACGAACATGGCTGCCCAGTCGATCTTGCCCGTGGTCAGGAGGTTCTCGGCGCTCTGGTTCTCGTCGACACCCAGGTAGCGGACCTTCTTGACCTTGGGAGCACCGTCCCAGTAGTCCTCGTTGGCGACGACCGTGTAGCTCGCGTCCGTGACGGCGTCGAACGTGAAGGGGCCCGTGCCGACGGGAGCCTCGTTGGCCCACGTCGCCTTGTCCGCGACGTCCTTCCAGATGTGCTCGGGGACCATGAGCGTCGTCCCGAGGAACTGGACCTCGCCGGTGAACTGGGGCGAGTTGAACGTCAGCTTGACGGTCTTGTCGTCGACCTTCTCCGCCGACTCCAGGAACGGGCTCTTCGCCGCGTCGTTGCTGTAGGAGAAGACGACGTCCTCGACGGTGAAGGGCTTGCCGTCGGTCCAGGTCACGCCCTCGCGGATGGTGACGGTCAGCGACAGGCCGTCCTCCGCCCAGGTGAACTCCTCGCCGAGGCGGGGCTCCGGAGCGCCCGCCTTCGCCTTGTTGTAGTAGAAGAGCGGCTCGTAGATCGCGCCGTTGGCCGCGTGCAGCGGGTTCGGGGCGTACGGGTTGAAGTTCGCCACGACCGGCGTCTGCGTCCCGGCCCAGACGTTCAGGACGCGGGCCTCGCCGCTGCCACCGTCGTCCTTCGGGTCTCCGGAGCTGGAGCAGCCGGCCGCGAACATCGTCACACCGGTCACCAGCGCAACCGCCGTGAGGAGGCGCTTGCGCGCCACGCTTCGAATCATCATTGGTCCTCTCGAGTCGTCAACGCGTCGTCACGCTGATCGGCCGCTCGCCACCGTGCGAGCTCGTGCAGGAACACTAACGAATCCTGCGTGGCCTCCAGCACAATACGACAGGAAAGTTACCTAAATGAAATCTGGCCCGACGCACCACGGCCCTGACCCGCGGAATCCTGCGGATATCTCGGCACAACCGGGGCGCGGCGCAGTGTGCAGGACGCAACGGCCCCGCAGCCTGCGCCGCCCTCCCCCGCGCGTGGGGCCCTCAGTCCCCCTGGCCCAGCGCATCGAGCGCGGCCCGGGCCGCGCGCGCCACCTGCGGGTCCGTCACCTCGTAGCCGGACCCGCTGCCTCCCGGGCCACCGTCGTCCGACACGGCCCGCTTGGCCGACAGGTGGACGGCGTCCACCCCCGCGGCCACGAGCTCGCCGACGTCCTGCGGGCGCACCCCGCCCCCCGCCTGGACCTGCACCCGGCCCGCGACGTGCTCCGTCATCGCACGCAGCCGGTCGACGCCGTCGATGCTGCGCGGCGCCCCGCCGGAGGTGAGCACACGGGACACGCCCAGCCCGGCGAGGAGGTCGAGCGCGCTCGTGACGTCCTCGACCACGTCGATCGCCCGGTGGAACGTGACCTCGCGGCCCTGCGCCGCGGCCACCAGGGCTCGCACCGCGTCGGCGTCGACGAGCCCGTCCGCCGTGAGCGCACCGACCACGACGCCGGCGGCTCCGGCGGCGACCGCGGCACGCACGTCGCGCACCTGCACGTCGAGCTCGGCCGGGCTGAACACGAAGCCGCCGGGGCGGGGGCGGATCAGGGGGTGCACCTCGACGGGCGCTGCGCCCCCCGCCGCCTCGGCCGCGGCAGCGACGGCCGCCTCGACCAGCCCGACGCTCGGCGTCAGCCCGCCCGTCGCCCCGAGCGCCGCGCACAGCTCGACGCGCCGCGCGCCCACCTGTGCGGCCACCCGCACGCCGTCGGTGTCCTGGACTGCGATCTCGAGCGCGACCTCGCGTGCCATGTGCTGCTGCTCCTTGCGTCGGGGACCGGCGCGCGACGGCGCTCCGGCGGGTCAGCGGCCAGCGTAGACCCGCGCGGGCCGCCCGCCCGACGGCGGGCCGCCGGCCCGGCGACGACGAGGGCGGCGCGGCCCACGCGTGCGCGAGGCACGCGGGGACGCGCCGCCCTGGTCGTGCGGAGCGGGGCGCGGACCCCTCAGAGGCCCGCCGGGACGAGGATCAGATGACGCCCTGGGCGATCATCGCGTCGGCCACCTTGGTGAAGCCCGCGATGTTGGCGCCGAGGACGTAGTTGCCCGGCTCGCCGTACTCGTCGGCGGTCTCCTCGCAGCGCGAGTGGATGCCCTCCATGATGTGCGCGAGGCGCTCCTCGGTGTACTCGAACGTCCACGCGTCACGCGACGCGTTCTGCTGCATCTCGAGGGCCGAGGTCGCGACGCCACCGGCGTTCGCGGCCTTGCCGGGGGCGAAGAGCACGCCCGCCTGCTGGAGCAGCGCGGCGGCGCCGGGCGTCGTGGGCATGTTCGCGCCCTCCGCCACGGCGAGCACCCCGCCGGCCACGAGCTGCTTGGCGTCCTTCTCGGTCAGCTCGTTCTGCGTGGCGCAGGGCAGCGCGACCGCTGCGGGGACGTCCCAGATGCTGCCGCCCGTGACGAGGCGCGCGCCGGGGCGACGCGCGACGTAGTCGGCCACGCGGCCACGCTCGACCTCCTTGATCTGGCGGAGCAGCTCGACGTCGACGCCGTCCTCGTCGACCACGTAGCCCGAGGAGTCGGAGCACGTCACGACCTTCGCTCCGAGCTGCTGGGCCTTCTGGATCGCGTAGGTCGCGACGTTGCCGGAACCGGACACGACCACGCGCTGACCGTCGAAGCTCTGCCCCTTGGTGCGCAGCATGTGGTCGGCGAAGAAGACCGTGCCGTAGCCCGTGGCCTCGGTCCGCACGAGCGACCCGCCCCAGCTGATGCCCTTGCCCGTGAGGACGCCGGACTCGTAGCGGTTCGTGATGCGCTTGTACTGGCCGAACAGGTAGCCGATCTCGCGACCGCCCACGCCGATGTCACCGGCCGGGACGTCGGTGTACTCGCCGATGTGGCGGTACAGCTCGGTCATGAAGGACTGGCAGAAGCGCATGACCTCGCCGTCGGACTTCCCGCGGGGGTCGAAGTCCGAGCCGCCCTTGCCACCACCGATGGGCATGCCCGTGAGCGAGTTCTTGAAGATCTGCTCGAAGCCGAGGAACTTGACGATGCCGAGGTAGACCGACGGGTGGAACCGCAGGCCGCCCTTGTACGGGCCGAGGGCCGAGTTGAACTCGACGCGGAAGCCGCGGTTGATCTGGACCCGGTTCTTGTCGTCGACCCACGGCACGCGGAAGATGATCTGCCGCTCGGGCTCGCAGATGCGCTCGAGCACGGCCGCGTCCACGTACTGCGGGTTCTTCTGGAGCACCGGCCCGAGCGAGTCGAAGACCTCGCGCACCGCCTGGTGGAACTCGACCTCACCAGGGTTGCGGGCGAGGACCTCGTCGTAGACGGAGTGCAGACGACTATCCATGAAGTGCTCCTCGGCAGGGCTGGTTCCTAACCGCACCAGGTTACGTAGGCGTAAACCGGCCTGTACTCCCGTCCCACTCTGGGAGACGCCGGGCTCACGACCTGGGACATCGCCGGTGGCCCCGAGCAACAGATCGTCGCCGCGCGACCGCCGCCTCCCGCCCGGGTGACGACCGTCCCCGCTCGTCGCACGAAACGTCCGTCCAGGACCTGAGAATTCTCCACCGGACCGGTGCAGATTCGGTCCCCCAGGGCTATACCCCTACCCAGAGGTCACGAGCACCAGCGCCAAGCCCCGGCTCGCTGGTCAGCAACCCCTCCCACGACGGGGTGCTCCGGGAGATGACCCGGCCGCGTCGGCACGACGCGGCAAGCGTGCAGCACGACGACAGTGAGGACACTGATGACCCAGCACCCAGCAGCACACCAGACCGCGGCTCCCCCCGACCCGCGACCGGCCGTGGTGACCCTGGTCGGCAACCCCCGCGCCGGTTCGCGGACGCTCGCCGCGGCCCGGGCGGTCGCAGCACGCGTCGCCGACCACCTGCGTCTCACCACGACCGAGGGAGGTTCGGCCGAGGACACGATCGACCTGGCGGAGCTCGCCACCGAGCTCCTCGCCCCCGAGCACCCTCGCGCGGACGAGGCCCGCGACGTCGTCGCGGGCGCCACCGTCCTGGTCGTCGCGACTCCCGTCTACAAGGGCTCGTACACGGGCCTGCTCAAGGCGTTCCTCGACCTCTACGGACCCGACGGCCTCGCCGGCGTCGTCGCGGTCCCGGTCGTCGTGTCGGGCGACCCGGCGCACGCGCTGGCCGGCGAGGTGCACCTGCGCCCGCTGCTCGTCGAGCTCGGCGCGACCGTCCCCGTGCGCACGCTCGCCCTCCTGGACTCCCGGCTGGGCGGGGCCGAGCTCGCGGTCACCGTCGACGCCTGGCTCGAGCGGGCGGGAGACCCGTTGCGCCGGGCGGCGAGCGCCGCCGTCGGGCAGGGCGGACCGGGCCAGGCCGTCCCCGACCTTTCCGAGGTGGTCCGATGACCGCCGGACCGACCACCCGACCCGACGTCGCGGGCCTGGCCGGCCTCGAGGCGCTGCTCCACGAGCAGGACGAGCCCCAGCTCGGTCCGGACGCCTACAAGGCGGTCTTCCGGCAGCATCCCGCAGGGGTCGCCGTGATCGCGCTCGAGCACGAGGGGCGGCCCGTGGGCTTCACCGCGACCTCCGTCATCTCGGTCTCGGCCGCGCCGCCGCTGCTCGCGTTCTCGCTCGCGTCGACGTCGTCGTCGTGGCCCGCGATCTCCGCCGCCCGCACGCTCGCCGTCAGCTTCCTCGCCCACGACCAGGACGACGTCTCGACCCGGTTCGCCACGAGCGGCATCGACCGCTTCGCGGCCGGCGGCTGGTCGCGGCTGGCGTCGGGGGAACCCGTGGTCGACGGCGCGCTGTCGTGGGTGCGGGGCCGCGTGGTGCAGCGCACGCCCGTGGGAGACAGCTACCTCGTCTCGCTGCGCGCCCTGTCGTCCGGTACGCGCGGCGAGGCCGCGCCGCTCGTCTACCACGACCGCGCGTACCACCGGATCGGGGACCACTCGATCCTCTGAGCCGGGGCGAGGCGAGGGGCCCGACGGCGGTGCGCGCCGCCGTCGGGCCCCTCGCCGGTGCCGGGCCCGGCTACCAGGTCCAGCCGCGAGCGCTGAGCTCGAGCTCCTCCCGCAGCCGCTCGTCCTCGTCGCTGTGCAGCCCCGCGCGCACCGGACCCCGCTCGACGTCGAGCCCGCTGAGCCGGCACGCCTCGCGCAGCAGCGCGTCGTACGCGCACTGCGCGGCGAGGTGGTGGTGCGCGCGGGCGTAGACGCCAGGGTCGTCCTCGACGGCGCGCAGCTCCTGCGCGAGCCGGCCGAGCCGGACCTGGACGGCGAGCGTCTCGAGCGGGTCCGGTGCCCGACGGCGCCGCTCACCTGCGGCGGGCCGGCGCAGCAGGGATGCGCCCCGGCGAGCGCCGTCGAGCCGCGTCCTGGACCACGCCGCGGCGGCGACCAGGACCGCGCCCACCACGCCGGACAACACGAGGAGCCACATCGTCGGAGCCTTCTTCCGTCTCCACAACCCCGCTCACCTGGAGGACCCTGTCCAGCCTAGGACGTGCGGGAGGACCGGGCCAGAGGTCGAGGCTGCCGCGGCCGGGTCGCTCCAGACGGTCATGCTGTCGACGGTTCTCAGGCGATCGCGGCGGCGTAGCGGTTGACGGGGCGCGAGAGCCCCAGGGTGTCGCGCAGGGTCGAGCCCGGGTAGGCGGACCGGAACACGCGGGCCTCCTGGAGCAGCGGCACGACGCGGTCGACCAGGGCGTCGAGGTCGGTGCGCAACGAGGACGGCCGGATCGTGAACCCGTCGACCGCCCCCGCGTCGGACCACTCCTCGACGAGCTCCGCGAGATCGCGTGCGGTGCCGACGTGCGTGAGCGAGTCGGTGTCCCACGTGATGCCCTCGAGCCCTTCGAGGAGGTCGAGGCGTGCCTGCGCGCTGGCCCGGTCCTGGCCGATCACGGCGTACAGGTCGACCAGGACACGCAGGTCGTCAGGGTTGCGACCCGCGTCCGCGGCCGCGGCTCGCACCTGCTCGCGCAGCGCCTTCGCACCGTCGAGCGTCGTCGCGCGCACACGCACGACGTCGGCGCGGCGACCCGCGAGGGCCAGCGCCTCGGCGGAGTCCCCGCGCACCACGACCGGGGGCTGCGCCTGGGGCGATCGGGGCGTGATCGACGGACCCTTCACGGCGAACCGGACGCCGTCGTAGTCGACGTAGTGCACCTTGTCGCGGTCGATGAAGCGCCCTGAGGGGACGTCACGGATCTCGGCGTCGTCCTCCCAGCTGTCCCACAACCGGCTCACGACCTCGATCGCTTCCTCGGCCTCCGCGACGGCGTCCGCGGTCGCCTGCGCCTCCTTGCGACCGAACAGGGCGGCGGCGGCCTCGGTCGTCGACCAGCCCACCTGCCACGCCGCACGACCCGTGCTCACGTGGTCGATCGTCGCGATGGCCTTGGAGACGTGGAACGGCTCGGTGTGCGTCGTGTCGACCGTCGCGACGAGGCCGATGCCCGTCGAACGAGGGGCGAGCCGCGAGGCCACGAGCGCGGCGTCGAGCCGTCCGCGGAGCGTGGTGTTGCGAGTGGGCTGCAGAGAGAAGGTGTCGTCGAACAGTGCGAAGTCGAGCACACCGCGCTCGGCCGTGGCGACGAGCTCCTGGAGCCGGTGCGCGTCGAACAGCCGGGGGGACTGCGAACCGACCGCACGCCAGGCGCCTGCCCGCGCTCCGGCGTCGGACAGGTCGACGCCGAGGTGGACCGAGCGGCGCGGCGACTCGTCGAGCTGGCCGGCGAGACCGCCGAGCGGGTCGAGCGCGGGGTCGGTGAGGGG